>ERZ791815.25-NODE-25-length-167201-cov-5.059553_pt1 | contig 167201 bp, 157 predicted proteins | sample MGYA00510302_ERZ791815 | MGnify/ENA primary metagenome ERZ791815 (study PRJEB30046, sample SAMN00791995) | human gut metagenome | study: EMG produced TPA metagenomics assembly of the A metagenome-wide association study of gut microbiota in type 2... | reverse complement strand
GAGCACTTGACTTTTAATCAAGTTGTCGGGGGTTCGAATCCCCCGTGTCTCATTAGATGGGAAAACTCATTGCTTTTAGTGATGAGTTTTTTTATTGTATTCGTATAACTGTCTCACTTAAATTTAGAGGTCAAGCACACAGAAAGTGAGGTTGTTCTTATGAAACAAATCCAAATGAATCAATCTAAAAATTTATCTGTAGATGACGCTTATGATTTATTTATCAGGAAGTGTCGTGTCAAGAATTTATCCCAAGCATCTATTGTGTCATACGAGAATAAGATTCAGCCGTTTGTAGATTACTGTGAAGGTGGTCTTATCGGTGCGGTTACAATCGACACAGTGGATGGATTTACCAATCATCTTAAAACAGAACATAATGTGAATGATGTATCTGTCGTATCTTATTTACGGTCTGTGAGAGCATTTCTATATTATTGTATGGAATGTAACTACATGACCTCGTTCAAAATTCATCTTCCAAAAGCACAGAAGGACATTAAGGAAACTTACTCGAATGAACAGTTGGAGAAATTATTAGCCAAGCCAGACCTCAATAGTTGCTCTTTTACGGAGTTTAAGACATGGGTGTTTGAAAACTATATGCTTGCTACTGGAAATCGTCTCAGTACGGCTCTAAACGTCCATATCAAGGACATTGACTTTGATAATGGAATGATTATGTTGCGTAAGACAAAGAACCGTAGACAGCAGTTAATCCCACTCTCAGCGTCTTTATCTGAGATATTGAGAGAGTATCTTGATATTCGTGGTGGAAATCCTGATGATTTTCTCTTTTGTAATAACTATGGTGAGCAAGCCAGTAACAGAACATGGCAGACATTAGTGTATCGCTACAACATTAAGCATGGTGTCAATGTTACGAGCATCCATTCATTCCGACATACTTTCGCAAAGAACTGGATTCTCTCAGGTGGTGATATTGTAAGATTAAAGACCATCATGGGACACAGTAATATTGCAGTCACGAATGAATACCTTGCTATGTTTGGTCAGGATTTGCAGATGGATTTTGAGAAGTTCAATCCATTAGATAACTTGAAGAACAGAAACAGAGAACAAATTAGAATGTAAAGGAGAATAATGTTTATGAAGAAATGGATCAAGGCAGATAACGGCAGAGTAACACAGGTGATTGAATTTGATGATGGCTCAAAGATGGAACTGCCATTAGATAACAATGGTAACTTGAAATGGTTTGACGACAGCAAATTTGTGAAAAAAACCAAGTGATTTTCTAGGGTGACAACAACCCCCAATAAATCCCTACTGTTGTCCAAATATCGTGACAACGATAGGGATAAAAGTGGGGTAGTTGTGACACATATTAGTAGTAGATAAGAGTTAATAATAAACAAGTGATACCACTCGTTTTCAACGAGATGTTATTCTTTGGGTTTATTATTGTTTTGTTTTGGAAAGGAGAGATACATGAATTATGCGAATGTATTTGGTCGTACACAGAAGCAATTTGATATGACCATGAACAGAGAGAAGATTACAGTTACAGATTTCTTCAATTCAGATACCAAGTATGATGTATTCTTTCGCAGGAATCAGCGTAGTACCACACCGCAAGGTAAGGTTAGATTTTTCTATGCTCAGAGTACACCTATTGATATTGGAACTATTTTTGTATTAAACGGAAGTAATTTTATTGTTACATCTAAAGATGGAATTGAAAGCAATATATATTTTACTTCTCTTGCAGTGAAATGTGATACAACATTTGTTGTCCAATCAGAGAATAAGTATATAGATGTTCCTATGTCTGTTGTATCGGATAAATGGACTGTGGCACATGGAAGTGTATTCAGTATGGTCAATGGTGCTGTGGCTATGTTTACACAGGATAATCCCATTGCAAAGCCATACGAATTTGCGGATATAATTGATGCAATGGGTAGATGGTACAATAAAGGATTGCTCGTGGTGGAGAAAGCATCAGGCGGTCACAGTTGTATTGAGAGATTAAGATACGACAAGAAATATATGAATATGTACAAATATAAGTGCTATGACGAGTTCAAGAGAACCATTTGGAAGGTTGGATTTGATACCAACAACAAGACCAAGAGTATTGCGGTCAATGATATGCGTGAGTGGTTCGATAAGGGGCTAATTGACATACAGAGCAATGATTTACTGGAAGAAATGAAAACATTCGTTGCAGAGGATAACGGAGCATTTAATGCCGTTGTGGGTTCACATGACGACCTTGTGAGTGCTTGTTGGTTATGTATTGCAGGAATGAAATCTGCTTTCTGGTATCCGTTTTAGAAAGGAGAGACAATGGACAGATTAGATTATTATATTGAGAAACAATATGGCAATGATCCTAAGTGGTTTGAAGAGGAAATCATTCAGGGCAGCCATGCACAGAGGATAAGTAATGTTATTGCCAATAGAGATTATTTAAGTGGCAGACATAAGGTTTTACTGCGTCAGGACAGCCAATATAAGGGCAAGACATTAGTTGTTAATAAAACAGTGATTAACTATGCTAAGACCGTTATTAAGTTCCATAATACATTTTTATTAGGACATCCGACTGCTTTATCCTGCAATGATGAACATACACTGAATACATTTAATGACATCTATAAATTAGGACAGTATGCTACTGTTGATTATGAGATTATAGACCGTGTAAATAAGTTTGGTGACGCATATGAAGCAATCTATGTGGACAATGGAACGATTAAGAGTAAGGTGCTTGATAATGCTTGCAGTTATCCTGTATATGACGATATGGGTGAGTATATTGCCTTTATAGAGCATTGGACAGACGCATATACGGCTATTTCATTCTGGAATGTATATTATCCTACCTATGTTGAACATTGGGACAATGAGGGTGGAGAAATGCGTTTAACATCAACAGATAACAGTGTTGGTCTGCCTATCCATTATCATAATTTCAATGATGAGGATTATAACTTCGGTGTGGCTTTATTGAATGATATTAAGCCGATTATGGACGCATTAGAAGATGTTATGGCTAAGATGAGTGACAGTATCTATGTGAATGTAATGAATCCTATGCCTGTGGCTATTGGACAACGTATAGAGAGTTCTATTCCTGCTGATGCAGTTGGTTATGTAATGAACCTTGATGTGGGTGATTTCAAGTATGCTAATTGCTCATTGGATTATAACTCAATCAAGTTGTATCTGGATAATATGAAGCAGTTTCTTAATGATGTGGCTTGTATGCCATCTGTATTAGGTTCTAGCACTAATATTGCGAATATCTCAGAAGTTAGTATGCAAATCTTACTGATGATGGCAAGTGTGTATGCTGATGAGAATAAGAAATGGCTCAATATTGGATTCCAGAAACGATTTGAGATGTTCAAAAAGATACTTGGTATGCAGGGAATTAAGGTGGATAGTGATGTAGAAGTCATTTACAATGTGGCTATGCCTGTTGCATCTACTGAAATGATTGCTAATCTGAAAACACTTCAAGAGATGGGAGCAATTAGTAAGGAAACAATTATGGAAAAGACCGAATATGTCAGTGATGTAGAGGTTGAAAAGAAGCGTTTGAGTGGTGAAAATGTTTCACAAGATGTTTCACAGAAGGTTGATAATCCTAGTAAAAAAGTAGAGATTAAATAAATGTTTCACGGAATGTTTCACGAGTGAAGTAAAATTAGCGTCTATATGTGGTATTTCAACATAAATATGCACACTATATATAGACGCATTTTGCTTTACAGACCACTAGGTTTAGTGGCTAAACGCATCAAAACTGGACAAATTGACAAATCCAATAATAAATTCGGTCTGATTTGCGATATGACACTGTACTGTGCTAAAGTAATCTGAATTGTAGATACATCAGACACAATTCCATATCCATCAGGCAGAAAAGAGTGGATAATAGTGTAGTATTGTACACTGTTCAAAACTGGTGCTACGGTATTTCCACATTTTTCCGTGGGATTAGGGGTATCAGATGGGGATATAATCAGAAGAAATCTCGATTTCCTTGGCTTACATTCACTTGACTATCAATCAAGTGAGCGTTTTAGGGGTGATTTGAGCCGATTTTGGGGTTAAATGTGACCAGATGTAGGGTGATAGAGCCGATAATGTGGCTGTACGAATCCATTGTGCAATATGTACAAATGGGTGAATGGATGTTCGTTGTGCAATACGGAGAAAATATAGTACTATTTTTGTGCAAAGTGACGGAACGATTCAGAGCAAATTTATTTAAAGATTTGTGAATTTCTGAAAAAACTTCAAAACAATTCGGTTTATTGTCAGACAATTCAAATGTTAAATTTTTGTGAATTTTTTGCGTTACCCCTTGACTTCAAAAATTTTTTTCCTTAATCAGAAAAATCCCCACAGAGCAATTTTAGGGTACACATTATCTGTGTAACCTGACACAACCTAAGTCGGCATATCGCCCCCTTTAGGATATGGGGATAATTCAAATCCGAAAGTTTCGGAATTGCCAGAGCCGAATTATTCGGTTCTGCCAAAAGAAAAAATTTTTACTTTGCCAAAAACATCAAACGACCATCAAGGTTTACCAAATTTGGTGTAAGTCCAAAATAAAATAAGATGCCCGAACAGGACACCTTACTTTCTCAACTTATCTACTAACTGTGAAACAAGTTCCACGGATTCATCATCAAGACCAGTAACATCCACATTTCTCTTATCAGTAATTCCTAAGAGATAATCTGTAGATACATGGAATATACGAGCCAACTTTATCAATGCTTCATATGAAGGATAACGGCTACCTGATTCATAGGAAGATACAGCACTTATGGCTAATCCTATTCTATCTGCTACTTGCTTTTGAGTTAATTTCTTCTCAGTTCTGAGAGATCGTAGTTTTTCTCCCATATTCACCAACTGTATCACCTACTTTCACTGATAGTGTATCAATTAGTGTTTCCATATTGGTGAAATGAATTTCTATATTACGGAAATTTTTATTGAAAATGCCTACAGTTAATGGTACAATTTAACTAGAATGTCTAGGATATTAGTACAAAACTATTCATATACCGAAAGGGGATAGGATTTATGAGGAAGAAATTTGTAGCAATTATGTTTACTGTAGCAGCATTATCATTAGTTGGTTGCAGTAGTAATGATGATTCTGCGTCAAACAGTTCATATGATGATTCATATACTACCAATGACGACACTGATAGTGATTCATCATATTCAAGTAGTTCGTCTTATGATGATTCTGATAGTGACTATAGTTCATCGTATAGTAGTGGTTCATCTAGCAGTAGTTCGTCAAGTTCCATTGAACATTACTGTGATGCTAGTGGATGTACAAAAGAAGGTACGAAAGCGGTTACTGGCTTATCTGGGGCAACAGAGTATTATTGTCAGGAACACTATGATGAGATGCAAAGTATTATAGGTGATATGGAAGAAGATGTTGGAAGTGGCTCTTATTCTACACATAAATGTGAGGAATGTTCAAAAGAGGGTACACATGAACTTACAGGATTAGATGGTAGTCCTGAGTATTATTGTACAGAGCATTACAATGAACTTGTGGACATTGTAAATAGTTTATACGGAGATTAAGGAGGAATTTATTATGGCTAATAATAATGGCAATGGTGGCAACGGATTAACATTCTGGGGAATGGTAGGTGCAATTCTTGTTGCTTTAGTGATATTTAGTTTAATCGGATAATGAAAAGAAAAAATATATGTCTCATTGCAATTACTCTTGCGTTATATCTGATAAATCAGTTCATAAAGACAAGAATCACCATCGAACCTGTGAAATGGTTTCTGTCATGTTATTTTAATGATACAATCGGTGGAATAACCTTTATGGCATATTGTGGTATAATGCTTGAAGTTTTTCATAGAAAGATGATGAAATTGTGGCAAATACTATTATTGATGGCTTGTTGTGGATTCTTTTGGGAATATATAACACCGCTTTATAGGAATACAATTTCTGATCCATGGGATATTTTGGCTTATGTATGTGGCGGTTTTATCTACTGGCTCATAATAAGGAAGGAACAAATAGAATAAACAAAACCTAAGAGGATGCGGATTTTTTTCGTATCCTTTTTTATTGCATATAATAATGAAAGGAGACACACATGAAAGTATTAGATAGATTAAAGATGGAGTTATCCAATCAACAGTATTTCTCTGATGAGCAATACATTCAGTTCCTTACAGAGAACTCATTAACTCAGACAGATGAATATGATAAATCAACAATGCAGAAGTCATTACTGTTCACTGTTGTTGATGTACTTGAAGCCGTTACAAATGATATAGATTTAATGACAGGTATCAGTACAGAGTTCTCAAACATTGGACAAGCGTATGAGTTCTTAGAAGCAAGAATACAACAGGTGAAAGATAAGATTGCAGCCATTCCAGATGAGAATGAGGACTATAATTGTTTCTCACTGATGTATACTAGGGATAGAATTTAGCAGTTGACACAGATGGATTTTTAGTGTATTCTATGGATAAGTCACAGATAGTTATACGAATTATCAATAAAAAAGTTATATGAGTTTCTTGATTACAAGGGAGTTGCTTACAGTTGGTAGAGCACTTGACTTTTAATCAAGTTGTCGGGGGTTCGAATCCCCCGTGTCTCACTTTATTAAGCTTACTGCATTTTGTAGTAGGTTTTTTTATTTATACGGAAATTTAAAGCCGGCGTATTGGTATACTTCTATATCAATATGCCGGCTATTTTTATGGTATAGAAAAATGCTCGTAATGTAGAATGAAGTCAACGAGAATTGCGAAGCAATTCTTGGAGGGCAAAACCAGCGGTTTGCCCTTTTTATAGTATAGGAAAATTGATATTTATCTAAGAAATGATATATGGAATATTTGACAGAGAGTTGATAGCATATTAGTAGTGAGAAATACGAAAGCTTGATATGAATGCTTTCGCACTTGAATGGGACCTACAGAGCTCGAAGCAGAAAAGATGGAGGAATCGTGTGATGAACATGGAACAGAAGTCGAAACGGTTGGAACGCGGAGCAGGGATATTATTACCAATCAGCAGTTTACCGTCTCCGTATGGAATTGGATCACTGGGGCAGGAGGCATACTATTTTGTGGATCAACTGAAAGAAGCGGGTCAGCGGTATTGGCAGGTATTGCCGGTGGGACCGACGAGCTTTGGGGATAGTCCATATCAGTCCTTTTCGACATTTGCGGGGAATCCGTATTTTATTGATCTGGATATGCTGCAAGAAGAAGGTCTGCTGAAGAAGGAAGAGATTCTCAGTATTGACTGGGGTAAGCTGGCATATGATGTGGACTACCAGAAGATGTATGTGAATCGGTTTGGTATATTAAAGAAGGCATTTCTGCGGTGGCAGGAGAAAAATGCGGAGCGAAAAGATGAAAGTGTAGATATAAGGAAGAAAATAAGTGAAAAAACAGATCTGTCCAATTATCGGGACTGTATGAACCTGTCCGATTATCAGGACTTTGTGGATAAAAATAGGGACTGGCTGGAGGATTATAGTCTTTTTATGTCGTGCAAAGATTATTTCGGTGGAGTTGAATGGCTGTCCTGGAATGAGGACATACGATTCCGTGAGAAATCTGCACTGGAATATTACAGGCAGCTTCTGAAAGAGAAGATTGAGTTCTGGTGTTTTGTGCAATATAAGTTTTTTGAGCAGTGGAGTGCGTTGAAGGAATATGCAAATGGCAAAGGAATACAGATCATAGGAGATATTCCGATTTATGTAGCACTGGACAGTGCAGATGTGTGGGCAAATCCCGGACAATATCAATTGGATGAAACGCTTCATCCGGTGGATGTAGCAGGATGCCCGCCGGATGCATTTTCGGATTATGGACAGAAGTGGGGCAATCCAATCTATGACTGGAAGGTTATGGAAAAGGATCACTTCCGTTGGTGGAAAAAGCGTATCCGGGCGGCAGGCAGTATGTATGATGTGGTGCGGATCGATCATTTTATTGGAATTGTGAGATATTATGCGATTCCGGCAGATGGTGTGCCTGTGGATGGAGCATTTCGCGAGGGACCGGGAGCGAAGCTGATAGAGGCAATTGATGAATCAATCGGTGATGCAAAGGTGATCGCGGAGGATCTTGGTGTGGTTGTTCCGGGAGTGCGCAAGCTGCTTGAGCAAAGTGGTTATCCGGGGATGAAGATTTTGGAATTTGCGTTTGACGGAAACAGGGAGAATGAATATCTGCCGCATAATTATGAAAGAAATTGTGTTGTGTATAGCGGGACACATGATAATGAAACACTGCTGGGATATTTCGATTCACTGCCGGAAAAGGGATATACATATCTGCAGGACTATACCGGTGTGAAGAAGAGGGAGGAGTTGGCGGATGCCGTGATCCGTTTGGCTTACCAGAGTGTGGCAGATACGGTGATCCTTCAGATGCAGGACATTCTGAAAAAGGATAACGATGCCAGGATGAATCTTCCGTCGACAATTGGTCAGAACTGGCGCTGGCGGTTGAAGAAAGAAGAATTTGGAGAGAAGCAGATTGCTTTTCTTGCAAAACTGGCGGATATCTATCATAGATAAAAGGAAACACAAATAAAAGAGAAAAGATAGAATTTATCTTAGAAAATAACGATAAAGGAAAATATAAACAAGGGGAAATACTAATTTAAAGTAAAATTATAGGTTTTATATTACCAATATAGTTAAAAGAAAATACAAATATAAAACAATAAGAAAAATTAGAAGTAAATTAAAAACCAACTAGCAAAACATTATAATCAGGAGGAGAAAAATGTTAGAGAAATTTGTAGAGGATCGTTACCGGAAGAGTTTGAAGGAATGCAGCAATGAGGAAATTTATGTGGCACTTCTGGAGCTTGTGAAACAGCAGGCACAGGGGAAGGAAAGTCCTGCAAAGAAAAAGAAGGTTTATTATATTTCGGCAGAATTCTTGATTGGAAAATTATTGTCGAATAATCTCATTAATCTCGGACTTTTTGATACAGTGAAAAAGGAACTGGAGGAAAATGGAAAGAGTATTTATGAGATTGAGGAGATTGAGCCGGAGCCTTCATTGGGAAACGGAGGACTGGGACGTCTGGCAGCATGTTTCCTTGATTCTATTGCAACGTTGGGGATTCCGGGAGATGGTATTGGTATTAACTATCATCTGGGACTTTTCAGACAGGCATTTGAGAAGAATCTGCAGAAGGAGTATCCGAATCCATGGATTGAGAAGGAGAGCTGGCTGACCAAAAGAGAGAAAAGCTATACCGTAGAATTTCGTGATCATGTTGTGAAAGCGTCTCTGTACGATATTGCGGTCACAGGCTATGAGAACAGAACAAATCAGCTTCATTTGTTTGATATTGACAGTGTGGAGGAGAAGATTACCGAGGATGGAATTTCTTTTGATAAAGAGGATATCGAGCGTAATCTGACATTGTTCCTGTACCCGGATGACAGCGATGAGAAGGGACAGCTTCTTAGAATTTACCAGCAGTATTTTATGGTATCAGCGGGAGCACAGCTCATCCTGGAGGAGTGTGAGGCGAGAGGCTGCAATCTCCATGATCTGCCGGAGTATGCGGCAATCCAGATTAATGATACACATCCGACAATGGTGATCCCGGAGCTGATAAGACTACTTCTGATCCGTGGTATCTGCATTGAGGAGGCAATGGAGATCGTTGCGAAGACATGTGCCTACACGAATCACACGATCCTTGCCGAGGCGTTGGAAAAATGGCCGGTTGATTATCTGAAAAAGGTTGTACCGCAGCTTCTTCCAATCATACATATTCTGGATAATGAGGCGAAAAAGAAATATCCGGATGAGGCGGTAGCAATTATAGACAAGGAAAATCGTGTTCATATGGCACACATAGATATGCACTATGGATATAGTATAAACGGTGTGGCGTATCTGCATACGGAGATTTTGAAGAACAGTGAATTGAAGCCGTTTTATGAGATTTATCCGGAGAAATTTAATAATAAGACGAATGGTATTACATTCCGCCGCTGGCTGCTTCATTGCAATGAGGAGCTTGCTTCATGGATCGAGGGGCTGATCGGCAGCGGTTTCAAAAAGGATGCGATGGAGCTTAAAAAACTGCTTTCTTATCAGAAGGATACGAAGGTGCTGGAGAGTCTGCTTGCGGTAAAGGCAGAGAAAAAGAAACAGTTGAAGGAATATTTGCTTCGGACACAGGGCGTGGAGATCGACGAAAACTCCATCTATGATATTCAGGTGAAGCGTCTTCATGAATATAAGCGTCAGCAGTTAAATGCATTATATATTATCCATAAATATTTGGAGATCAAGCGTGGCGTGATCCCGGAGAAGCCGGTTACCGTGATCTTCGGAGCAAAGGCAGCTCCGGCGTATGTGATCGCAAAGGATATCATTCATCTGATCCTGTGCCTGCAAGAGCTGATCAATAGTGATGAGCAGGTTAGTCAGCATCTCCGTGTGGTGATGGTGGAGAATTATAATGTGAGCAAAGCGGCACAGCTCATTCCGGCGTGTGATATTTCTGAGCAGATTTCGCTTGCGTCGAAAGAGGCGAGCGGTACAGGTAATATGAAGTTTATGCTGAACGGTGCACTGACGCTGGGAACCATGGATGGCGCAAATGTGGAGATTGCAGAGCTTGTCGGAAAGGAAAATATTTATATTTTCGGTGAGGACAGTGAGACGGTCATTCAGAGATATGCGGATGGAAGCTATGTGTCAAAGGATTATTATGAAAAGGATGCGAAGTTAAAGGAGGCTGTTGATTTTATTGTCGGAGAAGAAATGATGGCAGTAGGAGATAAAGAACATCTGACGCGTCTGTATAATGAGCTGTTAAATAAAGACTGGTTCATGACTTTCCCTGATTTTGAGGATTATATTGCGACAAGAGAGCGGGCATATCAGGAATATAATGACCGTATGGCATGGGCGGAGAAGATGCTGGTAAATATCGCAAAGGCAGGATTCTTCTCATCAGATCGTACAATTGCACAGTATGAAAAGGAGATCTGGAAGACGGGGACTTTGTAAAAGTAAAGTGGAAACAAGGAAAAAAGAGTCCCAAAAGACGGACTTTGCAGAAAGCAAAGTGTAATAGTAGAAAATCGAGATTAAGAAAGAGCTTCCGGAAAGCAAAGTATAAGAATAGAAAATCGAGATCAAGAAAGAGCTTCCGGAAAGCAAAGTATAAGAATAGAAAATCGAGATTAAGAAAGAGCTTCTGGAAAGCAAAGTATAAGAATAGAAAATCGAGATCATGAAAGAAGAAAATTCAGGGAGCAAGGGATAAAAAGGAATAACAAAGTTCTAAAAAAGGGACTTCGTATAACTAAAATAGAAGTGATTAAAATAATAAAAGAAATAATGTACTCTCTTCCGGCAGAAATGCCGGGAGGGGGTTATTTCGCATTTTATGAGATTATGAGAAAGTTTGTGTTTGGGTTTCGGGAGAGTGTGTGGTAAACTAGAGAAGGACAGAAGCAGATATTGCGGAAATGAGGTTGGCTATGATTCGGATATTGATCGTTGATGATGAAAAGATAGAGAGAAATGGAATAAAGTTTTTGTTGAAGCAGCTTCATATGGAGGCGCAGATCCGGGAGGCTGTGAACGGTGTGAAGGCGTTGGAAGCCCTTGAGGAGGAGCCGGCGGATATTCTGCTTACAGATATTAAAATGCCTTTTATGGACGGTCTTACGCTGGCAGAGAACGTGGTGGAGAAGTATCCACAGACGAAGATGGTGATCTTCAGTGGATATGGCGAGTTTGAGTATGCCAGGAAGGCGATGAAGTCCGGCGTAAACAGCTATATTTTAAAGCCGGTGGATCCGGAAGAGTTTCGCAGTACCATGGAAAAAGTTCTGCAGGAAATTGAGGGAGAACGGCTGGAGGACGAGCGCAAGGAGAAGAACCGAAATTTTGTGAAGGAGCATGTGATATTATCGCTTTTGAATGGGGCGGCACCGGAGGATTTGGCGAAAAGTCTGGGAGATATGGGCAGCCTGGAATATGTGCAGGATTTTCGGAATATGATGCTGCTGGAATTTGACCGGGAATTTTTCGGGAGGACCGGACTTGATTTTCAGGAAAATCTGCGCGAAGAAATGAATGAGCCATTCCTTTATCTGAATATGAATCCACAGCAGGGAATCATACTTCTGGAGCGTTCTATTGAGATCGAGGCGAGACGGGAGATGGCGCAGAAACTGCAGGATACTATTGAAAAGAAATATGGGGATAGGTGCTATATTGCCGTGAGCAGAGAGTTTGAACATCCTGTCAGACTGGCAGAGGAGATGGAACGTCTGGAACTTCTCATGGAGAATAAATTTTATGCACCGCAGGACCGGGTATTTTGTGAGGAGGAGCAGTCAGAAGCCAATCTTTCGGAGATTGATGATGACACTTTGATGAAGCAGATCCGTCAGGATATCAAGGTGAAGGATATGGTGGGACTTCGCCGTCATTTTGAAAGTCTGTGTGAGAAGTATCAGAGCAAAAAGAATTTTTCACAGATGTATGTGAAATTTATCTTTTCTAATTTATTGAAGGATATTTATGAAATTCTACCGCAGGAGAAATCGGTGGGACTGAATCAGGAGATTGACCGGCTGTACCGTACGAATGATTTTCAGGAGGTCACAGAACTTCTCAATGAGGGTATCCGTCTTTTGGAACAGAGCTTTGCAATCAATCCGCAGATGGAGCATCGGGAGATAGAGACGGTGAAGCAGTATATTTATGCACATTACGATGAGGAGCTTTCCGTGGATATGCTGGCGGAGCAGGTATTTCTGGCACCAAGCTATCTGAGCCATATTTTTAAGAAGGAGACGGGGCAGAATCTTAGTAAGTTTATCAAGGCGCTGCGTATGGAAAAGGCGAAGGAAATGCTGGAGCAGACACATAACAAGATCGTCAACATCAGCTACGCGGTGGGGTATCCGAATGTGTCGTATTTCTGTCAGAGCTTCCGCGAGTATTATGGGGTAAGTCCACAGAAATACAGGAATCAGTAAAACTGCGCAGCGATAATTATTAAGAGAAAAATAAAATTGTGCAGGGTTAAATCACCAACAGCAATTAGTAAATTAATACAAGTTTAAATCAGCTATAAATTTATAGAAATCAGTAAAATAAACAATGTCATGCGAGATGGCACCAGAACGGGGAAATATATGAAACACAGGATCGGTCAATGGTTTAAAAATGCCAAAATACAAAAGAAAATAATGATCATATATATCTGTATCGGAACGATACCTATTCTGCTTTTGGGACTCTTTGCGTCCGGACAGGAGAGAAAAACGTTGATGGAGAGGGAGCACCGTAACATTGAAGATTCGGTGTCGCAGGGGGCATCGCAGTTAAAGTCACAGATTCTTGTTTATAATAATCTGTCCGATTATATTGCGTTTAACCAGCCGATTTCCGATGTGCTGATCGGTGATTATGACAATATATTTTCCATGTATGAGCAGTACACGGCAACGGTAGATCCGGTACTTTCTTCTTTGAAATATTTTAATCCGAATATCAATCAGATCACGATCTATCTGGATAAAAATATTGTGAAGCATGATACAATGGTGGATTCGCTGCAGACGATCGAGGGTGAAAAATGGTACAGACAAAATGAGTCTTCTCTGAGCCAGAAGGTAAAATGGATCATCGATGCAGAGAATAAAACATCGTTTTCGGCGAGAACCATGCCAATCATGGAGCAGAATAAGCAGAAGGGAATCCTGTATCTGGATGTAAATTATGATTCGTTATTTGCAGGCTTTGATGATATTTCAAGAGACAGCTACGGCCTTTATATTGTTGACAAGAAGGGAAATGTGTTATTTGAGAAGGATACCTTTTCGGAGAATACGGCTTCGAAAAATAATACAAAAACGACAGCAAAGAAATCGCAAGAAAAGAGATTATCTTTTCCTGCTCTGAAAAAGAAAATGGAGGCGCAGGAGAACGGAAAGAAAAGCAATTATCTGATCGTTTCCGCAGATGCGGGGGTGGATGACTGGAAGATCATTGTCTATCAGCCACAGAAAATGATGGCGAGAGAGATTCAGACGCTGCTTGTGCTTGTCATGGGAATTATCGCGGTATGTATCATCACATCGGTGGTGGCATCCTTGGCATTTTCGCGGTTCGTGGTGCGCGATATCAAACGTCTGCGTGACAATATGCAGGCGGTTGAGGAAGGCAATATGGAGCTGATGGTTACCAGCGACGCCGGAGATGAGGTCGGCAGTCTGATCCGTGGCTTCGGAAGTATGCTCGGAGAAATCAACCGGCTGATCCATGAGGTGTATGAGAGTAAGCTGACGCAGAGAAAGTCGGAAATGACAGCACTTCAGGCGCAGATCAATCCGCATTTCCTGTATAATTCGCTTTCTCTGATCAACTGGAAGGCGCTCGAGGCAGGGCAGCAGGATATCAGTAAGATCACGCTGGCGCTTTCTTCGTTTTACCGGACATCGCTCAACCGTGGCAAGAATGTTCTGACAATTGAGAAGGAAATTGAGAACATGAAGTCGTATCTGGAGATCCAGCTTTGCATGCACGATAATGATTTTGATGTGATCATGGACATTGATGAGGAGATTCTGCCATACCAGACTCTGAACCTTTTGCTGCAGCCGCTTGTGGAAAATGCGATTGATCACGGTATTGACCTGAAGGAGGACGGCAGAGGTTATATTAAGATCATCGGGCGGAAAGATGCCGAAAATATTTACCTGACGGTGGAGGATAACGGCGTTGGAATTGAGCCGGAGATATTATCCTCAATTCTGGAATTTAAGACAAAGGGATACGGTGTGCGGAATGTCAATCAGAGGATCCGTTTGTATTATGGGGAGGAATATTGTCTGCGGATCGAGAGTGAAGTAGGAAAAGGAACAAGGTGTACGATAAATATTCCACAGAAATCAAATGATCCTGCGGATGGAACATCCTAAAATCAAATCTTGTCATTTTATGGCATATACGCTATTATAGATTTGATATTATTATAAGTTGGAACCAGGTGTTCACAATAAAAGAAAAGAGGAGAAAAAGATGGATAAGGTTATTTTAGCCTACTCAGGCGGACTTGACACAACTGCAGTTATTCCATGGTTAAAGGAAACATACGGCTATGAGGTTGTTTGCTGCTGTATCGACTGTGGACAGGGTGAGGAGCTCGATGGATTAGAGGAGCGTGCAAAGCTTTCCGGAGCATCCAAGCTTTATATTGAAGATGTTGTTGATGATCTTTGCGAGAACTACATCATGCCTTGTGTACAGGCTGGTGCTGTTTACGAACATAAATATCTCATGGGAACTGCTATGGCAAGACCTACGATCGCTGCAAAGCTGGTAGAGATCGCCCGCAAGGAAAATGCTGTTGCTATCTGCCACGGTGCAACCGGTAAGGGTAACGATCAGATTCGTTTTGAGCTTGGTATCAAGGCACTCGCTCCGGATATCAAGGTAATCGCTCCATGGCGTGATGACAGATGGGGTATGGATTCCCGTGAGGCAGAGATTGAGTATTGTAAGGCACACGGCATTGATCTTCCGTTCGGAACAGATCAGTCCTACAGCCGTGACAGAAATATCTGGCATATCAGCCATGAGGGACTTGAACTTGAGGATCCTGCTCAGGCACCAAACTATGATCATATGCTTGTTCTTGGCGTTACACCGGAGAAGGCACCGGATGAGGATGTAGAGCTTTCTATTTCCTTCGAGAAGGGTGTTCCTACTGCTCTGAACGGCAAGAAGATGAAGGTTGCTGATATCATCCGTGAACTGAATACGATCGGTGGAAAGCATGGTATCGGTATTGTTGATATCGTTGAGAACCGCGTTGTTGGTATGAAGAGCCGTGGTGTATATGAGACTCCGGGTGGAACTATTCTTATGGAAGCTCATCAGCAGCTTGAGGAGCTTGTTCTTGACCGTGATACGATCGCACTTAAGTTAGAGCTTGGCAGCAAGCTTGCAAGCATTGTATATGAAGGAAAGTGGTTTACACCGGTTCGTGAAGCAATCTCCGCATTTGTAGATGTTACACAGCAGTATGTGACAGGCGAAGTTAAGCTTCGTCTCTACAAGGGCAATATCATCAAGAACGGAACAACTTCTCCATATTCTCTTTACAGTGAGTCACTGGCATCCTTCACAACAGGTGATATGTATGATCATCATGATGCAGAGGGATTCATCACATTGTGGGGTCTTCCACTGAAGGTTCGTGCAATGAGAATGAACGAGTTAAAGAAGGATAAGACGAAATAATTATCTGTTGAATATTTGCAGAAAGATAAACAGCTCAGATTTTTTAAAAATCTGAGCTGTAATTTTTTACTTTAAAAGCTCGCGGATCATTTCCGCCGTATAGGTGACGCAGACCATCTTCTCTGCCTCGATACGGTACAGTGCGTTTGCAGCAATGTGTTCTGCCGCCTGCTCGATATCGCGGATGCCGGAGGTATCCTTGAAAATCTCCATTACTTCATCTAATGCCTCATCGGTGATCACGATCTCCTCGCTGCGAAGTCCGATTCTCTTTAATACCTTTGGCATTGCAAAACGTGTGAAGATCACACGCTTCTCTTCCAGGCTGTAGTCCGGCAGCTCGATCACGGCAAAACGTGACATTAAAGGTGCGCTGATCGCATCCTTGTCGTTGGCGGTTGCAATCGGATAAACACCTGTTGTCGGAATATTACATTCGATGTAATTGTCCGTAAATCCGAGATTGTCCAAAAGAGTCAGCAGTACGTCCGCCGGATTTCCATTGCCTTTGCCGGCAGATGCCTTGTCAAGCTCGTTAATGATAAACAAGAGGTTGGAGCTTTCTGCATTCGCAAATGCTTCCATGATCAGACCGGGCTTTGCATTTGCGTAAATTCGGGAGCTTCCGGTAAGCTGCTCCGGATCGTTGATCGAACTCATCTCCAGTGTCGTCCAGGACATTTTCAGGATCTTTGCCACGGCATAGGCAATCTGGGATTTACCGGTACCGGCAGGACCGATCAGAAGGATACCGTATGCCGGCAGTGTATGGGTACGGTTGATCTGAATGATCGTTTCAATGATACGCTGCTTTACGTTGTCAAGTCCGTACAACTCTTCATCCAGGATTCTTCTAGCCTCGACCGGATCGATCGGCTGGAAATCCGTATTCTTCCATTGGATATTTAACATGATCGAAAGTGCGCGCTGTGCGTGGCGTCGTTCCTCCGGTGTCACCTCGGTAGACTTGGCTACGGCAAGATTACGTCTCGCCCAGAGACGGATATTGTCTGGCAGTGTGCTTCCTGCGCACATCAGATAATCGGTGATGCTCTGGATGCTTGTCAGCTTCATATCATCCGAATCCTCGATCTGATCGAAATCAACAACCTCCTTGGACGGAGCATCACTCTGCAAAAGGCGCTCGATCATAAACTGCAGGAATCCATTCTCGCCGGAAAGCTTTGTTCCTCTCATTGCCACGCCGGTTTCGTAAATTTTATAAACGGCATAGCCCTTATCGGTGCCGGCACCGGAAAGCTTCACCATGATATGATTCTCACCGAGCCATTTGACCAACTTCTCAAAACGTGCATCGATCTGAAGAATGTCATGTGATGTCTTCTCATCGTCACAGACAAATGCGGTTCCCTTGGTGGGAGCGGTAAACATACCGGAAGCATGATGTGAGAGCTTCTCCTCTCCATTGTCCAAAAGCATAATCGGATGGGAAGCATCCGGCACTCTTTCGCTGGAGTATACCAACTCGTATGTCTTCTCTGCCTTTACGGCATCTTTCTTTTCTTGGTTAAAATCAAAAACAGGCATCTCGTAACCTCTCTTTTCTATATTGTGATGTAGGGGCAAAGGTATCTGTCCCTAAGCTGATGCCATGGACTGCTATGTGATCTTCGCAATCCTGCATCAAAATTATAGGATGAAATGAAAAAATTAGCAACTGCTAATTTTGAATTACACACCATAAATACAATTCATAGAAAAAATGATATTCGCAATAAAAAGAACTAAATTCGCAATATATTTGATTGTTAGAAAAAGACGGAAATGTTAAACTCAAACTAAATATGAAATATATATGGGGTTCGTGCGGAAACAGACTTTTGCACGTAAATTTGTTTTTATGGTTTTGAACATGTGGGTGCATTGAAAGGGACAGGTGTTTTTATGAAAAAATGGCAGAAGATTTTGATTGGTGTAATTGTTGTCTGTGTTGCTTTGATCGCAGCGAATGGACTGACAATGAAGGGATTTTGTTATACGCTCAGTTATCCGGGTGGAGAGATGATATTTATGGAAAAAGGTCATTGTTATGTGGGGCTTCCGGGTTCCAAGAAAAGCGAGGAACTTTCCGGAGTAAGCTATACCGGCAGACCGCAGAAGCTGTCAGACACCAAGGATGTATCGGATACTTATAAAACTGTTTTGTGGACATTTGTTTCCGTGGATCAGGGAAGATGGGTTGGTGTCCATTTTCTGAACCGCAGCTTTCTCGTGCAGACCAGTGGATTTACAAAGGCAGAGAAAAAGTCTCTGGATCATTATAAGTATGTTGCGGGAAAACCTTATTTTGTATTTAAAAATAATGGAAGTTCGTGGGATTATCCGGAAGAATATCAGGAAAAAGCAAAAGAAAATCTGTTACAAAAACCTTCGAAATAAATCTGAATATTTTGTGGCAAAAAGCCATTCCAAAAACGTTCTGAATATTTTTACGGCGGAAAGCCCTTTCAAAACGTAAGGAATTCTTAATCCCTTTGCCGGCGATTCCATGCTATCATGAAATTACGATAAATTGATATATGAAATGTTTCGTTGAATATATCAGAGGAGGGATTTCATGAAAAGATCGAACGTGAAAAAGGGAATTATAGCAGCGGTTGTTCTGTGCCTTGTATTTCTGCTGGGGGCAGTTGTGGTGCAGAATATGCCGGATCGTCGGACAAAGCGGTCCACGAAACAGACCGGTACAGGGAAAGAAAACGATTCGTCGGAAAGTCAGCACAGTTTTAGTGGGCTGTCGACTTATATTATGGGAGAGGCGTACGGAAGTTGTGGTATGTATTACAGCTCGGATAACGGTGCTCTGTATTATCTGGATGCGGCAAGCGGTAAGGAGTCGATCGTATGTACAAAGACAAACTGCGAGCATAAAATGGACAGCATGAAACCATCCGGCTGTGAGGCTGATTTTAACCATGTCGCAGCATTTGTTCCGAGTGGAGAGAGACTTTATTACATACCGGCGGATCCACTGGGAGAAAATACGCCGATGGAAATCTGGAAACAGGATCTGACGGGTGGCAATCAGAAAAAGATTTTGTCTCTCAAGGGAAAAGAAAATACAGGAATGATCATTCAGGGGATGCTGTGCGATGGCATGCATATGGTGGTCGGATTTATAGAGTATGGCCGTTATACCAAAAAGGGAAAATATGTTGAATATGGATCCTTTGACCAGAAGAGCGGTCTGTATGTTATCAATATGAACGACTGGAGCTATCAGTGTATTTATCTGAAGGAAGGATCTTCGGAGGATGGCATGTTAGGAAAAAATGCATGTCCGACCATTTCTACAATGTCTATGGGAACAGAAAGGGTATGGGCATACTATACTTACTATGATTCAGGATTTGATCCAAAGAAATATAATAAAATGACGGATAAAAACCGGATCAAGTATATGAGTAAACATTCGCATTTGATGCGGGGCGATTTTTCTTTGTCGGATGTATCGCTGTACACTATCATTCCGCAGGATGGCAATCACAGTAATACGTTTTACGGAAACTGGTGTTATGATCAGGATTATTCCGGAAATTTGCTTGCAACGAATCTGCCGACTGGCGACAGTTATCATATCTACAGTTCTCCTGCAACGGAAAAGCACAGGGAATGTGACAGTGGATATCGGGGAGTTGTAACAACAGAAAACAGCATTTTTTATGTGGTATGGAATAAAAAGAGGGAAAAGTATGACTGGTATCGTTATGACAGAAAAACAACGAAGAAGACGTGTATTGCGTCTCCGGCTGTAGACTGTCATCCGCAGGGTGTTGCAGGAGATTATATTTATGGGGATCTATTCTGGAGCGATGATCATATGGAACGCTGTGCGATTCCAATCAAGGAGCTGGAAAAGGGAAAATATCAGTTCCCGGAGAAATCAAAGGAAGAGGCGGCAGCAGATCAGAATAAAGAAAATATTGATCCGGACGATACGGTGATCTGGGGTGTGAATGATAATAATCTGCCATCGGATGAAGCCGTTAAGGAGATCAACAGTTATTTAAAGAAAAAGGGGTATGATTTTAAGGTTGCTTTCACAAATGTACAGGATTCGGATATTGACAATATTGCAAAGCAGCATCCGGAGATTGATATTCTGCAGGCACCGGCAAACCATGCAACGGATAATCAGGCGGCAGCAACATTGAAGTCCGGTTATTTTGAACCATTGACCTCGTTTTTGTCGGCCGATGGAAAGAAGCTGAAGGCACAGTTTAGCAAGCTTGACTGGAAAAAGGTTGAGGTTAACCGCGAGATTTATTCTGTCCCAAATTCGAATCAGACTTATGAAGGAATCTATATTGCTTACAGCAATAAATTGAAAAATAAAGCATCAGCCGGCGATGCAGATACGCTGGAAAAGGTCGGAAAGATCCTTACCAATGCAAATGTAAAGAGCGTGAAATATCCGGTGATCCTGCAATCCAATTTGGCGGGAGGAAACCTGTCCGATTTTACGGACAGTGATTACTGCCTCGGTCTTGCGCTGAACCGCAACAGCAAAAAGCCTTCCCTGTGGTATGAAGATAAGAGTGTTCGTGCCGTATATCAGACATTTAATGAATGGTATAAGAAGGGATGGCTCTCAGAAAAAAACAAACTTTACGATCAGGAAAATACGAATAAGAATGTTAAGAAAATAGAGACGGCACTGAAAAAGGGAGACTGGCTGGTAACGATCGGATACGGTCCATGCAGTGAGGAAATAAAGAAGCAGTCGGCTTATGTGGTACGTCCAAAGCACATTGTATTTTCAAATTGTAATATGTCTACCGGTGTGGCGGCTGCGTCTAACTGCAAGGATCAGGCAGAGACATTTCTGATGCTGGCATACACGGATCAGACGATCGCGGATCTGATGCTGTATGATATCCGGAAGGGAAATTATCAGGTGAAAAATAATGTAGTCTGTGATTATTCAAAGGATTATGCATTAAGTGTGATCTGGAGAAGAACGGATTTTGGAAATCAGATCGCAGCGACACAACTTGACACGGATGTGGAGTCTGCGACACATCGTAAGAAATATCTGCAGTCCTACAATGCTGCGGCATCTCCGCTGATTGGCTTCCAGCCGGATACGGACGGATATGAGGGCGACCTTGAGGTATATATACCGGCACTGCAGAAGGGGGAAGATATCTGGCAGGCGAAGAACTTTGATGATGAGTATGACGGTCTGATGGGCAGAATTTCGATGCGGAAGATAAATAAGTTCTGTTCTGAGGTCGCAAAACAGATCAACGCATGGAAGTAAGGAGTCGTCCGGTATGTGGAGAGAACATAAAAAGCTGTGGAAAAAAAGAACGGTAGCTGCATTTGTGGTGGCGGGACTTTTGTTAAATCTGTTCCTGATCCTGCGGAGTGAATACGGTCGTGATAGATGGACGGAGGCAACCGTATCCTGCTATCGCAGTGTGTACCGTGAGATAAAGAATATGCAGCCGGAAAAGGCAAAGCGTTATCTGGAGAAAAAGTCGAATAACCAGAATGTGGATTATCTGCGTCGCATTGGTTACAGTGAACTGCAGGATGAGACTTCCCATGCCGGCAGCTATGATGATTATCTGGATGCGAGAGAGCAGGACTATTCGCAAAGTGAAGTGTTTGACGCATTTCGAAAGACCAGCAAATATGACAGGAAGGACGCCGCAAAGGTAATGGAGAAGCTGCGCAGGTTTCGGGGGAAAACGCTGGCGGTTGTGCCTTCCAGAGGCTGGCATATTATCTTTCTGTTCTTTCAAACGGATATCGCCGGGCTGATGGTCCTTTTTGCGGCGGCAGCAATCAGCTTTATGCAGGAGAAGGAGCGGGGAGAATATGTCTTTATCCGCACAATGAAACGGGGAAGAGGACCATTTATCCTTCAAAAGGCAGTGGCGCTGATGATGTTCACGGCGGAGGTGCTTTTGCTCTTATATCTGGAAAATATACTGGTGGCGTGGAGACTTTACGGATTGGGGGATCTGCATGCATGTTTGCAGTCCGTAAGCGGCTTTATCGGCACCGGCGTGAAGGCGGAGCTTGGACAGAGCATTGTCCTGTTTTTGGGACTCAAACTTCTGGCGTATTTTCTGGTGATGCTTGTGATCCTGTTTCTGATGACGGTCTGCGGAAACACACAGAAGCTGTTTGTCAGCTTTGCAGGGGTCCTTGGGATAAGCAGTGTGTTGTATTGGGGGATACCGGAGAACAGCTGGCTGTCGGTTTTTAAGTATGTTAATATCATGGGATTTCTGCATACGGGGGATATGATGGCAGTATATCGGAATATTGGTCTGTACGGTTTTCCGGTCAGTTATATTACCGTCAGTATTGTTGTCTGTGTGATCGCGGGAGCACTCTTGCTTGCGGCAACCGTGTTAATCTTTAGTGAGCAGAAGATCACGTCCCGTGCCGGACATCGCATTCTGCCAAAGGGGAAACGGCAGAGAAAGATTCGCAGTTATCGTTTATTTTACGGGGAAACAAAAAAGATACTGCATTATCAACATATGCTTCTGTTTGTCGCAGGATTTGCGGTTTTGATTCTGTGGAATTATAAGCCGGTTACCATGCTGTATAATGACGACTCGGATGTCTATTATAAGCAATATGTCGATCAGGTGTCCGGACCGTATACAAAGGCATCGGCGGCAAAGATCCGGGAATGGCAGCAGGAACGGCTTGAGATGGACAAAAAGATTCACGATGAAAAGCATCAGTCCTCCTCGAAGGCGGTTCGGTCACGGATCGAGTATGGATACACCAAGGAACGAAATAAGACGAAAGGATTTATGTCACTGCTCAGTCATTTAAACTACAGCTACAGCATACCGGGCGGCGGTCTTTATTATGAGAGAGGCTATGAGCAGCTGACCGGTTATGAGGAGGCATGGAAACGGGATGCACTGCTGGCGCTGGAGAGTGTGCTTATGGTGATCCTGGCGGTGGCAGGCATCTATTCGATCGAGTATAACACGGGAATGATGCGGCTGCTGAAAACGACACCTCTCGGGAGGAAGGATCTGCGAAGTGCGAAGCTGTGGATCGGCGCCGGACTTGTTACTGTGATCTTCGCAATGGTGTACGGCAGCGAACTTTATCGTATATTAAGTGCATTCGGGACGAAGGGCTGGAACTGCTCGGTTGCCTGCATGTCCCATATTCCGATGAAGCTGTCGGGACTGACGGTGGCGGATTATCTGATCTTGATCTTGGCGATGCGTTACATTGGTCTTTTGCTGTTGATGGTCTGCATTTATCTGATCTGCCGGCGCGCCAAAAGCTTTATCATGACAATGGTATATTCGGCTGCTGTATTTGCAGTGCCGCTGGTTTTGTATCTGAGTGGAGTGCAGATTCTGCGTTATATTTTGTTAAATCCGCTGCTTCTGGGAAATATATTTTAGAGGAAAGGTGTGTAAGCATATGGAGATCAGGATATCTCATCTGACAAAACGGTTTGGAGATAAAACAGCACTGGACGATGTGAGTCTTACGCTGGATGCGGGCGTGCATGCACTGCTTGGACCGAACGGAGCGGGCAAAAGCACGCTGATCAATATATTGACGGACAGCATTGAGCGGGACAAGGGGGAGGTTCTGTACAACGATTATGAGATCACGTCGCTGGGAGCAAAGTACAGGGAGCTTCTCGGATATATGCCACAGCAGCAGAGACTGTATGATAATTATACGGCGGAGGAGTTCTTAAAATATATGGCGGCAGTCAAGGGGATCGCACCTGCCCGGGCGAGGGAGCAGATTGCGGAGCTTTTGAAGGTGGTAAATTTGTGGGAGGTCCGCCGCAAAAAGGTGGGTGGCTTTTCCGGCGGTATGAAGCAGCGTGTTCTGCTGGCGCAGGCACTTCTGGGAGAGCCTCGCATTCTGATCCTTGATGAGCCGACGGCGGGACTGGATCCAAGTGAGCGTATCAATATCCGGAATTATATTGCCACGGTGGCGCAGAAAATGATCGTGCTTTTTGCCACGCATGTTGTGAGCGATATTGAATGTATTGCGAAGGATGTGATCATGATCCGGGACGGAAGGATCTGTAAAACGGGGACGCCGATGGAGCTGATCGACGGCATGCAGGGAAAGGTGGGCGAGCTGCCGTGTAAGCTGGAGGATCTGGAGCAGCTTCAGACAAAATACTGTGTCGGAAATGTTTATCAGAGACGGGAGGGACTTCGTGTGCGCATCGTGGGGGATGAACTGCCGGAGGAGGCTTTGCCGGTCAAGGACAGTATTGATCTGGAAGACGTGTATATGTATCATGTCATGAATTCATAAAACAACATATAACACGAAAATCTTGTATGTTTCTAAAATACCTTATATTTACCCAAAACTTGCCAGCTTTTATAATGAATTTATCACATAAATACAGCAGGAATGAACCTGCTGCATGGAAAAAGAATGAGGAGGAATTCGTTATGAGAGCGAAAAAATTATGTGCGTTATTGCTGACAACAGCAATGGTTACATCGGTTTTTACCGGGTGTGGTAAAACATCTTCAACAGGAGACAAGGCAAGCTCGGCTGATGCCGGAAGCAGTGCCAAGACAGAGACAAAGGATGTGAAACTGACGGTATGGGGACCGCAGGAGGATCAGGCAAAAATGAAGGGCTACAAAGATGGTATCCTGAAGGCAATGTGTGATTCCTTTAATGAAGAGCATCCGGAGTGGAATATTACATTTGAGTATGGCGTATGCTCCGAGGGAGATGCCAAGGACGTTGTGACAAAGGATGTGGATGCGGCAGCGGATGTTTATATGTACGCAAATGACCAGATTCCAACATTAGTTGAAGCAGGTGCTCTTTCAAAGCTTGGAGGAACGACAGTTGATGAGATCAACGAGAACAACGAAAAGGCAATGATCGACTCCGTAATATATGATGGCAGTGTGTACGGAATTCCGTACACATCAAATACATGGTTCATGTACTATGACAAGAGCAAGTTCAGCGAGGACGAGGTAAAATCTCTCGATAAGATGATGTCCAAGGATCTTGGAAATGGCGTTACAAACTTTGCATTCCCACTGGACAACAGCTGGTACATTGAAGCGTTCTACTATGCTGCAGGCGGCACACTCTTCGGAGACGGAACTGACGCATCTGCAGGCTGCGACTGGGACAGCGACGCCGGTGTGGCAGCAACAAAGTACATGGTAAATCTTGCAAAGAACAAGAAGTTCTCCTGTGAGAAGGACGGAAGCAGTATTGCGAAATTTAAGGACGGCAAGCTGGGAGCATACTGTAGTGGTTCCTGGGATGCAAAGGCAATTAAGGAAGCACTTGGAAAGAATTTTGCAGCTGTACAGCTTCCAACTGTGACAATTAACGGACAGGAAGGTCAGATGAAGTCCTTCGCCGGAAGTAAGGCAATTGGTGTGAACCCGAAATGCGAGAATCAGGATGTGGCAGTTGCACTTGCACGTTACCTTGCAGGCGAAGAGTGTCAGAAGATCCGTTTTGAATCAAGAGGAATTGCTCCGATCAATAAAACACTTGCAGCTGATTCTGCTGTAACAAAGGATATTGTGATCAAGGCACAGGCAAATGAGATTGCCAATGCGGCAGTTGTACAGCCACTTCTCTCTGAGATGGGAAGCTACTGGACACCGGCAGAGACGATGGGTAAAGAAATCGTTCAGGGCGATGTAACAGAGGCAAATGCAGAGAAGAAGACAAAGGAAATGGTAAAGGGTATCCTGAGCAACGGTCTGTAAAGATTACATTTCCGGTAATATCCGTGCTGCAGTAAAAAGCGGCCGGAGGATTAGTAAGGGATAAAGGAGAAATGTCCTATGGCAAATATGATGGATCATGCAAAGGTCATTTCCGTGAAAAATGCACTGAGGCATGGGGATATATTTACCCGTCTCAGTGCGGTTATCATGGGGGCCGGCAATATATGCAGAAAGCAGATCGTCAAGGGTCTGTTATATCTGGCAGCAGAGATTCTGTTTATTGCCTTTATGGTTGTGAGTGGAGTTGGACTGCTTGGCGGTCTTACGACGCTTGGCACTAATGAAGGCGGGGAAGTATTTAATGAAGCGGCACAGGTGTATGAGTATACTTCCGGTGATAATTCCATGTTGATACTGCTTTATGGAATTTTGGCGATCATTGCAGTCATCGCATTTGTGCTTTTGTGGAGATCCTCTCTGAAATCGGCATATCAGGCACAGCTTTTACAGCAGGAAGGCAAAGCAGTTCCGAATTTTCGCCAGGATCTGGCGGCTCTGCTTGATCAGAACCTGCATAAGACACTGCTTGCCGGACCAATCGTCTGTATTATTGCGTTTACAATACTTCCGCTTGTATTTATGGCGTCGATCGCATTTACAAATTACGACAGAAATCATCAGCCACCCGGAAAATTATTTGACTGGGTTGGTTTCAGCAACTTTGGAAAACTTTTAGACAGCTCCAGCGGACTTGGAACAGCATTCTGGCATGTGCTTGGCTGGACGATCGTCTGGGCGGTTTTTGCAACATTTTTGAATTACATACTGGGAATGATCCTCGCCATTGTGATCAATCGTCAAGACACAAAGTGGAAGAGTATGTGGAGATTTATCTTTGTATTGTCCATTGCAATTCCTCAGTTTGTATCACTTCTGGTCATTAGAACCATGCTGCAGCCGGAGGGCTCGATCAATGTTCTTCTCAAACAGCTTGGGCTGATCCAGAAAAGTCTTCCTTTCTGGACCGACGTTACCTGGGCAAGAATTACGATCATTGTGGTAAACCTGTGGGTCGGTGTTCCGTATACAATGCTTCAGGTGACCGGTATCCTTCAGAATATTCCGGCGGATCTTTATGAGGCTGCCAGAGTGGATGGTGCCAATGCGGTGGTCCAGTTTTTCAAGATCACACTTCCGTATATGCTGTTTGTGACAACGCCATACCTGATCACACAGTTTATCGGAAACATCAATAACTTTAATGTCATTTATCTGTTGACAAAGGGTGCTCCGGCAGCACTAAGCTACAACAACGGAACCGCCGGTAAGACCGATCTTTTAGTGACCTGGCTGTATAAGCTGACCATGGACTTTAAGGATTACAATTATGCTGCGGTTATCTCGATCATGGTATTTATACTGTCGGCTGTATTCTCCCTGTGGGCGTACCACAAGACAGGGGCATTAAAGAATGAGGAGGGATTCCAATAATGAATAAGTACCGCATTCGAAAGAAATTTACGAATTTTATAGTGCATGCGTGTCTGACCATTCTGGCATTGATCTGGATTTTTCCTCTGTTCTGGGTGATCATGACATCCTTCCGGGCAGGAAAGGGCTCCTACTCCAGCACTTTCTTTCCGGATAAGCTGACACTCAATAACTATGTGTCCCTTTTTACGGACACAGATGTATTTAATTTTCCACAGTGGTTTTTGAATACGCTGGTGGTTGCGATCTTTTCCTGTATTTTGTCTACGTTTTTCATTGTATCAATTGCTTATGTGACTTCAAGGCTCCGCTTTAAGTCCAGAAAGCTCCTCCTGAATGTGGCATTGGTTCTTGGAATGTTTCCGGGATTTATGGCAATGATCGCAATTTACTATATTTTGAAGGGAATCGGCATGACGCAGGGCGTCTTAAAGCTTGTATCGCTTGTGCTTGTGTATGCCGGAGGCTCCGGTATCCTGCAGTTCTATGTGGCGAAGGGATTTTTCGATACGATCCCGCGCAGCATCGATGAGGCAGCGTATATTGACGGAGCCACGAAATGGAATGTGTTCCGGCGGATCACGATCCCATTATCAAAGTCCATTATTGTGTATACGGTGCTGACCTCGTTTATCGCTCCATGGATCGACTTCGTGCTGGCGAAGGTCATCATCGGTACGGATGCCAAGTATTACACCGTGGCGATCGGACTTTGGAACATGCTGGAAAAGGAAAACATTTACCAGTGGTATACCCGGTTTGCCGCCGGTGCGGTTTGTGTATCCATCCCAATTGCTGTATTGTTCCTGTTTATGCAGCGTTGTTACACAGACGGACTGACCGGAGCGGTGAAGGGGTAAATGTAAAGAGAATTTCCGGAGCTGCGGAAAGACTACTATGATAACATAAACAGCCTCTATGAATGAACACGATATTGCAGATTTCCATATGATGGGAAATGTAATATCGTGTTTTAATATTAAAATAATGTGTAAATAATACACATTTAATAATTGACCGATGTGTAAAGAGTGTGTATAATATAAGCAGATAGGGAGGAGGAATGTGAATGAAGCAAAGAGATTTAGTGAAAAAGCTGGAAAGCGCAGGGTTTGAGTTTGTACGTCATGGTAGAAACCATGATATATATCAAAGAGGTGACGATGAAGAAAAAATTCCGAGACACCGAGAACTTAATGAGCGGTTGGCAAAAGCAATATTGAAAAAGTGGGGATTATAAGAATATTATCTTAGTATATAAATTATTATTGGAGGTTGATAATATGAAGGTGACATATCCAGTGATTTTTACAGATGTTGATACAAATATTTTGATTGAGGTACCGGATCTTGGAATATTGACAGAGGCTAATGAAGAGGGAAAACCTAAAGGCACTATGGCTGATGCAATGATGATGGCGAGAGATGCGATAGGTCTAAGCTGTATCACTGCGGAGGATGAGGGGAAGAAAGTTAAACAACCTTCTGTTATGTCTGAAATAGATATTTCCAAAGGAACATTTTCAGAAGAAGGGAAGAGTATTCTTTCACTGGTAGATGTGGATCTGGTTGTGTATCGAAACAGATTGGACAATAAAGCGGTAAGGCGAAATGTGACCCTTCCGAATTGGTTAAATCAGGAGGCTGAAAAGTCTCATTTAAATGTATCTAAGGTTTTGCAGGAAGCACTTATGGCGAAGTTAGGAGTTTCAAGATAGTGATAAAAAATATATTAAAGAGGATGATGGCGTTGTCTCTGGCGGGCTGCCTTGTTCTGACCGGCTGCAATAAACAGCAGACCGAGAAGACAGATACGGCGGAACATACACAGGAATGGAAGACCGCAGAGACAACACCGTTTGGAAGGTACCCGGAGGAGGTCATATATACGCTCGGGAAAATGACCGGAATGAACAATTCCAATTTGCCGAAGGGGGATACCTACGAGGATAATGGTTATACCAGATATCTGAAGAAACAGCTGAATATTCAGAATAAGGATGTCTTTGAGGCGGGCGAAAACGATAATTATCAGGAAACCGTGTCGATGACGATCGCATCCAGGGAACTGCCGGATGTGATGGTGGTCAATGATATGGATATGCTGCAGCTTCTGGTGGACAATGGTTTGATTGAGGATCTGACACAGGTGTATGAGGATTGTACCAGCAGCAGGATCAAGGATATTTATAACAGCTATGGCAGTGAGATTCTGGATAATGTAACGTTCAACGGTAAGCTGATGGCATTGCCGGAGACAAATATTGACGATGGACCAAGCCTTTGCTGGCTGCGCAAGGACTGGATGGACAAGCTGGATCTGGCTGCGCCGGAGACGGTGGAGGATGTGGAGAACATTGTCCATGAATTCGTACAGAAGGATCCGGGTGGCAATGGAAAAGGAGAGACGGTGGGGCTTGTCTGTGACGATGAGCTGACCGGTGGCTGCGGTTACAGCTATGAGTATCAGAACGATATTATTTTTGCAAGCTTCGGGGCATTTCCAAAGCAGTGGATCTACAACAAGGACGGTGAAGTTGTGTATGGATCCGTGCAAAATGAGGCGAAGGCGGCGCTTGGAAAGCTGCGGCAAATGTATCAGCAGGGAACATTAGACAATAATTTTCTGATGCGGGAGAGCAGTAATATTATTGAGCTGATCGTGTCGGGCAGATGTGGATCCTTTTTTGGGCCGTGGTGGTCGCCGAATAATCCGCTGATGTCTGCAATGCAGGAGAATCCGAATGCGGAGTGGCAGCCGTATCTGATCCAGACGGACAAGGATGGTCGGACCTCCTTTGCCTCACAGAATCCAAACGATAAGTATGTAGTGGTCCGCAAGGGGTACAAGCATCCGGAGATCGTTATGAAGATTGTCAGTGTGCTTTTTGATGATCTGAGATATGACGAAGAAGATGTCCGTGAAATGGAACGTTATTATCAGGATAATGTAGATCCGACGGCACGTCCTCTGGCAATCAATGTGGATTACAAGGATGCCCTGATGCGGTGCTATGATTCCTTGAAGGATGCGATCCAGGGCAGGAAAAAGCTTGAAGATCTGGGACTTCTGGAGGGAGCGTATTATATTTCCTGCAGTAAATATATTGACCGGAAGAAGGATACTTCCGCACAGAAATCCTGGGAGGACTGGGCGGCATATGCATCTCGAATGACGGCATGCTCTGTCCTTAGAAAGGGACAGACCAGACAAGTGAAGTCGCTGTTCTTTGGAGAGACGAAGACGATGAAGAGCAACTGGTGGCGGCTTGAAGAACTGGAAAAGAAAGCATATCTTGAGATTGTTACCGGACAGAAGCCGTTGTCGTATTTCGATGAGTTTGTAAAGGAATGGAACCGCCAGGGTGGCGAGAAGATCCGTGGGGAGGTCGCACAGGAGCTTAAGGGGAAATGATGAAGCTGCAAAGTACAAAAGACCTGCGGAAGGAATATCATGGAAGAGGACGGCGATATAAGAATGACCGCAAAAGGATGTTGTGGAATTAAGCAGTGGTGGGAATGACTGCAGGAGGGAGAATTACAGTGCAGACGGAAAATAAAAATACAGAGGCAATCTTAGTGCTGGAGCGGCAGATCTACAATTATCAGCGGGCGAATGCTGAACTGCAGACGAGTTTGGGAGAACGTTCGCTCATGCAGAAATATGGTCTGTATCTGCTGTTAGTTGGCTGGTTTCTTGCTCTGGAATTTATGAAAAACTGGATGGGATTTTTTGTTGAAATCACGGATGTGGCTTATATTCCGATCGTGATTGTTTTCGCAGTACTTCTTGTGCTGGAATACCGTCGCGACAAAAGGCGGCGGGAGAAGATGGAACAGATTAAGGAGAACAGGCACAGATGCAATGAACTCCGGCAGCAGATTGAGACACTCCGAGGGAGAATGTGATCAGTATTGAAAAAATGCACATGTTGCGGTATAGTGTGCTGGGATATGGTTAGGAAAGGCATAGGTTACAGAGATGATGGAGAATATAGAGATTACATTACAGGAATTGCGCAAATGGCGTCCGGACGAGTATCGTCTGGTGGACGTCCGGGATGAAATGTCATTTTCCTATGGACATCTGCCGGGGGCAGAGCATGTGCCGGAGCAGCAGATATCAGACGGCTGGGTGCCGCCGGAGGATGGCAGGAAGACGGTGCTCTATTGCAAAAAGGGCGAGACAAGTCTCGAGGCTGCGGGATTTCTGCAGGAGAAGGGGCATATGGTATACAGCCTGAAGGGCGGATATCTGGCATGGCTGATGGGTACGATGGAAGAAGAGAATGAAAAGGATGAGAAGGAGGAGACGCCGTTTTACCTGGAGGTAGAACAGAGCATCCGCAAACGTTTCAAGAAAAAGATCTGGTGCCGGTTCACCAAAGCAATCAATGATTATGAGCTGGTGAAGGAGGGCGATAAGATTGCGGTCTGCATTTCCGGCGGCAAGGACTCCATGCTGATGGCGAAGCTTTTTCAGGAGCTGAAGCGTCATCACAAGTTCCCGTTTGAGGTTGTATTTCTGGTGATGGATCCGGGATACAGTCCGGAGAATCGCAAGGTGATCGAGAATAATGCCAGGAGACTGAATATACCGATTACAATTTTTGAGTCAAATATATTTGAGGCGGTATTTCATGTGGAGAAATCACCGTGTTATCTCTGTGCGAGAATGCGCCGCGGCTATCTGTACAGCAAGGCAAAAGAGCTTGGCTGCAACAAGATTGCGCTGGGACATCATTATGATGATGTGATCGAAACGATTCTGATGGGAATGCTTTACGGAGCGCAGATGCAAACGATGATGCCAAAGCTTCACAGCTCTAATTTCGAGGGAATGGAGCTGATCCGTCCGCTTTATCTGATCCGTGAGGACGATATTAAGGCGTGGCGTGATGCGAATGGACTTCATTTCATTCAGTGTGCATGCAAATTCACGGATACCTGCTCTTCCTGCGATAAGGATGGACAGAGCAATTCCAAGAGGCTGGAGATCAAAAAACTCATTCGTGAACTGAAGAAAACAAATCCTTTTGTCGAGGGCAATATCTTTAAGAGTGTGGAGAATGTAAATCTCAGTACGATAATCGCCTATAAAAAGGATGGCGTGAAGCATCATTTTCTGGAAACTTACGATGATAAGCAATCTTAGAAATGTAAGTTATGTGCAATATTTAAGATAAGGAGTCTTAACGTTGATCTATTTATTTACTGCGTTGTACCCGGAAGCGAAGCCACTGATCCGTGTATTTTCGCTGAAAAGAGTGCAGGACGGGCTTCCGTTTGATGTGTACGAAAATGCGGACACATCTATCCGGCTTGTGATCAGTGGAACAGGAATGTGCGCTGCGGCATCTGCGACAGCGGCTGTGTTTGGCAGATATAGGGCAGCAAACGAGGATCATCTGATCAATATCGGAACGTGTGCCGGGGAAGTTGGTACGGACGAGATGTCCGGCAAAGCATATCTGTGTCATAAGCTCACTGACCGAAATACGGGACACACTTATTATCCGGATATGCTGTATCATCATGCGTTTGCAGAGGCACAGCTCATCACAGAGCCGGTCGTATGGAGGGGGACAGAAGATTCAGAAGCGTTGAGACAGAAAGCGGAGTCTGCCGTTGACGGAGACACAGCAGAGTCTGTCGCGGACGGAGATCTGTTGTCACAAAGCAGAGAGCGTGCGGCAAACCGGGAAGCCGTTGTGCTTCACGATATGGAGGGTGCCGCAATCTATCAGGCAGGCTCATACTGGCTGGGACCACATCAGATGAGCTTTATTAAGGTGATTTCCGATCATGGAACCGACCAGAGGATAACTCCGCAGACATTAGAACAGGCGGTGGAAAACGCACTGGATGCGATCAAAGACTATGTATCAAATATCGGACAGATCATAGCGCAGAACCGGAGGAATAAGGAATGGGAGACAGAATGCAGCCGGCAGACAGAGAGACTTTGTGAGGAGCTTCACTGTTCGCAGACAATGCGTCTGGCGGTCATTCAGTGTGTCAGATATTGGACACTTGCAGGTATTGATCATAACAGTCTGTTAGAGCAGATGAGAGCGGACGGAGAGCTTCCCTGCCGGGACCGCAGAGAGGGGAAGAAGCGTTTTGATGAGCTTAAAAAGAGATTATTATAATAAAGCATTTTCCCATATATATGTGGAGGAGGCGGTGGCAGAGTATCCGAGAACATGCGAAATTCTCCAAAAATTTCCGGAGGCAGTGCAGATACCGATCCACCATTATAAGGACGTTTTCTGTCGGAAAAGACAGGATATTGCAGGTCAGGAGGAGCATCCGATGCTGATCGTTGCCGCCAAGGAGGGAAGGCTGATCTATGAGGGAGCGCCGGTCTGCCAGAGCTTTGGCAATGAATATTTCTATTATACCTCCTGTGTAATGAACTGTATTTATAATTGCGAATATTGTTATCTGAAGGGAATGTATCCGTCGGGCAACCTGGTAATATTTGTCAATATTGAAGATATTTTTGCAGAACTGGAGGAAATACTGGCGAAGCATGATGTGTACCTGTGTGTTTCCTATGATACGGATCTGATGGCTTTGGAAGACCTGACAGGCTTTGTCCGTGCATGGAATGATTTCGTGCGGACTCATCCGGGGCTTCGCATCGAGATAAGGACGAAATGCGGTCGGACCGATTTATGGGACAGATTGGTTCCAAACGAAAATGTGATCTTTTCTTTTACACTTTCGCCGGAGTGGATCCGGAAGGAGTGCGAGCACGGTACTGCCGCTTTAAGAGAAAGAATCCGCTGTGCGGCAAAGGCGATAGAAACCGGATTTCCGGTACGCCTGTGTTTTGACCCGATCATTTATTGTCCGGACTGGCAGAGGCAGTATGATGCAATGCTTGATCAGGTGGCCGGTCAGATTGATATGAGTCAGGTGTGGGATGTCAGTGTGGGGTCATTCCGGATATCACAGGACTATATGAAGAAGCTGCGGCGCAGCCAGAGAGACAGTGCGGTAGTGCAGTTTCCGTTTGTGAATGATGGAGGTGTGTACCATTATCCGGACAGACTGATGAATGAGATGGAGCAGCATGTGGTGGACCGGATCAGAGAATGGATTCCGGAGGAGAAGATCTTTCGGTGGAAGGAATAGAGATTGGCAATAGATGGAAAGGATTTCAGGTGGAAGGAATAGGTAACGGCTGGAGAAGATCTTTCGGCGGAAGGAACAGTGATTGATAACAGACGGAGAAAGGGAAGAAATAGCAGTATGAGGGATCAGGTGAAGAAAAGAGCGATCGTGACAGGAGCATCCTCCGGCATCGGCAAAGAGATCAGCGGAGTGCTGGTGGAGATGGGATACGAGGTGTATGGCTTTGGACGAAGCTTTTCGGATGAGGAGCCGGACCAAATTGACACAAAGCGAGATCTGACGGGAAAAATCTGTACGGAAAATGGGACAGATGCGCAGAACGAAGAAAAGGGAATGCTTCACCGGATCGTCTGTGATCTGCTCGATACGCAGGAGCTAGAAAGACAGATTAAGCAGATCCGCCGGCAGGGAGGCGTTCAGCTTCTGGTGAATAATGCCGGTGTGGGTTATTATGGACTTCATGAAGAATTAAATACGCAGAAGATACAGAAGCTGGTCCGCACAAATCTTGAAGTGCCGATGGTTTTGACGAGTCTGTTACTGAGGAATCTGAAGAAATGTGCCGGGACGATCATTAATATTTCCTCGGTGACGGCACAGCTAAACAATCCGCACGGATGCGCCTATGGGGCGACAAAGGCGGGGCTCAGCAGTTTTTCACGCAGCTTGTTTGATGAGGTGCGCAAGTATGGCGTGCGTGTTGTGACGATCCAGCCGGACATGACGAAAACGGAGCTGTACCGAAATGCGGACTTTGCTCAGGGAGAGGAGGAAGCTTCGTATCTTCTTCCGGAGGAGATCGCAGAGACGGTACGGGATATTCTCTACATGAGAGAGGGTGCGGTCGTGACAGAGATCACACTGCGCCCGCAGCTTCACCGGATCCGGAGAAAATGATCCGGTGATATCGGAAAGAGAAGTGGAAATGATTGCAATAAATGGAAGAATCATCAAAAGAAAGGAAAGGTGATCAATATGAAAATAAATCAACTTAGGACTGCTTTTGCGGCAGTTTTGTTTGGATTGGTTCTGATCCTTGGAGGTCAGAGTGCAAAAGCAGAAACGAAGGATGTTTCCGGTACAGCAAGATATGATCATGCATTTCAGGTGCTGGAGCTGGTAAATCAGGAGCGTGCAAAGGTTGGCGCAGAGCCGCTTGAGATGGATGAAGAGCTTTTGTCGGCAGCAATGCTCCGAGCGGCAGAGACGGTTGTAAACTTTAATCATACAAGACCAAACGGTGAGCGCTGTTTCACCGCCAGCAGCAAGATGTCCGGTGAAAATATTGCAATGGGAGGCAACGTACTTTGCGGCACACCGGCGCAGGTGATGGAACTGTGGATGCATTCGTCCGGACACAAGGCGAACATTTTAAATACCGGCTTTCAATCAATCGGAGTTGGCTGTATTGTTACCTCATCCGGTACATACTGGGTACAGTGCTTTGGTCGTGGTACAACGCAGAGCGTAACGCAGCCTGATAACAAAGAGGTTACTTACCAGGTGGCATTAGATACATCATCAAAAACGACATTGGTTGGCGATACCTCCGGTGGAATCGAAAGTACTCCGACTGCCACGCCCGCACCATCCACAGAAGAAGTGCCGGATACGGGAAATTTCCACTGGTCTGTTGGAATTTTTAAACATATTTTTACCGTAACATGGAATAAACCCGGATCGATCAAGGGATGTCAGATTCAGATTTCCAATAAGAAGAATTTCAAACAGAAGCAGACATTTTCGCCAAAGCAGTCACAGACGAAGCAGGTGATCCGCAAATATAAAGGAAAGAAATTGAAAGCCGGAAAAGATTATTTTATCCGTGTGCGTGCTTATACCGTAAGCAACGGAAAGAAGGTCTATGGACAATGGACCCGTTTGAGATGCCTGGCTTAAAGAGATAATATGCGGGATGCCGGAGTAGAAAGTAAGATTATAAAGAGAATAAAAAATCTTTAAGAGAGATTAAAAACAGGGTGACGTTTTCAAGATGAAAAATGAAACGTCACCCTTGTTATGTGTACAAAAACACACAAAATATAACAGAAAATCACGAAAATGAGAAATGTTGCATCAATCGTTCGGATTTTCGGCAGAAAAAACTTGAATGAAAAGGGCTTTGTGTGCGACAATAAAAGAAATCAGAATTGACCGAGCTCTTTGAGCGAGGGATACTTCTTGTCCGAAGGGCAAGAAGGTGTAACTGAGAAAACTTAGAACAATCGGTATTTGCAGGAGCAGTTTGTGACATCCCGGAACAGGAGGAGCATTTATGAAGGCTATTACAGATCGCAGAAGTATACGGAAATATAAGGATATCCCGCTGGAGGAGGAGAAGATTAACGATATTCTTCGGGCGGCGCTTTTGGCACCTTCCGCCAAGAACAGACAGCCGTGGAAGTTTATTGTGTATCAGGGAGAAGCGAAAAAACGGCTGGTGGCAGCCATGGAGAAAGGAATTAAGCGGGAGCAAAGCGGAATTACCGATCTGCCCGGGTTTGCCTATGGTCTGCCGGACGCGGCTCATACGCTGGAGATCATGAAGGCTGTTCCGGTGCTGGTGGCAGTTTTAAATACGAATGGCGGCACATTTTATGAGGAGATCGGCGCGGAGCAGAGAATCGTGGAAAGCTGCGATTCGCTCTCGATCGGCGCAGCCGTGGAAAATATGCTTTTGCGGGCGACGGAGCTTGGTGTCGGCTCTCTGTGGATCGCCAACACCTGCTTTGCATATAATGAGCTGGTTCAGGAGATCGGAACGAAGGATCAGCTTACCGGCGTTGTGGCACTGGGGTACGGGGACGAGGCTCCGGCACCGCGGCCAAGAAAGGCGTGGGATGACGTGGTGGAGTACCGGTCGTAATCTGCGGAACGTGTGAGATGGCAAGGAGAATGGGCACACCTGTGCATCTGTAAAAAATCCACTGTCGGTGCGGTATTTTCATTGACGCTGTTTGTGAAATAGAGTAGAATATTTAAGGATATTAAAGCGAAATGCAACAGAAAATATAAACTAACAAATTAACACAGGAGGAGTAAACATCATGATGAGTCAGGAAATACCTTACAAAATTTACCTGAGTGAGGAGGAAATGCCGAAGCAGTGGTATAACGTTCGTGCGGACATGAAAAATAAGCCGGCACCGCTTTTAAATCCGGCAACCCACGAGCCAATGACACTGGCAGAGCTGGAGCATGTATTCTGTACAGAGCTTGCTAAGCAGGAGCTTGACGATACGACACCATATTTCGATATTCCGGATGAGATCCTTGGATTCTACCGCATGTATCGTCCGTCACCGCTGGTGCGTGCATACTGCCTGGAGAAGAAGCTCGATACACCGGCAAAGATTTATTACAAATTTGAGGGTAATAACACAAGCGGCAGCCATAAGTTAAACTCTGCCATTGCGCAGGCATATTATGCAAAGCAGCAGGGCTTAAAGGGTGTTACCACAGAGACCGGAGCAGGTCAGTGGGGAACTGCACTTTCTATGGCATGCTCTTATTTTGATCTGGATTGTAAGGTATATATGGTAAAATGCTCTTACGAGCAGAAGCCGTTCCGTCGTGAGGTAATGCGTACCTACGGTGCAAGCGTGACACCGTCTCCTTCTATGGATACAGAGGTTGGCCGCAAGATCCTTGCAGAGCATCCGGGAACAACAGGAAGTCTTGGATGTGCAATTTCTGAGGCGGTTGAAGTAGCAACTAATACAGAGGGTTACCGTTATGTTCTGGGAAGCGTGCTTTCCCAGGTACTTCTCCATCAGACAGTGATCGGTCTGGAGACAAAGGCTGCCCTTGACAAATACGACATTACTCCGGACATCATTATCGGATGCGCCGGTGGCGGATCAAACCTCGGTGGTCTTGTATCTCCGTTTATCGGCGAGATGCTCCGCGGCGAGAAGAAGTATCAGGTGATCGCTGTCGAGCCTGCATCCTGCCCGAGTCTGACAAGAGGTAAGTATGCATATGACTTCTGTGATACCGGAAAGGTTTGTCCTCTTGCAAAGATGTATACACTTGGAAGCGGATTTATTCCTTCACCAAACCATGCCGGTGGTCTTCGTTATCATGGTATGAGCTCCGTTCTTTCACAGCTTTATGCAGATGGTCTTATGGAGGCGCGTTCTGTTGAGCAGACATCCGTATTTAAGGCAGCAGAGCAGTTTGCAAGAGTTGAGGGTATTCTTCCTGCACCGGAGAGCAGCCATGCGATCAAGGTTGCGATCGATGAGGCAATGAAGTGCAAGGAGACCGGCGAGGAGAAGACGATCGTATTTGGCCTGACCGGTACCGGATATTTCGATATGTACGCATACGAGAGCTTCCATGATGGCACGATGAAGGATTATATCCCTACGGATGAGGATCTTGAGCCTGGTTTTGCAAGTCTTCCGAAAATGTAATGAATAAATGATGTGGCTTCAGACATCATTCAAAAAATGTTGATCACAAGTCCCTGCAGACGGTGTTGTCTGTGGGGATTTTGATGATTTTTCAAGCATTTTCCAGTCATATCTTCCAATCAATCTCCGCAAAATAAATGTGGGGGTGATAAAATGCTTTTGGATGTGGCAAGTGGCGGATTTGCACTTAGTCTTGCGCTGACAAATCGCACAGATCTTGTGTCGGAGGACATGAATCCGGAGGAACGCCGTGAGGCGTTGGAGAAGATCCGTAGCAGGCAGCTGGAGCAGGAGGTAGGTATTCTTGTCAATCAGATCGGAAAGATGGATCAGCCGCCGGGCTAAAGGGTTGCATGACTTTTAAACTGTAAGAATGGGTAAAACGAAAGGGCTTCTTTTCGTCAGTGGAAATTACTGTCGGAAGGAGGCTTTTTTCCGTTTCTCAAAAACATGGGTGAAAACGTTTCAAAGAGAACAGGAAACTCCGGATTTTGATGCAGAAGAAAACGGCTCAAAACGGGTAGAATCATTGACTTTTGGCGTGTAATATGATAGATTTAATTTATGTTATTGGGTCTTTTGGAGAGTTAAATTATGCAGACATAATCTGCAGAAATGGAGATGGGCATGGACTATACAAAATTAACGAATCAGGATCTGGAACAGTTGATCGAGCAGAAGGATATGGAAGCAACCTGCGAGATGGCGGACAGATGCTTGAATGGTACATATGGGGTAGAACAGAATTTAAACCGGGCATATCAGCTTTATCACAGAGCGGAGAGCAAGGGAAGCAGGCGTGCATATGTCGGTTTGGCATATATGTATGAGAATGGCATTCTATTTGGGCAGAACATTGAACTTGCCAAGAAGTATTATGAGATGGCGGGCGTTCAAAAGACGGAGTTTGCCGAGGTGCAGGAACGGAAAAAGCACTATGTGGAGATGGAATCCGGACCAAGAGAGCCGGTTCGGGTTGGCGTGGATGGACGGATCATTAACCAGATCATCAATGAGGCAGTTGGCGCGAATGATGTGGTGGAGGATGAGTCCAGACAGCATATGATGGAGATGGCTGTGAGCCGTGCACAGGAGGCGGCAGAAGCAGCGCGTATGGCAGCGGTTAAGGCACAGGAGGCAGCCGCAGCAGCAGACAAGGCAGCAGAGTATGCCAAAAAAGCCTGTCTGTAGACATGGAGGACTAAATGAAAAAGTATCGGGGAGCATCGGGAAAAATATATACCATCAATCCGGAGCCGATCGCAAAGGGTGGAGAGGGAACGATATGTGCCGTAGAAGGTGCTGATGATATCGTTGCCAAGGTATATAAACAGGAAAAAAGAACAAAGCGGCGTTTGGAAAAGCTTTCTCTGATGATTCGCTATCAATTGACTGATATTCAGCGTAAGCAGGTCACATGGCCGCTGGACGTTATCTATGAAGAGTCAGGATTTGCGGGTTATATCATGCCGAGACTCCACAGTGCGGAGGATTTTACGGTCGTATGTGGTGCCGGAATTGAGGAGATTAATCTGGAGGACCGTTTATTTATCGGATACAATATCTGTGCCGCTGTAGATACCGTACATAGCTTTGGTCAGGTCTGTGGAGATCTGAACCCTCAGAATATCTGTGTCAATCTGGATACATCAGATCCGGCAGAGGCACTTATGGTAACGCTGGTGGATACAGATTCGTATCATATTGTGAACGGACAGATGATGTACCGCTGCGAGGTTGGTCAGGCGAATTATATTCCGCCGGAGCTTCAGAAACGTTTATACGGAGGACAGAGTTTGTCATCTATGCCACTTCCGACATACAGCAAGGAGACAGACCGTTTTGCACTGGCAGTCAATCTGTTCTCTCTGTTTATGAACGGATGTCATCCGTTTGCGTGTGCGATCGATCCGGAAGAGGCAGATACGATAGACGAATCATTGGATATTCCACAGCCATCGGACAATATCCGCAAGGGATTTTCTCCGTTTTTCTACAAGAAAAAGGGAATTACATATCCGACATATGCGCCGGACTTTACATTCCTGCCGGAGAGTTTTCAGAGATTGTTCTACCGGACATTTGTGGATGGTTACAAGGATCCTACCGTGCGTGCCAGCGCCAGTGAGTGGATGCAGGTCATCATGGAGGTTTTACAGAATAAGGATTATATTAAGTGTCCGAACGGTCATATCTTTTTCATTAATAAGAAGGTGGAATGCCCGTACTGCGAGATGATACGAAAGCATCAGGAGAGACAGCGCAAGGTGCAGGCAGAGGCAGCAGCCGAGGCGAGACGGATCGCAGCAAGCCAGCCGATCCATCCGAAGGAGCATATGGCAGAGAATTATATGGATACAAGACCAAAGGAGCCATCCTTTATTGAGTCACATCTGGTATTCATTGTATACGGAGTTATTATATTGTTTATTGTTCTGTTTGTTGTATGGTATTTCAACAGCTAATAGAATGTAATATACAGGGGTTATAATGAAAAGGAATCAGGAGGAAGGAAAATGAGCGAACAGATCACGAAGGAGCAATTGTTTGGGGGAATTGCAGCACCGAGCGAACCACATATGGCATGTGTACTTCTGCTGGATATTTCCAGCTCCATGAAGGGTGCACCGATTCAGAGTCTGAATGAGGCAATTGCAAAATTTAAACAGCAGGTATGCCAGGATCCACTTGCCAGAAAGCGTGTGGAGGTGGCAATCGTAACATTCGAGACACATGTGGAGATCGTCAGTGATTTTATGCCGATTGATCAGATGCCAACGATCACATTGGAGCCGGGCGGACAGACGCATATGGCAGAGGCGATCCAGGTAGCGATCGATCTTGTTAAGAAGCGTACCCGTGAGTATCAGGGTGTCGGAGTTCCTTGCTTTAAGCCATGGATATTTATGATCACAGACGGTGTTTCCATGTCAACAAAGGAGGCAATGCAGGAGGCTGCAGCCCGCATTCACGAAGAGGAGTCCAAGGGGAGTAACGGACGCCTTAAGTTCTGGGCACTTGGTGTGGATGATTATGATAAGGAAGAGCTGTTCCAGCTGACAGATCGTGTTATTGAGCTGAAGCAGCATGAATTTACCGGTATTTTTGACTGGCTGGTGGACAGCATGAGTGCTATTTCCAAGAGTCAGGTAGGAGACAGGATAGAGCTGGATAATCTGCCAGAGGGTGCTGGCATGGCAGCGGATATCGAAGAGAGGGACGTTAGCGAATGGTAGAATCCCATCTTTGATGGGTGAAGGGGCGTATGACATGTTAAGCTATGGATTTTCTATCAAAGGAAAAGCACATATTAAAACAGGTGTTGTATGTCAGGATGCCAATATGCATGGGGAGATTGCTCCCGGACTGTATATCGGTGTTGCTGCAGATGGGGTTGGCAGTGCACGTCATTCAGATATTGCTTCCGGGCTGGCAACGGAAAAGCTGGTAAAATATTTGGAGAATCATATTCAAAGTGATTATTCGGTGGAAGAGAAGATGGCATGTCTCAAGGCGGGATACCGCTATGCGGAGAAGGCAATCGAGGAGTATGTCAAAGACTGTGATGATATGCTGAATGAATATGATACCACTCTTCATGTGGTACTCTACGATGGCAGAACGGTGATCTATGGTCATGCCGGAGATGGAGGAATTTTGGTTCGGACAATGTCCGGAGAGACAAAGGTAGTCACGTTTCCACAGAAGGGCTCGGACGGTGTGTCGGTCATGCCGCTGCGGGCGGGTGAGAAGTCGTGGAAATTTGGATGCTTTCCGGAGAGAGTGGCAGCAGTTATGCTGGTGACCGATGGTATGCTGGAACGAGTTGTTCTTCCGCATTTGTTGAATCTTCCGACGACCAGAGAGGAGATTCAGAATCCTGACAGACGTAAGACGAATGTATACCTGAGTGCGACAGAATTTTTTATGAATCCGTACTGTGTATTGGGTAATAAGAATCTTCAGGATCCGATCGATCTGTATCATTACTATATCAATGGGGAGTTTCTTGATCCGGAGCAGGACTGGAAGCTGTATTTGGATTGCATGCACCGGGGTTATGAAAGTCTGTATGATGCAGCGACAGCGGACAGGATCTGCGAAACGATGACGGCGAGTGTGCCGTTATGGAATATCGAGGACACGACAGACGACAAGACAGTCGTGTGTCTGATCAATGAGGATGCGAAGATTGATGTTCCGTCGCCGGAGTATTTTCATGAGCCGGACTGGGCGAAGCTGCGAAAGCATTATGAGCATTTACTTTATCCGGCAGGCTTTGGAGGAGAGCTGTCGGCGGACGAACAGCCGCAGGCGGAGGATCATGCCGGAGACGATGGCAAAAGCAGCAAGAAGGGCGGTTTTTTCAAATCCGTTTTTCGTAAATAAATTAAGACAATAGTATAAAGAGTAATGGAATCCCGGATGGTTATTGCTGTCCGGGATTTTTGCGACAGGAAGCGGCGTAAGCTATTGTATTTTGAAAAAATGCGAGTATAATATAAGCCGAAAAAGACAAATGATATCGGATTAGAGCATTTGCCAAAAATAAAAAGAAAAGAGTGATATTATGTCTTCTATGCTTAAAAAGATTCCAAGAGAAACAGAGGTGGAGGAGGTATTTGAGAAAATCCTTCAGTCACCGGAGGCATGCGAGCGGTTGGAGGAAACCTTTTATGACCGCTTTTCGGATGAGAATATCTCTCCGGATACGAGATCACAGCATTTTGCAAGAGCACTTTTTTCGGCATATGAGGAGCAGGACATCAGTGCGCTTTTGCTGGAAATCTGCCAGAGGAGTATGTTTGATCTGCTGAGGGAGGCATATCTGATCCCGAAGCGTTTCCACGGAAAGGCTGGGGATAATCCGGTGCTGCTGACCGATGCAGAGGGCAACATGCTTGAGACATCTGCCCGCAGAATTTCTTCACATGAGTGGAATAAATATCAGGAGATTCTGAAGAATCATACCTGTGCTCCGCGGTCAAAGATCTATCTTGCGGATGGTTATGATATTGTCCGTCGGTATAAGAATAATCTGGAGATTGAAGAGGATTTTGTAAATCCGAAGCGCGGCATACTGATCCTTTACGCACTTCCGGACACTGCGGCACTCGGAATGAGCGAGGCGCAGGCGTATGCCATCATATGGGATGCTTTTCAGCAGATTCAAAAATGCGCACTTTCCGCAATGGTTTACTATGGACAGGAAACCGGAGTGAAGAATGAACGCAAATACGATGAGATCGGTGTTCTTCTGCCGATCAGCCAGTTTGAGAAGAAAATACTGCACCATTTGACGGAAATAGACGGTATTGTTCTGGCAGGCAGGGAAGCACTGATGAGGAAAGCCGGCAAAGACAGTCTGGAGTTATGAGTGCAGGATCAGGTCTTTCAGCTTTCTGGCAGCGCTGTTTAGTGGTCGTTTGATATCAGAAACCATACAGACGTAACGGCATGGGATGGTTTCCTGCAGATGGATCGGGATCACTTCGTGGTTTTGAATGGCAGGAATTGCCATGGATTCCGGAATGAATGCGAGCCCAAGATCGGATTTCACAAGAGGCAGAACCTGATCGGTTGTGGCGGCTTCTGTGTCCGGTTCCAGCTCCAGACCGTGTGACAGAAACAATTGATGATAAAAGGCAAAAGTCATCGTTTCCCTGCCCAGACAGATAAAAGGATAATTTTTCAGCTCTGCGAGTGTCAGAGTCTGACTGCTCAGTGCAGTGAATGTTTTGCCGCCGACAAGAACCTCCCGGAAGGATTCCAGCCTTATCTCCTTCAAGGGAGGTTTTGCTGTTGTAGGAGTGGTGACTATGGCAAAGTCGATCTCACCGTTTTTGACGGAATGAACTGCCTGGGGGGTGGAATGGTTATAAATCTTAAGCCGTATATTTGGATATGTCATATGGAAATGCTTCAGCCGCTCCAGCAGATAAATACTCAGTGCAGTCTCGCTGGCACCGATGGAAATGCTGCCATGCTCCAGACCGGTGCTATCCGTAAGCTCCTCCTCTGCAAGCTGTAATTGTGCCATGGCTGCAGAAACCCGGGTGTAAAGCCGTTCCCCTTCCGGGGTCAGGCGGACGCCACGGTTTGTACGGATGAAAAGCGTGCATCGAATCTCGCTTTCCAGACAATTCATGGCGCGGGTAATGTTAGGCTGGCTGTTGCCAAGTACATGTGCTGCTTTGGTGAGATTGCCGTATTTGGCAACGTAATAAAAAATCTTATAATACTCAAAATTGATGTTCATAGAAGTCTCCGTTTCTGATATATCAAATAATAATGTCAATCATATCAATAATAGCTTTTACATATTTCTATAAGGTCAGTATAATGAGTGACGAAGAAAAAAACAAGGCATTTTTATGCCGGGTGAAATAACTGAGGAGGGAAAATTATGCTGACAGCGGTAACAGGAATTAACTGGGGAGATGAAGGAAAAGGCAGGGTGATCGATCTTCTTGCCGGAGAGGCAGATGTGGTCGTGCGGTATCAGGGAGGCAACAATGCCGGACATACCGTTGTTGCTGATCAGGGCAAATTTATATTGAATCTGATCCCATCGGGAATCCTTCATGATGGTGTGACATGTGTTCTTGGCGATGGAATGGTTGTAGATCTGGAGCATCTGGAGGATGAGATTGCGAAGCTCCGTCAAAAGGGCGTGTCCGTTTCTCCGAAGAATTTGAAAATATCCCAAAGAGCGACGATCTCAATGCCGTGGCACAGAATACAGGATGAGTTGGAGGAGGATCGTCTGGCAAAAAGCGGGTCTGCGTTTGGGTCCACTCGAAGAGGAATTGCCTATGCGTACAGCGATAAGTACCGCAAAAAGACATTGCGGATGGGTGATCTGCTCCGGTTGAACGAAGAGGGCATGCAGGCGCGGCTTAAAATGATGTTGGATGCCAAAAATATGGAGCTTGCCGGATGTTATCATCAAGAGCCGATGTCATTTCCGGCACTGTTACAATGGTGCAATGAGCAGGCGGAGAAATTTGCCGATTATATTTGCGATACGGGAGCGTTTCTGGAGGAAGCACTTCAAAAGGGCAAGAAGGTGATCCTGGAGGCGCAGCTGGGAGCTATGAGAGATATTGATTACGGAATATTCCCATATACCTCCAGTTCTTCCACGATCGCGGCGTATGCTCCGATCGGTGCAGGAATACCGGGCTACACAACTGATCATGTAGTCGGGGTGTTAAAGGCATATTCCACCTGCGTGGGTGCCGGTCCGTTTGTGGCAGAGAAAGCAATGACACAGTCCTGGCAGGAGATGCTTCGCAGGCTGGGCGGCGAGTATGGAGCGGCAACCGGAAGACCGAGAAGAGTCGGTCCAATCGATATACCGGCAAGTCGTTATGGATTGAAATGCCAGAATGCAGATAAGATTGCACTGACAAAGCTGGATGTGCTGAGTGCGTTTGCAGAAATTCCGGTCATCACAGGGTATCGTTGTGGCGACAAGGTGACGGATGAGTTTGATCCGGGTTGTGATCTGGAAAAATATGAGCCGGTAGTACAGACACTGCCGGGATGGCAGCAGAGCATATCAGGATGCCGCAGCTGGGAAGAACTTCCGGATCATGCAAAAGCGTATATTGCATTTCTGGAAAAGTCTTTGAACCATGAAATTTCATTTGTTTCCGTGGGCGCTAAGAGAGACGAATATCTGTTAAAGGGAGAATGGATTTAGAGAACCTTTCGATAAAATAAAAAATATGCGGTGCCATGTCGTGCACGGCACCGCATTGAAAATATATCAAGTGCAGTAGCGGAAGGATTTGTCTGTGATGATACGGGCAAATATCAGACCAAGTGGCAGAGCCAGAATGATGAGCATCGCAGATGCAAACCAGGATGCAGAGGTGGTCAGTGACATGATGCCGAGATTATATACTGCCTTGTAAAGATACAGACCGGGAACCATTATGACAATGGCGGGAACGGTAATGGAAATTCGCGGATAGCCAAGCTTATTTTTGAGCAGAGATGCTAAAATGCCGGCAGTCAGTGCACCGATAAAAGCAGCGGCAGCAGGAGGTATTGCGACGAAATCCACAAGTTCCAGCCGAAGCGTATTTGCTATGGCGCCAATAAAAGCAGCGGCGGCAGCAATAGAACAGGGACTGTTGAACATAATGGAAAAACCGAATACACCACCAAAGCTAGTGATCAGCCGGAGCAGTAAATGTGTTCCGGCTGATAGATGTAATGGAGGAAAATCCATCGGCTTCAAATGGAAGAGAAGCGCCATGATCCATGCGGTAACCGTTGCGACAAGGATGATGACGATCGCATAAGCAAGCCGTTCCAGACCGGAACGCATATCCAGCTTGGCAAGGTCGATGCCACTTGTAATAAATGGAAATCCGGGGATGATAAACAGCATGGAACAGATATAACCGGCCTCGTGCTGCAGAGAAACAGAGAAAAAGTGTTCCGCCAGATTTAATGTACCAACATAAACCAGACAGGCTGCGGCAACCGATGAGACAATGCATAAAAATAATGTAAAATGGTGCTTGGTCAATTTGCATCGCAGGAAATTACCGATTCCGGCTCCAAGGAAGGCGAGAATCATTTCGTTCAGATCGCCACCCAGAAGAAAGGTGAAGCAGCCACACGCCAGAGCGGCGGCAAAGCCGAGAGCAACCGGAGAGTAAAGTCCGTGGAGCTGCTCGATCTCGTCAAGCTGTGCATGAAGCTGTTCTCCGGACAAGTTCTCGCAGTTTTCCGGAAACTCCTGGATAAAATGCTCCAGACGATTCAGCTTGGAAGTGTTGACTCCTGTATTGGTCAGACACAGAGACTGCGAAAAACAGTGGTCTCCATCGAAACAGGTGTAGTCGATGGACATAAGACCGATATTGGCGGTGCAGGTAATGTTGAGCTGCTTGGCCAACGAATTCATTGAGCTTCGTACACGCCAGGCTCCGGTTCCGCAGGATAGCAGCATCAGACCGGTTCTTCCGATGATGGAGGCCTTTTCGGTCAGGCTGGCATTGCGTATTTTCACATCTTCCATCTGGCTTGCATAATCATGCCAGTATATTTCCATGTGGTTCTGGGGAAGTGTGTTGGTTGTCATTGGATCACATCCTTTTACATTGTGTTTTTATTAAGTATAAAACGATTCGATGAAAAGTCAAGAAATGGAAACTTCTATTGACATATTTAAAATAAATGGTAAAATAACAGTAACAATTACTGTTATTCATGAAAGGAGAATGAGATGGCTGCAATGCGATACAGTAAACAGCGGGAGGCGATCCGTACCTATCTTCTCTCGACGAAATCTCATCCGACAGCGGAAGCTGTGTATTATAATATCAAAAATGAATATCCGAAGATCAGTCTGGGTACCGTATATCGTAACCTGAATCTTTTGGTAGAGCAGGGACAGGCGCTTCGTCTGGATTGCGGAGACGGCGTGGATCATTTTGACGGAGATACAAGACCGCATTATCATTTTTCCTGTCAGAAATGTGGCTGTGTGATGGATCTGGAGATGGATCCGATCGACCATATTGATCAGATCGCGGGTGCGGGATTTGACGGAGAGATACAGGGACACCAGGTGCTCTTTTACGGCTTGTGTCCGAAGTGCAAGGCGTAGATGCGGATTGGGAGAGTGCTATTGGTAAAGAGTAGCAGCGGGTCGGCGAGTATTATTGGCGGAGCCGGTGGACGCCGGGGATGCGTTGTTGATTGAAAATGATCAAGAAGTTAGAAATTTTTTCAAAAAAGAGTTGACAAAGCGAATTAGATTTGTTATATTCTAAACAGAAACAGTAATCATTACTGTTAAGGAGAAATTGGCAATCAAAAGTAAATATTATAAAAGAAAAGGAGATTACGATTATGGCAAAGTTTGTATGTTCTGTATGTGGTTATGTTTATGAAGGAGAGCAGCCTCCTGAGAAGTGTCCTCAGTGTGGAGTTCCTGCAGATAAGTTCATTAAGCAGGGAGATGACAAGACTTGGGCTGCTGAGCATGTTGTAGGTGTTGCACAGGGTGCACCGGAGGATATCATGGCTGATCTTCGCGCGAATTTTAACGGCGAGTGCTCAGAGGTTGGTATGTATCTGGCAATGGCTCGTGTTGCTCATCGCGAGGGTTATCCTGAGATCGGTCTTTACTGGGAGAAGGCTGCTTACGAAGAGGCAGAGCACGCTGCAAAGTTCGCAGAGCTGCTTGGTGAGGTTGTAACAGACAGCACGAAGAAGAATCTGGAGATGCGTGTAGAGGCTGAGCACGGTGCTACAGCCGGTAAGTTTGACCTTGCTAAGAGAGCAAAGGCACTTGATCTTGATGCAATCCATGATACCGTTCATGAGATGGCTAGAGATGAGGCTAGACATGGTAAAGCATTCGAGGGACTTCTTAAGAGATATTTCGGTTAATTGACAAACGCTTTGTATTCGAGGGACTTTTTAAGAGATACTTCGGATAATTTGAAAGCTTGCATATGATTCTGAGGGGATGATCCGTTTGTGGTCATCCTCTTTTAAATTTTTGCACAAAAATTGAATTGTATTTCAGAAAATATTGTCAAAAATGAAATTGGACAGATTGGCGGGAAGGGACTATAATAATCTATGGTGCATAAAACGAAAAACCGATTCGATTTGGACTTCTACTACACTGGAGACCCTGTGTGGCGGAGGTTTTTTTTGTTTCAATGAGAATATTTCCGTTAACAGGAAAGGGGTTTACAGCAGTCCATTTTGAATTAAGCTTTGCTTTACGCATGTAACAATATCAGCGATAAAAGGAGGAATCATTATGATGACATTAAATGCTGAGAAAAGAGACATGAATGTAAAGGCGAAAAAGTTACGGAGAGAGGGATATGTCCCGGGAAGCTTGTGCGGAAGAGATCTGGAGGAATCTGTACCATTGAAGATATCCGAATTTGAGGCAGAGCGTTTCATGAGAAAGAACATGAAGGGCAGCAGAACGGTATTGCAGATCGGAGAGCAGAAGTACAATGCAATCGTGAAGGATGTTGATTATAATCCTTTGATGAAGAGAATCATGTTTATTGATTTCCAGATGCTGGTTGCCGGCGAGAAGATTTCTACGACAGCACAGGTTGTATTGCTGCATGAGGAGCTGGCAAAGGGCTCCGTTGACGAGGAGATTTCCGAAATCCATTATAAAGCAGATCCGGCGGATATTGTGGAGAAGGTTTATATTGATTTCGAGAAGCTGGGAGATCAGAAGTGTGTCAAGGTAAAGGATATCAAGGAACTGATGAATGACAAGATCGAGCTGATCACTTCAGAGGATGCAACAATCGTAGATATTTCAGAGGAATCTCAGTACGAGGAAGAAACTGAGGACGCCGAGGGAGAAGCGGAGGCAGTTGCTGCATCATAGTGGTGCAGTGTATAGATGTTTATGACACATAAATGCCAACTCAATAAAACAAACGGGACTGCAGAATGCGTTCTTTGCCGGAGGTTTCGGCGGGGATGCGGGGTAGTCCCGTTTTGTTTGCATGCAGATCATCTGTTGTCTGCGGAATAAAAACGTAAAATGCGCCACGGAAAATGTTATGTTGACAGGGGAGCCTGTTTGGTATAGCGTATTATTGTTGATAAAAATTATCGGTAATCGAAGAGGGCAAAAGATATGACATTAAAGGAACTAGAGACAGGTAAGAGTGCTGTGATCCGTACAGTGGGAGGAAAGGGTGCGTTGCGACAGCACTTTCTGGACATGGGAATGATTCCCGGGGCAGAGGTGACGGTAGTGAAATTGGCACCTATGGGGGATCCGATGGAACTGCAGGTGCATGGATATGAGCTGACGCTCCGGCTGGCGGAGGCAGATCAGATTGAGATTGCGCCGATCGATCAGAGAACAAGGAGCCACGCCGGCAGTGAACGGCTGCAGGCAACAGAGCATCCGGGACTTGGTGAGGAAGGAAAATATCATTCTAAGGAGGATGAGAATCCGCTGCCGGAGGGGACACTGCTCACCTATGCTCTTGTCGGCAATCAGAATTGTGGAAAAACGACATTGTTTAACCAGCTTACCGGATCGAACCAACATGTCGGTAATTTTCCGGGTGTTACGGTGGATCGTAAGGATGGAGCGATCAAAGGACATGCAGAGACAGATATTACGGATCTTCCGGGCATTTATTCCATGTCGCCATACAGCAGCGAGGAGATCGTATCAAGGAATTTTGTGCTGGATGAGAAGCCGCGGGCATTGATCAATATTGTTGATGCGACGAATATTGAGAGAAATCTTTATTTGACGATGCAGCTTCTGGAGATGGATATTCCGATGGTTGTTGCATTGAATATGATGGATGAGGTGACAGGCAATCAGGGAGCGATTGATGTGAACGGAATGGAGGCACTGCTCGGAGTGCCGGTAATTCCGATTTCTGCGGCGAAGAATGAGGGCGTGGACGAGCTTGTGCGTCATGCACTTCACATTGCAAAATATCAGGAAAAACCTCTGCGTCAGGATTTTTGCGATAAAAATGACCACGATGGAGCGGTTCATCGCTGTATCCATGCCGTTATCCATCTGATCGAGGATCATGCGGAGCATGCCGGGATTCCGGTGCGTTTTGCGGCGACAAAGGCAATCGAGGGGGATCCGTTAATTCTTGAGAAGCTGGCATTGGATCAAAATGAGACGGAGATGCTGGAGCATATTGTGCAGCAGATGGAAAGGGAGCGTGGTCTGGATCGCAGTGCCGCCATTGCGGATATGCGGTTTGATTTTATAGAGCGTCTTTGCGAGCAGACAGTGGTGAAACCCAAGGAGAGCAGAGAACGGATCCGGAGTGAGCGCATTGACCGTGTGCTGACCGGAAAGTACACGGCAATTCCCTGCTTTGTGGGGATTATGGTGCTTGTGTTTTATCTGACCTTTAATGTGATTGGGGCGTGGCTTCAGAATATTCTGCAGATGGGGATTGACGCAGTGTCCGATATTGTGGACAGAGGGCTGGCGGCGATGCAGGTCAATGAAGCGGTGCATAGTCTGATCATTGATGGAATTTTTACCGGTGTGGGAAGTGTTTTAAGTTTCCTGCCGATTATCGTGACACTGTTCTTCTTCCTGTCCATGATGGAAGATAGTGGATATATTGCCCGTGTGGCATTTGTGATGGACAAGCTCCTGCGAAAGATTGGTCTGTCTGGCCGGAGTATTGTACCGATGCTGATCGGTTTTGGCTGTACCGTTCCGGCTGTTATGGCGACAAGAACGCTGACCAGTGAACGTGACCGCAAAATGACGATTCTTTTGACACCATTTATGAGCTGCACGGCAAAGCTTCCGATCTACTCTTTCTTTGTCAGCGTATTTTTCCCGGGACGCGGTGGACTTATCATGGCGGGTCTGTATTTGTTTGGTATTGTTACAGGAATATTGATCGCATTTCTGTATAAAGGAACACTTTTTCAGGGGGAGCCGGTGCCATTTGTGATGGAGCTTCCGAACTACCGTCTGCCGGGAGCAAAAAACGTGGCACAGCTTCTGTGGGAGAAGGCAAAGGATTTCTTGCAGAAGGCATTCTCGGTGATTTTAGTTGCTACAGTTGTTGTATGGTTCCTGCAAAGCTTTAACCTGCGCCTGAATATGGTAACCGATTCGGCGGACAGTATTCTGGCGGCTGTTTCTTCGCTGCTTGTGCCGGTATTTGCACCACTGGGGCTGGGTGACTGGAGGATCTGCACCGCTCTGCTCAGTGGTTTTATGGCAAAGGAAAGCGTTGTATCTACTCTGGGCGTCCTTTTTGGCGACAGCATCGGTTCCGTGTTATCACCGGTTTCTGCGGCGTCGCTTTTGGTGTTCAGCCTGTTGTATACGCCGTGTGTGGCAGCAGTGGCATCCATCAGGCGGGAGCTTGGCGGCAAATGGGCAGTGGGCGTGGTGTTCTGGCAGTGCGCTGTAGCGTGGATCGCTGCGATGCTGGTGCGGCTGGTTTTATTGTAACAAAAACGGTATGAGGTAAAACGGTTTGAATAATAGGTTTTCTTCTTTGCTGACATCCTTTTGGGATAATAAATAAATGTTGCGCACATGCTTTGAATATTTTTTATAAAACTGTTTTATGGATTCGTGTTTTCCTGTACCCGAAGACTTAATTTCGAAAGCATTGATCTTACTTCCTTCCGAAATCAGAAAATCTACTTCATAATAGTGGGTACTGCCGTGTTTTTCCCAGGTATGATAATAAAGCTCTCTCCCGGCTGCAGCAATCATCTGGGCGGCAAGGTTTTCGTACAGGAACCCCAGATTTGCAGGGAGCTTGTCGGACAGCAGCTTGGCATATATATCATTTTCGGTCACCGGACGGTCAATAAACATGAGCGTGACAAATAATCCGGTATCAGAAAGATATAATTTATAGCTGTCAAAGTCTTTTGTGTCCGGCAGACTTGCTCCCGGATCCGTGGAATTATAGCAGGGTAAGATTGTTTTTGAGTCGCCGGGCTCCTTCAAGTAAAATAGCATATTTCCCGGAATACTGCTGCTTCCATTCTAAAAACTTCTGATAGGCTTTTCTTCAAGATTATTATATAGTAAAATGTACTTTTCTTCAAAACTTTTGGATTTTATTTACTATGAGAAAGGATTGGAGTTATGCGTAAATATATGCTACAATAGTCTCATCATGTCAAAGGAGAGGAATGTATGGACGCACATCAGAAAAAGAAGATAGCACCGATTGTTATTACTGTATTGATCGTTCTGTATTATCTGCTTTATTTCTGTCTGGTCATCAGCCTTGTGCCTGCAGTGCTTAAGGTGGTGCTGGCAGTGATCCCGGCGGCGTTAGGCGGAGCGATGATATATGTCTGTATGGAGAGAATCAAAGAAATCGATGGAGGAGAAGAAGATGATCTTAGTAAATACTGATTACATTACCGGAAAGGAACTGGAGATGCTGGGGCTGGTGAAGGGAAGCACAATTCAGTCCAAGAATGTTGGAAGAGATATTACACAGAGCCTGAAGACTCTGGTGGGCGGCGAGTTGAAAGCGTACAATGAGATGATGACGGAGGCACGGGCGCTTGCTACTAAGAGAATGGTGATGGAGGCGCAGAGCATGGATGCAGATGCCGTTGTGAATGTGCGCTATGCGTCCTCGGCAGTGATGCAGGGAGCCGCTGAGGTGATCGCGTATGGAACGGCAGTAAAGTTTAAGTAGACAAGGGGAAATTATGCGCCAGATAAAAATGATCCGATTTTATATGGGAAGAATAAAGCAATAAAAAAGAGTTGCCTTGTTGAAAAGCAACGTATATACATTGCGAAAAGAAAAAGCAACGAAAAAGAGTTGCACAATTTTGGATCATAAGATAAAGTATATGGTATGAGGTGAATTACATGAAATATGCAGCGATAATGTTTGATGTAGTAGAGTCCCGGAAATATTATGATCGATATGATGTACAAAATGTATTAATGGGATGCGTGGATTATCTAAATACTATATATGAACAAGGAATCAAGAAAAAGGTAGTATCTAGTGCAGGGGATGAATTTCAAGGTTTGTTTTTAGATTTACAAGCCGCATTTTTATATATTAAAAAATTACAGCTTTTAATATATCCTATTAAGATAAGGTGTGGTATAGGATATGGCAAAATAAAATATGACGTGGAAGAATGGACGTCGTCTGCTTTTGATGGAGAAGCATATTATTTGGCAAGGGATGCGATCAATGCGGTTAAACGAAAAAAAAGTAATGTCATATGCTTTAATACAAATTCAAAATATGACAGATATTTAAATGAATTTTGTTTATCAACTCAGCAGATCAGGTTGAGACAACCGCAGGTTGCAAATATAATTGAGATTATATCAGATATTATGCTACCCCTTAAGGACAGCTGGGAGGATACTTCGTTTTATAGCTGGTTATTGGACAATAGATACAAATTGTTAGAACAAGAATATTGGAGCGTGGGGTATAGAAGACAGGAGAGTCCGGAAATGCCTGTCATAAATTATGAAATACTTTACGAAGATAGAAATTTATATTATGAAAAGAAAGCTGACAAGCTGTCATTTTATATGGATGAATTTTGGGTTCGTGGTATGTCAACAGAAATTGCTCGAATTATGAATACTTCTCGGCAAAATATCGACAGATATATAATATCAGCGAGAATAAAGGAAAGGAGAACAAGGGATAAAGCGATATTTGATTTACTAGGGGAGGATATATGGAAAACTATTTGATTTTATTGATATTCCATTTGATTGGTGATTTTTACTTGCAAACAACAAAGGTCGCAAGATGTAAAAATGCAGCAAAGGGAGAATTGTGCGGAGAATGTCAGAAGTGTAAAAATAATATATGGTTTAATGGAGAATATTTACTAATGCATTCCGTGCTGTATATTGTTCCGTTTTTGGTGTTGTATTTTGTGGCGGGATGGAAATCTGCGACTGGTGCCATAGCGATATTATTGGCAACACATATATTGATAGATGCAACGGCTTGTTATTTTAACAAGAAAATGAAACAAACAGTTGTCTTTATTATTGATCAGATGCTGCATATGGGAGTTTTGTGCATAATATTACACATTTTTGGGTTCAACTGTGATGCCGGCCGTTATTATGAAGCGTTGAAAATTGTTTTTTTGAGTCTTGCGCTGATAATGCCATGCTCAATAATGATCAATAAATTGATTCAGGATATTTATCCTAATTCAAATGAGACGGGTATGTTTGATGTTGGTTCTATGATAGGAGTTATGGAACGGATATTGACAGTTGTTTTTGCCTGTTTAGGAAATTTTTCTGCTATTGCGATAATAATTACGATAAAAACTTGGGCGAGAACAAACGATTTAAAGGAGGCAGAGTTTAGAAATAAGTATCTGCTGGGAACATTAACAAGCTTGGTTTTGGCATTGCTGATTTTTATTATTTATAACGAGTTGTAGGAAAGCATTGCAGATGGAAGAGGGAAATTATGCGCCAGATAAAAATGATCCGATTTTATATGGGAAGAATATCGAGGAATCTCGCAGTTTTTATACGCTGGGGGATTTTCTCGGCGTTTGCAGGGCTTTTCGTGGGAGCCTTCAGTACGCTTTTTGCGTTTTGTCTGCGTCAGGTGACAACGTTTCGGACACAGAATCCGTGGATAATCCTGTTGCTGCCTTTGGCAGGTGTTGTCATTGTGTTTTTGTATGGAGTATTTCGCTATAAGAATGATAAGGGAACCAATATGGTGCTTTCCTCAATTCATGCGGAGGCAGAGGTGCCGTTTCGGATGGCACCTCTGATCTTTATTTCGACGATCATTACGCATTTGTTCGGCGGAAGTGCCGGTCGTGAGGGGGCAGCACTGCAGCTTGGCGGAAGTATCGGACAGCAGCTTGGCAAGCTGTTCCGGTTTGACGAGAAGGACCAGAGGATTGTTGTTATGTGTGGCATGAGTGCGGCATTCTCGGCGATTTTCGGCACACCGATCGCAGCGTCAATATTTTCGATGGAGGTTGTCAGCGTCGGCGTTATGTATTATGCGGCGTTGGTACCGTGCGTGTTTTCCTCGCTTGTGGCATCGAAGTTTGCGACGCATATGGGAATCGGACCGAATGTGTTCAAGATTCGTCATATGCCAATGTTTCAGGTGGTGCCCAGTCTGAAGATCATCGGGCTGGCGTTGTGCTGTGCGGCACTCAGCGTTGTTTTCTGTATGGCACTTCATTCTCTGGGAGATTTCTATCGGAAGAGACTGAAGAATCCATATATACGGATTGTAGTGTCTTCGTTGGTGATCATTCTGCTGACGATTCTTTTGCAGACAGACGATTACATGGGAGCCGGTGTGCCGGTAATCCAGCGTGCGATCCGCGGTCAGGTGGATCCGCTTGCCTTTGTCTGGAAGATTGTTTTTACGGCGCTTACACTGGAAGCGGGCTTTAAGGGCGGTGAGATTGTGCCGTCGTTTTTTGTTGGTGCGACATTCGGCTGTCTGTTCGGGCAGCTTCTTGGGATTTCGCCATCGCTTTGTGCGGCGGTCGGAATGATGTCGGTATTCTGCGGTGTTACTAATTGTCCGATCACATCGATGCTCATTGCGTTTGAGCTGTTTGGGTATCATGGAGTGCCGTTTTTCCTGCTCGGAATCAGCGTCAGCTATCTCATGTCGGGCTATTACGGGCTTTATCATGACCAGACGATCGTGTACTCCAAGTATAAGACGGAATATATCAATCGAAAGGCGCGGGAATAGCCCCCAACATCATAATAATCTAAAAAATGCCGGGACAGTGTATCGCATTGCCCCGGCATTCGCTATCTGTTTGTTATTCTCTTGATGTGATGGGCTCTGTAAGCTCGTCCAGATGTCCCTCGTAAATAAAACGCAGAAGATTGTTCGTCTGACGCAGTGCCTTTGCCAGCAAAGGCGCCGGAAGTGTAAGATTCTCCGTGAAATCCGCGAATTCGTCCAGATCAACGACTTCCACATGCTTGTCCGGATAAATTAATACATCGATCAGGAGATCGTGGAAGATGTATGTATTCTCATTCGGGCGGTATTCTGTCTCGATAATATCACAGTACCAGTACACAAGCCTGTCAGCAGCATCAAAGACCTTGCTGATCTTGAAGCCTTCCTTCATATAATACACAGAAATACCGTGGTCAATATCTTTGCGCGGTTTCAGAATGTTCCATTTCGTCACAAGAATATTATCGTCCCGATAGAGGATCAGATCATCCTTCAATTCGACGGTTTCGTCTGGCATGTAACGCCTGCGGTACAAATGAATGGTATCCATGGTATTCTCCTTTGTGCGTATGTTTTTGTTCGCGGTACTGAAGTGTTACAGATAATTATAGCGGGCTTGCAGGGGATTGTAAATAATTTTTTCTGTAAAATGTATCCTGTGGACTTTTTGTACAAATTATTATATAATGTAACCGTATTTGTAGATTTTTTGTGCAATTCTTTCATGGATGCGAAAGAATTGCAAAATGGTGTTATAGTCATGAACAAAAAGGAAAAAAATATATTGAGAGCCTTTGTGATGGTGTCACAGGTCAGTATCACGATTCTGGTGCCGATCGCTCTCAGCGGATGGATCGGCTGGTGGCTGAATGGGCAGTTTCACACGCAGATATGGTTTCTTATAATGATCGTACTTGGTGTAGGGGCAGCATTTCGCAATGTTTATTATCTGACAAAGTCCTTTTATTCAGAAGACATGAAAAAGGAGCATGAGCGCCTCCAATATATAGAAGCTTTGAAGAAGCAGGGACAGGCGCGCAGGGAACAGACGGAAAATGCTTCCGGAGAGCAGAAGGATGCAGACAGGAAGAATTAAAGTTTTGTCGGAATAGTCGATATAGCGATTGTTTATTGTATCGGATAATATGGAGGATTCGTATGAGACAGGCGAAACAGACTCTGAAGGAGCTGATGGCAGGTCTGGCCGTGTGGGGAGGGTTTGTGTTTGTGATCCTGATGATCGTATCCCGGCACAGACTGGCAGTGGCGTGTGGACTTCTGGTGGGTATTGGTACTGCTGTGTGGCTTATATGGCATATGTACCATCATTTGGACATCGCCCTTGATCTGGGGGAGAAGCATGCGGCGCGCCACATTCAGGTGTCCTCTGTGAAGCGTTTTCTGGTAATGGCAGTCGTACTGGCGGCAGCTATGATGGAGTATCGTTACATTCATCCGATTGGAACGGTGCTTGGAATGTTTGGAGTGAAGATATCGGCATTTATGCAGCCGAAGATTCACAGGATCATGACATCGCAGAACAGACAAAAGAAAGCGGATGAGAGCAAAGCTCATCGGCAGAATGTCTCAGGCGATGCACAGGGATGAGTATTCACCGCTACAGCCGGTGGTTTACACATAACAGAAGAAGGCAGGGTAATCCTTCTTCGTAAATAAAAGAAAAGGAAGGTGAGAATGTGGGAATCAGGGTCTTAGCCATTTCGAAGGGGCTGGGAAGTGCAATACCTGTATACGCAGACAGCAGCGCACAGGTGGATTTCTTTATCCACGGATATACGAAGCTGCGGTTTCTCGGACAGGATGTCTATTTTACGACAACGCATATATCAATGATCATCGTTATTCTGGCGATTCTTGTATTTGCGTTATTTGCAAACCGTGCTATCCGGAAAGCAGATCCAAATGAAGTACCGGGACCATTTTTGAATGCGGTCGAATTGATCGTAGAGATGTTAGACAAGATGGTGGCGGGTTCCATGGGAAGTAAGATTGCCGTGAAATTCCGTAACTATGTCAGCGCACTCTTTATATTCATTCTGGTCTGTAACCTGTCGGGGCTTTTGGGACTTAGAGCTCCAACCGCAGATTACGGAGTCACATTTCCGCTGGCGCTGATCACATGGTTTATGATTCAGTTCAATGGATTTAAGTATCAGAAGTTCGGTAAGATCAAGAGTTTGTTTGAACCAATCTTTCTGTTCTTCCCAATGAATCTGATCAGTGAGTTTTCAACGCCGATCTCAATGTCTCTCCGTCTCTTCGGTAATATCTTATCGGGAACGGTTATGATGGGATTGCTCTATGGTTTGCTGCCAAAGGTTCTGACGCTGGTATGGCCGGCGGCGCTTCATGCGTATCTGGATGTTTTCTCAGGATGTATTCAGACGTATGTATTCTGTATGCTGACGATGTGCTTTGTTGCGGATGCGATCGGCGAAACAGAGTAGTTGAAAAAGATTTTATTTTAAGGAGGATATTATAATGAATATTACAAACGAAGGTTTAGTTTTAATGGGTTCTGCTATTGGTGCGGGTCTTGCGGTTATCGCCGGTATCGGACCTGGTGTAGGTCAGGGTATTGCAGCCGGTTATGGTGCTTCTGCGGTAGGTCGTAATCCGGGCGCAAAGGGAGATATTATGTCAACCATGCTCCTTGGTCAGGCGGTTGCCGAGACAACAGGTCTTTATGGTCTCGTTATTGCACTGATTCTGTTATTTGCCAATCCTTTATACAGCAAGCTGTAATTTTGCAGTAAATACAGTTGAAAGGAGGCAGAACACAGGTGAGTGTAATGAATGTAGCTTTAGCACAGAGTGGGCTTGGAGATTATATTTTCGGACTGGATCCACAATTGATCTTTGACAGTCTGATCACCCTTCTGGCTATGTTTGTCCTTTTTCTGTTTTTGTCGTACCTATTATTCAATCCGGCGCGAGATCTGATGCAGAAGCGTCAGGAAACGATCCGTCAGGAGATGGAGACAGCGGCAAAGGAAAAGGCAGATGCGATTCAGTTTAAGGAGCAGTATGACGAGAAGCTGAAGAACGTTGATAAGGAATCCGAAGAGATTCTTTCAGAGACAAGAAAGAAAGCTCTGAAGAAGGAGACAGTGATCGTGGACGAGGCGAAGCAGGAGGCAAACCGTATCCTGGATCGTGCCAACCGCGAGGTAGAGCTGGAGAAAAATAAAGTCAAGGACGAAGTGAAGCAGGAAATGATCTCTGTAGCGGCAGCAATGGCTGGCAAGGTCATCGAGGTTTCTCTTGACGAGGACAAGCAGTCACAGTTGATCGAAGACACTTTAAAAGAGATGGGTGATGAGACATGGCTAAGTTAGTATCAAAAACCTACGGAGAAGCTCTTTTTGAGCTGGCAGTAGAGGAAAATAAGCTGGATGCCCTGATGGAAGAAGTGGAGGCGGTCATTCAGGTGCTTGATGCCAATGAAGATTTCGTCAAGCTGATGAGTCATCCGAAGATCAGTGTGGAGGAGAAATGCTCCGTGCTGGAAACTGTCTTTCATGGCAGAGTGAGTGATGAACTGACGGGATTCTTTCTGACGATCGAGGAGAAAGGAAGATTTAAGGAAATATATCAGATCTTATCCTATTTCATTGATGAGTGCAGAGAGTATAAAAAGATTGGTGTCGCACATGTGACATCTGCAGCAGCCTTGAAGGAAGAGCAGAAGGAGGCTGTTGAGAAGCGTCTGCTTGAGACAACGAAATACGAATCCTTTGTGATGAATTTTGAAGTTGATCCGTCACTGATCGGAGGGATGAAGATCCGGATCGGCGACAGGGTAGTGGACAGCAGTATTAAAACAAAGCTGAATAATATGGCGAAATCCTTGTCGGAGATTCAGTTATCGAATTAAAAAGACAGCGCAGCAGAAACTATGAATATAGTCATTGTGTGTTTGTTGTGCCAGTAAGTTGAATGGAGGAGTATCATGAATTTGAAACCGGAAGAGATCAGTTCCGTGATCAAGGAACAGATTAAACACTACAGTACCAAATTCGATGTATCTGATACCGGTACCGTCATTCAGGTAGCGGATGGAATTGCCCGTATTCATGGTCTGGAAAATGCCATGCAGGGCGAGCTCCTGGAATTTCCAAATGATGTATTTGGAATGGTACAGAACCTGGAGGAAGATAATGTCGGTGCAGTGCTCTTAGGTGATCATAAAAATATCAATGAAGGTGATGTCGTTAAGACAACGGGACGAGTGGTTGAGGTGCCGGTAGGCGATGCGCTGCTGGGACGAGTTGTCAACGCACTTGGACAGCCGATTGATGGAAAAGGACCTATCGAAACAGAGAAATACCGTCAGATTGAGCGAGTTGCCTCCGGTGTTATTTCAAGAAAGTCAGTAGATACACCGTTACAGACAGGTATCAAAGCGATTGATTCCATGGTGCCGATCGGAAGAGGACAGCGTGAGCTGATCATCGGTGACCGTCAGACAGGTAAGACGGCGATCGCCATCGACACGATCATCAATCAGAAGGGTCAGGGCGTAAAATGTATTTACGTTGCCATTGGCCAGAAGGCTTCAACAGTAGCCACTATCGTAAAGAAGTTAGAAGAGTACGGTGCGATGGATTACACAACAATCGTAGCAGCGACCGCAAGTGAGCTGGCACCGTTACAGTATATCGCTCCATATTCCGGCTGTGCGATCGGTGAGGAGTGGATGGAGTCCGGAGAGGACGTACTGATCATTTATGATGATCTGACAAAGCATGCGGCAGCATATCGTACCCTGTCCCTGCTGCTCAAGCGTCCACCGGGACGTGAGGCATTCCCTGGAGATGTATTCTATCTGCATTCCCGTTTGTTGGAGCGTGCAGCGAGACTTTCCGATAAGCTGGGCGGTGGTTCCCTGACGGCACTGCCGATCATTGAGACACAGGCGGGCGATGTATCCGCATACATTCCGACCAACGTAATTTCCATTACAGATGGTCAGATCTATCTGGAAACAGAGATGTTTAACTCCGGATTCCGTCCGGCAGTAAACGCCGGATTGTCCGTATCCCGAGTTGGTGGTGCAGCACAGATCAAAGCGATGAAGAAGATTGCCGGGCCGATCCGTATTGAGCTGGCACAGTTCCGTGAGCTGGCAGCGTTCTCGCAGTTTAGTTCCGACCTGGATCCGGAGACAAAGGCTCAGCTGGCACAGGGTGAGCGTATCCGTGAGATTTTGAAGCAGGATCAGTATAATCCAATGCCGGTAGAGAATGAAGTAATGATCATTTATGCGGCAACCAAGAAATATCTGATCGATATTGAGTTGGATCAGATCCTGGAATTCGAGAAAGAGCTCTTTGAGTATGTTGACACGAAATATCCGGAGATCCCGGAGGCGATCCGCACCAGTGGCGAGATGAGCGCAGAGATTGAGGAGAAGCTTGTGAAGGCGATCGAAGAGATCAAGGAAGAATTTACCAAGTAATGACGTATGTATAAAAGCAGAATGGAGGAATCAATCATATGGCCTCTATGAGAGATATTAAACGGAGGAAGGAGAGCGTACAGAGTACGGAGCAGATCACCAAGGCGATGAAGCTGGTGTCTTCGGTCAAGCTGACCAAGGCAAAGCAGAATGCGGAGGAGTCCAAACCGTATTTTGATACGATGTATGAGACAGTAGCCGGGATGATTGCAAAGTCCGGACAGATGTCTCATCCGTTCCTGCAGAAAGGAAAATCGGACAAGAAAGCCGTGATCGTCGTGTCTTCCAATCGAGGACTGGCAGGCGGTTACAATTCCAATATCGTGAAGCTGATCTCGAAGGACGAGCGGTTCACACCGGAGAATACAAAGATATTTTCCGTAGGGACCAAAGGCAGGGATGCACTCGAGCATCTGGGCTATGAGATCGTAAGTGATTATTCGGAAGCCATGAACGGTCCGATGTATGACGATGCCATTGCTGTGGGAAAGGATGTGCTCAGCCAGTTTACGATGGGTAACATTGGTGAGATTTATCTGGTGTACACGATATTCAAGAATACCGTTGTACAGATCCCGACGATGGTAAAGCTTCTGCCGATCGATGCAGACGATATTACCTCGGAGAGCGAGGAAGCAGCAGATCCGCTGGAACGCATTACGCTGATGAACTATGAGCCGGCAGCAGAGGAGGCTCTGGATGCCATTGTGCCAAAGTATATCAACAGTCTGATCTTTGGCGGTCTGACAGAGGCGTATGCCAGTGAGAATGGTGCACGTATGCAGGCGATGGATTCTGCAACGAGCAATGCAGAGGATATGATCAGCGATCTGTCTCTTCGGTATAACCGGGCTCGTCAGGCGTCTATTACGCAGGAACTTACAGAGATCATTGCCGGTGCATCGGCGATCCAGTAGTGGACAGAAGTGACAGAGCATGATCAATGAGAGAAGACTTCCGGTTTAGTCCGGAAGTAAAATGTAACGATAATAATAGTATCTTGCCGGAGATGTGGCAGGATACAGCAGAATATAGGAAAAAGGAGTGAGATAAGAAAGATGGCAGATTTAAAGACAGGTAAGCTGACGCAGATCATCGGTGCCGTTCTTGATATCAAATTCCCGGAGGGTGGACTGCCTGAGATCAACGATGCAGTAAATGTCCCATTGGAGGATGGGAAAAAGCTGGTGGTTGAGGTAGCACAGCATCTGGGAGATGACACCGTGCGTTGTATCGCCATGGGTCCTACCGATGGATTAAAGCGTGGTATGACAGCGGAAGCTACCGGCGGTCCGATCAGTGTTCCGGTTGGTGAGGCGACACTGGGACGTATGTTTAACGTACTGGGTGAGCCGATTGATGAGAAGCCGGCACCGACGGACGTACAGTATGATCCGATTCATAGAAAAGCACCATCCTTTGAGGAGCAGTCTACAGCCACAGAGATCCTTGAGACAGGTATTAAGGTCGTTGATCTTCTGTGTCCGTATCAGAAGGGTGGTAAGATTGGTCTCTTCGGAGGTGCCGGTGTAGGTAAGACCGTGCTGATCCAGGAGCTGATCACAAATATCGCACAGGAGCATGGTGGATATTCCGTATTTACAGGTGTAGGTGAGCGTACCCGTGAGGGTAACGACCTGTACTATGAGATGATCGAATCCGGTGTAATTGACAAGACAACCATGGTGTTCGGACAGATGAACGAGCCGCCCGGAGCGCGTATGCGTGTAGGTCTGACGGGACTTACCATGGCAGAGAACTTCCGTGACCGTTCCGGTAAGGATGTCCTTTTGTTCATTGATAATATTTTCCGTTTCACACAGGCTGGTTCAGAGGTGTCAGCGCTGCTTGGACGTATGCCTAGTGCCGTAGGTTATCAGCCGACACTGCAGACAGAGATGGGTGCGCTGCAGGAGCGTATCACTTCAACGAAGAAGGGATCTATCACATCTGTACAGGCTGTATATGTGCCTGCCGATGACTTGACAGACCCGGCACCGGCCAATACCTTTGCACATCTGGATGCAACGACCGTACTGGCGCGTTCCATTGCAGAGCTTGGTATTTATCCGGCGGTAGATCCGCTGGAGTCAACCTCGCGTATTCTTGATCCGCATATTGTGGGTGAGGAGCATTACAGAGTAGCAAGAAGCGTACAGGAGCTTCTTCAGAGATATAAGGAGCTGCAGGATATTATCGCTATTCTTGGTATGGACGAGCTTTCCGAGGAGGATAAGCTGGTGGTAAACCGTGCAAGAAAGGTTCAGAGATTCCTGTCACAGCCGTTCCATGTAGCAGAGCAGTTTACAGGACTTCCGGGTAAGTATGTACCGGTATCTGAGACGATCCGCGGCTTCCAGGAGATTCTGGACGGCAAGCATGATTCCATCCCTGAGAATTACTTCCTGAATGCCGGCAGTATTGACGATGTTGTAGAGCGCGCCGCTTCCGCATCCAAATAAGGAGGGCTTTGATGGCTGATAAAACATTTAATTTGCAGATCATCTCTCCGACCCGTGTGTTTTTTGATGAAGCTGTGGATATGGTAGAGATGAAGACCACAGAGGGTGAAATTGGTGTTCTGGCGGGACATATTCCGCTTACCACGATTCTCGAACCGGGTGTGCTGCGGATCAAAACCGACGGAAATGTCCGGGAAGCAGCTCTGCATGATGGCTTCGTTCAGATCCAGAAGGATAAGGTTACGGTGCTTGCAGAGTCCTGTGAGTGGCCGGATGAGATTGATGCCAATCGTGCCGAAAAGGCGAAGGAGCGTGCAGAACGCAGACTCACAAGCGGTTCGAAGGAAGTTGATATGGTGCGTGCGGAGCTGGCACTGAAGAAAGCGCTGATCCGTATCGACCTTGCCGGAAAGCACTAGCACATTTGACAGAAGTGGCTGTGTAGCTTGTGATATCATAGCGCAGGAGACCTTAAGAAGCTTCTTAAGAAATTTGTAAGAATTTCACCGGCATAATCGCTTAGAAATAACGAATATTTCATGTAATTATAGTTAAATAATTCATGCAACTAAAAAAATCACTGTAAATTCTATGAAATTTGCGGTGATTTTTTTTGTATTTTCTTGTGGTACGATTGAACCAGTGAAATTGACGAAAGGGGATCGGAATATGGCAGAGACAATATTACGGCTGCAGAATATCAGCAAGTATTATTATTCGGATACATCGGTAACGCAGGCACTGCGTAAGATCAATCTGGAATTTTCCATGAGTGAATTTGTGGCGATTACAGGAGAAAGCGGTGGCGGAAAGTCCACCCTGTTGAATATGATCAGCGGTATGGATACCTTTGATGAGGGAGAGATGTACTACCGTGGACAGCCAACGTTTCAGTACGATGATCAGGATTGGGAGGAGTATCGGCGTAATCAGATCGGATTTGTATTTCAGGATTACAGTCTGATCAATCATTACACGGCACTCGATAACGTTCTGGCGGCACTGGTGATTCAGGGAAAGGATCCGGCAGAATGCAAGGATGAAGCGATGGATTACCTCGAGCAGGTAGGTCTGACCGGGCAGGCAGCGCAGCGTGCTTCACAGCTTTCCAGTGGGCAGAAGCAGCGTCTTTCTATTGCAAGAGCACTTGCCAAGAATACGGACATTATCGTGGCAGACGAGCCGACCGGTAATCTGGACAGTGAGACCGGACAGCAGATCATGGAGATCCTGGAACGCTTGTCGCATCAGAAGCTTGTGATCATGGTGACGCATAACTATGATCAGGCGGCACCGTATGTGACACGCCGCATCCGTCTTCACGATGGAGAGGTAGTGACGGATGTTCCCGTGAATAAAAGGGATGAAAATGTGGATTCAGACCACCAAAATCCCCCCAAAAGTGAAAATAAAACCGGAAACAACGGAAAAGCCAAAAAGAAAAAGCAGAATATGGCACGTTTTTTCGCATTAAAAAATATTAAGATGCAGAAAGGAAGAGCGGGATTTTTCTTTGCCTTTTTCCTGATCACGGCAGTCGTATCCTTTCTGTTTATCGGAGAGCTGTTAGTCTATGCCGATGACCGAATCACAAAAGAGTACGACACCAGCGCATATCTCCAGAAGAATGACAAGCGTCTCTCTGTGCGGCACCCCGACAACAGTGTGCTGACAGAGAAGGACCAGACGTCGATCGCCAGCGTCAAATATGTTGATCAGGTTGATCTTTGTGATTATGCCAATGATGTCAATTATTACATTGAGAAGGATAAGGATTATGAGGTGGCATATGGCAGCAAGGAAAGACTCATCAGTAATGTACAGGATGACTCCGATGAGGAGAACGACCAGGGCGTGCGGCTGTTAGACAAGTCGCATTTCATGAAATCCTCCACGGCGATCACCGGGGAGGATCTGTCGGCGGGACGTCTGCCAAAGGAGCGGAATGAGATCGTGCTTTATACTTCCGATTCCAAGAAGCTTAACAGTGAGATCACCTGTTATTTTTCTTCCGATAATCTTTGGAAGGAAGGCACCAGCTGTTACCAGAAGCTTAAAATTGTCGGTATTCTGAAGGACAATACTAAGCAGGTATATTTTCATCCGGAGCTTTGCGAGATGCTGACATACGGACTGGACCGGTTCGTTGTGTGGACGCAGTTTTGCTGGGATGCCCTGTATAATCAGTATAACGGAACTTTTAAGCCGGCGTATGTCGTGGTTGGCGATGGTCTGAAGAAGAATCAGGTGCGCGTCTCCGAAAATTATAAGATTCCATCGACCGGTTATGGACTCATTCCAAATGATTTAAAAAAGGCATTTGTGGGACAGGGATGTATTCATATTGAGCAGACAAAGAGCGGCATCGATGCGGAATTGAAGGATGCCATTGAGCAGAATATGAGTGCCGCAGGCTACGAAGAGGATTCGGAAGAGGAGTCTTCCGAAGATTCTGAAGATGGGGATAACGAAGATGGCATTAAGTTTGACATTGAGTATGTGGAGGATTTCAGCAAGCAGGGAGCAGACTTCATCGAGGTAAGTCCTGCTATTTACCGGAAGCTGAGAGACTATTACAATATTGGAACAACACAGGCGAGTGTGTACATTGCCAATTACAGCAAGACAGATAAAGTCATCAGTGCCTTGAAGGAGAAGGGATATGATGCCGTCAGCACACTCCGCGTCAGCAGCACCAGGTATATGCAGGATAAGGTTTACAAGCGTCTGGAGGTTATCGGAATTTCCTGCATGATCCTGATCATTCTGGCAATTCTTCAGATCCTGATCGTGCGCTCGATCCTCAAGATCAAGAAAAAGGATTACAGCGTACTCCGCTTTATGGGAATGCGCAGAAAGCAGTTATGCCGTATTACATATCAGGAAATGGGGGTTCATGGTATCGCGGCAGTTATCGTGACGTTGATCGTGATGCTGATCCTGCGTCAGGCAGGCGTCGCATTTATCAGGAATATGTTGTTCTATTACAGCATCATCGGCATCGTGGGATTCCTGGCATACAACATCATATTAATGCTTTTGACGGTATTTTTCTTTAATCGTACATTGCGGACCACGTAGTTTCCGGGCTTTGCCGGATCAGACGGCAGAGAGGAAGCAGCGGGGGTGTGTATTAAAGGGGGGACGATATGGAGAAGGATAACAGAAAAAGAAAATGTTCCGATCTGCGGGAAGCGATGTTTTTCGCATTGCGCGATCTGAAATATCAAAAGAAACGAACATTTTTTATCGTGGTATTGTTTTTGACAATGGCAGGACTTTCTGCATTGTTTATCGGAGAACTGTTTGTTTATAAAGACGACCGTATTACAAGGAAATATGACACCTCGGCATTTCTGCAGAAAAACGACAGAAGGCTGTCGGTGCGCCGGTTGGATGGCTCCGGGCTTACAGAGAAGGATCGCAAACAGATTGAAAAGGTAAAATATGTGGAGGACGTGGATCTGTACGACTATGTCAATGATATTCAGTATGACGTATCGAAACGGATGAAGAATCCGTCCTACATGCGGTCTACTACCGGAATCACAGAGGACGATCTGGTCAAGGGAAGGATGCCCCAAAACAGGCTGGAGATTCTCGTATCCGCTGAGGATGCGAAGTTACTTGGAAAGAAGAAAACCTACTATTTTGCCTGTGAAAATATATGGCCAAAGGGAGAGAAGTGCTGGTTTAAGATGAAGGTGGTCGGTGTGTGTGACCGCGAGGGAAGCCGGCTGTATTTCGATCCTGAGTTCTGCCATATGCTATGTCCGGCACTGGATGGCTATAGCTACAAGATGGATTATGATCAGGATGTGATGTCAAGAAAATATACCAAGAGCTTCTCCTTTTATCCGATCGTTTCCGATGATCTGAAGGGGCGTCATGTGAGAGTATCCAAGAATTATGTCATGGATGCATTTACCGGCTCCAATGGCGATCAGCTCAATGTCTATAGTGCATTTTCGGGTATGCGGCTTCCGTTTCACATTACGAAGACGGAGGGCGGAAGCGCGGTTTCTGTGGGTGAGACCGAGGATACAACGGAGGCACAGGTATACACCTTTAATAACGGTTATCTGGATGTCGATCTGGAGTTGATCGACCAGGGCGGTGAGTTTGTCGAGGTAAGTCAGGATCTGTTTGATGAGATATATCCGGAGCAGACGACGCAGGCAAGTGTTTATATTTCGCATTACACGAAGACAGCGAAGGTGATCAAAAAACTTCAGGAGATGGGATATGATGCAATTAGTACATATCAGGTCAGCGCGACTACATACATTGCGGGCAAGGTCATGAAGCGGTTATATATTATCTCGTTTTCCGCTGCGATCCTGATCATTCTGTCGTGCATGATGTACTTCCTGCTGCGTCAGATCATCCGCATGCAACAGGGACAGCTTCAGACACTCCGGTTTATGGGAATGCGGCAGCGCCCGCTGGAGCTGAATGTATACATACAGTTGATCCTTGTGGATGTGTCGGCATCGGTTGTGATGTTTGCGGCATCAGCTTTTCTGAGGCTGCGGAGTGCGACAGTTTACCGGATCTGGCAATATCAGAGTGTATGGAGTCTTTTATGGTTCTTTGTATATAATCTGGCGGTAGCCGTTGTGGCGACTGCCCTGACACTGATGCATTTTCGGTCATCGGAGGGATGGCAGAATGGAGGAATGAGAAATGGTAAAAATAGATAAACTCGATAAATACTTTAATAAAGGAAGGTCCAACGAGAACCATGTGCTGAAGGAAGTCAGTCTGGAAATGGAAGAAAAGGGTCTCGTATGTATCCTTGGTGAAAGTGGATCGGGCAAGACCACACTGTTAAATACGATCGGTGGTCTGGACACATTTCGCAGCGGAACCATTACGGTAGACGATGTCGTCCTTAAGAAATATGAGCAGAAAAAGGTCGAGCGTCTTCGAAATCAGAAGTTCGGTTATATTTTCCAGAACTACTATCTGCTGCAGGATTACACGGTGGCATATAATGTCAAGCTGGCGTTAAACGTGTTTGATCTGACCGAGGAGCAGAAGGATGAACGTGTGGATTACGTGCTGGAAGCCCTTGGAATGGCGCGCTACAAAAAGAAACGCGTGTCGCAGCTTTCCGGTGGACAGCAGCAGCGCGTGTCGATCGCCAGAGCATTGGTGAAATCACCGGACATCATTCTTGCTGACGAGCCGACCGGTAACCTCGATGAGGAAAATACCCTCAACACCATGAGCATTCTCAAGAGCATTTCCAAGGAATGTCTTGTGATTTTAGTTTCTCATGAAAAAGCCATTGCAAAGTTTTTCGCCGATCGTATCATTGAGATCCGCGATGGCGAGATCGTAAAGGATTATGCCAATGATGCGAAGGGCGCATACCAGAAGATGGACGATGCCAACATTTATCTGAAAGATATGGAGCGGCAGGAGATCGACGATGAGTTTATCAATCTGTCCCTGTATCGTGAAATGCCGGATTCGGAGGAGATGCCGGAGCAGGAAAAGGGCAAGCTGCATATCAATTTGGCGTGGAAGGATGGAAAGCTTTATATCCAGACAGAGGACGATGTTGAGCTGATGCTGACCGGTGAGGAATCCGGCTGCGTGATGCTGGATGCGAACCGCCCGAAGCTGGATCAGAGCCAGGCAGAGGAGATAACCTATGATCTGCCGAAGATGAAGGCTGGGCGCAGTATGGGACTTCCGGCAAAGGAAATCTGGAAGCTTGCCTGCGAGAATATACGCATGCTCGGCAAAAAGCACAGGTTCATTGTAGGAATCCTTTTGGCGACCTCGGTGCTTTTGGTGATTGCACTGGCGGATTATATGATGCAGCACAATTTCGATCAGGAGGATGTTGTTACACAGGATTCCCATTATGTGACAGTTCAGCTTGAAGCGATCGAGGGAGATCAGGATATGCTGAATCAGCAGTTGAAGAAGTATTATCAGGAAACGCTCACCTCAAAGATACAATACAATGCATTACAGCAGGGAACACTGAACATCGGATACAACGGTTTCCGTCAGCTCAAGCGTGTCAATGCAAAGATCAATGATTTTTCTGCGGTAGATTACAGTGTGTTAAAGGAGGAGGATCTTGTATGCGGACGTCTTCCGAAGAATCGCAAGGAGATGGTCATTGACAAATGGCTGCTGTCAACATTCCAGAAGTCCGGAAATGTTGTCGCATCCCTTTATAATAACGAGGAATCCCTGCTTGGCCTGAAAGTTATGACGACAATCTCCAATCTTCAGATCGAGATCGTAGGAGTGTCCGATACGAAGGAGCCGACCGTTTACGTCAGCCCGTATGTGGCATTCTGCATGAACTACGGTGACAAAAAGATCATGACGGATGAGGAGCTTCGCGAGACTTATCCGGATGAGTACGGCGATGTCAAGCTTACGGGAAATCAGATTCTTGTCGATGAGGATAAATATAAGGACTATGAGTTTCAGGCACGGTGGTCGAGCGGTGAGATGATCACGGATCAGGCGGAGGAGACGCTGAACTTAGACAAGTGTAAGATCGTCGGTAAATGTCCGCTCGACAGCGGCGCGGAGTATGTTCTTCCGAAGGAGCGCTGTGAGGAGATCCGTATGCGGTATGTGCTTGATGCAAAGCAGTTCCAGGTATACACAGACGATGTGGAGGGAACGATCAAGTATTTCAAGAAGCACGGAGAGGATTACCGGAAATATTTTAAGGTCAAAGCGCAGAGTAATGCACAGCTGCAGATTGACAAGTATCTGGAAGAGCAGAAGGAAAGCGGTCTCAATGCAGGGTATATTGTGACAATTGCAGTTGCAGTATTGTCATTGATTATGATATATTTTACTATAAAGTCAAATGCAATGGCACGAAGCGAGGAACTGACGGTTTACCGGTTGATCGGAATTGCTCCGGGAAGCATTCTGAAGGCGTATATGCTGGAAATGATGATGATGACGGCATACACCTGTATCCCGGCGATCCTGATCACAAGCGGCGTGATCAAGTTTATCAGTTCAATCCCGTCTCTGCAGATCTATCTGCTGTTCCCGTGGTGGATGGCAGCGCTGCTGATCGTGGCAATGTTTGTTGTCAATATGATCGTCAGTGTACTTCCGGTCCGCAAGATCCTTCACACTCCACCGGCTCAGCTGGTACAGTAGAGGTAAGGGGGAGCATTGCATTTCAGATCATACAGACGACAGTGTGTGAATCGGCTTGATAGATACAGAACAGACACAGGCGGTGCATACTGTTTAGAAGAGGAGAATGACAATGCAGGTGTACTTTGCACCCTTAGAGAGTATTACCGGATATGTGTTCCGGAATGTATATGAAACATATTACGGAGGGATTGACCGTTATTTTACGCCATTCATCACAGCGACAGATAGCAGACGGCTGCGCAACAAGGAGATGAGAGACATCCTGCCGGACAATAATTCGGTGGGATGTCTGATTCCTCAGATCATGAGCAACCGTGCGGAAGAGTTTCTGCGGGTTGCAGATCAGATGGCAGAGCTTGGCTATGACACGGTCAACTTAAATCTTGGCTGCCCGGCAAGAACCGTGGTGTCCAAGGGGAAAGGCTCCGGCTTTCTGGCAAGGACGGTGGCGCTGGACCGTTTTCTGCGGGAAATCTATGAGAAGTGTCCGCTTAAGATATCGATCAAGACAAGGCTTGGTGTTGATGATCCCGAGGAGTTTTTGGAGATCATCGATATTTATAATCAGTATCCGGTGGAGGAGCTGATCATTCATCCGCGAGTGCAGAAGGATTATTATAAGAATACGCCGAATCTTGATATGTTTGCAGAGGCAGTGAAGCGCTGTCGTATGCCGTTGTGCTATAATGGTGATATCTGTTCGGTGGAGGATTACGAGCGAATCCACACCCGTTTTCCGGAGGTCTCCCGCATTATGATCGGCAGGGGACTTTTGGCGCATCCGGAGTTGGCACTTGCGATCAAGGGAGAGCCGGTGACGGGGGATATTACCCGGATCGGGAAGTATGCCGATGCCGTATGCCGGGCGTACTGTGAGGCATATGGACCGGGGCAGCCGGTGCTTTTCAAGATGAAGGAGCTGTGGGGCTTTCTTGCGGACAGTATGCCGGATGGCAGAAAGCTTCGTAAAAGGATCCACAAAACACAGCGGTTAGACGGATATCAGCGGTTGATGCAGGAGGTTTTTCCGGAGGTATTCCGGGAGAGATAAGCAGGATGCGTATGTATATAATGTATACGCATACAAACGAAGCTTGTAAAATAAAAGTGCCTGCAGATGTCAGGGCAGCAAACGACTGGATGACTACGATCAAGAGAAAGGTATGGGAAGGGATATGAAGAAAATGAAGCGATGGATGTGGGGATTACTCGCAGTCATATTGGTGGCAGCAGGAGTGGCAGGCTATAAGAGCATTGGCATGAACCGGACCCGCAGCGCGGTGCAGTCGGCAAGGAAGGCATCACTGACTACAACGGCAAGGGCGGCTGATGCAACACCGGTTGAGCAGCATGGGGCACTCCATGTATCGGGAACCGATCTGATGGACAGCTGGAATGTGAAGTTTCGTCTGAAGGGCGTCAGCACACACGGTATTGCGTGGTTCCCACAGTATGTGAACAAGGAGGCGTTCCGGACGCTTCGGGATAAGTTTGGCATCAATACGATCCGTCTTGCCATGTACACCAACAAGTCCGAGGGCTATGGTACAGAGGCTGTCAAGAAAGTGCAGGAGGGTGTGCGGTATGCCACAGAGCTTGGTATGTATGTGATCATTGACTGGCATGTGCTCAGCGAGGGCAACCCGAACAAGCATAAGGCGGAGGCTAAGAAGTTCTTTGCAAAGATGGCGAAGCAGTACGCCGGTCAGGACAATGTGATCTACGAGATCTGCAACGAGCCGAACGGTGCCGTCACCTGGAAGAAGCATATCAAGCCATACGCCAAGACCATTATCGGTACGATCCGAAAGTACAGCAAGAACGCCGTGATCGTTGTCGGAACACCGACCTGGTCGCAGGATGTGGACGTTGTGGCACAGAGTCCGCTCAGGAGTAAGAATGTGATGTATGCGCTTCATTTCTATGCAGCAACGCATAAGGAATGGATTCAGGATAAGCTCAAGAAAGCGCACAAAAAGGGACTCCCTGTAATGGTAACGGAGTTCAGCATCTGCGATGCATCCGGTAACGGCGCATTGGATAAGGCGTCTGCGCGCAAGTGGATGAAGCTTCTGGATAAGTACAATATCAGTTATACCGCATGGAGTCTGTGCAATAAGAATGAGTCATCTGCTCTGATCGAAAGCTCCTGCAATAAGACAAGCGACTGGACGAGAAGCGATCTCTCGCCGGCAGGCAAGTGGTATTTTGATCAGACGAAATAAAGACAAAAAATGGAGGTCACCCGGGGGAAGTGGGTGACCTCTTTATAAAGGGGAAACAAATAAAAGATAATATGTAAAGTTAACTCTTCTATTACAAATTATAACAAATTACCGAAAAATGCAATACCTTTTTTGGAAATATTTTGTGAAATTAAATGGTAAATTTTAATAAATTGTGACTTAATTGTAAAAATGAGTTGTGCAAATCTGATAGGGTATTATATAATATAAGAAACAGATGCTGAAAACAGACATTTCAGTGGTTTCGACTGCATTGAAAATGTGAACAAAACAAATGCGCAAAGGAGCGCGGAAAGAGGTAACACAGGATGAGCTGGACGAGAGCGGAATTAAAGACCAGAGCGAAAGCGGCAGTGAAGATGTACTATTGGAAAATGGTACTGGTAGCACTTATTTTATCAATGATAGGCGGAGGGGCTTCCAGTGTCGGCAGCAGGTCTGCAAGCGATAACTCTGCAGGAAGCGGTGCAAGATCCATGTTTGAAGGGATCAATATGCAGGTGGCAATGATCGCTGTGATCATTGTGCTTGTCGTCGTTGTGATCGCATTAGCTCTTAGTGTCTTTGTATTTAATGTTCTGGAGGTAGGCTGCAGGGGCTTTTTCAGCCGTAGTATGACAGAGGATCCGGAGCTTGGGCTGATCGCAGACGGATTTACGCAGAATTACTGGAACTGTGTGAAAACACAATTTCTGAAATCTCTGTTTATTGGATTATGGAGTCTTCTCTTTGTGATCCCGGGTGTGATCAAGGCATATGAGTACCGCATGGTGCCGTACCTTCTGGCGGAGCATCCGGAAATGAGCAGCGGAGAAATATTTGCAAGAAGCAAGGAAATGATGCAAGGCAATAAGTGGGATACCTTTGTGCTGGATATCTCCTTTGTCGGCTGGGTTCTGTTAAGCGGAATCACATTTGGTGTTCTCTATATTTTCTGGGTGGGACCATATATCGCAGCTACGGATGCGGCGCTTTATCACAGAATCAGCGGCAAAGATACCTACGGCAACGGAGGTTATGGCAATTACGCCGGTTATGATCAGAACGGTTATACACAGAACGGCCAGGCACAGAATGATTATAACCGGAATAGTTATGGGCAGAACGGCCAGGCACAGAATGATTATAACCGGAATAGTTATGGGCAGAACGGTCAGGTACAGAATGATTATAACCGGAATAGTTATGGGCAGAACGGTCAGGTACAGAATGATTATGAACAGAACGGTTATACCCGGAATAACCAGACGCAGGGCGGTTACGATCAGAACGGTTATGAACAGAATGGTCAGAATCCGACGAACGGCACATCAAACAGCGGTTATGACCAGAAGTATTTCTCGGATAATTAATTTGGGTGCGGCAGCTTTGAGCTGACCGATCAAACGAAGTATTTGGCATGGGGGTTTACGAAACGCTGTCCGGCAGAGAAGCTGTCGGTCACAGATGAAGGGGGGAGGCTATGAGCGGAGAACGAAAAAGTATTCGGAGAAGCCTGCTTTTGATGGTGACATTACCGACCGTGATCCTGACTGTATTTGTATTGAGCATCGGAGTGCTGTTGTTTTATCATTTTTACAGTCAGAGCATCCGGGACGAGCTTGCTTCCACGACCACGATGATGGTCGATTGCCTGAATCTTACCGTGCGGGGTGATTATCAGTACGAGAACGGGATTTTGCTGAAGGGCAATATGAACATCACTGACTCCACGATGCTGTATAAGGTCAAGGAAAAGTCGGGCATTGATACCACTATATTCTGGGGAGGTACCCGTATCCTTACCACGATTGAGGATCAATACGGTGTTTCTGCGGCAGGCACCAGTGCGGAGAAGAAAGTGATAGATGTGGTTCTCGGAGAAGGAAAGGATTATTATGCTGATCATGTCAATGTTGATGGGACGGAATACATCGGTTATTACAAGGCGCTGGAGAATGATGGAAACAAACCGGTTGGAATGGTATTTGCCGGTAAGAAGCTGACACTTGTGTATCAGAAGATCCTGAGAACGCTGCTGGGATTTGTCCTGTTTTCTTTGGTCGCAGTGCTGGTGGCGATGCTTTGCACCAGACAATATTCCTCCGGGGTGATCCGGGATATCAACACGATCAATCATTTTCTGCAGACGATATCGGAGGGGACGCTCGGGGAGACGCTTGACGAGAGGATCCGCAACCGCAAGGATGAGCTTGGAGATATCGGAATATACGCCGATAAAATGCGGACGAATCTGCAGAAGCTGGTGGAAATGGATGCGCTGACAGCATTATACAACCGCCGGAGCGGCAATCAAATGCTTGAGGTGCTGGTGGGACAGCGTGCAGAATACACAGCAGTGATGTGTGACATCGACTTTTTCAAGAAAGTCAACGATACTTACGGTCACGCGGCAGGAGACAGGGTGCTGACAGCGATCTCTGCGCAGATCCGGGAAAATGTCGGTGAGGATGGCTTTGCAAGCCGCTGGGGCGGCGAGGAATTTCTTATAATTTATTGTATGAATCTGGAGGAGACAAGAAAACGAATCGACAAATTGCAGCAGACAATCAGGGATCTGCAGGTGTGCTATGGAGATCAGACCATCCGGGTGACAATGACATTTGGCATGGGACAGAGTGATCCGGGAGAGTCCTATGAAAAGGTGATCAAGAGGGCAGACGAAAAGCTGTATGTTGGTAAAAACGGAGGACGCGATCAGATTGTGATGTAAGGCAGGATGGGAAAGGCAGGGATGAAAATGAAGCGATCATGGATATTGCTGCTTGCGGTTTGTATGCTGTTTACGGGCTGCGGCAGAAAGGCGGATAAGATTCGTTCGCTGGACGATCTGGAAGGAAAGACGATCGGTGTTCAGATGAAAACAACCGGAGATATTTATGCCAGTGATATCAAGAATGCCAAAACAAAGCAGTTTAACAAAGGCATTGATGCGGTCAAGGCTCTGCGCAAGGGTGTTGTTGATGCTGTGATGATCGATGATGCTCCGGCGAAGGTGTTTGCGGCGCAGTATAGTGATGTGAAGATCCTTGAGGAGCCGTATGCGAAGGAAGAGTATGGCATCGCTGTCAATAAAGAAGAGACCGGTCTGCGTGACAAGATCAATGAGGCGCTGGAAAAGCTCGAGCAGAACGGAACACTTGCATCGATCCGGCAAGCATGGCTGCAGGAGGGTGAGCAGAAGACGGCGTATCAATGGCAAAAGAAAAAGCATTCCGGTGGCAAGCTGGTCATGGTGACAAATGCGGAGTTTCCTCCTTATGAAAGCAAAGATAACAAAGGAAATGTTGTCGGCATTGATGTGGATATTATGAAAGCTATCTGCGATATGCTTGATATGGATCTTGAGATAAATGATACAGCCTTCGATTCCATTCTGGCAAACGTTGAGCGTAAGATGGCAGATGTCGGCGTGGCTGGGATGACGATCACGGAGGAGCGCCGGAAACAGGTTGATTTTACGGATCCGTACACCACAGCGAAACAGGTTGTCATTGTACGTAAATAGTGCAGAGCTGCCGGAAGTTATCGAAATATTTCGGAAGTGACCACACAAGTAGAACACAATATACTGGAAATATATAACAATATATCTACATGGGTAGAAAGTCCTGCTTCGATTGGAAGTGGGACTTTTCGCATGTTATTCGTGAAATATGCACAGAAAACGGTAATATTTTCTTAAAAAATTCACAAAATGCAGGTTGACAAATTAGAGCGGTGTTACTATAATTGTTAATAACGTGTAACAATTATGTAATATTTTGATAGACATAGAACTTTATACAGAATAAGGAAGACATAGAATTAAGAAGTACGATTTACAGAAAGGATTTTGGATATGTTAAAGTCGAGAAGATTTAAAAGGAAAGCAGTTTGTCTGGGACTTACAGCAACACTGATTGCAGGGTTTGCCGTAACGTTTGTCGTTCCTACGGCAGCGAATATCTGTCGTGAACTGAATATGGCAGGAATCTCTCTTTCTCTGGACAAGTTTTCATCTAATAATAAGGATTCTATTATAAATTCATCGGTTTCACAGCCGGCACAGACAGCGACGGAGGCTTCCGTATCTGCAACACCGGAGGCAACCACAGAGGCAACGGCGGAGCCGGTCAAGAAGAAAGCACCGAAGAAGAATGATCAGCCAAAGCGTGTGGACAAGGGGCTTGTGACAGATATGGATGTCAAGGCAATCTCTACAGCAAGTGACTATGTACATGTGCGTAGAAAGCCAAACACCCACAGTAAGATCGTCGGCAGACTTTACAAGGGCTGTTCCGCAGATGTATTAAAGACCAAGAACGGCTGGGCAAAGATTCGTTCCGGCAATGTAACAGGTTATATTAAGAAGAGTTATCTTGCGATCGGTGATGATGCGAAGAAGATGATCGGTAAGTATGGACAGAAATATGTTCGTGTTAAGACATCTGTTGTCACATTGAATGTTCGTAAGAAAGCAGATATCAAGTCAAAAATTTTAACACAGATTCCAATTGAAGAAAATTATGATGTGATCAAGTCAACCGATCACTGGTACAAGATCGAGATTGATGGAGATACCAAGGGTTATGTTCGTAAAGAGTATGTTACTCTTCATGTAAGATTCAAGCATGCAAAGTCCATGGCTGAGATTAAAGCAGAGCATCGCAGAAAGCTGGCAGCGAAGAGAGCACAGAGACAGAGACTTGCCGCTCTTGCAGCTTCCCGTTCTACCAGAAGCACAAGCAGCAGTTCATCATCAAGAAGCAGCTCAAGCAGACGTTCTACTTCCTCAAGAAGCAGCTACAGCTCACGGAGAAGTTCAAGCAGCTCATCATCAAGCAGCAGCTCAAACTCATCAAGTACGGCATCAGCAAGTGGATCAACAGGATCAGATATCGCAAGCTATGCACAGAAGTTTGTCGGCAACCCATACAGATGGGGTGGTACAAGTTTGACAAACGGTGCTGACTGTTCCGGATTTACCATGACGATCTATGGTCAGTATGGTTACTCCCTTCCGCATTCCTCAGCAGCACAGGCAGGATGTGGAAGAAGCGTAAGCCTTTCCAGCGTACAGCCGGGCGACCTGATCTTCTACAAGCATGGCGGACGTGTTGGTCATGTGGCAATGTATATCGGTGGTGGACGTGTTGTTCATGCGCAGTCAGCCCGTACCGGCATCACAACCTCCAGCATGTATTACAACCAGCCGGCATGTGCAAGACGAATCGTAGGCTAAATTGACAAAATGAAATAGATATGCTATATTTTATTTATACAACGGCGTAGTTTCCTGGAAAACTATGCCGTTTTGCTTGTTTATACACAAATAAATTAAGCAAAGTACCAAGAACAGGACAGAGAAGGACGGGGAGGTACCGGAATATGAAAAAGAACGAACTAGACCATATTGATTTTGAAATCTTAAAGATGCTTCAGGCAAATGCCAGGATTCCGCTCAAGGAGATCGCTGCAACGGTATATTTGTCTTCACCGGCAGTATCTGCCCGGATCGAGACTCTGGTAAATAAAGAATATATTGAAGGGTTTCATGCGCAGATCAATCCGGAGGTGATGGGATATCACATCAAAGCGTTTATCAATCTTGAGGTGATACCGCAGGATAAGAAGAAGTTTTATCCATATATTAAGGAGTGTAAGAATGTTGTGGAGTGCAATTGTGTGACCGGAGATTATTCGATGCTTCTGGAGGTATTGTTTCAGAGCACCTCGGAGCTTGATCAGTTTATTGGCGAGCTCCAGGAGTACGGCAGGACGAATACACTGATCGTCTTCTCGACATCGGTAGAGCATCGTGGTGTGATCATAGAATAAATAACAGGATTTTCAATGCATTGTCCGGAGATACCGGGAGAAGCAGAAGCCGGAGATATGCGTTGATTTTTCCAGATAATCATATATAATATGATGTAGGATTACGAGATTGTTTTGCAATGAAGCAATCCATAGCATCAGTCGGATTCAAAAGGATTCAGGGAGGTAATGAATATGGCATTTTTTGACAGTATGAAGGAAACTCTGACTACCGCAGGCAGAGATGTAAGTCAGAAGGCGAAGGAAGTATCCGGTGTAGCGAAGCTTAAGCTCGATATCAAATCCAAAGAGGATGCACTGAATAAAGAGTACATTGCACTCGGAAAGCGTTACTATGATATGCAGAAGGAAGGCGAGATCGCTGATGAGCAGATCGCCAATGTCAGCTCACTTTTAAGTGAGATCGCAGATCTGAAGGACGAGGTTGTCCGGATGCAGGGTGGAGCATGCTGCCCACAGTGTGGTGCAGTGATCCCGGAGGGAGCCGCATTCTGCAGCAAATGCGGGGCAAAGATGTAAGTGCGCGAAGGCAAAAGTGAACATAGTGATCAGCCAGATATCGGTGCTTGCACTAGGGAACTGGCTGGTCGCTATGTGAACACGCCCGCGAGTGAGGAAAAGCGAAGCTTTTTCGAACCTTTTGCTGGAGCGCTGTAAATAAGCTTGTGAAACAAGCGGAGGAGCTCTGAAAGAGCGGATTTGCGAGTTTATAAGTGAAGCCTCAGAGAAAATCACGCGCCCGCGAGTGAGGAAAAGCGAAGCTTTTTTGAACCTTTTGCCGGAGCGCTGTAATAATTTTATAATGTAGATGAAAACCATCTGTGGATCTGTTTCAAGATTCCCGGATGGTTTTTGTTATTTTACTAAGACTTCCCATAAACAGCAGTCATAAAATGTCTGTTTATGGGAATACTAACCATGCGAAATGATTAAAGTGCTTTTGCACAGAGCGTAGAAAGGTATGGTTAGAGACATGAATAATAGAAAAATAGCAATTATCGGTTGTGGGTATGTAGGAGCAGCAACAGCATTTACGATCATGCAGAGCGGACTGTTTTCGGAGATGGTTCTTTTGGATGTGGACCGCAAGAAGGCGGAGGGCGAGGCGATGGATATCATGCACGGTATGCCGTTTGCCATGCCGATCAAAATTTATGCCGGAGATTATGATGATATTGCAGACAGTGCGATCATCGTTGTGACAGCGGGCTGCAATCAGCGTCCAGAGGAGTCAAGACTCGATCTTGTACACAAAAATATCGAGATCTTTCGTCAGATCATGGGCGAGATTGCGGCAAGAGACGTCGAGGGAATCCTTTTGATCGTATCTAATCCGGTCGATATTCTTACCTATGCCGCATGGAAATTCTCGGGATTGCCGAGACATCGTGTGATCGGTTCGGGAACCGTGCTGGACACGGCGCGCCTGAAATGTATGCTGGGGGGCGAGCTTGGTGTGGATGCGCGAAGTGTGCATGCGTTTATCATTGGAGAGCATGGGGACAGCGAGCTTGCGGTGTTCAGTAGTGCCAATGTGTCCGGAATTGATCTGAGGGACTTCTATGACATGTGTCAGCCGGACGAGTATCAGGATGATACGGAGAGGATCTACGATCAGGTAAAGGACAGTGCATATAAGATCATTGAGAGTAAGAAAGCCACATACTTTGGCGTGGCAATGGCGGTTTGCCGTATCTGTGAATGCATCATGAGAAATGAGCATTCGATCCTGACCGTGTCCGGCGTGGTGGAGGGACAGTATGGAGCCAGCGATATGGCGTTAAGCCTGCCATGTATTGTCGGAGCCGGGGGTCTGGAGCAGATCATTCAGATTGAGCTTGATGAAAAAGAGGACGAGCAGCTTCAGGAGTCGATCCGTGTGCTGAGCCAGGTGTTGGATGAGTGTATGTAAAGCATTATGATGCCAGGGCAGGGGTGAAAGGGGATCTATCTCGAACGGATGCTGCGGCTTGTCCCGTTGCTGTGCGATTGCTGTAATACTGCAAATACCGGCGGTGTCCCTTGAATCCGATTACTTATGGTGCGTCCGGCTGTCCCGGAGACTGTAGTAATAATACATGCGTAACGGTATCTCATGCAGATACAGGGAAATGCTAAAGCGTCTCCGGGGATCTCTGGTGAAAAGTCCGCAGAAAAACACTTTCTGAATACGGCGGCGACAGCGCCTGAGGTACCGGGGCGGCAGGCGATCACGCATTGCGCGGCAGGAATGACATCCTTCTTTAAAACATTTGAAGAAAAAGATGCAGTCATCAATTGTTCTTACAAATGAAGAGACAGAGATACGGAGACAGATGCGCCGGATATACCATAAGATCAGATGGATCCCATACAAAATCCAGTCAAGAATATCCAATGTGGTGTTGTAAATCTTCTGTGAGAGGATGAATATAAAACGTGCGGCAAACATGAGAAATTCTTCAAATTCATTCATATATTTCCTCCGTTTCTGTGCATTTTCGTGTAAAGTTCATCAATTATATATCTATTTTATCGGATTTGCAACAGAAATTTTTGAGAGAGGGTTGACATAATTCTCCCAAAGAGTATAATCATATTCAAACAATATAATTCTCAAATTGAGAATTATATTTTAAGAAGGAGGAATGATCGGTGGAAGTACGGGATCAAAATGGATTAACAGAAGCGGAGTTTATTCGGCAGTATGATCCGAACCGCTATGAGAAGCCGGCTGTTACGGTGGATATGCTGATCTTTACCGTGAATCCGGAGAAGGACGATTCGCTGGAGCTTTTGATGATCGAGAGGGGAGGTCATCCGTTTCTTGGTAAGTGGGCGATCCCCGGCGGCTTTGTGGAGATGGAGGAGTCTCTGGAGGAAGCGGCGGCAAGAGAGCTGAAGGAAGAGACGGATCTCTCGGATATTTATATGGAGCAGCTTTATACGTTTGGCGATGTCGGGAGAGATCCGCGGATGCGCGTGATCTCTGTGGCATATATGGCGCTGGTGCCGAAGGCGAAGCTTCATCCGGTGGCGGGCGATGACGCTGCGAAGGTGAAGTGGTTTACCGTGAAGCCGGGTGCGGATGATCGTCTTACACTTCTTTCGGAGGATGTGTGCCTGTCGGAGGAGGACATTGCGTTTGATCATGAGAAGGTGATCAAGACGGCGCTGCAGAGACTGAAGAATAAGGTGGAGTATACCGACATTGCATTTGAGTTGGCGGGCGAGGAGTTTACGCTGACGCATCTGCAGTCCATTTATGAATCGGTCCTGGGGAGACAGCTTCACAAGCCGAACTTCCGCCGGTGGATCGTTGACCGCGTGGAAAAGACCGGGGGAATGGACACGAAAAGCTCAGGGCGCCCGTCCTGTCTGTACCGCAAAAAGAGCGGGGAATGGGAGCATCGATTCTGATGGAACCTGACAAATCGGTGAATCGAAGCATTGGCTCTGATAGAGCGTGATCAACCGGAACAGGAGTCGGGTATGGCATTGTCTGTGGCAGCAGGCTTGCAGACAGGGAAAGGATGGTTGGATTAATATGGCGAAAGTATTAGTAGTTGTGGATATGCAGAATGATTTTATTTCCGGAAGTCTCGGCACGAAGGAGGCGCAGGCGATCGTGCCGGCAGTAGTGGAGAAGATCCGGAAATATCAGGACAACGGAGATGTGGTCTTGTATACATACGATACGCATGGCGAGGATTATCCGGAGACGCAGGAGGGACGTAATCTTCCGGTGAAGCATTGTATCCGTGGAACCTGGGGCTGGCAGCTTGCAGACGAGATCGCGGAGCTTGCAGAAGGTGCGGATACTTATGAAAAGCCGACCTTTGGCAGCAGAGAGCTGATGCAGGATCTGGCAGAGCTGAACCCGGAAGCGATTGAATTTATCGGACTTTGTACGGATATCTGTGTGGTATCCAATGTGCTTGGAACAAAGGCGTGGCTGCCGGAAACACCTTTGACGGTCGACAGCAGATGCTGTGCAGGCGTGACGCCGGAGAGTCATGAGACGGCACTGGCAACAATGCGGTCCTGTCAGGTAAATGTCATTTAAGAGGATGATACAAGGGTCAGATATTTTTGCCCCCAATATCATAGGATAAGAACATAATATAATAATGTTTTAGTTTGGTGCTGGAGAGAGAAAGGTCGTGATGACAATGAAACAGTTTGATAAACGTAATTTAACGATGGTCATGGACTTTTATGAGCTGACCATGAGTAATGGATATTTCAGAGAGCAGGACAGAGATACAAGAGTGGCATTCGATGTATTTTACCGGAAGAATCCGGACGGCGGCGGATATTCTATTTTCGCCGGACTTGAGCAGATCATCGAGTATATTCAGGATCTTCATTTTGATGACGATGACATTGCATATCTGCGTGAGCAGAAGATCTTCGAGGAGGATTTTCTGGAATATTTACGGAATTTCAAATTTGAGGGAGATCTGTATGCATTTCCGGAGGGGACGATCATGTACCCGAATGAACCGGTTCTGACGATCGTTGCGCCGCTCATTGATGCGCAGCTTGTGGAGACTGCAGTGCTTTTACAGGTCAATCACCAGTCTCTTGTCGCAACAAAGGCAAGCCGTATCGTACGGGCGGCACAGGGAAGAGTCGTGTCTGATTTCGGTGCGAGACGTGCGCACAACATGGACGCAGCCGTGTATGGCGCAAGAGCAGCTTACATTGGAGGTGTAAACGGAACGGCAACCGTGCTTTCCGGCGAGATGTTCGGCATCCCGGTAGGCGGCACGATGGCGCATAGCTGGGTTATGTATTATGAGGATGAATATACCGCTTTTAAAAAGTATGCAGAGACTTATCCGGACGGCACCGTACTTCTCATCGATACATACGATGTCTTAAAGAGCGGTGTACCGAATGCGATCCGAATCGCCAAAGAAGTGTTAGAGCCGATGGGCAAACGTCTGAAGGGAGTCCGCATCGACAGCGGTGACCTTGCGTATCTTTCCAAGAAAACAAGAAAGATGTTAGATGACGCCGGACTTACGGACTGCCAGATCGTGGCATCCAACAGTCTCGATGAGTACACGATCTCTTCCCTGATTGATCAGGGCGGCTGCATTGACAGCTTTGGTGTGGGCGAGCGTCTGATCACCTCCAAGAGTGAGCCGGTTTTTGGTGCTGTTTACAAAATCTCTGCCGTGAAGCGTGACGGCGTGTACCAGCCGAGGATCAAGGTGTCTGAGAATGTGGAAAAGATCACGAATCCGGGACTTAAGAAGGTGTACCGAATCTATGATGAGACGGGGAAGGCTGTGGCAGATCTGATCGGTAAATACGATGAAGAAATTGACCTTTCAAAGCCATTCCGCTATGTGGATCCGGTTGCTCCGTGGCGCCAGCGAACCTTTGATAACTGCACTGGCAAGGAGCTTCAGGTGCCGATCTTTAAGGACGGAAAGCTGGTTTATGAACAGCCGTCTCTGGAGGAGATCCGTTCCTATGTGAATCAGCAGATGAAAGAAGAAATGTGGCTTGAGGAGCAGCGTTTCGAGAATCCGCATGTGCATTATCTTGATATGACACCGAACTATTATGATATGAAGATGGAGCTTCTCTATAAGATGCAGAAATAGAAAATTGCATATTGGCGACGCCGGCACATGACCGGAATGGAACGAGTGGCAAATTAACACAGTCAAATTCGATCATGGCAGATAGTGGAAGAATGCTGCAGATTGGACAAGCGGCAAATTAACACAGTCAAATTCCCCGGAACGGTTGACAAATCGGGGGAGGAATACTAAAGTAAATAAGATAGGGTAATTAGAATTTTAGGAAAAGAGGGACAGTAGATGGCAGAGAAAAAGAGATTTTATCTGACAACCGCGATCGCGTATACGTCAGGAAAACCGCATATCGGTAACACATACGAAGCCGTTCTGGCAGACAGTATCGTGCGCTTCAAGAGACAGCAGGGATACGATGTACGCTTCCAGACAGGAACGGACGAGCACGGTCAGAAGATCGAGCTTAAGGCAGAGGAAGCAGGAGTTACACCGAAGAAGTTCGTAGATGATGTCTCAGGACAGATCAAATCAATCTGGGATCTGATGAATACGTCTTATGACCGTTTTATCCGTACCACGGATGAGGATCATGAGAAGCAGGTACAGAAGATCTTCAAGAAGCTTTATGATCAGGGCGATATTTACAAGGGATTTTACGAAGGCATGTACTGTACACCTTGCGAGTCCTTCTTTACACAGTCTCAGCTGGTAGATGGCAAGTGTCCGGATTGCGGACGTCCGTGCCAGCCGGCAAAGGAGGAGGCATACTTCCTGAAGCTCAGCAAGTACGCTGACCGCCTGATCGAGCATATTAATACACATCCGGAGTTTATCCAGCCGGAGTCACGTAAGAACGAGATGATGAACAACTTCCTTCTTCCGGGACTGCAGGATCTCTGTGTATCCAGAACCTCTTTTAAGTGGGGAATTCCGGTAGATTTTGATCCGGATCATGTCGTATATGTATGGCTGGATGCACTCAGCAACTATATCACAGGACTTGGCTATGACGTAGACGGTGACAACCGCCTTGATGAGAACGGCGAAGATCTTTATAAGAAGTTCTGGCCGGCAGACCTTCACCTGATCGGAAAAGATATCATCCGTTTCCATACGATTTACTGGCCGATCATCCTCATGGCACTTGGTGAGCCGCTTCCGAAGCAGGTATTTGGTCATCCATGGCTGCTGCAGGGCGAAGGCAAGATGAGTAAGTCCAAAGGAAACGTAATCTATGCGGACGATCTTGTAGATATGTTTGGCGTAGATGCTGTCCGTTATTTCGTACTTCATGAGATGCCATTCGAGAACGATGGTGTTATCACATGGGAACTCATGGTAGAGCGTATGAATTCCGACCTTGCCAATACACTTGGTAACCTTGTAAACCGTACGATCTCCATGACCAATAAATACCTTGGCGGTGTTGCTGAGGACAAGGGTGTTGCCGAGCCGGTTGACGACGATCTTAAGGCTGTCATTCTTGCAGCACCGAAGAAGGTTGAGGAGAAGATGGATAAGCTTCGTGTGGCTGATGCGATCACAGAAGTATTTACAATCTTCAAGAGATGTAACAAATATATCGACGAGACAGAGCCTTGGATCCTTGGAAAGGACGAGGCAAAGAAGGATCGTCTCTCTACCGTACTCTACAATCTGTTAGAGAGCATTACTATCGGCGCAAGCCTGTTGGAAGCATTTATGCCGGATACCACAGACCGTATCCTTGCACAGATCGGTGCCACAAAGCGTCCACTGGAGGAGATGGATCATTTCGGTGGTTATGTCAATGGCACAAAGGTAACCGACAAGCCGGAGATTTTGTTTGCCCGTCTTGACATGGACGAGGTAAAGGCAAAGGCTGAGGAGATCCAGAAGGCTCAGGCTGTTGCAAACGGCAGTGCTGCAGAGACCGAGGAAAACGTCATCGACATCGAGGCAAAGCCGGAGATCACATTCGACGATTTCACAAAGATGCAGTTTCAGGTTGGTGAGATCATCGCCTGTGAGGAAGTCAAGAAGTCCAAGAAGCTTCTGTGCTCCCAGGTGCGTATCGGCAGTGAGGTAAAGCAGATCGTATCCGGAATCAAACAGCACTATTCCGCAGAGGAAATGGTTGGCAAGAAGGTTATGGTTCTCGTCAACTTAAAGCCGGCGAAGCTCGCAGGCGTTCTGTCTGAGGGAATGCTGCTTTGCGCAGAGGATGCCGACGGCAATCTCGCACTGGTAACACCGGAGAAGAATATGCCGGCAGGCGCAGAGATCTGCTAGAGATTTAGAACGAATAGTTTCGTTTGTTGGAATACAGGTGAAATCAGGAGCCCCTTACCGGGATGGTGAGGGGCTTTTGTGCGCCGTTGAGGGGCTTTTCAAACCGATCTTTACGAAATATTTTCCGAAAATGTCGCGATATATATCATAAAAATTGGATCAATGCCTTGCATTATACAAAAAATTTCTAAGCAATAACAAATATAATCAAAAAAGTCTTGCGTTATAAGATATGTTGGAAGATAATTATCATAAAGATAATAATTCAGGCGGAAAGGATAGCTACAAAAATGAAAATAAAGCAAATACAAACATATTTAGATGATTTATGGAATCATATGAAACAAAAATATAAAAGGAAATTGTGGGAAAAATCCGTAAAGAAAGCATGCAATGATATCGGAATCAGTTCTGATTCCTTTGCTTATAAAATTCTTAAACTAAACTCGATAGAGAGATGTTATCTGCTTCTAGATGATTGTATTATAGATACGTTTTACTATGATTTTATGATTGTATTTTTTGTGGAATTATTTGATTTTTTTGATATTGAATTTATTTTTCGATTGGCTAATAGCATTTTAGAAAATTGGTTTAATTATGCTCAAAATATACATTTAAATATTAATGAGCAATTTGTATGGGAAAAGTTAAAAGAAATTTTGGGTGATCGAGAAAAATTGTATCGGGAATACTTTAAAAGGTATAATAATCTAAGAGGTAAAGACACTGTGCGGGTTCGTTATCCTCAAAATGGTCAAAATTGGGTTGAATGGGTTGGAAATAACTATATTGACATAAAGGTTGATTTGGAAAAAGGCGTTGATTTAGGATTTTGTAGAATGGGATGTTTCTATACTTTAGTAAGGGATGATAAGAAAAAAATATTAAAAGTTGCATACAAAAAACATTACAAAGAAGTACTTGTATTCGACCCTGAATATCTTGATGAGATTCATAAAAATAACATTCTATGGCTGTATTAGGGGTTGCGGATTGTGTGAAGTTTAAAGATATGCTTTTTGATTGAAATCCAGTTTTAAAACTGGATGGTAGAGTACGTGGAAGATATGATTGATGATAGCTGGAAACCATTAGAAGAGGAATAGCAGGAGCAGAATATAATCAAATTAGCTTAAGGAAGAAAGGAAATAGCATGATATATACAGATCAGCAATTGGTAAAAAAGATTCGAAAAATGATAGTTGACTTTGAAGATGAGGTTGTTGAATTCAAGGAAGCACGTACAAATTATTCGTTTAAAGATATTGGAAAATATTTTTCGGCGTTAGGTAATGAAGCAAATATACGTGGCTTGAAAGAAGCCTGGCTAATTTTTGGAGTGACAAATAATAAAGAAATAGTGGGTTCTGCTTATCGTCAGGATGGAAATCTTCAGCATCTAAAAAAAGAGATTGTTGGAGGGACAAATGAAAGAGCTACTTTTATGGAAATATATGAATTAATTATGGATGGACATCGTATAGTAGCTTTTCAGATACCTCCTGCAACAAGAGGAATTCCAACTACTTGGAATGGGGCTGCTTATGCAAGAGAGGACGAGAGTACATGTCCTCTTCCTATGGATAAGGTTGATTTAATAAGGAGCCAGGTAGGGATAGATTGGTCTAAAGAGATAGTGGAAGGTGCTACATTTGAAGATTTAGATCCGGAAGCTGTTTCTTATGCGAGAAAACTTTTTATAAGAAAGCAGAATGCATCTAAAAAGTCAACAGATATGCTGTTAAAGATGAGTGATATTGAGATGTTGAATAAGGCAGGAATTCTGATTAAGGGAAGGATAACTAATACTGCTTTGATTTTATTGGGCAAGGAAGAATCGTCATACCTTTTTGATGGATTTATACCTAGAATCACATGGACTTTATATAATGGAAATGGAACAGTGAAAGCATATGAGCATTTTGATATGCCATTACTACTAGCAGTTGATAAGGTTTATTCGAAGATTCGAAACGAAAAGTATAGATATATTGCTGGACAGCAAACATTGTTTCCGGATGAAACTTATCAATATGAAGCGGATGTTGTAAAAGAGGTTTTGAACAATTGTATTGCTCATTCCAATTATCAGTTACGTGGGAAAATTAATTTAGAAGAATTTGAAGATCGACTAGTTTTTATTAATGAAGGAAATTTTATTCCAGAAACTGTAGAAAAAACTTTGGAAGAGGGTTATAAACCACCATATTATAGAAATACTTTTTTGTGCAAGGCGATGGTAAACTTATATATGATTGATACAAATTCCATGGGAATTCCTATGATGTATCAGATTCAAAAAGAAAAATGTTTTCCATTACCAACCTATGACTTGAGTGATCCTAACCGGGTGAAAGTTTCACTTTATGGAAAGATATTAGATAAAAATTATACTCAACTGTTACATGCAAACGCCGACTTGGATTTATCGACTGTGTTTTTGCTTGATAAAGTACAGAAGAAAGAGGTTATTTCAAAAGAAAGTTTTGCACAGTTAAAGAAACGAAAATTGGTAGAAGGAAGATATCCTAATATTTATGTTTCGTATAAGGTTGCTAATATTGTAGGACAACAGACGGAGTATGTTAGAAACAAAGGATTAAAAAATGATGTGTACAAACAATTAATAATTAATGCATTAGATACAATGGGGAGAGCTAGTGCTGGCGAGCTGAAGGAGGTTCTGTCAGGATCATTGTCGGCAGTTTTGAGCGATAAGCAACAGTCCAAGAAAGTATCTAATATTCTTCAGGCTATGAAGCGAGAAGGTATTGCGGATGTTGACGGCGTTGGACATGCTGCAAGATGGTATTTGAAAAAATAAATGTTTGAACTAATTTAGCTAAAGAAAAACGATTTAGTTTAAGTGCTTAACGAAGAATGCCGAAAAATAAGGACTTTTCTAAGGACTAATAAACGTAATTAGCTCAAAATTAGTCTAAGATAGTTCAAAATTAGTCCAAGATGGAATATTTAGTTTCCATTGCTGGACAAATTGCAGAAAGTGGAGAAGAAATTATAAAGAGTTGTTGGCAAAAAAATGCGACAAACTCAAAAAATTATTAGAATAAGTAGGGGGAAGTACCATATATTAACTACATCATAAGTTCAAATAAAAATTTATTCAAATCGCTTTTTGGCATCACAGTGTGTGATATTATTGACGACTTAAACTCGCTTCGGCGAGTTTTTAGTTTTAGTACATACATGATAGAAACCCCTCAGGCAGAGAGGGGCTTTATATGAATCGTAATATGATGCCATAGCAGCGTCATTGCTATCTGCATCTGACTCTTGCCCTTGCATCATATGGTTGTTATTTGTTTTTCGAAACAAATACAATCTTATCCTGCGACCAGAAATTCGTTTCAAATTCCAGTGTGATCTTTTTGGAGTTCTTGGGAATTTCGTAGTAAACAGCGCCGGTCGCCTTATTGCCCGGGGAGATTGTGGCGTCAATTTCATCGTCCGCAACGGCGTATGCAGCATCGGCAGCATATCCATCGGCGTAGCAGTTCCACGATGTCATGCTGGAGATGGTCTGATCGGTGTCCCCCTTGTTTTCAAATTCAAACTCCATGCGGTAATAGATGTGTCCCTTTTTCGGCTGCATGAATTGATTCTTGCATTTGTACTTTTTTGCCGAAATAAAGGTGATCTTTAAATCCGTTGTCTCGACGATATCGCCGACGTGAAATTTGTTTTTCTTTTTGGATTTTTTTCTGCTTGTGCCGGTTGATTTTGTTGTGCCGGAGGAAGAAACTTCTCCGGTTTTCTTTGGTTCATCCGAGTCGTTTCCGCCGGCGAGACTGCCGATGACAACGATTGCGATCAGAACGATAACAACCCATTTCCATTTTCCCTTCATTGTATGTACCTCCTTATTTTGAGCTTTCGGAAATCCAACTGATGCCACGGATTGCTTCCGGTGAATTGATCCTAAGCAAAACAGTTGTCTCCACTCTAGTTTAAAGAGGTAGGTTATAAAAGGCGTCCGCCCGTGAGCGGAATATCGGTGCTGCTATTCGCCGCCGAGAAAAAAGACAAGCGAGAACATGAGGATACAATAAATGAAAAGATATACCACGGTTAAGATCCAGTGCAGCGCGCGGCTTCGCTGCATGAATGGAAGCTGATCGCGGACATGACAGTAATTGCCGAGGAAGTAAACAATTCCGATCAGCATCAGAAATGCGCCTGCGCGGTTTACGAACAGCGGATAGCCCGTCATACTGGAGCCGTCCGATGCCGTTGTGGTCATGGAGCGGCAAAGCCAGAAAATAAACAGGTATCCCCAAACAGCAGTGAGCATTTTCCAGATAACGCCGGAACGGAAACCAACCGGAAGCTTTTCGCGATAGGAATAAAAATGTTTTGTGAAAATATTGCCGGAGGAATCAGAATCATTGTCAACGGATTTTGCAGTTTCCGTGGTTGTCTGTACCATATTTGGGTCAGTGTATTTCAAAAGTTCTGCACGCAGAGCGGCAGCATCCGGATAACGCTCGGAACGGTCCAAGGCAATGCATTTCCGGATGACCGGTTCCAGAGGACCGTGATACAGACCGCTGTCCGGGTAATCTTTCGTCAGAAGATAATACATGGTGACACCAAGGGCATAAAGGTCGGTGCGCGGATCGGACTGCCCGAAGCCATATTGCTCCGGTGCCGCAAATTTCCTGGTACCCATCAGCCGTGTGTCCTCAATCTGGGACTGATCAAATTCCTTGGCGGCGTTAAAGTCGATCAGTTTTACAATGCCGTCATTACTGATCATAATATTGGATGGCTTGATGTCGCGGTGGACGATAGGCGGCAGCCGGGGGCTGATATCAAAGTCGTATGTTTACGATATTCTGGGTGGCGTCAAGACAAATCCATCCCGGGATATTGTGTTGATCCTGTGCATTGCTGCCGGGATGGATCGAAAGCTGGTCAGACGCGTGCTGGAAAATTACGGACATCGCGATCTATATGTGAAGGATACCAGAGATATCATTATTGCGACCTATATCAATAATCAGATCTATGATTTGGACCGGCTCAACGATGAGTTGTTCCGGTATGGACTTGCGACATTAAATGGGGAAAGCTGATCACAGTGCTTTCTTATCGTTCAGATATTTTAATACAATGCTGCGGATGTCTTCTGCAGCGGCATTTGCCAGTGCATTTTTCTTCTCAGACATCGTTTTTTCAAAGAAAATCGAAATAATCTCACTGACAATTTCTGTATCTGATTTATAGGCAATTTTCTTGGAAATAGGGTCTTCTTCCAACAGGGTAGATCGGAAAACACTGCCATTGGGAGTGTGTCCAACCAAAAGTTTCTTCATGTATTCGTTCGCGGTTACGCGGCGCGTCAGAGTGGAAAGTGAGCGGTTCGGCAGAACCTCGTTTCGGCTGGTCAGAGTCATATACAGCGTATATTCGTCCTTACGTCCGATAATGGAATATGTTCTTTTCTCGCGGCGGGCCACTACCGTGTTGCTTGCCTGCTTGCAGCATTCGCAAAGCTCATCGCGCATTCTTTCGGTGATAGGCAGCTTCTTGTCTGCCATGGAAAGCTCTAAATAATAATTTATCATAATTAGATATATCCTTTCTCGTAAATATTCTGAATCATATTTGTTTTGTCAGGAGAGCTCAGGGGTTGTCGCTTTTATAAGTCAAGCGAATGATCATTCAGCAAAAACTCGTATAAACCCAAGTGAAGGATTCCATCTTCATCCGTCCAGGGTTTCATGGATGTTTTTGAAACAATTATTTTCTTGAAAAAATCGTTTGTATTCTTTAATGGTCTAAGTTCTGTATTCATTTTTTCGTCATCGGAAAGATTTAATGCAGACTGAATATAATATTTTTTGGAGCCGGCGTTCACAACAAAATCTATTTCAACCTGTGTTTTTGATTTTTTGCCATTTTTTGTGTTGACAAATTCTACAACACCGACATCAACGAAATACCCCCGGCATAACAATTCATTGTACATAATGTTTTCCATTATATGTGTTTCTTCCTGCTGACGGAAATTTAATTTGGCATTCCGTAATCCGATATCGGTACAATAATATTTGGATGGATATTCAAAATATTTTTTGCCCTTAACATCATATCTTTTGGCCACTTGAAACAGAAATGACTCTACAAGATAATCTAAATACTTTGAAATTGTATTTGATGAAACCTTAATTTGTTTTACCGATTGCAGTGTTCTTGCGATTTTAGAAGAATTTGTCAATGAACCGATTGAAGAACATAAATCATCCGTCAATTCCTCAAGGACATCCTTTAGTTCGATATCGTATCTCTCGCTGATATCCTTAAAATAAACTTCATCAAACAGACTCCGGAGATATTGCGTTTTTTCCATGTCATTTTTCTTTGATAAAGTCAGTGGCATCCCTCCGTACATTGCATACTCCTCATAAGCCTCTGATTTATCACCGCCAACAAAATTGTAATACTCTTTAAAGGAAAGTGGATATACCCTTACTTCATCTCCTCGACCTCGAAATGCGGTCAGAACATCTTTTGTGAGAAGCTTCGAGTTACTGCCGGTGACATAAATATCAACATTCCGAAGCCTTAAAAGTCCATTAAGTACATTGTACAATTTGACTTCATCCAGATTTTTCAATTCTTTATTTGAGATGGCATATTGGACTTCATCAATGAAAATATAGTTCATTTTATGCTCAACGATTTTTGAACGTATATATTTCGACAGCTCTGCCGGGTCGCGGTATTGCGTAAACATATCATCATCAAGAGGAATTTGAAGAATCTGATTTTCTTCGATTCCCTGTGAAATTAGATAATCATGATAGAGATAGAACAGCAAATAGCTTTTGCCGCACCTTCTGATACCGGTTATCACTTTGATAAGACCGTTCTCTTTTTTGTCGATCAACCGTTGTAAATAGGTGTCTCTTTTTATTTCTTGCATTATTCAACCACCTTTCATTTAAAATTTAGGTGTATTGTCCCCTAACTTTTAATTTATTATACCAACTATGGTCTGCAAAATCAATTGTATATTTAAAAGTTTGGTGCAATGTCCCCTAACTTTTAAATGGAAAATGTCTGGTTCTTATCTGCGGAAACATTTCGTCTTATACAGAAGGTATAAATAATGAATGACCAATGATGTAGGTACAAATTCAATAAAAATGATAATAAGAACAAAAAGAATGCACTCTATTGTTGACATTGCTTGAAAATTATGGTAGGCTTAGGATGCAAACATTATAGGACGAGCATCACAATGTCATTATAATTTAGGGATTAAGGAGGAATTTTATGAAGAACGTTAAGGAAATCCAGAAAAGCATCCAGATATTAATCGAATATCCGCACGCATTTGGCTTTTCGGAGTATGGCGATGCGGGCAGTGGCTGCAGTGGCAGGCTTGATAGAATGGATTCGGAGGAGAACAGCGATTATGCCAAGACTTATGCTTCTGTACTCCAGGCGATGCCAAAATATTCAGAATTACATAAGCAGTTCGCACCTGTTCTCATGCAGGAATTAAAATTGAAACAGTGGCCTCGATACGATTATTCTATTAAAATACTGACCAGAATTTTAATGGATGATACGCAGATGACGGGCAGCGAGACAGTCGAGGAGCTGTGCAGATTGGCTGTGCGTGCTCAAGAGTATATGAAGGAAACAGGAAAGACAACACTGGAAAGTATGGATTTGGCAAATATTATGTAGATGGAGGATATATATATATATATATGGGAAATGTAAGCATATTCAAAGACAAACTGATTGTTACATGGAACTTAAACGGATGGCTCCCGGTACGAAGGGACATCACGTTTGGACAGAAGCTAAAAAAAGCGTCGCAGGAAATCGCATTTTCTGATCAGCAGCCAATCATTATCATGCTGCAAGAAATGATAGGGGGCAGGAATCGAAAGTACATAGATTTGCTTGAAAGCTATTTTAAAGACTACACACTTATTTTTCCTGCTGGTTTTGATTACCACATACATTCCAAATCCATTTTTTCGGTAACGCTCATCCGGAAGGATGTTCTTGGCAGCTACAAGCTATTCCAATTGGACGAACAGCTTCCTAACCGTATGTGCTGCTTAGTGGCAGAAATCGATGGAGTCCAAACATACATCGTTAATGCTCACGTAGTACAGATTCAGAACTTCCGGAATCAAGCCAGCTGGTACATTCAGGAGAGAAAGCGTTTGCACGCAAGGCAATGGAAATTATTGCATGAATTTCTGCACGAACACAGGGAATCGAATGTAATACTGGGGGGAGACCTTCAGGAAGGACGGGACGGGGAGAATATATCGATGATCAGAAAAGATGGTTACATTATGGATGACTGGGGTTTCCCGACCGTGAAGAACGCTTTTTTTAAAGAAGAGCCCATTGACCATCTGGCGTTCTCTATTAGTGCAAAGGAAATTTATGGGGCAACGGATCTAGAGATAATGTTCAGCGTTTGTGATTATAATAGTGAGCTTGGAGCATATAGTGATCATTTCCCACTGTATAATCTCCCCATGAATTAACTAATTTTAGTACACCGGAGTGGATGCGGATGCATCAGGAAGAGCTGGGCTGTGATCGTTCCGGCATTGATGAAAAGAATGTGAACAGCGTGAACCAATATCTCAAGGGTTGCAATGACTATGTAGCATCTATCACAGACTTTGATATTGAGACCATGGAAATAAACATATATGTAGCCTGTTCCGTGTGCCACATGGACAAGTTTAGACTGGAAGAGATTGTGCATCCGGATTCTGATAAATGCAAATGGGAGCTTAGTCATCAAGAGGAGATTACCATTGAAGCGTATAAATATGCCGTGGACAACACCTGCTACGTGACAAGATACAGTGTGCTTTTCGAAAAATTTGGAATTGATTTCAGAGAACCGCTCTTCGATCCTTTCCCGTTTCGTGTTGAAGAGAAAATTCTAGAGGAGCAAACGCTGACTTTGGAGGAGTGCAGACAGAGAGCCCATGAGATATTGGGCTCTTCGAGTCTGTACGAAGAATTGGACAGGATCTATTCACCGGCAAATCGCTAAATGACGATGATGCGATCGATAACATTTTGAAAAAGGCTGATATTATACAGATTACAGAGGGAACAGGAACCTTGCAGGATGCCCGAAATTACCTGACAGAGCTTGTGGAGCAGGTGGATTTTGGGGCAGAAGATAAAAGTGATGTGTATGATTATCTTGCAGAGGCAGAAACTTATTCCGTGACAGACATATTTAATGCGTACAATGCATGGTATGGAAGTGGGCTCAAGACCCATGTGTATAGGGCGTATCGGGAGAAGAAAAGTTTTCAGGTGGAAGTGACAAGGGTTCCCAACAAACCATACGACACCTTGCAGGAAATGATCGGATTAACAGAGGTAAAAACAGTGATTGATGAGATCATTGCGGCATCCAAAGTTGTCCGGGCGAGAGAGCGAAAGGGCTTAAATACGCAGGGAGCCTCTTTTCATATGATGTTTTCCGGTAATCCCGGGACTGCCAAGACCTCCGTGGCGAGACTTCTGTGCAAGATTTTAAAAGAGGAGTCTGCGATCAGCAGCGGGCGGTTTGTGGAGTGTGGAAGACAGGATCTTGTTGCCAAGTATGTTGGGTGGACAGCCCGCATGGTAGAGGACAAGTTTAAGGAGGCGCAGGGAGGTATACTGTTTATTGATGAGGCGTATGCACTGGTCGATAGCAGTAATACCTATGGTGCGGAAGCAATCAACACGGTTGTGCAGATGATGGAAAATTACCGGGATAGTGTCATCGTTATCCTTGCCGGGTATTCGGAGAAGATGCAGACATTTCTCGAACAGAACGAGGGGTTGAAAAGCCGTATTGCGTTTCATTTGTCATTTCCGGATTATTCACCGGAGGAATTGACGGATATTTTAACGTTGATGTCCCAAAAACGGGACTATCAGATCGACGAAGAAGCAAAAGAATATTGCAAAGAACTTTTCTGCAATGCCGTAAAAGAAGACAACTTCGGAAATGGCAGATATGTAAGAAATATTCTGGACCAGGCGATTATAAAACAGTCTGCGCGTATTCTGAAAATGGAGACCAGAGAAGACATTTCCAGAGAAGAGATCTGACGGTTGAAACGGGAGGATTTCCGGATTCACGAAATTGTAAAAAATAACGAAAAGCGGATAGGGTTTGCGGGATGAAGAATAAGGAGGACAAATTGAAAAAAGATGAATTAGAGCAGAGATATTTTAATGCGTATATTCCGGTTCAAGATGATTCCGGCATTTGGAGGGTGCAGACGGGTCATGGACTTGAAAGCGGGGATGTTAATTATATTGCAGGAGAGTTTTCGGGAATGTGTTTGATCTATCATTTTATGCATAATGGTGAGATGGATCATGTTCATAGGTTTGAAGATTTTCTGGCAGAGCTGTTGCAGGAGCCGGATCACATAGATATCGTGACGGATCATGGAGAATATTCAGAACAGCAGATCCAGATGGTTAAAGCAATAAAGAGGGCAGTGTCATTTGTAGATTCACATCACAGACCGATGACCATGGAAGAACTGCGTAGAAACAGAACGGGAGAGGATTATGAGAATTGATTGTGTGCTAAAAGACGGAGACAATTGTCTGGCTGTCAATGAAATACACAAGACCGGGAGGTGATAGTTTGTCTAAGCTTGTTAATGGATATAATGCGGTGCTGATTTCAGCGGATGTCACTGTTGGGCAAAATATAGATGGCTGTAAAAATGACATTGGCAAAAACGGTCAATTAACGATATGGGAATCTGAGAATTTACACCCGGGCCGGAAATACATAAGGTTCCAAACGGCAGATCATTCCGTCGAAATACAGACTGCCTGCGGTGATATCAGCATCTCAAATGATATATTTGAAATATCGACACAGTCAGGTGCGAACACGTATAGATTTAAGCTTCTGGAGCACATTCAAACAATTGATTTTAGAATGAAATTACCGGAGCGGTATTGGCATATCTGTAATGGTTGCGGAAAAAGAGAGTTTTTATCCAGCAAAGAAGCATTTGAGCAGGGCTGGGATTATCCGGGACCGGACGGAATATATAAGACAATGCCTAATTATGGCTTTGGAACGATAGCGCCACGGACTTGCGGCGATTGTTGTATCGCCATGGACAAGTTATATCTGGCGCTGGCAACGAAGAGTGAGTCAGTGGAAGAAGTGATGAGGGAAGAGAAGGAAACGCTTGAAAGAATACAAAATGAGCCGTGGTCTTTGATGGAATCAGAGGAGGATATGGGTGGTGAGCATGGATAAGGGCGACATAGAATGGACATCATTGCCGGATAGCTTTTTGTATTCTCCCGGCCAGCCGGAAGCCTGCTTCAAACACAACGATCCCTCCAAATACATCGGCGATCACATGCTGCTTGATAAACAGCGTAGACGCGAACACGCCCAGGGACATGATGAGCGTGGCGGCCTGATAAGTGCGGTTTGACTTCTTGAGCAGAAAGGAAGCACGGATGCAGCACCAGCTCTCGAGGCAGTGGATCGATGGGAACAGATTCACCGGTGGGTCGAAGGTGTAGATCAGGCGGACCAGACGGCTGCACAGATCAGTTCCGGTCACCTCAGGACGTGCGAGCGTGGTTGGAAAGAATACGAAGAAGAACAGACAGATGAGCTTTGCGATGATGTTGCCGAAGGCGAAGCGGTAGCAGAGCTCTTTACTGTCTCTGGCGATCAGAAGATAGTTCAGCCCCCACTGTACGAAGGCGAGGACATAGAACAGAACGAAGGGTGCAAGAAACGGCAGCGCCGTATCAAGCGGTGTTTCCAGCGAAGAGAATGTCAGGAAACGCCGCAGCTGTGCGATTCCCATGTAGACGCAGGAGTTTACAAGCAGCGCAAGTGCAAGTGGTTTAATCGCATATTTCGGTATCAACGGGTTCGTTTTCTTTAGCATGTCCAATCACCTCTCCCAGCTTCACCGGGGTTTCGTTGCCGGTTGACGAGTTCTTTAAAATGGCAGGATCGATCTGAACCTTTCCGGGCTCCGTCAGCAGTATGATCGTGGAGCCGCCGTACTGGAAGAAGCCCTTTTCGCTGCCGCGGACAGCCGTTCCTTTTCCTTCGTGGTTTACGATACGACCGACCAGCATTGCACCGACCTCCATCTGCACAATGGTTCCAAGCTGATCCGTGCGGATCAGCGTATATTCGCGGCTGTTCTCGGTAAATACCGGACGGCTCGCGAGGGCCACCGGACGAACGGTGTGAAGAACGCCGGGGATACGGCGGTTGCGGCTTTTGGCACCGGAATCAACATAGCAGTAGCGGTGGTAATGATTGACGCACAACCGGAATACCAGACAATAACCGCCCTCGTAATGGCGGGCGAGCTTGTGGCTGCGGAGAAGCGAGGTGAGCGTGTAGCTGCTCTGCTTCACCGGAAGCACGGTGTCTTTTTCAATCTTCCACACGGACAGAAGTCCATCGCAGGGCGCAATCAGATGTTTCGGATCCGGATCGACCGGGCGAAGCCCCTCGCAGATCTTGCGGGAGAAGAAATCGTTAAAGCTTCGGATATGATCTGTCTCGTAATCCTCAATCCGGATATTGTTTGTCCGAATAAACGGTCTGACTAGAAAATGGGACAGAGAAGAATCCAGAAAACGACCACACAGTTTGGACAGAGCCGGTGCCGTCAGGGGCTTCAAAAGCATTCTGCCCGGAATGGTGTGATACAGAAAATCAAGCATGTCCATGTCGAAAGACTCCTATCGTTTGATGTGCAGCAGAGCAAGGATCAAAATAATAAATTCAATGGCGCCAAAAATGATCAGGATTGCAATGCCACGGTTCTTCGGTTTCTTAATGTGGAAACGGAACAGGAACAAGAATCCGGTCACGATCATTACTCCAAAATAGAGAAGCGTCAGATCAGCCCGCAGCAGAAGATGCAGGAGCAGCACGGCGGGGAAGATCAGGGCTGCCGATGTGACAGGAAGTCCGGTATAAATCTTTGCACCGCTTTCATCGCGATTCTGATCCTCTTCCTCCATCACGTTAAAATATGCCAGACGGATCATCGCTGCCAGAACATAAAGAACAGCGACGAAGGTCAGGATATATGTAGCAGGCTTCTGATAGTTACTTAAAATATAGAAAGTGAAGCCGGATAATCCCGGGATATTGATCGCGTAGCGAAGCAGAGAAATGCCGATGCATGCCGGCAGTACGCCGAAGGCAACCAGATCCGAAAGAGAATCAATCTGAATGCCGAACTTTTTCATTTGTTCGGTGCGGTTCTTTTTGCTTCTTGCAACCTTGCCGTCAAATGTGTCGCACAAGCCCGAGAACAGCAGAAAAAACATCCCAAGATAAGGATGTCCGACGCCGTTTAAGCAGAGCATAATGCCGGTTGTGCCCGATAGCAGTGAAAGATAAGTAAGTATCACAGTATAATCATAGAATCCAATCATTTTATTTCTCCATTTTTAATTTTTTCTGACGTATTATGTAGCCGGCGATCACTGCGATCAGGCTGACAATAATACAGATGTAGAACGATAGACCGCGACTTAAGATCTCCAGGCGGAAAGCCTCATCGCGGGTCATCAGCCGGCAGTATCCATTGAGCATCAGATAATCGGTGACGCCCATACCGCCGGGAATCGGCACGCAATTGGAACCAAGTACCACATAGATCTGTGTTGCCAGCAGATGTGGCAGCTTGCGCAGATCTCCATGAATCGCACTAAAGGAAAAAAGCGTGACGATAATCTGGGATAATCGCTGGCAAAGATTCAGAAGATACACCTTCCGGAGCATCTTCTTTCCATTAAATACAACAGCCACACATTGGCCGTATTTGGTAATGGAGGATGCGAGCTTGCGTTCGATCCGGTCGGCGAGCCGGCGGCAGTGAAGCTTGCGCAGCAGTCCGGTAATACCACGTCCGGCAGCCAGTATCAGTGACTGACGCTTTAACAGCAGATAAAATAAAATACCAAGTCCCGTAAGGATCAATCCGCCTGCAATGATCAGGATGCGGCAGAAGAGATTGAAGTTTAAAAATATCCCCGGGAAAAGTAAAATATCGGCAATGCCGATCGTGATGATCGCCAGAGTGTACATAATGAGATTCAGCAAAAGTGCTGTCATTACAGCAGTTCCCGGAATCTTATCCTGCATCATGAAAAAGGCACTGGCAGGCTGTCCACCGGAAGCCGACGGTGTAATAGCAGAAAAATACACATCTGCAGCGGCATAGACAAAGCCCTGTGTCCGTTTTGTGGGATATCCCATATGTCGGACAATGACACGAAGAGCCTCTCCCTCAAACCAGATAAATCCCAGTGTGCCGATCGAAGCCGGAATCAGACCCCATAGAGAGGCATCGCGCAGATCTGCGATAAGTTCATTTAAGGAAATACCGCTTCCCTTTAATACAGCGTAAATGGTAAATGCGGCAAGGATCAGTGTCACGATACAGCAGATGAGCGTATTTATATTTTGACGTAATATGTTCTTCATAGAATAGCTCCTGTTTGTAGTTCATTGAATGGGGAAATAAGCATGAGCTTTCCAAGTTACCTACTAACTATAACATAAAATAAATGAGAATTGGCGTTTCTCAATAAAATAAAGGAAAAAAATCAGAAAAACATATGGTTCATGCTGAAAAAAGCTTCCGGCGAATCTGCCGGGATATTTACCGGAACATATAGGAGAAATATGCCTCCTTAAACGCCGCAGAATTATTGCGGGAAATAGGGATCTGCGTGCCGTTTTTCGTGTGGATCGTCGTCTTGGTGAACTGATCGACATGATCCAGATTCACAATGTAGCTGCGGTGACATTTGAAAAAGCCCTTATCCAGAGAGAAAATCTCCTCGCAGTGGGAGAAAAGCTCGCGGATCTCAAGGGTGGTATTGTTGGACAGGCAGACCTGCACCAGCTTATTCTGCGCCTCCAGATAATCGACATCGTCCAGCGTGATGCGGCAGAAGCCCGAAGAAGTCTGGGCGGTAAAGGTTTCCTTTTCACGGCGCAGAGTCTGGGTGAAATCATCCATAGCGGCAAAGAGCTTCTCCGGGTCAACCGGCTTCATCAGGTAATTGAGTGCCTTCACCTCATAGGAATCCACGGCAAATTCGCGGGAAGAGGTCAGGAAAATGATCGGAACCGATTGATGCTCCTGACGCAGCTCCTTCGCGGTATCCATACCGTTGAGCAAAGGCATGATGATGTCCAGAATGATCAGATCCATGCAGTGGGTGTGGTGCGCCCGGATCAGATCATCGCCGTTGGAAAAACGGTAAAGAGTCACATCGACATGATGCTTCGATGCCCACTTTTCCAATAGCGCGACAGTCGTATTGATAAATTGTACCTCGTCATCACAGATTGCTATCTTCATAAAAATCCTGCGTTCCTTTCTCTGCCTGTAAACATTATGTCTCTGATATTTACACGATGATCCTCAGAATAAACATATGGTCGGAAACGGAAAAATGATACTGACCATGCAGCTGTTCTACATAGTATACAATACTTTTGACTCCGATGCCATGACCTTTTCGGGTAGAAGCGGGAATCCCGTCAACAAACCTTGGAATCTGGTCGACCGGATTTTCGATTTCCAGAAGAAGCTGGTGGTTCTTCTGAGTGATCGTCAGTCTTGCCCAGCCATCATCTGCCGATGACTGCTCCAGTGCGTGCATTGCATTTTCGAGCGCATTGGACAGGATCGTACAAAGTGCAATATCCGGACATGGAAGCTCTGCCTGTGTGCGGACATTGCATTCAAGACGCAGGTTCTTTTCCGTGAAACGTGTCTGGTAGATCGAGAGTACGGAATTGAGCGTGTCGTTTTTGCTGTAGGTCGTGATAACCGTGTCGTCATAGGCGTCGTTGATTTCCTGAATATATTTCTGCGCCTGCTCCGGGTCGTTTTGCAGAAGTGTCTGGATCATATTCAGGTGATGACGCATATCGTGCCGCAGGATGGAAAGCTCCTGCCGGCTGCTTCGCACCTGATCGATCTCCTTCTGGATCGACATGAGCTGTATTTCCATCAGATCGCTGTACTGGCGGATCTCCTGCTTCTGTTCAAATTCTTTAAAATATACAAAAAGAAAGATCAGATAGGCGATGCAGAATGCGAAGCCCATAAATTCCACGACCGCCTTGTTGCCGGAGTAGAGCAGATTGGAAAACTTTGTTGTCGCGTAATCAAAAACATAGTAGATCAACGGAAGGAACCCGATAATGCAAAGCTCCCGTTTATCCTTGGCAAAGATTGCCGCAGTAGTGCGGCAGACAAAACGGCTGAGGATCACAAAGACCAGAACCGTTGTGATGATACGGGCAAGATAATAGAAATATTCCTGACGGGTGAGGTCGAGCACGAAAAGACCGACCCATGTGCTGATCTGACAGCTCAAATAAGCAGAAAGCACAGAGGTTAGACTGGAGATCAGCGGATAATGATAATAAAGAACCAAAAATATCGCTAAAGGAAGGTGGATCACAAAAGGATAAAGCTCCTTGGCAAAAAGCGAGCCGTACAGAAATGACACGACCAGATATAATAATCCCTCTCCGCACGAAAACAGAAACAGTGTTCCGATATTGCGGCGGTTCTGTTTCACGCCGAGGAAAAAGGCAGAGATAAAGATGCCGTACAGCAATGTTGTTAAATTGTGAATACCAGACAGGATCTGTACCAGCATCATACCGCCTCCCCATAATTATTGTGATAAAACACGGATGCCCCGAATGCTCTATTGCCAGATGGTTTTCGCAATTCTGCATCAGTCTGCTATGATTATAAAAGTTTTTGCCGGGAAACACAACCGGATCTCGTTACCATTCGCACTGTATACACGCTGTTCACACCCAATATTTCCGGAGCATAATTTTATGCTTTTATTCTTTACTAAAGAAACTAATGAAAAATACCGAAGAATAAGATAAGTGAAAGAATCTGTAGAGGGTGGCGAAAAAGCATATGTAAGCCTTGATACTCAGGAACAGGGATGTGAATGAAAAGGCGTATATAAAGAGGACTCAGTCAGGGAGGATGAGAAGATGCGGGGAATGATTGCAGGAAATATGAACGAACCATATCGCAGTGCGCGTGCCGGAAGAAAACTGCAGGCGTCAAACGGTGCGCAGCAGGGTGCGGAATACAGTCAGACTGCTTCCGGCTTTGCGGCAGAGGACGGTGTGCAGTACGATGTGTCCAGCGGCAGAAGCCGTGTGGCACAGCTTTTGAGTGAGCAGTACGGCGGCGCGGATATGTATAATGTATCTGTGCCAAAAAGCGCACAGGGCGAGGCGACAATAGCAAAGACAACGGAGGGCACTGACACATCTGTACCCCAAAACGGACACACGAAGAAGGACACTGCGTCTACAAACACATCGGTTATTCATTCAGGAGCTGTGTCAAAAAATGGACAGACAAGTGATGGATCTGACCTGACGATGAGTGAGGATGAACAGGATCAGAACGGGGAAACTATGCCTTGGGACGATATTTCCGAGCAGGATATGGAATCGGATCTTTCCTATCTGGAGAACATGCTGAAGCGCCTGCAGGAGAGCCGGAAAAATGCTTCCAAAAACAAGACGAATACCAAGAAAGCATTATCCTACAGTTACCGAAGAGTATCTGCAGCGATTATGCGTGCCAAGACGCGGATCCAGGCGGGAAACGCACTAAGCTCTGCCAAGTCAGAGCTGGCAAGCCTCAAGAGAAAAGCAGGCTCCGGACAATACAAGGATGAAGAAATTCAGATCGCAGTCAATCACGCAAACAAGATGATCCGTGCAGCCCGCAAAAAGGTGGCAAATATGAAGCTGGAGGAAATGCATAAGCAGCATGATGACGGTACGGTGCGGGGCAGAAAGCAGAAAACCGAGGCGATTAAGAAAACAAAAGCAGTAAGGGAGAATACCTCCGAAAAGGCGAAGCTTGATAAGCAGATGGAGTTAATGAAAAAGCGGTTAAAGCAGTTTTCCGAGGCGGAAAAGAACGGACACCGCCGGTCGGAAAATTACGAGCTTCTGCAGGCGGATATGGAATATTTAAAGAAAAAGATCGATCTGATGCGTCATGAGCAGAACGGAACGAGCGATGACAACGAGCAGAATACCATTGATGCCGCAATGACGGAAGCTGTCGGTACGACAGAGACTACGGCAATGACCGGAACAGCATCGGAAGCAGCGGCTGACACAAGCGCTTCTGCGGCAGAGCTGGCACAGCAGGGGATGGAAGCAACAGCGGCAGTAGATTAGTAAAATGTCAGGGAATCTCCAGCCCCCGGGCGCCTAAAACATTCAGTCCGCCGATTGCTGCATAGTCATCCGTATAATTGCGGATCGTGTCAAGTCCCTCGATAGAAACTGTGTCCGTATTTTGGGATACATTCTCTTGTGAAAAAATTCCGAGTCTATTATCATATAATATCTTACAATTTAGTTTATAAATCAAATAAATTATGATCCCAAAGCAAAGTTTCGTATAATGACATTGCTTTAAATATGTGGTATACTTTAGGTTACGGACAAGCATAATATAAATACGGTTTTGAATAAAGATTATATTATGAATTGAGGTCTGTTATGAACGAGAATAAGAACTTTAAACCTGTTGTTCCTGCGCACAAAAGGCTGCCGGAATTTACTCCGGTATCGTTGATGCTGGGTCTTTTGCTGGCAGTGGTTTTTGGAGCAGCTAATGCATATCTCGGACTGCGTGTTGGAATGACGGTTTCGGCATCAATCCCGGCGGCGGTTTTGTCGATGGGCATCCTAAGGTATATTCTGCGGCGGGATTCCATATTGGAGAATAATATGGTTCAGACGATCGGCTCTGCCGGCGAATCCCTGGCGGCGGGTGCGATATTTACCATGCCGGCGTTGTTTATGTGGGCGCAGGAAAGCACAGAGGTTGCGATGCCTTCTTTTACGGAGATTGCAGCAGTATCCGTCTGCGGAGGTCTGCTGGGTGTCCTGTTTATGGTACCCCTCCGCCGTGCATTGATCGTGGAGGAGCATGGTGCGCTTCCGTTCCCGGAGGGGACGGCGTGTGCAGAGGTGCTGCTTGCCGGTGAGGAAGGCGGTGCAGGTTCGAAGGTTGTATTTGCAGGTCTTGGACTTTCTGCGTTGTATAAGTTTATTACGGAGGGACTGCAGCTATTTCCGTCACGGGTTCACTGGAATATCCGTCCGCTGCGGACGGGATTTGGACTGGATGTACTGCCGGCACTGACCGGTGTCGGTTTTATTTGTGGATTCCGCGTGGCGTCCAATATGTTTGCCGGAGGCGTGCTTGGCTGGTTTGTATTGATTCCGGCGATCATGCTTTTCGGTGCGGACAATGTGATCGCACCGGGCATGGAGGCGATCTCTTCGATGGACGTCTGGGATATCTGGGGCAGCTATATCCGTTATATCGGTGCGGGAGCTGTTGCAGCAGGAGGTATTATCAGTCTGATCAGAACGTTTCCGGTGATCCTTCGTACCTTCGCCGCTGCAATGAAAGGGATCGGAGGCGGAGAGCAGGATACCCTGCGTACCTCGAAGGAGCTTCCGATGGGGGCGGTGCTTGCCGGAATTTTGCTGATCGCTGTAGTGATATGGCTTCTTCCGTCGGTGCCGGTACGGCTGTTTGGGGCGATGCTTGTCGTGATTTTCGGATTTTTCTTTGCTACGGTGTCAAGCAGGATGGTCGGTCTGGTGGGATCGTCGAACAACCCGGTTTCCGGCATGGCGATCGCGACCCTTCTGATCGCAACAGCACTGCTGAAAGGAACAGGGATGACCGGCTACGTTGGTATGGTATCGGCAATCTGCGTGGGAACCGTGATATGTATTGTGGCGGCGATGGCGGGGGATACCTCGCAGGATCTTAAGACCGGATATATCGTTGGCGCAACGCCACTATGGCAGCAGATCGGGGAACTGATCGGTGCAGTGGTCGCAGCACTGACGATCGGTGGCGTGATGTATCTGCTCAATGCAGCGTGGGGCTTTGGCAATTCCGTGCAGCTGCCGGCGCCGCAGGCAACATTAATGAAGCTTGTGGTGGAAGGCGTGATGGGAGGAACACTTCCGTGGGGCCTTGTGTTTTGCGGTGCATTCGTGGCTGTTGTGATCGAGATCCTCGGACTGCCGGTGCTTCCGATCGCGATTGGTTTATATCTGCCGATCCACCTATCAGCACCGATATTTGCAGGCGGTATGCTGCGGCGGATCATAGAGTCCCGAAAAGCGGACAGTGAAGAACAAAGAGGGAGGCAGAAGCTTCGCGTTGACAGAGGTATTTTATACAGTTCCGGACTGATTGCCGGGGAGGGGCTGGTTGGTATATTACTGGCGATTCTGGCGGTGATACCGTATCATGGCGGTTCGCTGGCAGATGTGGTTCAGATTGGATTTTCTTTTGGCAATATCGGCGGACTTGCAGCGTTTGGTCTGCTGCTTGCATCGATGGTATACTTTATAATGGAGGCGAAACATGGCAGTATTAACGGGGATAGAACCCAAGGAGGTATTTGACTGGTTTGAACAGATCTGTGCAATTCCGCACGGGTCATCCGACACGAAGCGGATCAGCGATTTTCTGGTGGACTTTGCGGTTCAGAGAGGACTGCGGTACCGTCAGGACGAATGGAATAATGTGATCATATGGAAGGATGCATCGGCAGGGTATGAGCAGTCGGCACCGGTTATGCTGCAGGGGCATATGGACATGGTCTGTGAAAAGGAAGCGGACTGTGACATTGACTTTGCACAGGAAGGTCTCCGGCTTAAGCTGGAAGGCAGTGTAATCTCGGCAGAGGGAACAACGCTTGGTGGTGATGATGGCATTGCGGTAGCATATGCGCTTGCGATCCTTGATGATGAGACAATACAGCATCCGCCGTTAGAGGCGGTATTTACCGTGGATGAGGAGATCGGCATGCTTGGAGCTGCCGCGATCGACTGCTCTGATCTGCGTTCCCGCATCATGTTAAATCTTGATTCGGAGGATGAGGGACATCTTCTGGTAAGCTGTGCCGGAGGCGTGACCGCGGAGGCGCATTTACCGGTGAAGTGGGAGCAGACAGACGGTGAACAGATCCGCCTTACGGTGACCGGTCTGATGGGCGGTCATTCCGGCGTAGAGATCGACAAGGGACGTGCCAATGCCTGCCGGTTGTTGGGGAGAACCCTTTTCACCCTGAAGGATTCCTGTCATTTCCGCCTGCTTCGTCTGGACGGCGGACTGAAGGACAATGCGATCCCGAGGGAGGCGACAGCGTTGCTTCTCTGCGAGGACGGAGACGGTGAGCGGGTGATTCGCGAGCTGGAGAAGGTGTACCAAAATGAGTACAGACAAACAGATCCATCGATTCGTCTTGTGTGGGAAAGCACTGGGACGAAAATGGGACAGAGAGCGATGACACAGCATTCCACGGACGATGTCATTGCGGCACTGGTGAATCTGCCGGGGGGCATACAGCGCATGAGTTTCGATATCCCGGGGCTGGTACAGACTTCCTTGAATCTGGGAATTATGATAACCCGGGAAGAAGAGGTATCGTTTTCTTTTTCGGTGCGGAGCAGTATCGGCACTGAGAAAGAAGAACTGGTGCAGAGGATCCGGTGTCTTATGGAGGCGCTTGGCGGAAGTGTGACCTGTACGGGAGCATATCCGGCATGGGAATATCGTGAGGATTCGCCGCTGCGCGAGCTGATGATACAGATTTACGAGGAGCAGTATGGTGAAAAGCCGGTGGTTGAGGCTCTTCATGCCGGTGTGGAATGCGGGCTGTTTGCCGGCAAGCTGCAGGGTCTTGACTGTGTTTCCTTCGGACCGGATATGGATGATATCCACACACCGAAGGAGTCCATGAATGTGGACAGTGTCCGCAGGACATGGGATTATGTGATTGAGATATTGAGAAGGTTAAGGTAGAAGGTTGCAGGCGGCGGTAAGTCGCAGAAATGAGGAAAATTATGGGGCAGTATTTGGTGGTATCCCGGGTGGAGAACCTTGAGGAGCATCTGGCACTTGCCAGAGAGTATGGTGTTGGGTTTGAGATCAATGATTTCTTTGATCCGGAGGTGTTGGAATCAAAGGAGCGGCAGAAGGAGATTATTGAAGCATATCAGAAAGCGGGGCTTCCGGAGGGCAGTACAATGCATGGCGCATTCCTGGATGTCGTGGTGTTCAGTCAGGATCCGCGCATGCGCGTGGTTTCGGAGTACCGTATGCGGCAGAGTATGAAGATCGCTCAGAGTCTTGGTGTTAAAGGTGTTGTGTTTCACACCAATGTCAATCCGATGCTTTCTTCCAGAGAATACGATATGCATGCGATTGACATGACGGTGGAATTTCTGAAAACACTTCTGTCCGATTTTCCGGACATAGAGATTTATCTGGAAAATATGTTTGATGCAACACCGGACGTGCTGGTACAGATTTCGGAACGACTGAAGGATTATCCGAACTATGGCGTGTGTTTTGATTATGCGCATGCGGTGATTTATGGATTTCCGGTGGCAATATGGATAAGACAGCTTGCTCCGTATATGAAGCATATCCATATCAATGATAATGATCTGAAGCACGATCTGCATCTTGCGCTTGGCACAGGAAAGATCGTATGGAGTCAGTTTTTTGATTATTATGATACATATTTCGGAAGTTGCTCCGTGCTGATCGAGACAACGCAGCCGGAGGCACAGAGAATTTCATTAGAGTATTTGACACAGCTTGGAGAATGTTTACCGGAAGCCGGCAGTGAGCAGGCTGAGAAAGGAATGAATGACTTATATGGAGAATAGGCGGGTATTAAATGCAGAGGAACTGTTGGAAAAAATTTTTTCCTTTATGAATGAAATGGTAGATACGAAGGATTTCGCATCGACGATCCTGCTTTTGACGGAGCTTGGACGGACGCTCGCCAATTCCGAAAGAGCTTCGTTCTGGTACTGGGATAAAGCCAAAAAGCAGTATTGGACGCTTGTGGCACTTGACAGTCCCCGTATTGTGGTTCCGGAGGGGAGCGGTATTGTCGGCGCATCCATTTCAGGTAATGAGACGATTCTGATCAACAATCCTTACGAGGATCCGAGATTTAACCCGGAGGTGGACAGGGAGACCGGATATCAGACTAGATCGATCCTCTGTATTCCGGTGACCAATTCGCGCGGCGAGGTCATTGGTGCTTATCAGGCGATCAACAAGATGGATGATAAGGGCTACTGGTATTTTGACGACAGAGATGAGCGTCGTCTGGCGATGGCGGCGGTGTTCTGCGGCAAGACCTTAGAGTCCCAGATCTTGTACAGTGAATCGCAGCTTGACCAGCTGACCGGCTTGAAAAACAGACGCGGATATTATGAATATTACGAGAAAAATATTCTTCCTTATCTGCTGCGAAAGTCCTGTTCGATCGTGATGGGAGACATTGATTTTTTCAAGCGGGTCAACGATACATATGGACACAATGCAGGGGATGTTGTTCTGAAATATATCGCATCGATCCTGCGCAATGCGGCGGGAGAAATGGGTGAGGTGATCCGCTGGGGCGGCGAGGAATTTGTGATCCTTTTGAAGGACTGTGCCGTATCGCAGGCCTCTGTATTTGCAGAAAATATCCGCAAGAAGATTGAGACCTCGATCTGCTATTTTGAAGATGTACCGATCCGGGTGACCATGTCCTTTGGTGTGAAGGCATTAGATCCGCATCTGACACCGGAGGAGAATGTGAAGAAAGTGGACGAGAAGCTTTATGAAGCAAAATCTACAGGACGCAACCGTGTTGCGTATGATGAAATCTGATATAGGGGGATGGTTGTGGCTATGAACAAATCTGTTTTTATTAGTTACAGTTCCAAGGATGAGCGATACATTAAAAAGATGACGCAGATGCTGGAGAAAATGGGTATTACCTACTGGATCGCTCCGGACATGATTCCGGCAGGCTCCAATTATGCAAGGGAAATCCCGTCTGCGATCCAGAACTGTGATATTTTCCTGCTGGTACTTTCAAAGGCATCCCAGCAGTCGATCTGGGTGGAAAAGGAGATCGACAGTGCGATCTATTACCGTAAAACCATCGTGCCGTTTCAGATAGATGACAGCCCGATGACGGACATGTTCCGTTTCTATCTGAACAATGTGCAGACGATTTACTGTGCAAACCGTCCGAAGGATGCGATTGAAGAGCTGAAGCAGCGTCTGCGTACGCTTTTAAAGCTTACGGCAGAGAGTATACATAATCCGGGCGGAAAGAAAGATCGGGGAGAGAGCAGCACCAGCAAAGAAGAGACTACAGAAGGCAGAGATAGTGAGAACAAGGACGCACCGACAGAGCAGGAAAGCGAGATTGCGATAGCACGCCGGAAGAGAGAATCCTTTCTTCGTTCAAGCGGAATTCCGACAGCGTGCGGATATTGCGGCGGAGATCTTGAGAAGATCTCCCGCGGTGTGTACCGCTGTAGGAAATGCGGAAGAGAGAATTATGATTACTTTCAGACCGTGCGCAATTTCCTGCGCAAATACGGAGCGAAGCCGGCGATCATTATTGAGCGCGAGACCGGTGTGCCGCGCCATGTGATCGAGCAGTTTGTGTCAGACGAATATCTGGAGATTCCGAAGCTGGAGCCGATGCGTTTGTCCTGTGTGAAGTGTGGGGCATCGATCCGGACCGGCACGTTATGTGAGAACTGTAAGAATGCCCGGCCGCAGAAGCCGGCACGGTCAGGCGGAAGCTGGCATTCGAGCCGGAGGTAAATGCTATGGGGAGAAATATATGGGTGATCGGAAATGACCGCCATGAGATGATCGAGGCGCAGAGGCGGATCAACTCCACCGGAGGCATGCGTGCTGTCTGCAAGATGTCTTTTGAGGCGGTGCGTCGGGCGATCGAGGAGCGCGTACAGATCGAACGGTCTAGGCAGGACTGGAGGGAGGCTCCTTCTCTGATCATCGTCGACTATATGATGTCTAAGGGGGAAGAATTCCATACGGTTTCTTATATCCGCAAGCAGAAGGATCTTGCGGGTGTTCCTTTGTTTTTTATGACGGAGACAAGGACGAAGGAGCTTGACCGCGAATGTTATTCCTGGGGCGCAACGGTTGTGCTTCACAAGCCGTTTTCGAAGGAGGGGATCCTTCGAATCGAGCAGACGGCGTGGCAGCATGATGTTACGAAGAATTATGAGAAGCTTCTGGTGCAGCAGGCAAATCATCTGCGGGAACAGGAAGAGATTATGAAGCTGAACCGCCAGCTTGAAGCGAGAAACCGATTGTTAAGACAGGTGTTTGGTCAGTATTTTTCTGATGATATTTTCAATGAGATTCTGGAGAATCCGGAGGGGGCAGCGATTGGTGGCAAGAAAAGTGAGCTTACCGTAATGATGGCGGATCTGCGCGGCTTTACCTCGATTTCAGAGGGGTTGTCGCCGGAGAAGGTGACGGATGTACTCAACTATTTCTTTCAGGGTATGCTTCCGGCGCTTATAGAGCATAAAGGAACCGTTATTGAATATCTGGGCGATTCCATTCTGGCGGTATTTGGTGCGCCGCTTGTCTCTGAGGAACAGACGGAGAATGCGATCGCAGCGGCGATCAAGATGCAGAATAATATGGAAAAGGTCAATGAATATTGCAGCAGAAACGGCTACCCACTGATGGAGATGGGGATTGCACTTCACCGTGGAGAGGCGTTTATCGGTAATGTGGGCTCGGAACAGCTCATGCGTTATAACGTCATCGGCAGTGTGGTTAATGAATGTTCCCGTATTGAAAGCTTCAGCGTGGGCAGTCAGATCCTGGCATCGCAGGAATGTCTTGCGCATGTGCGCGTGCCGGTAGATGCATCGGCATATCAGGAGATTCAGGCAAAGGGACTTGCGTATCCGATCTCGGTCTGTGAGATCTGGGCAATTCAGGGATCGTATGACTGCCGTATCCGCGAACAGAAAAATGACATTATGTACCCGGTGGATACCCGGGTGGTGTTTAATATGTATCCGATCGAAGGCAAGCTGATCCAGGATATCTGTATTGCCGGAAGGCTGTGCCGGTTTTCGCATAAGCGGGCTCTGGTGCGTCCGGAGAAGGGCGGAAGCTATGAGCTGCGCGTGGGAATGGATGTGGAAATATTTGCCGCCGGCGAGGACGGACGGGCATTGTTTACAGAAATATATGCGAAGATCACTGCGATTGAGGATGGTGTTCTGACACTGCGGTTTACGCATGTCAACAGGAGCTTTCGTAGCTTTGCCGGTCAGATATGGGAGAACGGGGAATAACGTTGACAGGATCAGAGACAGATCACAGGAAAGGGTATGGTGTACCAGATATGGGACAGAACATATTAGAACAGGCGGAGATATGCAGCCGGAATGAACAGGAGAATCTTGTGGCGGTGCAGATTTCAGAGGAGCGCGCGATGGAGTTTCTGAGAGGATCGGAAAGTGAAAAGGATAATGCCGTGTGGAATACTGCGTGGCTGGAGGAGAAGAAGGCGTTTCTGAGGGAAACCGGCAATCATTTTCTGCTGGCTGTGTGGGGAGAACATGAGGAGAAGTGTCTGCTGTTTCTGAGTGATACGAAACGGGTTCGCCCGCTGGAATTTCTGGATTATCTGATCCCGGATTTCGGCTTGATCCGAGGTGATGTATTCTGCGCCAGTGTCCGCGTATCTTCGGTGATACTTAAGCTGCAGATGGAGGAGCATGGCATCGGACACACGATCGACTATTTGATGGAAAAGGCAGAGTCCTATTTCCGGGACTGTGTATGGATCGATGCGGCAGAATACGGCAGGGATCATGCCGAAGAGATCCGTCGGATGGAGTATTACCGCAAGAAAAGAGTGGCATGGGCGTATGTGAAAACGATCGATATGGTACCGGCAGGCAAAAAGCTGTGGCTGCGTTCTCTGGAAAATGAGTCTGGTCTTGAGGTGACTGCGGCACCGGATACTTATATTATGATCGGCTGTAAGGGTGAGGTTTATGATATCCGGCAGAAGAAGTTTGATGCCAGCTACGAAATGACACAGGAACCGCTTGATATGTTTGAGCAGATGATGGACTTCTGGCCGGAGCTTCAGACGCTGCCGGAGCAGGAATTTTTAAGCATTGACGAGTATGCGCATCTGTGCTATCCGAAGAAGGGAGCGGGAATATACGCCTGCCGTCTGGAGAAGCGGACGAAGATCTTTCCGGCTGGCGAGGGACACGAATATTTTCTTGGCAGACCGGGAGACTACATGGCGGTCCGATCCGATGATCTGACGGATATCTATGTGATCCGCGGAGACATTTTTGAACAGACTTATGAGCTGCAGGAATAGATCTTCTGCGTAGAAAACATTGACGCTGATCATTATGTGGGGGAGGACAGAAATTTATCGATACGGTTTAACTGTCCCAGAAATCGGACAGATGCTTGCCGATGGATTCGGCAGACACCACATCATACGGGAACCATTCCCGTGGAAATAACGACTGATAACTGTTTTGCAGGAAGCGTTCGTCCAGAAGAAGGATGGCACCGCGGTCGGTGACGGTTCGTATGACACGACCGGCGGCCTGCAGCACCTTATTCATACCCGGGTACCGGTACGCATAGTTGAAGCCGGTGCCCTTTTTCTCGTCGAAATAATTGCGAAAAAGTTCGTTCTGCGTGCAGACCATAGGAAGCCCGGTTCCAACCACGACAGCACCGATCAGGCGGCTGTCCTTCAGGTCGATTCCCTCTCCGAAGATACCGCCCATAACACAAAGTCCGACGGTTGTTCTGATCGGTGTGTCCTGAAAATGGGACAGAAACTCCTCGCGCATTGTCTCACTCATTGAGCTTTCCTGCATATACAGATCCACAGATGTGCGGCAGTAGGCGGATTGCTCCAGATAGTCGCGGATGTCTTCCAGCATGCGGTAGGACGGGAAAAAGATCAGATAGTTTCCGGTCTTTGCCTGAATAAAACGGAGAATATAATCGGTGATCCGCTGATATTCCCGTGGGGTGCGTCTGGTGTATTTCGTGCTGACATCGCGGGCAATGAGCAGCAGACGGTTGGAAGACTGAAACGGGGACGGCGCATAGATCGCATAATCATCCTCTCTGCCCGCAAGCTGTTCCCGGTAATAATTGACCGGAAGGAGTGTGGCAGAAAAGAAAACGGCGCAGCGTCCACGCTTCAGATACAGATCCAGGTTGCCGGACGGATCCATGCACTGCAGATGAAGGCAGAATGCACCGGCACTGTCATAATCGGCGTAAACGATATATTTGTCATCGATCGTCTCAAACACGGCAAGGAAATAGCGGAGTTCAAAATAGAATGCCAGAACCTCCTCGCGGGCATCGCCGTCCAGTGGAAGTGCGGCGGGATCTCCCGGAGTAATGTCCGGAAGAGCCATGTAATCAGAGGAATCTGTGCGACCGTGAAGATATTCTTCTAACAGGGAGGACAGGCGCAGAGCCTTCATAACAAACGGTTCGATCTCGATCGGATCGTAAAGGCGGCGTTCCTCACAGCCCCGTTTTAATTCTAACAGCTCCTTGTTGCAGCGCTCCAGACTCCGTGCTGTTTTGCGGGAGTGCTTTGTCATGATTTTCTTAATCTTGAGAAAGTCCTCCTTGACAAGGCAGGAGGAGTACATTTCCCGGGCACGGTCCACCAGATTGTGTGCCTCATCGATCAGGAAAACATAGTCATTCTCTGTCTCAAGGGCGAAGAAACGCTTGAGGCAGGCAGTCGGATCAAAGGCATAATTGTAATCGCCGATGATCGCATCACACCAGGTACTGATGTCAAGACTCATCTCAAAAGGGCAGACGTCATGCTTCTCCGCATAAGCAAGGATCCGTTCGCGCGAAATGGCATCCTCATGGGTCAGAATATCGTAAACGGCATCGTTGATCCGGTCGAAATGACCGAGCGCCCGTGGACAGGTTTGTGGGTTGCACTGTGGCTTGTCGAGAAGACAGATCTTTTCCTTAGCGGTCAGTGTGATGAACTTCAGCTGCATGCCCCTGTCGGAGAGAAGAGAGAAGGTCTCCTCTGCCACGGTGCGGGTGATTGTTTTGGCGGTCAGATAGAATATTTTCTCGGTGACACCCTCGCCGATGGACTTGACGGCAGGAAACACTGTGGAGATTGTCTTGCCTACGCCGGTAGGTGCTTCGATGTATAACCGTTTGCGCCGCAGAATGCTTTGATAAACGCCTTTGACAAGACGCTGTTGTCCCTCGCGGTATTCAAATGGAAAATCAAGTTCCTGAATGCTCTCGTTGCGTCTCTCCTGCCACTTGATCTGCCAGACAGCCCATTTTGCATATTCATGAAGGAGATCCATAAACCATTTCTCAAGCTCTGCAAAAGGGATGCGCTCGGAAAATGTACGCACCTCCTCCGTCGGAATATAGCAGTAGGTCATCTGGATGCCGACATCCTTGAGCTTGTTCTCAAGGGCATAGATATAGCCGTAGCACATCGCCTGCGCTTTGTGGACAGGAACGGGTCCGGTCAGTCGCGATACATGGCGGTAAATGCCCTTGATCTCGTCAATCGTGGTGCCGCTGCCGTTCTTCTCCGGAAAGATGCCGTCAGCGCGGCCCTCTACGGTCATCTCTACCGATACACTGTCATAGGTGACCGGAAGTGCGATCGAAAGGGGAACCTCGGCACGGTAGGCAGAACCCATACGCTTCTGAAGCTTCTTATGGATGCGCGTACCCTCCTGCATGGCATCCGGGTCGGCGAGACCGCTTTCGGACGTGGTAATATCGCCGCTTCGCAGAATAAATTCCACGAGATTTCGCACGGATATTTTGACGGTATGCATGGTCTCCTCCTTTCAGTCTGTCCGGTACTTTTTCTCTTTCTAAAGCAGCTCTTCCAGCATGTCGCGGTCCCAGAGTACAACCCCGATCTTATCTGCCAGCTTGCGGGCTGCCGGCGTGAAATACTGGTTCGTCAGAACCATAGCAACGTGACATTCATAGAAAGCACGTCCGGCATAGACCTGCTGCACGGCTTCGATCCCGACATCGTAATTGTAGCGTTTGCACTGGATCGCGAAAGAAATTCCATCGCGGTACGCAAGGACATCAACGCCGAAATCACCGCTCGCCTTGGTGCTCTGGGCAAGCTCAAAGCCGTTGGAGGCAAGAATATCGCAGGTCAGTGCTTCGAAATCCGTACCGGAAATGTCATCCAGATCGGTCAGTGACCAGTCGCCGCGAATGTAATGTGAACGGGAGCGCAGCAGAAAATGGATCTTGTAAATGCAGAAAAGGATCAGGATCAGTCCTGCACACAGAGCAGGCGCAAAGTATGCTCCGCCGCTCCACAAAAACAAAAATAAAAGCCCCACCGGGACCAGTGCGGCAAGCATGCCCCACAAAAATATATGTAAAGTCAGTCTTTTACGTCTCATAATGTAATCATGCCTTTCGATAAGTTGCAAGCGTTCGATCAAACTGCAAGCATTAAACCACAGACACACGACGGAAAGAATGTGTGTTCGGTAAAGAATATAATACAGGATGCCGGAGGAAAATGCAAGGTGGGAAGGCAGTATTTACGAGGGGAGGTTGTTGTTTTCCTGCGGATTCTTTTATATAATGATGCTGGAGCAACGAATGATTGTGCTTTGCCGGCCGGACCGGTCTGAAAGCAGACAGAAAGGAAGAAGTCTATGGATTATTTATCACATAATATTGCCGTCAATTTAAAGAGGATCCGTACCTCAAAGGGGATGAGTCTGGACGTGGTCGCGGAGCAGACCGGAGTCAGCAAGAGTATGCTGGCGCAGATTGAGCGCGGAACAGCCAATCCGTCCATCGGCGTTCTCGGCAAGATCGTAAGTGGACTTCGCCTTGATTTTAATGAGCTGATCCAGACACCGCCGTTAGATTCGTATCTGGTCCGGACGGAGGAGACACCGCCGATCAAGGAGGTGCCGGGACAGTATCGGGTGTGGAACTGTTTTCCGATCGAGGATAATCATATGGTCGAGATCTACCGGATCGATATTGAACCGGACGGCATTTACGCCAGCGGAAGCCATGGCGAGCGGACACGGGAGTATCTTGCGGTCATGGAGGGGGAGCTTACCGTGGAATTAAAGGATGGCGAGCATATCGTGACGGCGGCGGATGTATTTCGTTTTGAATCCGATCAGTTTCATCGTTACATCAACAACGGGGATCAGAAGGTTCGTTTTATGACATTTTTTGTTGCATATTAATGTGTGCAGGTATGGAGGAAGAAGCGTTTTTTACGGTGGACCTGTTATATTGACTGTACTATTTTTGGTACTCCGTAAGAAGTAGAAATGGTATTATAATAGCACACATCGTGCAATATATTGCACAAAATAAAATAAAGTGAAATTTTTTAGCCGTTGGTATTGACATGATTGCGATGGCGTGCTATTTTATAGGTGTTCAATATAAAGGACGGCGGATGTGAGACACAGACGCACAGTACAGATGTTATGCTGAACGCATCACATCAGACAATTTAACACATCATACATGCAACAATGACGTTGTGATTTTCAAATTATTTTGAAAACGCAGCGTCTTTTTTGCATTATAGGAAACTTCTTGTCAGGAAGGTGCCCGTAACGCAGTGGGAAGTCAACCAACACAGCGATTATTCATTAAGGAGGATACGATTATGAAATTAAAAGAAACAGGATTAACGAAGGAGCAGTTAAAGGAAAAAGTAAACAAATATATGATCGAAACTTATGAGCGTTTTGATTTTATTGCAGAGACAGCAAAGGATATGTATATGTACGATGAGAATGGTACACCATATCTTGACTTTTATGCAGGTATCGCCGTAAACAGCGCCGGTAACTGTAATGAGAAGGTTGTGGCAGCAATTCAGGATCAGGCAAAGGATATCATTCATACATTTAACTATCCATACACCGTACCACAGGCACTCCTGGCAGAGAAGATCTGTACGACGATCGGAATGGATAAGATCTTTTTCCAGAATTCAGGAACTGAGGCAAATGAGGCAATGATCAAGATGGCAAGAAAATATGGTGTTGAGAAATACGGTCCAAATAAATACAACATCGTTTCCGCTAAAATGTCTTTCCATGGACGTACCTTTGGTGCAATGAGTGCGACCGGTCAGCCGGACAATGCCTGCCAGATCGGTTTTGGTAATATGACTCCCGGATTTACATATGCGGAGTACAATAATCTGGACTCCTTCAAGGCGGCTGTAACCGATGACACGATCGGTATCATGATCGAGCCGGTACAGGGCGAGGGCGGTGTCAATCCGGCAACACCGGAGTTCATGACAGGACTTCGTAAGCTCTGTGATGAGAAGGGCATTCTTCTTCTGCTGGATGAGGTTCAGACAGGATGGTGCAGAACCGGTGCGGTGATGTCTTATATGAATTATGGTGTAAAGCCGGATATCGTTTCCATGGCAAAAGCAATGGGCGGCGGCATGCCGATCGGAGCAATCTGTGCAACGGCTGAGGTGGCAAAGGCATTTACACCGGGCTCTCACGGAACCACATACGGCGGTCATCCGGTTGCCTGTGCGGCATCTCTTGCGCAGATCGGAGAGCTTTTGGACAGAGATCTCGCCGGCAACGCAAAGAAGATGGGTGCTTACTTTATGGATAAGCTTTCTACACTTCCACATGTTAAGGAAGTACGTGGACAGGGACTTTTAGTTGGTGTTGAATTTGATGATACCATCAGCGGCGTAGATGTTAAGCATAAATGTTTTGATAAGAAGCTTCTCATTACGGCGATCGGTGCGCACATCATCCGTATGGTACCTCCACTGATCCTGACCGAAGAGGATTGCGATAAGGCATACGAGATCATCAAGGAATCTGTTGAGGAACTCAGTAAATAATCTGGAGGGAAACAGTTTGAAACAATATGTAATTACAGTCGGTTGTGAGTATGGCTGCGGAGGATCTGCTGTAGGAAGGGCCCTGGCAAGGAATCTTGGCATCGCTTATTACGACCGGACACTGATCGATAAGATCATAGAAGAAACCGGCGTCTCCCACGATCTCATGGAGATGGCGGACGCCGGGAAAGATGTAAAAGGTAAACGGGAAAATGCTGCCGGATCAACCAGTCTGGCGAAGTATAAAAATCTGACGGACCGTGTTGTTTATATTCAGAAGGAAGTTGTGAAAAAGCTTGCGGCGCGTTCCTCCTGTGTTATCATCGGAAGATGTAGTGACTATATTTTGCGAAATAATCCGAGATGCGTCAATGTATTTATTTATGCACCGGACAAGGTGCGTGTTCAAAATGTCATGCAGGAGCTGAAGGTGGGCGAGGAAAAGGCGAAGGAGCTGATCCGTGAAAATGATCAGATGCTTCATGCCCGTTACAAGCAGATGACAGGCTCAAACCGTGGCGCAAGACACAATCGTCATATGTTGATCGACAGCAGTGTTCTCGGAGTGGAAGAAACTGCAAAATATATTGAAGAATTTGTTGTAAAGGCACTTGCCAAAACTGAGGATACGGCAGAAGAAGGAAGGTGACTGTGATGGAGAACAAGAAAGCTTCGGAATTTGACAAGGTATTTAGTGCATGGGATATTCTGGTCATTGCCTTCGGCGCAATGATCGGCTGGGGCTGGGTGGTATCCAGTGGAGACTGGATCGTCAAGGGCGGTGTGCTCGGCGCAGCGCTTGGTTTTGTGATCGGCGGTATCATGATCTTTTTCATCGGTCTTACCTATGCTGAGCTGACGGCAGCGATGCCGCAATGTGGTGGCGAGCATGTATTCAGTCACCGTGCCATGGGCTCGACCGGATCCTTTATCTGTACCTGGGCGATCGTGCTGGGATATGTCAGCGTTGTGTGTTTTGAGGCATGCGCGCTTCCGACGATCGTTACTTATATATATCCGGGATTCTTAAAAGGGTATCTCTATTCGGTTGCAGGCTTTGATATTTACGCATCATGGCTTGCCGTGGCAATCATCATGTCAATATTGATCACCTATATCAATATCCGCGGAGCCAAAACGGCGGCGATCCTGCAGACGGTTCTCACCGTGATCATCGGTGGTGTCGGTATTCTTCTGATCGTTGCATCGGTTGTAACCGGAGATACCTCCAATCTGGATGGGCAGCTATTTCTGGGAAAAGATACAATGACTTCGTTTAAGGCGGTAATTGCAGTCGCGGTGACAACCCCGTTTTTCTTTATTGGCTTTGACGTAATTCCGCAGGCGGCAGAGGAGATTAATGTGCCGTTAAAGAAGATTGGTAAAATGATGCTTCTTTCCATTGTGATGGCGGTTACATTTTATGCACTCATTATTCTTGCGGTTGGATATGTACTGAATCACACGGAGATTGAGGCTGCTATGGGCGGCTCCGGTCTGGTGACAGCCGATGCCATGGCAAAGGCATTTAACAGCTCGATCATGTCCAAGGTGCTGATCGTCGGTGGTATGTGTGGTATCATGACAAGCTGGAACTCATTCATGATCGGTGGAAGCCGCGCCATGTATTCGATGGCAGAGTCTTATATGATCCCAAAAATGTTTGCCAAGCTTCATCCGAAGTATAAGACACCGATCAATTCCCTGTATCTGATCGGACTGCTTTCCTGTCTGGCTCCGCTTGCCGGACGTAAGATGCTGGTGTGGGTATGCGATGCCGGAAACTTTGGATGCTGTCTTGCTTATTGTATGGTTTCTTTATCTTTCCTGATTCTGCGTAAGAAGGAGCCGGATATGCCGAGACCGTACAAGGTTGGTCCTTATAAATTTATTGGGACCATGGCGGTGCTGATGTCCGCATTTATGATCCTGATGTACATGATCCCGGGCTCCGGCGCAACACTCGTCTGGCAGGAATGGGCAATGGCAGGCGGCTGGTGCGTGCTTGGTGGAGTCTTCTTCGTTGTCTGCAAGCTGAAATATAAGGAAGAATTCGGCTCCCTTGTCGAGATCATTTCCGATGAGGATGCAGCTGCACTGCAGTCCAGCGACGAAGAGATCAATGCAGCGTTGGATGCGGCGATCGATGCAGCAATCAACTCCGTGCTGGAGCGGGAATATATCGGTTCACTTTTGTAGTGGCAGGAATGGAGGATTACAATGAAAGAATTTACGTTTTCGGTACCACAGAACATCATTGTGGGAAAAGGAAGTCTTGCGAAGCTTCCGGAGGTAGCAGAAAAGCTTGGAGGAAAACATGGATTTATTATATCCGGTCCTCATTTAAATAAAATGGGAATTGTGGGTTCCTGTGCAGATGCACTGAAAGCAAAGGGGATCGAGAGCAGCGTATTTACGGAGACGGAAGGTAATCCTTCCGTGGAAACCGTAGATAAAGCAGCGGAAGCGTACAAGGCAAGCGGTGCTGACTTCATCGTTGCACTGGGCGGCGGTTCGCCGATGGATGTGGCAAAAGCGGTCGGCGTTGTTGCAAAATACGGCGGAAGCATCACGGAGTATGAGGGCGCTGACAAAGTGCCGGGAGACATCATTCCGCTGATCGCCGTGCCGACTACGGCAGGAACCGGCTCCGAAGTGACCGCTTTTTCGGTCATCACCGATCACAGCCGTAATTATAAGCTGACGGTTTTCAGTTACAAGCTGATCCCGTCCTATGCGATCCTGGATGCGGAGCTGCTCACAACAGCTCCGGTATCTGTGGCGGCTGCATGTGGTATTGATGCAATGGTACATGCGCTTGAAGCATATATTTCCACGGCCGCATCTCCATTCTCGGATGCAATGGCAGAGAAGGCACTGGAACTGATCGGTGCGAATATCCGCCGCTACACAGCGAACCGCAGCGATATCGAGGCAGCCGAAAATATGCTTGTAGGAAGCCTGTTTGCCGGCATTGCGTTCTCATGGGCGCGTCTCGGCGATGTCCATGCCATGAGCCATCCGGTCAGTGCCTTCTTCAATGTGCCGCATGGCGTTGCCAATGCGATTCTTCTTCCTACAATTGTAGAATACAATGCGCTGGCAGATCATGGAAAATACTTCAATATCTACAATTACATTGCACCGCTGCCGGCTGCTTTGGAGGAGTTCACTCCGGACATGCTGGTGGATGCGATCGTCGAGCTCAACGACTCCCTTGGCATTCCTGACGGACTGGAAGAGGTCGGCGTAACGAAGGATAAGTTTGACGCAATGGCAGACGATGCCATGAAGAGCGGCAATATCGCGGTAAATCCGAGAAGCACGACGAAAAAGGATGTGCTGGCACTGTATGAAAAGGCGTTTTCGGGTTTGGAATAATAATAGGATGTTGGGGACAAAAGGTAATTTGAGCCTTGCATCCTGATCTGCAATCACAACTTGTACCGCCCTCCAAAGGTTAGAATGGGAAATCTAACGATTGGGGGGCGGTATTTTCGTGTCCGATCCTTTTGACTGGTACATTTTTATGGAATCAGGTCAGAAAAAATGTAGCGAATAAAGAAAACCAGATCAGAAAAAATGTAATAAATTCATGGAATCAGGTCAGAAAAAATGTAGTATATATACTTGAATAGGTCAGAAAAAATGTGGTATGATAATGATAAAGAGGTGATTAAGTATGTATAGAACAGCAATGGATGCTCTTTTGCAGTGGAAAGAGAAAATAAATCGAAAACCCCTGATCATAATGGGTGCCAGACAGGTTGGTAAGACGTGGCTGATGAAAGAATTTGGAAAGACGCATTATGAGAAAACAGCATATATTTCATTCTATAATAATAAGAGAATGGATGATGTGTTCCAGGCGGATTTTGATATAAAACGTATCCTCATGAATTTAAATATCGAGTCGGGCGTTACGATCACACCGGGTGATACACTGATTATTCTGGATGAAATACAAGATTCTCCCAAGGTGTTGGAATCGTTAAAATATTTTTGTGAGGAGGCACCGCAATATCATGTTGTTGCCGCTGGCTCGCTTTTAGGCGTGACAATTCATGAAGGTGTTTCTTATCCGGTAGGGAAGGTAGATCTGTTGGATCTGTATCCTCTTAATTTTCGGGAATTTCTCTATGCGATGGATGAACAGAGCCTGGCAGATGCCCTTGCGACGAAGGACTATGCCTTGATTGATAATTTTTCGGAGAAGTATTTATTCTGGTTAAAAAATTATTATTATGTAGGCGGTATGCCTGCGGTTGTGGACGAGTTTCGTCAAAACAGGGATTATGCGGAGGTTCGTCAGATTCAAAACGATATTGTGCGGCAGTATGAGGGCGATTTTGGAAAGCATGTGGATGCGCGGACTCTGCCAAGGATTCGCCTTGTATGGGACTCGGTTCCGTTACAGCTTGCCAAAGAAAATAAAAAGTTTTTCTTTGGACAGATAAAAAAGGGTGCGCGCAGCAGTGAGTACGAGATTGCAATCCAGTGGCTGGTAGATTGTGGTCTTATCTATAAAGTGAATCGCGTGAATGAACCGAATATGCCATTGAAGGCGTATAAGAGCATGAATGCATATAAGCTTTTTGTACTGGATGTGGGCTTGTTAGGGGCAATGAGCGAACTGGAAGCGGAATCTATATTAGAAGGCAACGATATTTTTATCGAATTTAAAGGAGCACTTACCGAGCAATATGTTTTGCAGCAGTTAATTTCAGATACGCGGTATAATCCATATTATTTTGGCACAGAAAAGGCAACCTTTGAACAGGATTTTTTGATTCAAAAGGGAAAGGATATTGTTCCGATCGAGGTGAAAGCCGGTGAGAATATCCGCTCGCAAAGTCTAAAAGCATATTGCGATAAATATAAGCCGAATAAGGCGGTGCGCTTTTCGACGTTAAAGTATATGGATCAGGGATGGATGGAAAATATTCCATTGTATGCGGTCTGTAATTTGTAGAAATGATGATGTCAAACTATGGCTTTGAGAGGAAAGGAAGATGCAGGATTATGAATATATAATCCGTGGCGGTATTGGGAGCAGGGGCAGTTGGCTCCTATGTGATATGGGGACTGTCCCTTATTCAGTAGGTTGTGGAATGGAATTAGAATCGATGACATAAGGATTGTCTTTGGGAGAGAATATGGATATAATAGGCGTGATAAGAGTATTCGGTGCCTGACAGACTGACGCACCGGCAGACAATGATCAGAAAGGAAATCAGGATTATGGCAGATAAAGAGTATGGATTTGAGGAAACAATGGTGACACTGACAGATGAGGATGGACAGGAAAAGGACTTCTATGTGGATGAGATCTACGAGGTAGATGGACGTCTCTATGCGGCAGTCATTCCGTCCGATGTCGAGAATGTGACGGAGTATTATGTGTTCCGGTTGATCGACCTTGGAAACGATGACTTCGAGATGGAGGATATCGAGGAAGAGGCAGAGTATGATGCGGCAGCAGATGCGTATGAGGAGATTCTGGATACCAGGATGTGGAACCGGGAGTTTGAGGGAGAGTAAGTGGTAAATGTTAGAGAAAAAAGAGTAGAAAAGGGGAGAAGAAGGTGGTATAATACTTGTTGATAGAAAATATTGTGGGGGAGGGCGTATATGATAGGAAAGCTGGAGTTAAAATTAGCATGTGAAGAAGAACTTGCATATCAGATGGCATCATTGTTTCATGGGGCATTGATGGAATTATTGCCATCTGAGTATGCAGATAAGCTTCATTTGTCACAATTGCATCCTTATGTACAGCATTTGGAGTACAGGGATGGTGAATGGTATTGGATCGTGTGTGCACTGAATAAGGAAGCGGTGCAGATAATCTTACACGATTCATTATGGAATCTGGAAAGTCTTAATATCAAGAAAAGAGATCTGGTTGTTCAAGTTGTTCAGAAAAATTACACAGAAATATCTTATAAACAATTAATGAATCAATTTTATGAGGAAGATGGTTCTCCGTATATTCAGATTCATTTTATGTCCCCGACAGCGTTTAAACAGAGAGGAAAATATGTATTTTATCCGGATATTAGGTGCATATTCCAAAGCCTGATGAATAAATATGATGCGGCAATTGGTAAAGATGCAATGGTGGACAATGATACACTGGAACAATTAAGCCAGAATGCTAATGTCATTCGATATGATCTGAAAAGTGTCAGTTTTTTTCTGGAAGGCGTTAAAATACCTGCATTCATTGGGAAAATAACAATACGGATGCAAGGATCACAGACAATGACTAATTTCGCCAATCTATTATTTAACTATGGAGAATTTTCAGGTGTGGGAATTAAAACTGCACTTGGTATGGGATGTATCAAAATACAAAGAGAAAGGAGAAGGAAATGATTAAAGACCGGCAGATAAAACTTATTATTGGCAGTTTACTGCATGATATTGGTAAGGTGGTATATCGAAGTGGAGACGGTAGAAATCACAGCCAGAGTGGATATGAATTTTTAAAAAATGAGACAGATGTTCAAGATCAGGACATACTGAATTGTGTGCGTTATCATCATGCAAAATACCTTAAAAATGCCAATATTCCGAAAAACGACTGTGCGTATGTGACTTATTTTGCAGACAATATAGCAGCATTTTCGGATCGGCGGGAATCAGAGGAACAGGAAAATGGTTTTGATAAAACAATTCCATTGGATAGTGTATTTAATATACTAAACGGGAATAAAGGAAGATCGCATTATGCGATGCAGGTTTTAAATCCGCAGAGCGAGATCAATTATCCGACCACTGATGAGATTAAAATGAATGATTATTTTTATCGCAAAGTCATTCAAAATATCACAGATAATCTTTTGGGAATAGAGATAAGTGAAGATTATCTGAATTCATTATTATCTGTTTTGGAAGCTAATCTGACATATGTTCCGTCCTCTACATCCAAAAAGGAATTGGCGGACATTTCACTTTATGATCATGTGAAAATGACAGCAGCTATGGCATCGTGTGTCGAGCAGTATCTGGAGACGGCTCAGGAGACGGACTATAGGAGCAGATTATACATAAATGCCAAAGAAGCATATAAAGAAGAAATGTTTATGCTTTACTCTATGGATATTTCAGGAATCCAGGACTTTATATACACGATTAATTCAAAAGGGGCATTGAAGGGGCTGCGGGCTCGAAGCTTCTATTTGGAGATCATGATGGAACATCTGGTTGACGAATTGCTGGAAACATTATCTTTGTCGAGAGCTAATTTGATCTATACGGGTGGCGGTCACTGCTATATGCTTTTGCCCAATACAGACAAGGTGAAGAAATTGGTACAGGATAATGAAAGCAAAGTAAATAAATGGTTACTGGACAATTTTGGGACTGCATTATATGTCGCTGGTGGATTTGCTACGGCCAGTGCTAATGTTTTGAAAAATGAACCAAAAGGAAGTTATTCTTCATTATATGTTGAAGTATCCAGAAGGATCTCATCCAAAAAGTCACATCGTTATGATGCAGATACGATCCGTAGCTTGAATCGAAAAAGTCATGATGGGGAAAGAGAATGCAGTATTTGTCGCCGGATTGGGAAGCTTGTGGATGACAAATGTCATATATGCAATGCATTAGAGAAAATGTCTGGAGGGATTCTTCGTAACAAATATTTTACAATCATGTGTGAACCGGTGAAAAATGCACTTCCATTACCGGTTGACAGATATCTGGTGGCAGACACGGAGGACAGCCTTCTTCAACGAATGCAAAAAGATACATATATCAGGAGCTATACAAAAAATGATATGTATACCGGAAAACATGTGGCAACAAAATTATGGGTTGGTGATTATAACACCGGAGAGACATTTGAAGAATTGGCAGAACAGTCAGCAGGTGTCAAACGGATCGGAGTATTGCGGGCAGACGTTGACAATCTTGGAATGACTTTTGTACATGGATTTGAGGGGGAAGATGGAGATGATAAATATGTAACGCTATCGCGGACCGCAACTTTATCGCGACAGTTATCATTATTTTTCAAATGCTATATAAATAAGATCTTAGATAATGGATCGTCTGGAAGTTTAGGAAAGGGAGGAGGAAGAAAAGTAGTTATTGTTTATTCCGGAGGAGATGATGTGTTTCTGGCTGGGGCCTGGAATGATGTTATAGCAGCCTTTTGTGATATCAGGAATGCACTGACGAAGTTCACACAGGGAACGTTAACAATCTCAGGAGGAATCGGAGTATATCATGCAGGAGAGCCGATCAATGTAATGGCGGAAGAAGTTGCCCGGCTGGAGCAGGCTTCGAAAGACACAGATGGAAAAGATGCGGTAACGATTTTTAGTAAAGAACAAAATTATCCGTGGAATGTGTTGCTAGATAAGATTCTGAAGGAAAAACTTCAAGTGATACAGCAGTATTTTGGACAGGCAGATGATCATGGAATGGCATTTTTGTATCATTTAACAGATCTTCTCAGAAATACAGAAGAGCAGATCAATGTTGCAAGATATGTATACCTTTTGTCAAGAATGGAACCGGATACGAGAAAATCACCGGAGCAAAGAGCTGTATATCGTGCATTTTCGAAAAAAATGTATGAGTGGGGACAAAATGAAGTGGACAGGCGTGAGCTGATTACAGCAATATATCTATACGTCTATCTGCACAGAGAGGAGAATGCATTATGAAATTAACGAAAGACAACTATGTGAAGTTAGCGGAAAAGGCTATTTTGGACCTGAAAGGGAGAAAAGATAAAAGAGGAAGAGACATTAAAATAGTAACAACATCAAAAATTAGAAATCTGCTTGCTATGGCAGCAGATATTTATAATGAAGTGATCAACAGTCAATCGGAAGTGTTGTCGGAAGAAATAAAGGGTCAGATTAATTATATGAAGATTCGTTTTGTATATGAATCAGGACGGGAGGCTACAGTAAAAAATCTTGTGGAGCAGGCGGACATATTAACACATATTGATGAGATTGGTGATAGCAGAGAACAGTATATATTATTCAACCGATATATGGAGGCACTGGTCGCATATAGAAAATTTTATGTTGAACATGATGAATAAACGAGGGAGGAGATAACTATGTTAGCTAAGATTGAAATCAGTGGAGTGATAGAAGTTGTAACGGGGTTACATATTGGAGGATCAAGCGCATTTTCAGCAATTGGTGCTGTAGATTCCCCAGTCATAAAAGATATCAGAACGAATCAGCCAATGATTCCGGGAAGTAGTCTGAAAGGAAAAATGAGAAGCTTACTGGCAAAACAATACAATCAATATGTGGCAGAAAAACCAGATGATGATGCAGACTGTCTGACCGATCTTTTTGGAAGTGCCAAGAAAAATAATGTTAAAACAAGCAGATTGCTGTTTTCGGATATGTTTATCAGCAACATGGATGAATTAAAACATGCAGGTTTAACAGGAGCTACCGAGGTGAAATTTGAAAACAGTATTTCGAGAACAACGGCTGTTGCAAATCCTCGTCAAATTGAGCGTGTTGTGCGGGGGGCTTTGTTTCCGGTACAGTTAATTTATGAAGTGAAGGAAGAAGAACACATGCTTCAGGATTTTGAAATTATTAAACAGGGATTTCGTTTGCTGGAATATGATTATCTGGGAGGAAACGGTTCCAGAGGCTATGGAAGGATAAAAATATCAGACCTGCAGGCAGAAGTAGTAATTGGTGATGTTTCGGAAGAAATAATGGAGCAATGCAATGAGATATTGAGTCGATAAAGGGGATTTATATGGAGTATTCTATTTATAAATTAGATTTTCAAACGGGAGTTCATTTTGGAAACGGAATGTTAAATGACAGTGCATGTACCTTTCTGGCTGATCAGATTTTTTCTGCATTATTTATAGAAGCTTTAAAATTAGGACAGCACAAAGAGTTCTATGACATGGTGAAAGGCGGAAAAGTATTATTCTCGGATACATTTCCGTATATCGGTAAACAGTACATGGTGCCGAAGCCAATGGTTTATATCGAACCGGTGGAACGTGGAAAATCTGATCAGAAGAAGAAAATGAAGAAGTTAAAATATCTTTTGATAGAAGACATGGAAAGCTATTTGAATGGAACGCTGGAGCTTACTTCTGATATATATAAGAATGGATTTGGGAAGTTTGTTCAGCAGACGATGGCGAGCGTAAGTGGTGAGGAAGAAACAAAGCCTTATCGCGTGGGAACGTTTTATTTTAAGAAAAACTGTGGATTATATGTTATTGTAGCATATCAGACTTCAGAAGAATGTATAATGGTAGAGGAATTGTTTGAAGCGTTGTCTTATACAGGGATTGGAGGAAAGAAAAGTATCGGACTTGGTAAATTTACTTTTCGAAAAGCAAAAATCCCGGAGGAGCTTCTTCGGCGATTAAATGACAATAGCGGAAGACAAATGCTTTTGTCTGTGGCATTACCTCGTGATGAAGAACTGGATGAGGTTCTGGAGAAGGCATCCTATCAGCTGGACAAAAGATCAGGCTTTGTAGCTTCGGATACATACGCAGAGGAGTGGAGAAGAAAAAGGGATTTATATGTTTTGATGGCAGGATCTTGTTTTGAACAGCGATTTGAAGGCGACATTTACGATGTGTCTGACGGTGGCAATCATCCTGTGTATCGATATGCCAAAGCATTGTTGATGGAGGTATAGGAATGGGGAATTTCTTAAGACATTATAAGATGCAGATAACTGCATTGTCACCGATTCATGTTGGATCCGGTGAGATAATCAGTAAAAAAGGATACATTTATACACCTTGGGACCATCAGGTGATCGTACCTGACGTGCAAAAGATGTATAAAGCCTTGCAGGAACGAGGAAAAGAAAAAGAGTTTGAACTATACATGATGAACGGTAAAGATGGTCAGTTAGCGTTGGGGCAATGGCTGCAGAAGAATAATTGCTCTAAACAGGACTATGAAATGTGGAAACGGTATACAATGGATGCAGGAGAAGCGTTTACCTCTGATAAAACGAGACGACCTAAAGAAATTCATGCTTTTATAAAGGATGCATATGGAATGCCTTATATTCCGGGAAGCACAATAAAGGGCATGATACGAACCGCATTGATTGCATGGAAAATTCACTGTGAGCCGGACAAGTATGAGGAGCTCAAAAGAACAATTCAGAGAAAAGCGAAAGAAAAAGGGAGTCGTAACCAATTCTTGTTGAATGAAACAAATCGTTTAGAACAAAGTATATTATATGATCTGGGAAGAGACCGAAAAACTCCTTGGAATGCAGTAAATGACTGTATGTCTGGTTTACGTGTTGGAGATAGTCTGCCGGTGAAAACAGATTGTTTGACACTGGCGCAAAAAATTGATTATACCTTGCAAGGAGAGGAAAAAGCACTGCCGCTCCTAAGGGAAAGTCTTATTCCCGGGACGAAAATATATTTTGATATAACAATTGATACTTCCGCATTTCCGTATAGTATGAAAGATATCACGGAAGCATTGGACTATTTTCAGGAAATATGTTATAAATATTTCTATTCGCGGTTTCATCGTGGAAAAACTGAGAGCGGGTTGGTATGGCTGGGAGGTGGTTGCGGTTTTCTTTCCAAAACTGTTTTGTATCCGATGCTTGGCTCAGATGCAGTGGAAGTGATTGACGGCATATATCACAGTACATTAGGGAAAAATTACCAAACGCATAAACATACAAGAGATAAAGGGCTGAAGCTTGCGCCTCATGTCTGCAAATGTACGAAATATCAGGGACAATTATACGATATGGGGATGGGAAGAATTGAGAGAGTACAGTCAAGCCATGAATAATCCTGCTCCTAATTCTCTGTTCGAGAGAATTTTACGCCGATAGCGATAAAATCAGGGATGGGAGGGTGTTTTCTTGTTGCATACGATAATAGAAAATGGAAATATTGATTTGAACCGCAAATCATGGTTTAAGACCTTGATTTATAATGGGTATAGAGGATAGGGTAGAAATAAAGAGACCCCGGAAAGGGGACGAAAACCGTCATCACCGACACACACCTGCCAATGCCAACACCACGTAGAAATAAAGAGACCCCGGAAAGGGGACGAAAACCACAAGCACCCTGTCTAACATATCCTCGCAGGCGCGGTAGAAATAAAGAGACCCCGGAAAGGGGACGAAAACACCATTTGATACCTCTTTCGTTCTTTAGGAGTTGTAGAAATAAAGAGACCCCGGAAAGGGGACGAAAACATAAACTAAAAGTTCTTTATACCCTGGTTCGTGTAGTAGAAATAAAGAGACCCCGGAAAGGGGACGAAAACGCTGTGCTTGACCTCTACCGTCCTTAGGATCTCCGTAGAAATAAAGAGACCCCGGAAAGGGGACGAAAACTTTTGTTTCGCTCATTCTTAGCACCCTCTTTCATTGTAGAAATAAAGAGACCCCGGAAAGGGGACGAAAACTAATCACGCATACGTCTCCATGCATCAAAACTAAGTAGAAATAAAGAGACCCCGGAAAGGGGACGAAAACTGAATGCCGCTTCTATCTGGCAAATCTTTTCGATGGTAGAAATAAAGAGACCCCGGAAAGGGGACGAAAACATATGTGTTATCGCTTCACATTGATTTATTCTTTGTAGAAATAAAGAGACCCCGGAAAGGGGACGAAAACTTTGTCATAATATGTATCCTCCTTTATGTGTTTGTTAGTAGAAATAAAGAGACCCCGGAAAGGGGACGAAAATGGTCTGCCAGCTCGATAGCTTTTTCCTCTTCGGTCTTGTAGAAATAAAGAGACCCCGGAAAGGGGACGAAAATGTGGTATTGATTAGCTTGGTTATACTCTACCACCTTGTAGAAATAAAGAGACCCCGGAAAGGGGACGAGAACTATGACATAGCAATCGCGGTCTGCGCAAGCATGTGTTGTAGAAATAAAGAAACCCCGGAGAGGGGACGAGAACATCGCCCAGAATTCCGAAAGAATCTTGACGTCGCAGTAGAAATAAAGAAACCCCGGAGAGGGGACGAGAACTGATCAGTGCAAATACAACTAATGTAACCATCTGCGTAGAAATAGAGAGACCCCGGAAAGGGGACGAGAACACGCTCTCCTGCAATTCCGGAGGTAACTTGTCCGCCGTGTAGAAATAAAGAGACCCCGGAAAGGGGACGAGAACGGGATTTTATCGGCATAATAGGCAGACCGCATTAGTAGAAATAAAGAGATCCCGGAAAGGGGACGAGAATTGTCCTGGGTATAAACATTATTGATTTTATCCGTAGAAATAGAGAGACCCCGAGAAGGGGACGAGAATACTACCGCGATCTATTTTGCCAAGTAGATTGACGGTAGAAATAAAGAGCCACCGGAAAGGAGACGAAAACTGTTATTCATTTTTGCCACCAGTCGGGAACATAACCGTAGAAATAAAGAGCCCCGGAAAGGGGACGAAAACATGGAGCGGCTGATTCGGTCAATCTTATAGCACATAGAAATAAAGAGACCCCGAGAAGGGGACGAGAACTCTGTCCTTGACGTTCCTGTAAATCTCCTTGTGCGTAGAAATAAAGAGACCCCGGAAAGGGGACGATAGAATTGTACACAATAATTTGAAAGATAAAACATGATGGGAGGTAAAAATGAGTTATTTATATGTATCGGAGCAGGGAGCGTATATTGGCATTAACGGAAATCGTTTTCAGGTAAAGTACAAAGATGGCATGATTAAAAGCATTCCAGCAGAAACATTGGAAGTGATCGAAGTCTTTGGAAAAGTCCAGTTGACAACACAATGCGTAGCAGAATGTCTGAAAAGAGGAGTTTCGGTAATCTATTATTCGATCAATGGTGCATATTATGGCAGGCTGGTATCGACGACGCATGTAAATGTGCAGCGTCAGAGGAAGCAGGCGGCGATAGCGAATGATGATGTATTTAAGGTTGATTTCTCCAGGAAGATCATATCAGCCAAGATTCGGAATCAAATGGTGATATTACGGAGATATGCCAGAAATAAGGATATTGATATAGAGCGACCTTTGGTCGAAATGCAGATAATGCAGAAGAAAGTGATATGTGCTAAGACAGTGGAGCAGATTATGGGATATGAGGGAACTGCTGCCAGAATATACTTTAAAATATTAGCACTACTGATTGATCCAAAGTTTACTTTTTCGGGTAGATCCCGAAGACCGCCCAGAGATCCGTTTAACTCAATGATCAGCTTGGGATATTCTATTATTCTAAATGAAATATATGGGAAAATTGAAGGAAAAGGCTTGAATCCATATTTTGGAGTGATGCATAAAGACAGAGAAAAGCATCCGACATTAGCAAGTGATTTAATGGAGGAATGGAGAGCGGTATTGATCGATTCCACAGCATTGAGTATGTTAAATGGACACGAACTTTCTGTGGATGATTTCTATTCAGAAATGGATCAACCGGGGGTATTTTTAACGCAGGATGCTTTCAAATTGTATATTAAGAAATTAGAAAATAAATTTCGGGCAGACAGCAGGTATTTGTCTTATATTGATTATGCAGTTAGTTTTCGAAGAGCCTTGGATTTTCAGATTGGACAATTTGTGAAAGCGATAGAGACGGAGGATGTGGATGTTTACACACCGATTGTTATTCGGTAAAAGGAGTAAAGCATGGAGAATTATTTTTGGAATACAGAGGAGATTCAGAATAGCAAAAAACTGTATATTTTGATAATATATGATATTGTAGATAATAAAAGAAGAAATAAATTTGCCAAAAAGATGAATGGATACGGATTTCGTGTACAGAAATCTGCGTTTGAAGCAATTATTTCGGAAAATTTGTATCGTAATCTATTAAAAGAAATACCCGGTCTGATCAATAAGAAAGAGGATAATATCAGAGTTTACAAGATACGTGGTCAGGGGGAAGTTTCACTATTTGGTGAAAGTATACAGATACATGATGAAGAGGTCGTTATTATATAAGATGGAGGAAGTGAAAATGGGAAGAACAATTTTATTTACACCGGTAGGAGGAACGGATCCGATTTCTTCACAAAATTGCAGAGATGGATCCATGTTACATATCTGCAGAGTCTATAAACCAGATAAAGTGATATTGTATATGTCAAAGGAGATGCTTGCATTTCAGAAAACGGATGATCGGTATCGTTATTGCATTGAACATTTGGGGAATCTGTTGAATCATACATTTGAGGTTGAAGTTATAGAACGGGAGAAACTTACAAAAGTGTATGAGTTTGATTATTTTTATCAGGATTTTCGTAGTATTGTAGGTGGCATTTTTGAAAAGATGGAAAAGGGGGATACTTTACTGTTGAATATTTCTTCCGGAACGCCGGCAATGAAAAGTGGATTGGCTGTGTTACAGACGTTGGAAGAATATCCTGCAAAATTAATACAGGTAGTAACGCCGGAAAAAGGTATTAATGAACATCATCATAAGGGATATGATGTTGAAACATTGTGGGAATTAAACGAAGACAATGAGCCGGATTTCGAAAATCGATGTCGAGAGGTAGAGTGTCCAACGCTTTCATGCATTAAGCGGGAAGAAATAATAAAAAAACATATTAAGGTTTATGATTATCAGGCGGCATTGGACACATTGGAAACCTTGCCTGGAAAAGCGACAGATTCTTATAGAGCACTCATTGAACTGGCTGCCCAAAGATTGCTTTTGAATTTCTCGGCGGTAGACAGATTGTTGCGAGAAACGGGAATACAATGTCTTCCTGTTCGGGCATCTTCTGAACGGAAGTATTTTGAGTATGCATTGAGTGTTGCCGTAAAGCTAAAAAAAGAAGAATATGCAGATTTTATTCGTGCAATTACGCCATTAATTGTTGATCTGTTTGAAATGATCTTAAAAAAGCAGTGTAATATTGATATAAACGATTATTGTGAGGATAATAAATCCAATATAAGAAAGTGGTCCTCCAAAAAACTGGAAGGGACACAGGTAGGAGAGATTCTAAATCGGGAATATCAAAATCGTTTTCAGGCGAAAGATGTTTATTCGATTCATTTAAAAATATTAATTGAAAATATCTCCGAGGATAAGCATTTGATTCAGTTGATTAACCATATTCGAGCTGTAGAAGAGAGTGTCCGGAATTTAGCAGCGCATCAGATTGTTTCGATAACGGATGAAGTCATTCGCCAGAAGACAGGCTTCACATCGGCTCAAATTATGGATATGATTAAAGAGCTTTTCAGCTACACAGAGATAAAGGTCAAAAAAGATTATTGGGATTCATATGATCAGATGAATAAGTTAATATTGGATCGAATGTCCATATATCACTGATGAAAGAAAATGAAAACATTTTATTTAGTGGAGAAAATGTAATTGACGTAGTATATCGTGTGCAATACAATAAATAAAATGGAGAAACAGGAGGTCATCATGTCCGAGAATAACACCCACGATTCACAGGACTCTCACCCTTCCGTAGCGCGTCCGCTCCTCAACATCACCTCCGCCATTATCTCTGCCCTTCCGGCGGTTGATCCGCGGTTTCTCGCAGTGCCGGTGATCGCCAGTGTGGTAAATGAGATTGGTGCCTTTTTCGATGCGGCGAGCATCGAGCGGCGTCTGCATGAGCTGGAGGTTAAATTGAATGAGCAGACGGTGAGTGTGGACAGGCTGCAGGAACGGCTGGAATGTCTGGACGAGCATGGAAGATATGTGTTTCGCAACAATCTCAAACATCTGTGTCTGACGGCGCTTCCTGAGACGACAGGTACTTTGATCAACAGCATGATCGCATATCTTATGGAGGATGCGCAGGAAATGGATGAGGAGATATGCGAGATTGTCTCTGCCTGCAATGCCAATGATATCCGTTTTTTGAAAAGGCTGAAGCATTTCCTCGAGAAAGGGGAGCGGACGCAACAGAATCAGAAATATATAGAGGCACAGCAGAATGCGGCACAAAGCCATGAAAACGACTCCGTGGGAGGCGGATTTTTCACGCCGACACGGTGGCATGATCGTAATGTGATCTACGGAGAGTACACCGTTTTCTGGAAGGATTTTACAAAGTTTTTCAATATGATCAATATAGATGATATGGGGCGTATTTTAAATCAGACGGCTGTGGATCGTGACGGCAACAAGAATATGGAATGGGCGTATCTGATGCGATCGTTGCTGAAATTTCAAAATCTCGGAGTTGTGCAGGTGGAATTTCAGGCGACAGTGGGGACGATTAGTGCCAATCATGTGGAGCGGTTCCATATTACATTGTTTGGGCAAAGATTGTTAAAGTACATATAAATATTGGAGAAAGATCATGAAAATTTTTGTTGACGCGGATGCCTGTCCGGTGGTAGATATTGTAGAGCAGATTGCAGGCAGTCATCATATCCCGGTGACACTTCTATGTGATACCAACCATGTGCTGCGCTCTGATTACAGTGAGGTGATCGTGGTGGGAGCAGGGGCAGATGCCGTTGATTTCAAGCTGATCAGCCTCTGCAAGAGGGATGATATCGTGGTGACGCAGGATTACGGTGTAGCCGCGATGGCACTTGGAAAGGGTGCGGCGGCGATCCATCAGTCCGGAAAGTGGTACACCAATGAGAATATCGATCAGATGCTGATGGAGCGTCATCTGAACCGAAAGGCACGCCGCTCCTCTCACAAGAATCATATCAAGGGTCCGAAAAAGCGGACAGCGGAAGATGATGAGAGGTTTCGTGATTCTTTGGAAAGGTTGGTTCAGGCAAGGCTTCGGGAGATTACTTGACAGAGAAAACAGACAGAAAGAGTAGGAAGCGATTTAATTATGAAAGGACTTTATAAATTCAACGATTTCATTGAGCGCTGGATGGCATTTGTGACGCCGTCCTGCCTGCTGTTTGGAGTGTTGTTTCCGCAGATTGCAAAGCATGGAGTGCCGTATGTGCCCTATGTCTTTGCTTTTATTACGTTTACGGGGGCACTCAAATCCCGGTTTCGCGATGTGGCAAATGTGTTTAAGGCACCATGGGCGTTGCTTGTTATCATGCTTCTGCTACATCTTGTGATCCCGGGTGTGGCATGCGGTGTTGGAAATCTGGTCTTTCCGGATAATACGAATCTGGTGACAGGTATGGTTTTGGAGTTTGCGGTTCCGACGGCGGTGGTCAGTATGATGTGGGTGACGATCTATGGCGGCAACAGTGCACTGACGCTGGCGTTGATCGTGATCGACACGGTTCTGGCACCGTTTCTGATCCCGCTTACCCTGCGGCTTTTCGTTGGTTCCAGAGTGACGATCGACATGACACATATGATCCGCCGGTTGATCTTTATGGTGGCGGTGCCGGCACTGGTGGCAATGACGTTAAATGAGGTCAGCAGGGGGCGTGCGCAGGATACACTTCCGAAGAAGCTGGGGCCGTTTTCAAAAATGGCACTGATCTTTGTCGTCGCTTCCAATTCCTCCGGGGTGGCACCATACGTTCGTCATATGACGGTAGAGCGGCTCGAGGTGGCAGGGCTGATCCTCTGTCTGGCTGCAGGCGGCTACCTTGTCGGAATGGGGATTGCCCGTTTTATGGGACAGGACCGGGATACGCAGATCTCGATGATGTACGGAGCAGGTATGCGCAATATCAGTGCGGGAGCGGTGATCGCCACGACATCCTTTCCGGGAGAGGTGCTGTTTCCGGTGCTGATCGGCACGCTGTTTCAGCAGGTGCTTGCAGCACTGTATGGAAAAATCCTGTGCGATAATTCCGGAAAAGGACAATGATACTGTTTGCCGCCTGTATCATACTATGCGAAAAGAAATATTGTAAATTCGAAGAAAACGCAGTATAGTAAGCGTAAATTATTACAACATCACAAAAAGAAATACGAATCATTGTTACATCATCACAATGTATCGACCATGGGAAGATAGTATGATAGTAGCAATCAAAGACAACACGAGATAACGAAGGCGTTACCAAGACATTGGTAGCGCCTTTTTGATTTTATTCTTGCAGTATCGTCTTTGAAATTCGTGAAGTAAGGAGGCAGATCATGAATAAAAGTATTGGTTACATTACCGGTGAAGAATTTATGGAGCTGGCAGCCGTTCAGGGCGCCAAAGTGTTATCTGCCCCGAAATCACTTCATCGAAGGATCGGCAAAGTCAACATCTTAGAGGTGCCGGACATTGAGAAATATGTCGAGGAGGATGAGATCATTATTTCGACATTATTTCCGTTTAAAGATAATCTGGAAGAATTTATCCGACTGCTTCGCAAGCTTGCAAAACGAAATATCACAGGATTTGCGATTAAGCCAAGACGGTTTATTCAGACGATTCCGGAGGAGGTCATTACGATTGCCGGGGAATTGGATATGCTTCTGATCGAGCTGCCGGATGACACGGTATTTGCGGATGTGGTTTATGAAGCGGTTCAGAAAATTTCCAATAAATCTGTCGATCTGTTTTTGCAGATCCAGAAAAGGACCGAGGCACTTCTGCTGAAAATGAATCAAAGCAGAGACATTCTTGAGACAATGCAATGCATTGAGGAAGAGCTTGGCATTCCATTGTTTCTCATTGATTCCATGAATAAAAGTTTTCTGACACCCGGAGCAAAAGAGCGGCTGGGAGATCTTGATTATGACGTGTGTAAGAAGATCCGCAGTAAGGCATCCGATGGCAAGATGAGCCAGCTGTTACTGAGAAACCGGCAGGTGAAAATGTACACGATGGAGGTGCATGACCGGAATCTTTCCAGTATGCTTTTAAATCTGATCACGGGAGAACCGATTTCCGGAGTGGAGGCAGGAATCCTGGAAAACGTCGCGCAGATGCTTTTCATACAGGTTAGAAATTATCATATTATCCGGGAGCAGGCAAGAAAATATAAAGCCAATTTCCTGATCGACTGTCTCAAAGGAATTCTTGTTTATCAGCAGGATATTCTCAAATATGCGGCAGACGCAGACATTCAGATCGACAGTCAAAGTAAATACGGTGTGGCGATTTTGAATAAAGAGGAATGGCGGCCGATGCGGGAGCAGCAGATGAAATTTCTGATGCGGCAGTGGGAAAAGAAATTTTTGGTGGTTACGCTGGAGGACAATATTGTATTGATCCTGAATGAAAAGCAGCTGGAGCACCTTGAGGAGTTGTTTGAACGCTATTTTCTGCAGCAGCAGATACCGGCAGAAAATATATGCATCTATGTCAGCGATGGTGATGAGATCACCTCTCTGGCAAAGGAATATCAACAGGCACTTCTGATCAAACGGATCGCGGGACTTTGCAATTTGAAAAGGGCAGTGATCCGGTACCGGGATCTGGGAAGCTACACGGTTCTGTCACTGCTTCCGATGGAACACCCGGAAATCCTCAGGATGGAGGAACGTTTTGTAAAACCGATCCGGGAATATGACACAGCGCATAACACAAAGCTTTTGGAAACACTGAGTACCTATTTTGGGACAGAGCAAAATCTTCGTGAAACGGCAGCGTGTATGTATACGCATTACAACACGATCAGTTACCGGATGGAGAAGATCAGGGAACTGCTTGCACTTCCGAAATGGGATGCGGAGATCCAGTTGCAGTTACAGATTGCATTGAAACTGTGGAACATGAATTTCAAAGATAGAAATGAGGCGGCAAGATGAAGATAAACAAATTTAATCCAATCATTAAGACAAATCAATTGAAGATCCGGTTTGGTGATTTTGTAGCAAATCAAAATATCAACTTGTCCGTATATGCCGGACAGATTCAGTCGATCGTTGGAGAAAACGGTGCCGGCAAAAGCACATTGATGAAAATGCTTTACGGTACATATAAGCCAACATCGGGAGAAATATTAGTGGACAGGGAACGGGTTCATATGACGCCGCAGATCGCAATGCGGCTTGGCATCGGTATGGTGTTTCAGGACTTTCGGATCATCCCGGCATTTACCGCGTTTGAAAATATCATGATGGCACTTCCGAAGGAGAAAAGAAAACGTCCGAAGGAAGAGATCAAGAAGGAGATTTGTGAGATCTCACAGAAATATAAGATTCCGGTTGATCCGGATATGCTGGTCGGTCAGATGGATCTGGGACAAAGACAGCGGGTGGAGATCATCAAGGTATTGATGATGGGAAAAATGCGTGTACTGATTTTTGATGAGCCAACCAGTGTGCTGACACAGCAGGAGGCACAGGAATTTATCAAAATGCTTCAGTCTATGCGCGATGACGGTTATGCGATCCTTCTGATCACTCACAAGCTTCATGAGGTTATGGCATGCTCCGATGTGATCACCGTGCTTCGCCACGGCGAGATCGTTGAGAAGGAAGAGAAAGAGAACGGCTACGATCAGGAGCGGCTGATCTCGAAAATGATGGGTGGCGAGGTGACGATCCACACCGATTATGAGGATCAGAAAAAGGTCTTTGAAAAGGAAGAGGTTCTTTTGGAAGGAAAGGACATGAGCATCTACAATGCACAGCACCGGGAGTTGATCCGGCACGGCAATCTGACCATGAAAGCCGGCGAGATCATCGGTCTGGCAGGAATCTCAGGACGAGGACAGCGGGAGCTTCTTGAGACATTGTTTGGTGTTAATGTCCTGAAAATGGGACAGCTTACGATCGATGGCAAGGATATGACAAAGTCCTCGATCCGGGACAGGATCGAAGCGGGAATGGCACTTGTATCGGAGGATCCAAAGAGAGATAATGTCGTCGCCGGAATGAAGATTTATGAGCATTTCGCTTTGAACGGACCGGAGATTTCCTATAAAAAGGTTGGAATCAACTGGAAGGATCTGACCGATAAGATGGACACATCCAAAGCCGTAAAGGAGCTTGGTGTTCCGGAGAAAACAAGAGAGCTTGCGACACTTTCCGGTGGAAATATACAGCGTTGTATGCTGGCAAGAGCCGTGATGAAGCAGCCGAAGATCCTTTTGGCAAGCTATCCGAGCCGCGGACTTGATGTCGGAACCGTGGAGATGGTTCATCAGACATTGGTGGAATTAAGAAATCAAGGCTGCAGCATTCTTCTTGTTTCTGAGGATCTGGAGGAGCTGTTATCTGTATCTGACAGTATTGTCGTGATCAGCGGGGACACCCTGACGGAGAAGTTAGATCCGAAGACAACATCGGCACTGGAAATTGGAGATCTGATGATAGGAGGAAAAGAGCATGAAAGATAAAACGGAATCAATCAAACAGGCGTTGCTTACAGTGCTCGCGCTGGCAGTGATGGTCGTAATATTCGGCGTTTTCCTGATGACACAGGGCGTCAATCCCATTCAGATCTATGGGGATATGATCGTGTCCACGCTGGGTAATTCTTACGGAATCGGGCAGGTTGTTGTGAAATCGTCTCCATTCATTATGGTTGCCGTGGCGACTGCGATCTCCGCCAAGGCAGGACTGGTCAATGTCGGCGGGGAAGGACAACTCGCGATCGGTGCTCTGCTTGCAACGTTTGTGGCGGTCTTTGTTGCAAAATCCATGCCGGGGCCGGTTGGAATCCTTCTGATGCTTGTGGCAGGAGCGCTTGGTGGAGCGGTATGGAGCGGACTTGCCGGACTGATGAAGGTCAAAGCGGGAATGAATGAAACGCTGACCACGGTAATTATGAATTACATAGCATATGATATTGTTAGTTTCTTTGTATATGGCATCCTCAAGGATCCGGAATCCTTCAGCTGGCCGATGTCCCCGGAGATTGCAGATAAGCTCCGGCTGCCGGAGATCTATGTTGGTGTAAGCATCGGAATCTTCGGTGCTGTGGCGGTGGCAATTGTCACCTGGCTTGTTTTAAAGAAAAGCGCCTGTGGCTTTCGGCTTCGTGTGATCGGCGGAAATGCAGAGGCGGCAAAGCATGCAGGATTTTCAGTGGCGAAGATCCAGATGGCTGCCATGTTGATCTCCGGTGCAATTTCCGGAATCGCAGGTATGGTAGAGATTGCCGGAGTTGAAGGAAGACTTCGTACGACAACCGGCGTAAATTATGGATATTACGGTTTCCTGGCAGCATGGATGGCATGGAACAATCCGCTGGCAGCGATCATTACCTCCGTGGTGATCGGATTCCTGTGTGTAGCGGGTAACGTGTTGGAGCAGTCCAGTGGTCTTCCATCCTCCGGAACCAAGATTTTGATGGCACTCGTTTTACTTGGCATTTTGTGGAAAGGAAAGGGGCGTAAGAAATGTTCATAACATCTTTATTATCTGGAGCAATCCAGTGTGGTACCTCCGTTCTCTATGGCATTTACGGTGAGACGGTAACCGAGCGTGTGGGCGTGATCAACCTTGGCACCGAAGGCTGTATGGTGGTCGGAGCTCTTGCGGCATATGTGTGTACCTATCACACAAAGTCCCCGCTTCTCGGTATTTTGATGGCGGCAATCGGTGGCGGTGTCCTTGCACTGCTTCATGCGATCCTGGTCATCGGCAGAAAAGCCAATCAGCTTGCGACAGGTCTTACGATCATGTTTCTGGGGCTTGGTCTTACGTCGTTTCTGGGACAGCAGTACGTCAGCGTTTCCATTGATGGACTTAGCATGATACCGATTCCGGTTCTGTCCGGGATTCCGGTCATAGGAACAGCGCTGTTTAATCAGGACATTCTCGTATATGTTTCTTATATACTCTGTCCGTTGCTTTGTTATCTGTTGTTTAAGACAAGACTGGGATTGTTACTTCGGGCAACCGGCGAGGACGAGGAGGTTGTATTTGCCTATGGTGCAAACCCGAAGCTGTTACGTTATATTGGTGTCGTGCTTGGCGGTATGATCTCTGCGATCGGCGGAGCGCAGCTTGCCATTGCTTATACACATACATGGATTGAAAATATGACAAACGGTCGTGGCATTATCGCGGTAGCGCTTGTCGTGCTTGCCGGATATCATCCGAAGAAAGCGATGATCGGTGCCTACATTTTCGGTGGCGCACAGGCGTTGCAGCTTTTACTGCAGGCACAGGGCGTTCATATTTCCACATTCATCCTGCAGATGTTTCCGTATCTGTTCACAATCTGCGCATTGTTCTTTGCATCCCGCAAGAAGGTTCAGGCAATGCCTGCAGAATTAAAGAAGATTATTGAGAGCTCTGCGAATTCGTAGAACTTAAGATAAATAATTAAGAAAAGAGAGGTAATCACTATGAAAAAGAAAATCTGGAAAAAATTGATGTCAGTCGTCCTCTGCGGTGCCATGGTATTTTCGATGGCGGGCTGCGGAAATACCGGTGGAACAAACAGTTCCAGTGAAGCGGATTCTTCTGCGAAAACAAGCTCTGAGAAAACAGACAGCAAGAAAACAACCGTAGGTTTTATCTTTGTCGGAGCAAAAGATGATTACGGATACAATCAGGCGGCATACAATGCCAGCGTAGCCGTTGAGAAGCATTTTGGTGATCAGATTCAGGTGCTGCGTCAGGAAAATGTACCGGAGACCGAGGAGGCATCCAGAGCTCTGGAGCAGATGATCCAGAAGGGTGCAACCGTGCTCTTCCCGACATCCTACGGACATCTTGAGCCGGCAATGGATGTGGCAAAGAAATATCCGGATGTTACATTTTTCCATCAGGGCGGTTTAAAGACAATGGATAATCTTGGAACCTATTTCGGAACCATCTGGCAGAGCTTTTATCTTTGTGGTATCGCCGCAGGTGCCAATACAAAATCAAATAAGCTTGGTTTCGTGGCATCCTTCCCAATCCCACAGGTTCTTGCAAATATCAACGCCTTTGAACTGGGTGCAAAATCAGTGAATCCGGATGCGACAACCTCTGTCATCTTTACCGGAAGCTGGAGTGATCCTGCATTGCAGACAAGCTCCGCCAACACATTGATCGACAAGGGCATTGATGTTATCGCGCAGCATCAGGACAGTACGAAGACAATCGTTGAGCTTTGTGAGCAGAAGGGTGTTTACTGTGTCGGCGATCACGCAGATGCGTCAGAGCTTGCACCAAATACATGGCTGACCGGTGCTGTATGGCATTGGGATGACCTGTTCATCGATATGGTACAGACTGCGATCGACGGTAAGTTCGACGGAAGCAAATATGATGGAAAATATCGTGGTGGTCTGAAGGAGGGCGTAGTAGATATCGCTCCGTTTGGTAAGAGCGTATCAGAGGATACCCAGAAGAAGATCGAAGAGGAAAAGGATAAGATGATCAATGATGATTATAATCCATTCAGCGATGAGATCAAGGATCAGAAGGGCAATATCGTCTGCAAGAAGGGTCAGACACTGACCATTGATGAGATCGAGTCTATGGATTATCTGGTCGATGGTGTGATCGGAAGCACAAAATAAAGAAATAATTCAGATCGGGGAGCTGCTTCTTATGACAATGTGGGAGGCAGCTTTTCCCGTAAACAGAGAGGAACGGTGATTATGATGTATATAAATTCGGAACCTTACAAGTGGCCTTATAACGGAGATCTCAGAGCAGACAACACCGCACTGATGATCATTGATATGCAGACGGATTTCTGCGGAGAGGGTGGTTATGTGGATGCCATGGGATATGATATTTCCCTGACGAGGCGTGCGATCGAGCCGATCAAAAGGCTGCTTGCGGCAGCCAGAAAGGTGGAGGGTCTGACGATCATCCACACCAGAGAGGGGCATCGTCCGGATCTGTCGGATCTTCCGGAAAATAAGCGCTGGAGAAGCGCACAGATCGGCGCGGAAATTGGCGCAAAGGGACCGAAGGGAAGGATTCTTGTCCGTGGAGAAGAAGGCTGGGATATCATTCCGGAGCTTTATCCGAAGGAGGGCGAGATCATTATTGACAAGCCGGGCAAGGGAAGCTTTTGTGCGACAGATCTGGAGCTGATCCTTCGTCAGAAGGGCATTGAAAATATTATTCTGACCGGAATCACTACGGATGTCTGTGTTCACACAACGATGCGCGAGGCAAACGACCGCGGTTTTGAGTGTGTGATTCTTGAGGACTGCACCGGAGCCACTGATTTTGGCAATCATCAGGCAGCGATCAAAATGGTCACGATGCAGGGTGGCGTCTTTGGTGCCGTGTCTGACTCGGCAAGTGTGATTGAGGCGTTGGAGAAGCTGGCAGGAGAATAGCAATAAAAGATTTGTTGGCATAGGAAAGGATGTATTGGAATGATAGTAGATGCAAAACCATATGAATATACCTTTGATCCGGAGAAGACGGCACTTCTTGTGATCGATATGCAGAGAGATTTCTGCGAGCACGGCGGCTTCGGAGAGATGCTTGGCAATGACATTTCTGAGGTGACGGCAATTATACCGCAGGTTGGTAAAGTGATCGATCATTGCAGAAGTCTTGGCATGCCGGTGATCTATACAAAGGAAGGTCATCTGCCGGATCTGTCGGACTGTCCACCGAGTAAGCTGCGCCGCTCGAAGAAGCAGGGCGCTGGGATTGGTGATATGGGACCGATGGGACGGATCATGATCCAGGGGGAGCCGGGCAATGACATTGTGCCGGAGCTTTATCCGAAGGAAGAGGATATCGTGATCCATAAATGTGGTAAGGGCTCTTTCTATAAGACAGCCCTGGAAGATAATCTGCAGGAAAAGGGAATTGAATCGCTGATCGTGACCGGTGTAACGACGCATGTCTGTGTGCAGACCACGATCCGTGAGGCAAACGACCGAGGATACGAATGTCTGTTGATCAAGGATGCCAGTGCGGCATATGATCGTGCCGATCATCTGGCCTCTCTTCAGATGATCACGCAGCAGGGGGCGATTTTCGGATGGACTGCGGATACGGAGTCCTTGTTAAAGGCGTAGAAGAGAAAATGGTCTGTCCGAAAAAACGGACAGTATTTGGAGGAAACATGAACGAAGAGGAAATCGTAGAGCTTGCGGTCTGTGGACTGCACATGAGAGGCTTTGCGCTGGAACATCAGCTTACCGGACTGGGAGCAGTTTATGACAGAACCGACCACACAGCACCGGTTTACCGTATGGTTAGGACAGCGACAGAGCCGGAGAAACCAATGCTTGTCTGTACGCAAAACGGGACAGAGCTTGAGGTGGAGGTCTGGCGCATTGCATTGTCCCGGATCGGAAGTTTTCTGCAGATGATACCCGCGCCGCTTGGGCTTGGTAAGATGCGTCTGCAGGACGGGCAGGAAGTGATCAGCTTTGTCGGTCAGGCGGGGGCAGAGGAAGGTCTTACGGACATATCCCGCTATGGCGGCTGGCGGTATTATGTGCAGGAAACACAGAAATTGTCATAAAGACATAAAATGGGTGGTGAGAAACTGTGGCATCTCCACAAGGAAATCACCGGGGCGTATTGTTATCATAAGACTATAAGATATGAAAAAATACACAGGAAAGGAATGTTGTTTATGGAAGAAAAACATCTGACCATTGCATCGGTGAAGGCAGCATATCAGAGTGGAGAGAAAACGCCGACAGGATTGATGCAGGAAATCATAGAAAAAGCAAAGAAATACAGCGATAAAAATATCTGGATCATTGAGCCAGATATGGAACGGATCCGTCCGTACATAGAGAAGCTTGGAAAGATGGATTTTGGCAAAAAGCCATTGTGGGGAATTCCGTTTGCGATCAAGGATAACATTGATCTGGCAGGGACTCCGACGACGGCAGGATGCAAGGCATACACTTATGTGCCGGAGGAGAGCGCCACGGTGGTTGACCGTCTGATCAAAGCCGGAGCGATCCCAATCGGTAAAACAAATCTGGATCAGTTTGCAACAGGACTTGTCGGAACAAGAAGTCCTTATGGGGAGGTTTCAAATGCGCTGAAGCCTGAGCTAATCAGCGGCGGTTCCAGCTCCGGTTCGGCAGTGTCGGTTGCACTTGGAATGGCATGCTTTTCCCTGGGAACAGACACCGCGGGAAGCGGACGTGTCCCGGCGGCATTAAATCATCTGACCGGCTTTAAGCCGACCTGTGGCGCATGGCCGTTAAAGGGAGTTGTTCCGGCATGTGCAAGTCTTGACTGCGTCACTGTTTTTGCGGATTCCGTGGAGGAGGCAATGAAGGTGGACAAGGTCGTACGTGGGCTGGATGAATCCGACCGTTGGTCGAAGGATGTGTCCCGAAAAGAGGACAAGCTTCCGGAATGTATTTACCTGCCGGAGCAGGAACCGGAGTTCTACGGACCATATGACGTGCAGTACAAAGCAGCATGGGACAAGACGATTTCCTTCCTGAAGCAGACGGGCTGCAAGGTGCAGAGAGTGGATCTTAGCTTTTATCAGAAAGCGGCGCTTCTGTTGTATGGAGGTCCCTGTGTGGCGGAGCGCTGGTGTGATCTGGGAGATTTTGTAAAAGCGCACAGCGAGGATATTTTCCCGGTGACAAGAGAGATTCTTATGACCGGTGACCGCCCGGATTACACGGCGGCATATCTGTATGATACGATGCATGAACTGATGGAATACAAGAGACGTTCCCGGAATCTGCTGAAGGATGCCGTCATGATCTTTCCGACCTGTGCGGGAACTTACACAAGAGATCAAGTGCGGCGCGATCCGATCAATACCAACAGCGATATGGGAAAATATACCAATCACTGCAATCTGCTCGATATGAGTGCGATTGCTGTTCCGGGTATTGATGCCGGAGAAGATCTTCCGTTTGGAATCACGATCTTCGGGCTTGCCGATGCAGAGCATAAGATCGTGGCGGTGGCAAAGAAGTGTCGTGCCTATGCGTAAGCGTAATGCAAAACAGTATTTGCAGGCGGAAGAAATTTTCGTTCCACAGTCTTCTGTGGAAGGAGAACCATCTGATGTGAATTTATGCAGCCAAAATCTGTCAGATTGTGAAAAAGTCACGACGGGAAATGTTCTGCTTTCCGGAAGGATTCATTCGGTATTTCATCATGTGATCAATGTTGTGACAGAGCAGGGGACGCTTTTCTCATTGGTGAATCAGGGGACAGAAACCTTTGCGGGAGCCATTTTGCTTGTGGAGGATATAGATTTGAAAACCCTGCTGCTTAAGGCAGGAGATCCGGTTGTCTGGCAGACGGATATGATCTGTCTTGGCAGCTTAGTTCATATTTCGCTGGATCATGTGCAGGTCCAAACAGTTCCGTATGTCCCTGAAATCGGACAGAACATTTCCCGACAGACCATAAGTCGGATCAGTCATCTGGTGGAAATATACGGCAATAAAAGCAGTCTTTACGATGCGTTATTTGATCAGCCGTATCTGGATGAATATGGAAAAATGTTTCGGGAGAGGCTGCATCGTCTGCAGGCGGCTCTGGCAGCCGGGACGGCTTTGGAGAATCGAAAAACCGGCACCGGTCAAGTGGCTGCAGAGACTCAGAAGGCTTGCACAGATCAAGTGGTACCGGCAGATCAGAATGCTTGTACAAGTCAGAGGTGTTTTGATTATGATTATCAAAGCAAGATCCGGCAAGCGGTATCCGGCTTTCTGGGGCTTGGAATCGGTATGACACCATCGGGAGATGATTTCCTGTGCGGATTGTTTGCGGCAGCTTACGCGAGAGGAGATTCCTGGCGCGGGGCGATGGATATGGATCGATACCGGGACTGGATCCGTGGAAGTACCGGCGCAGTCAGCAGTGCCATGCTGGAAAATGCCTGGCGTGGTCTGGTGAGAAGGTCTCTGTGGCAGTTATTTGATGCAATGGCACAGGGGGACTGGGAGGTGCAGAAAAGAGCCGTACATAATGTGATCCGTTATGGAAGCACATCGGGAACCGATATGATGTGCGGCGTTTTGTTTGGACTTTCGGGAGGAACAAATATATGAAGAAATATATTGAGATACGCAAAAATGAATATTATGATTCCGTGACGCTGATGTCGCTGTCAGCGCAGATCAAAAAGCGGGATGATGTGGACAATATCGTGGTGTCCATGGGAACCGCGATGAACAAAGAGCTTTTGGAGCACGTTGGTCTAAGCAACGATGAGGTGGAAAGCTGTGATGAAAATGATCTGATGATCGCTTTTGAGATTTCCGATAGCACAGAGGAAGAGGAGATAAAGCAGGAGATCGAGCGCAGACTGAAGGGCGATGAGAGCGGTAAGGAGCATCAGAAAGAAAATTATACTAGCCTGAAACAGGCGATGTCGCAGGAAGAGGAGGCGGATCTGGTTGTGATCTCTGTTCCGGGAGAATACGCCGGACGTGAGGCGAGAGTGGCTTTAAAGGCAGGAAAAAATGTCATGCTTTTCAGCGATAATATTACGGTCATGCAGGAAAAAGAACTGAAGGAACTGGCACATGAGAAGGAGCTGCTTTTGATGGGTCCCGATTGTGGGACATGTCTGATTAATGGAGTGGGACTCTGCTTTGCCAATCAGGTCAATGCCGGAGATATCGGTATCGCCGGGGCATCCGGAACCGGAATGCAGGAGGTAATGACGCTGATCAGCGAATATGGTGGCGGTATTTCCAATGCGATCGGAGTCGGCGGCCGGGATCTTAGCCGGGAGATTGGCGGGATCATGATGAAGGATGCGCTTCGTTTGCTGCAGGCAGATGAGCGGACAAAGATCATTGTTATGGTGTCCAAATTACCGGACAGTGAAGTGTTTGAGCAGATCCGGGAACTGATCCGTGAAGAGCTGACCAAACCGGTGGTTCTTGCGATCACAAACAGAGAGCCGGTCGAGGTTTCCGAAGAAAATGTGATTGTGGCAGAATCCCTGCGGGAAGCAGCGGCAAAGGCAGTTGAGCTTTCCCGTGGAACCGTGGTTCTTCCGTGCGAAAATATTATTGCGGATACCATCTCTTTTTCACCGAAACAGAAATATATTCGCGGACTTTATTGTGGCGGTACCCTGTGCGCAGAGAGCTTCTATTATCTGCAGAATAAGTTAAAGGACGTATATTCCAATGTTTCCCATGAGGAATCTTCAATGTTGGAGGATGTATTTGCGAGTCATGGAAATGTGCTTTTGGATCTTGGTGACGATCAGTTTACGAATGGAAGACCGCATCCGATGATGGACCCGACGATTCGCAATGAAAGAATTCTCGAGGAATGTAAGGATCCGGAGACAGCAGTAGTTTTGCTTGATTTTGAACTGGGATATGGCTCCGGTGCAGATCCTGTCGGAGGGACGATCGACACGATCCGGGAAGGAAAAAAACTTGCGGCAGAAGAAGGACGCGAGGTGGTTTTTGTGACGTATGTGTGCGGGACAAAAGCAGATTCGCAGAATAAAGCGCAGCAGAAAAAGCTGTTGGAGGATGCGGGCTGCATGGTTGCGGAGAGCAATATCGAGGCAGTGAAGCTTGCCTGTGAACTCGTGTCGGCACAATAAATAAACAGACATATGCAGAGCGGTTTGTTTGCCGGAATTGTGTGGGAAAGGATGGTGCATCAGATGAATCCAATATTAAACAAGGATAAAATATCTATTATAAATGTAGGACTGAAACGGTTTGAGGAGGACATGGAGGCACAGGCGGCAACGGTCTGTCAGGTAGACTGGAAGCCGGTTGCGGGCGGTAATAAGGAAATTCTTGCTGCGCTGGATGCGATCGAACCGATGCGTGACAAAATTGCGCAGGCGAATGCGGAGGTGATCGCAAGGATCCGTGCGGCAAAGCCGATGCTGGTTGATATCCGTCCGGCACTGGAATGTATTCCGGGAATGACCAAGACGACGATTCTTCATTCCGGACCGGATATTGACTGGGATGAAATGTGTGGCCCGATGCGCGGAGCTGTGATAGGAGCCGTGATCTATGAGGGGCTGGCTTCCGATGCCGCTGAGGCGGAGAAGATCATCGAAGAAGGAAAGATCACCTTCGGAGCGTGTCACAGCTATCATGCCGTGGGTCCGATGGCAGGAGTGATCTCTCCATCCATGCCGGTTCATGTGATCAAGGATATGACCAATGGCACATATGCATACTGTAACGTGAATGAGGGACTTGGAAAGGTGCTTCGTTTCGGAGCATATTCCGAGGAAGTATTAAACCGCCTTGCATGGATCCGGGATGAATTTGCGCCGGCGCTTCATAAGGCACTTGCTCTGACGGACGGCATTGATATTCAGTTGATCACGGCGCAGGCACTGCAGATGGGCGATGAGTGTCACAACAGAAATAAGGCGGCGACAAGTCTTTTCTATAAGCAGATCAGTCTGCTTCTTCTGCAGGCAGTGGAGGATAAAGAGGTGCTTGAGAGAGTGCTCTCATTTATTGCGGGAAACGATCACTATTTCCTCAATCTGTCGATGCCGGCATGTAAGATCTGTCTGGCGGCAGGACAGGGCGTAGAATATGCAACCGTGCTCACGGTTATGGCACGAAACGGTGTCAATTTCGGTATTAAGGTCAGCGGTCTTCCGGAAGAGGAATGGTTTGAGGGAGAGTCCAACTATATTGAGGGACTTTACTTCCCGGGCTACGGCAAAGAGGATGCAAACAGAGATATCGGAGACAGCGCGATCACAGAGACGATGGGGATCGGCGGCTTCGCCATGGGCGGCGCTCCGGCAATTGTACAGTTTGTTGGAGGAACAACGGATGATGCGCTGGCAGTGTCCCGAAAAATGTACAGTATCTGCGTGGACAGTAACCCGGCATATGCTCTGCCAAGCCTGAATTTCAAGGGAAGTGCAATGGGAATTGATATGCTTAAGGTGATCGAGACGGGAATCCTTCCGATCATCAATACCGGAATCGCCCATAAGGATGCAGGCGTAGGACAGATCGGTGCGGGAATTGTTTCACCGCCAATGGAATGCTTCTATAAGGCGCTGCTTGCTTATGTCCGCAAGTATACTTCTGGAAATGAATAGGAATGATGCACATGAGTACATATGTAATAGCAATTGGTGGGAACGCGCTGGCACAGAATGCCGGAGATCTGGACCGGATCCTTCGTGAGATCGCTGTGGCAGCAGTCGATTTTGCGGTGAAGGGTCATCATATCGTGCTGGTTCATGGAAACGGACCGCAGATCGGTAATCTTGTGATCCAGAATGAAGCGGCACGCCCGGTCATCCCGGAAAATTCCATGGATGAGTGTGTGGCAATGACGCAGGCAATGATCGGATATCCGTTGCAGCAGCACATTTATAATGAACTGCAGACAAGAAAAAGTGATCTGCAGGTAGCTACAATCGTGACACAGGTATTGGTGGATCGGGATAAGCTGGAAAGCCTCAAGCCGACCAAACCGATCGGACCGTTTTATACGAAGGAGCAGGCACGGCAGATCGCAGAGGAAACCGGCATGGTGATGGCGGAGGATTCCGGGCGGGGTTACCGCCGGCTGGTTGCATCTCCAAAGCCGGAAGGGATCGTGGAGATCGATACGATCCGCAGACTGTTAGATGCCGGTGCGATCGTGATCAGCGGTGGCGGCGGAGGCATCCCGGTTGTGCGGGAAGCTGATGGAAGCCTGCAGGGAGTCAGTGCTGTGATTGACAAGGATTTCACAGCGGAGCAGATCGCCTGTGACACCGGTGCAGATGAACTGCTTATTCTGACCGGCGAGGAATATGTTTCTGTAAATTATGGCACTTCGGATCAGCGTGCACTGCATCAGGTGACGCTGCAGGACATGGAAACATATATTGAGCAGGGACAGTTTCCGGAGGGTAGCATGCTTCCGAAGGTGCAGGCGGCAAAACGCTTTGTCACTCACCGGCAGGGCGGAACGGCAGTCATCGGATCACTGACCCGAATATGGGACATACTCGATGGCACCAGCGGAACGAGAATACAATGCGGGTAAGCACTTTAGTCCCTTCCTTCTCCCCTCAGAACCTGATCAAACAAACGCGCATTTTCTAATGTCATTTCCAGAGGACAGACCGCACTTTCGGTTTGTCCTTTTTGTATACAGGAAATTACTTCTTTTGCTTCATAATAAAATCCGTTTTCTTCGCCCTCATGGAAATCTTCCACCAGACGGTCGTTCAGATCATAGAGTCTGGCACGGTTGCCGAAATGGATCTTAGGAATGTGAATGTAGCCGTCGCTTCCGTAAAGGTAGGCATCCTCCGGCATTTTGGTCGTGAAGGAGCATTGGATGTTGGCGATGCAGTGCTCCAGCTGAAGATTTAAGCTGACCATATCATCAACGCCGGTTGGATAGTCCTTTTTCAGAAATTGCATGGCAAGGATTTTCTGGTCGGCATAGTAGGGCAGAAGCTCCATCGGATAGATGCCGATGTCGTACAGGGAACCGCCACCAAGCTCCGGATAAAACAAACGTCTGCTGTATTCCTTATCTGCTTTCCAGCCGATATTTGCCTGCATCAGATGAAGCTCGCCGATGCGGCCGTCCCGGATCCACTGGCGAACGCGTGTGGACTTTGGCAGAAAACGTGACCACATTCCTTCCATCAAAAATAAATGCTTTTCGCGTGCAAGATCAATGACCTCCCGGGCCTGTGCGCCTGTCTGCGTCATTGGCTTTTCGCAGATAACATGCTTGCCCGCCAGAAGACATGCCTTGATATTGTCATAATGTGCATTGGAAAGTGTTGCGATGTAGACCACATCAATGTCCGGATCGGCAAGCAGTTTTTCGTAGCTGTCATAATATAAAGAAAGTGATTCCTTCTTGGCCCACGCTTTGGCGCGCTCCATGGACTTGCTTGCAACTGCAGTGACGTCTGCCTCTGTTGTCATGCGGACTGCTTCGATAAATTTATGTGCAATATTTCCTGCACCGATTATTCCAAAATGTAACATAATATCTTTCTATCCTTTCTGAAAATGGAGAACTAAACCGCTCATTTCTACAAAAATAAATCCCCATCCATTATAACAGATGGGGATTCGTTTTGATACGCCCTTCGGCGTAAATATCCAAGCTTATCCGAGCAAAGCCTTATCCGAATCAAACTCTTCTCCGGATACTTCCTCAAACTTCACTAAAAGATCCTCTACGGTGAGACGTTTCTTCTCCTCGCCGGAAATATTCAGGATCACACGTCCGTTGTTCATCATGATCAGACGGTTGCCGTGTGCGATCGCATCACGCATGTTGTGTGTGACCATCATAGCGGTCAGGTGATTCTCCTCGATGATCTTATCGGTGAGGGCGAGCACCTTTGCCGCTGTCTTTGGATCCAATGCAGCGGTGTGTTCGTCCAGAAGCAGAACCTTCGGCTTCTTTAAGGATGCCATCAGCAGAGTGACTGCCTGACGCTGTCCACCGGACAACAGACCGACCTTTGAGGTCATACGATCCTCGAGACCAAGATCGAGAGTCTTTAACAGCTCGTGGAACTGAGTCTTCTCCTTCTTGGAGATACCCCAGCCAAGACCACGTCTCTGACCACGGCGGGCTGCCAGTGCAAGGTTCTCATCGATCTGCATGGTGGCAGTGGTTCCGGTCATCGGATCCTGGAACACACGGCCAAGGAATGTGGCACGCTTAAATTCAGGAAGTCCTGTGACGTCTACACCATCGATCAGGATAGAACCTTCATCAACCGGCCAGGAGCCTGCGATGGCATTGAGCATCGTTGACTTGCCGGCACCGTTTCCACCGATGACGGTGACGAAATCGCCTTCGTCAAGAGTCAGATCTACGCCATTTAAGGCGTGCTTCTCGTTGATCGTGCCAAGGTTGAAGGTTTTATGTACATTACGAATCTCTAACATTTATTTGCCCTCCTTTGCTGACGCACTGCTTAAAGCCGCTGCAGAACGCTTTCCGGCTTTCTTGAAGGAGCTTTTGCTCTTTCCTTTCAGATACGGAACTGCAAGGAAGACTGCAACAATGATCGCTGTGAACAGCTTCAGATCATCACTAGGCATCTTCAGCCAGAGAACGATACCGATAACGATATAGTAGATGATACCGCCGAGTACCACGAAGGTAAGGCGTCCCTTGAAGTCCATGTGCTTTCCGAGGATCGCATCACCGAGAACCTCGCCGATGATCACGGCTGCGAGACCGATAACGATGCCGCCGCGTCCCATGTTGACATCGGAGAAGCCGGAATACTGTGCCAGAAGTCCGCCGGACAGAGCAACGATTCCGTTGGAGAGGGCAAGACCGATCAGCTTCATCGTGTCGATGTTGATTCCCTGTGCCTTACTCATGGCCGGATTGCATCCGGTCGCACGGATCGCAGAACCCTGCTCAGTACCGAAATACCAGTAGAGAAGTGCGATGAGAACGATTGCAAATATTGCGCCAACGATAATCGCATGGGTCAGCTGGCGGGAAGAAATGATCAGGTTATACTTGTCAATACTGAGTGCCTGGTTTGCATGACGATCCATGATATTCAGGTTGATCGAATACAGCGCGATCTGTGTCAGGATACCGGCAAGGATCGGTGGAATACCGAGCTTGGTATGTAACAGACCGGTGCAAAGTCCGGCAAGAAGTCCGGCGATGCAGGCACAGAGAAGTGAAACCCAGATGCTGTGACCATTGATGGTCATCATAACGGTAACGGCTCCGCCGGTTGCGAAGGAACCGTCAACGGTCAGATCGGCAAAATCAAGCAGGCGGAATGTGATGTATACGCCGAGTGCCATGATACCCCAGATCAGACCCTGTGCAATATTGCCCGGAAGCGCATTCGTAAATGCGACCGGATTCAATGTTGCGAAATAATTTAATAAAGACATGTTAATCCTCCAATACGCCAAAATTATTTGGTAGAAAGCTTTTCGTAATCATCCGGTACAGTTACCTTCAGATCGTCAGCGCGGTCTGCAATATATTCCTTTGTGAACTTAGGAGCTGTCTTAACTTCCATCTTTGTGATGTCAGCGTCGTTTACGAGAATGTCATAAGCCATCTCACCGGTCTCGTATCCGAGATCATAGTAGCTGATAGAAAGTGTTGCAACACCACATCCCTTTGCAATACCTTCCTCACCGGCGAAGATCGGAGTCTTAGCAGGACCGGCTACGTTGTTGATCGCCTCTGTACAGGATGCTGCTGTATTATCGGTAGGAATGTAGATTACATCAGATGCGTCACATGCGCTCTTTGTAACGGAAGCAACATCATTGGAATCTGCGAAGGTGTACTCTTTGATCTTGTAGCCCTCATCTTCCAGATACTTTGTGATCGTTGTAGACTGGTAAATACTGTTTGGCTCAGAAGAGCAGTAGATAATACCGATGTTCTTGGCATCCGGGAAAAGCTCCTTGATGCATTTGGCCTGCTGGTCCAGTGGAGCAAGGTCGGTTGTTCCGGAAACGTTCTTGCCGGTTACGCCGTTCCAGTCAGAAATATCAAGAGCAGTACCATAGTCTGTAACAGAGGTACCAAGTACCGGAATGCTGTCTGTTGAGGAAACAGCAGCCTGAAGAGCGGCTGTTGCATTACCCAGGATCAGATCATAGTTGTTAGTTACGAATGATGTACAGATGGTAGAACATGTCGGTGCGTCACCGGCTGCGTTCTGCTCATCGAATTTAACCTTATCGCCGAGCTTATCCTTCAGAGCCTTCTTGAAGCCGTCTGTAGCAGCGTCAAGAGCTTCGTGCTGTACGAGCTGGCAGATACCGATGGTATAAGTCTTGCCTGATTTGTCTGCTGTAGAATCAGAACCGCCGTTAGTAGTTGCGGAATTGCCGCAGCCTGCAAGTCCAACGACCATTGTCGAAGCGAGCGCTACGGATAAAAGTTTCTTGAATGTCTTTTTCATAGTTAGATTTCCTCCTTGATGTTGCCGGTACGCAGAACGGTGAAATCCTGCTGTACCAAATAATGTGTGCAATTGTATAAATTATAGGGTTTTACGGGAAATAAGTCAATATTAGATAATACACTGGTATTTTTTCAAAATATGAATTACAATAATAAAATATAAGAAGAAAATGATGCAGGAACAAAAGCAGACAGTGATGCGGAAGTTCGTGGCATCAATCAGCAATAAAGTTAAAATACGGGTAAGGGGACAACGAACAGATGAGTGACAGCAGGGAACGAGAGAAGAGTTCGCTAAATGGGACAGAGCGTACAGGGTCAGGGAGAGGTACATTGCCGGAGGGAACCGTCTTAAATGGACGCTATAAGCTGGAAAAGGTGCTTGGCAGAGGTGGCTTTGGCATTACCTACAAGGCACTTGATATGAATGTGCAGGTGGATGTTGCCGTGAAGGAATATCTGACCGAACCGGGAGAAGAGCCGGAGCGTGCCGTGCGCGAGGCACAGATTTCGGCATCCCTTTATGATCTGGAGGGAATCGTGGCAGTGCGCGATTACTTTATCGATCGGGGGATTGCCTATATCGTGATGGAATATGTCCAGGGTATCAGCATTAAGCAATACATTGCGCAGCATGGACGTATGGATGGGAAAGAGGTTCTTGCGGGCATGAAACCGCTTCTCAAATCGATCCGGAGGATTCATGAGAAGGGGATCGTTCATCGGGACATCAGTGCGGACAATCTGATGATCACGCAGGATGGGAAGCTAAAGCTTATTGATTTTGGCGCAGCAAGCCTTCTGGATCCGAAAAGAGAAGAGCATACGATCCTTATTAAAAGGGGATTTGTTCCGGTGGAGCAGTACCGCTCCGAGGAGAAGATCGGTCCGTGGACTGATGTGTATTCGCTCTGCGCCACGATGTATTTTATGATCACAGGCATGGTGCCGGAGGATGCCATGGAGCGATGGATTTCCGATAAGATCACGAATCTGCAGGATATTTTCGGAACCGGGCTTGCGCCGGAGCAGTCAAAGGCGATCATGAAGGGGCTTGCGGTGAAGAAAGAGGATCGGTATCAGGATGTGGTGCAGCTTGCTGAGGTTCTTTATGATGAGCATGTGATGCGTCAGAACCTCTGGTTTCGCACCGAGGAGCTTCCGCACCAGATGCTGTCCGGTGGGCATACACAGACTGTGCGCCGGGAGGCAGCCGCATTTTTGAAAAAGAGCGATCCCAAAAAGAAAATGATCTGGAGAGTGGCAGCCGGTGTTATTATATTTGCGGCAGTTGTTGTGCTGTGGATTTATCTTGGCGGACCGGGAAGCAGAGGGCAGAAGAAGGGCTTGCAGCCGGAGAAAGCAGCCGTTTCTGTGACAATGCAGCCTGCCGCAACAGATGGTGTCACGTCATCAGTACAGCCGGACGAAGCAGGCGATACGACATCATCGCCGTCCGGTAAAGAAGATAATACGACATCAACCTCCCGGTCTGATGAACCTGTATCCGCAAAGCCGCAGTCTTCAGATGGAGCAGGGAAATCTGACGGGAAGAACAGTGCTACGACAAACAATACCGGTTCCAAGGCGGCTTCAAATAAAACTCCAGCCAGACACGCCGGCGCAGACCGTCAGTCATCCACAAAGACCGGCACAGGGAATACGTCGTCAAAGTCCACGAAATCATCGGCGGGAACTGTTTCTGCCAAACCGGCAAAGAAGCCGGCAGCAACGAAAAAGCCATCGTCCGGTTCCGGAAAAGACAGCAACTCCGGTGGGGATTTTGAGGGAGATTTGGATGATCTTTTACAATAAACAATATGACAAAAAAATAAACCAAATAAGACAGCTCTATGATATCCTTAGATCATGGAGTTGTTTATTTATACTATAAAATCAGAAAGTATAATAAATGATCGCTTCTGATTTCATTAAGATAACCGAAGGAGAATACATAATGAGTGATACGTATTGTAAACAACTATATCGTGATATCACAAGTAACTATTATCAGGAATTTACTTCCTTTATGACAAAGCACTGGTATCCGGAAATCTTAGGGGATTCCGAAATCACACAGGAAGAGCGTCAGGGAGCTTATCAGAATTTCTATAAGACGATCAAGGATGCCCGGATCGCAAACCGCCAGACGATCCGCAGATGGTTTGGGCTGAGCGAACAGAGCATTCCATCCAGAACCTATATTTTCAGGATTGCGCTGGCAGCAGGGCTGTCGGTGGAGGAGACCGAAGAGTATCTGCAGCTTGGCATTTCACAGCAGGGGATTCAGGATAACGATTACCGGGAATTTATCGCGCGATATTGTCTGGATCATGGGCTCGGGATCGACAAATGTCGTCGGATGATCGAGTTTTATGAGCGTAAAAGTCAGAACAGAGGAAAATGGGAGCAGGAAAGTAACACGAACTGGGTACGGGAACAATACACGGTAGTCCGGGATTATCCGGAGGAGGAGTTTCTGGTCTGGATGCATAAACACCAGAAATATTTCAAAGGCTACAGTCTGACGGTACTCAAATGCTATAGACAGCTTGTGGAAGAATGTCTGATCTTTTTGCGCAAGGATGTGATGGAGTCTCTGGCGCAGGAGCTGCAGGCTGCAGGCTTTATGGAGTGGCGTGAGCAAAAGGGACAGAAGGGCGTTTACGGTGGAACGGAGATTGAGCGGTTTGTCAAAAATCGTCTGCGTACGATCCGAAATCCGTTGTCGCCGGACAAGGCAAAGGAAATACGTCGTCTGGCAAGCGTGGCATATGCACCGCAGGACCGCATCAGCGATCTGGTGCTGGAGCTTTACTCCACAATGCCGGGGCGAAACAAGCACCAGGACAAATATGCACTTTACAATGCACTTGGCGGAGAGATCCATCGTGTCGATAAAAAGTACATTTCCGAGCTGCTCAACTCAGCAGTGCTTCGGGAAAAGCAGATGATTCTGCAGATGGAGCTGGCAGCCGAAACAGACGAGGCAGCCCGCCGGACCAAGGAAAAAGAATTAAAGAAATTCAAGCAGCGCATTCATCTGGTGCAGCGTTCAGATTTGTTGGTGCTGGCGCAGTACATCATTTACCGAAGGATAGAAGAGATTTCAATGCTGTACGAAAAACCGTACAGTGCCCAAACAGCAAAAGACGAATTCTGTGAGCTGGCAGACGGTATGCTGGAGCTATGTGGCATGCGCAGGGTCGATGACAGATATATGCTCGACCATGTACTTTTGTCCTGCTTCGCAGAGGAGGATATATACCTGTTCATTGAAATTATCGAGGGCGGCGAATAAAGGTGGTGCAGAATGGAACATGCAAAACTGAGTGTGGAAATCCTGTCGTACGATCGCACGGGTGTAAAGAAAGTGATCAGAGAGTTGGATGGAGGGATTTTCAAGGGGATAAAAGATGTTGTTAAGGTGAAACCAATTGCCAGAATGGGAACGGGATTGGTTGTGTCATTTCTAAAATTAATTGCTCAGGTACCAGACGTGGGAAAACAGGCATTGCACATTAAGGGATTGCAAAAAATGGCAGCAGGGAAGGGAAGTCATGCAATTAACAAAAGCATAAAGAAAGCACTGAACCTGAAAGAAAAACAGAAATTTATTTCTATTGAAGAGATCTCGATCAAGAAAAAGAAAGGAGAGAAAGCGATGAAGCTGGAAGTAGAGTTGAAGGATATTGATCTGACGAAAACACTGGACGTTGTATTGAAACAGATGAAACAGCAGCAGACCGATAAGCGCAGGAAAAAACTAGAGACATACAAAGAAAACGGGGATGCAAAAGCTGCACAGAAGCTGGATAGCAACGATGTCCTGAAAAGCGGTCAGAAGTTGATGTTTCAAATGCTGGAGGCAATCAACAGTGAAGTGGATAACGACAGGAAATTTGCGCTTGTTCAGAGTCTGGTTGCGTGGGCGAATGACAGTGGACTGGCTGGAATTGTCTTAAAAACGCTGGCGGAAAGCGATGGGAAAATGGGTGAAATGATTCAGGCGATGAAGCTTGAGATCGGAGAAATATCATTGACGGAGTAGAAGTTATTATCATAGGTGACGGAGTGGGAGGAACGCTTATGTTGTTTAATACAAATCATTATATTAAAGTATTTATGGATACCCTGCACAAAAGCAAAAAGTATGCGGGGGATCATGCAGAGGCTGCAAAATACTATGATGTCCGGACGATGGATGAGCTGGCAAAACAGCATGTTGACCGGGAGGGAAGCTTTTTGATCCGTGTGACCGGAGAAGATTCCTACCAGGCGGCGAGATCCCTGAAAAAGCAGGGTGCTTCGGATGTGCTGGTGCTTAATTTTGCCAATTCCATTTCGCAGGGCGGAGGCGTGCGGATCGGAGCAAGAGCGCAGGAAGAAGACCTGTGCCGGACATCAACATTATACAATTCCCTGATCTCGCAGGAGGCATTCCCGTTTTACGATTACAATCGCAAAAATGACAAAAACGAGAGTGGATCTGACACGGCGATTTACTCGCCTCATGTGTTTATCATCAAGGATGAAAAGTACCACGACATTGCGCCGGTAGAAGTATCGGTTGTGACAATGGCGGCACCGATCAACGAACCGGGGATCCATGCAGCAGAAATTCTCGATCAACGGATCTATAAGCTGCTTTGTCTGGCGGAGAGCATCGGACATAAGAAACTCGTACTCGGAGCCTGGGGCTGCGGCGCATTTGGCAATGACCCACAGGAGGTTGCCGAATTTTTTCGGGATAATCTGAAGAAATTCGACTGCTTTGAAGAAGTGGTATTTGCAGTGCGGATGGTGGCAGGACGGGACGAGAGGAATTATCAGGTGTTTCAGAAGGTACTAAAAAAACTATAAAATACAAAAATGGAGGAATCATTATGGAAAATCAAAGAACAATAGAACAGAGAATTGAAAACTTTAAGGGGATTTATAACCGCTTAGAAAAGATAGTGGACAATATTCCCGATGCCATTCCGAATACTGTGACGGACATGATTAAAAAACAGATTCTGGGGGACGAAAATCTCCGGGAACTTATTAATCAATTAGATCATCATCGTCCGCCGAGAATCTTTGTTATGGGACGTACCGGAGTTGGGAAGAGCAGTTTGATCAACGCATTATGTGGCATGTACGTTGCAGAGGTAAGTGCTGTCGATATTGGAACGAAGGAGACTGTAAGTTACAGCTGTAAAGAGCAGGGCCGAACGCTTATGGATATTTTAGATTCTCGTGGATTTGCGGAACATGAAGGAGAAAATACAGAGACTGCTGAAGAACAATTATGTGATGATATTATAGAATTTGATCCAGACGTTGCACTTTTAATCATAGGATGTACGGATAGATCGAATGCAACAGATGATGATATAGATTTTATAAAGAAAGTTCGGGAGAAATATTACAAAAAAAATAATGCAGAGCTTCCGGTTGTTGTTGCGTTGAACAGAGTGGATGGAGTTATGCCTGCGAGAGAAACGGATCCAAATAGTTATTCCGAAAAGAAATTAAATCGGATTCAGGAGCATGCAGCGTTCTTTGAAGAGAAGTTTGATAAGAAACAGTTTAATGCAAGTGCTGTGATTCCGGTATCTTCATTAATTGATTGGAAAAATGATCAGGGAGATGAAATAGATCTGGATGATATTAACGAACTTTCAGCGGAAGAACGTAAACGGTTGGAAATCAGTTATGATGGCCGTTATAATATTGATAAACTTCGGGAAAGTTTGGAAAATGCAATTGCTGACTATGAGGCTCAGATGGGGATGAGAATGGCTTTTAAATTGGAGGAATTGGTTTTAAAAATTGCCAATCATGTCAACAAAGCGATGTCGACTATTTCTGGGACAGTTGCACTCAGTCCAATTCCAATCAGTGATATTTATATCTTATTGATTATTCAGGCATTAGATACGGTTATGATAGCAGCTTTAGCCGGAAGTGAGATATCAATAAAAACAGCTAAGGATTTTGTTATACGCTTAGGAGGTATGGGAGGAGCCGGATTCGGTTTTAGATTGGCAGCACAGCAGGGATCCAAACTTGCAAATATGTTATTCCCGGGAGCCGGTTCCACGATCAGTGCGGCGATTGCCAGTGGAGGAACCTATGCCATTGGAAAAGCAGCTATCAATCATTACATTTTAGGGTACAATGAAATTGATGTGAAAAAGTTATTTGAAAAGGACAAAAAAGCTGATAAAGAAAATTAAATATAAAATTTGGTAAAATTGATAGGAGCAGAGGCAATATGTCTCTGCTCTTAATGCTTTTGGTGCAATTGCTGTCACTTTGTATTTGGTATTATTTGCTGTTATAACAGAAGGAATGTTTATTTTTTGTCTTAAAATATTACATTCGACATATGGATGATGTCAAAAAAATAAACCACTTCATCCACATAGTTGTTATACTAAATTTATAAACAATGAGAGTGGTTTAGTAAAGAAGGTGATATGATGTCGTGGTTGATTGACCCAATTATTTCCTGGCTGACGATTCTGGTTATGCGTAGTGGAGATTCTATAGGTGTTAAGGGAATATTGATATTTTTTTTGGCAGTGCTTGGAACAGGCATTGCACTGTTTGTTGGTGCATGGCTTTCTGGGAAAAACAATGAGTGAGGAGGACTTTGAATGAAGAATGTAAAAAGAATTTTATTGTCAATGATTTTAGTGGTCGTTATACAGCTGTGCTTTCCGTGTGATACGATCAGTGCGACAGAGTTGTCTGCTTCAGGAAGAATTACCGGATTGCAGAATGGTGATGCTGCAAATGTTATTTTGTATAACAATTATCAGTCGTACAGTGCTGCAACAGATGAAAAAGGCGATTATTCTTTCAGAGGCATAGAGTTGGGTGATTATTTTGTCAAAATTGATATGGCAGGATATTCTGTACCAAAACCTGTACAGGTGAAAGTAGAGAGTGCGGGTGTGGTCGTGCCGGACATGGAAGTGACAAAGGCAGCGGAATCGGATTATTTTTATCAGTGGAAGGCTGATGATACTTATTTCGGATACGAAGAAACGGCGAATGTTGTCAGTCCATGGAAAGTAGAATTTCTAGATGAAGATGTATATCCAAGTGATGCCACAGATTCCATTCGTTTATATCAGAAATATAAGGTTATCTTAAGTGATGAAGAGGAAAAATGGGCGGGAGATTACACCTCTCGTTTTTATGAATTGTATCAAAATATTCCGCAGCAGGGAGAGAAAAAGCCAAGTAAGTGGATTCTGACCGATAAACATATTAATAATGATATTACAATTACATATGGCGAAGAAGCAAATACGGTAACTTTATCAAAGGATGTTTTTCAAAACGCAATTCCAAGAAAAGCAAAAGTGAATGGAACTTTGGGAACTTTTTTCTCTAATCGTCTTTATGATGCTTTGGTGCGCTATGTTACACATGACGGGGAAGATATTGATGCAGTAGACTATATTCTGGTTCAGAATTTTGGGTGTTCTATCAAGGTTCCGGATTATGAGGAATTGACCGCAGGGGTAACGGATGAGACAGCGGCGGCTTTTGAAATGTTTAAGCCGGAGGAGCTGGTTGCTATTTTAAATATGTTTGAAGAGATGCCAAGTGGTTTTCATAAAATCAGTGGTTTGAAGTATTTAATAAGACGGACAGATGGAACTAAAAATCCAATATATCCAGATGCTGCAGCGGTTTCGTGGGTACATCATGATCCGGGATATATGGAATTCGTTGATGTTGCATTTAAAGGAGATCAGGTATCGGATACATTTCGTTTAATGCTGCATGAGAAATCTCATTTTTATATCGTGCACCGAAAATCCAGATGAAACCGTTAAACACTCAGGCGATCATCCGTAAATATATGGATATTTTTCAGATGGAGAGGGAAGACGCCATGCAGATGGCGGATCTGACACAGGGGTATCCGTTTGCGTTTCAGGTGTTAGGTTATCTGACATGGAATAATCATGGTGACTATCAAAATGTACGCACGGAATATGTGATCGATAATTATTGATCATATGGAAGCGGAAGCAGGAACACCAAACGGGCTGCTCCTATAATATGTATCCGTAATTCTGGACACATACCATAGGGGCAGCCGTAGTCCGTGCATAATACTTTGCCTCCGGTGACGTAATAAGACTTGTTGTCAACGCCGCAGTCGTAGGAAGAGTCGGCGCCGGTGTAGGTGCTTGTTATGGTGTCGTTTGGATCGAGGTCACCAAGCCGTTTGCCTTGTTTGGACAGACGTGTGTAGACACGTTCCTGATTGGAATCTGTGTGCTCGTATACCAGTGATTTTCCGTATGAGCCAAGGGAGTAAATGGAGACTATGAGAAAAAGTCTGTAAATAAGATTCTTCTATGATAATGAAAGGCAAA
>ERZ791815.24-NODE-24-length-173658-cov-7.869161_pt1 | contig 173658 bp, 198 predicted proteins | sample MGYA00510302_ERZ791815 | MGnify/ENA primary metagenome ERZ791815 (study PRJEB30046, sample SAMN00791995) | human gut metagenome | study: EMG produced TPA metagenomics assembly of the A metagenome-wide association study of gut microbiota in type 2... | reverse complement strand
TGGCTGCTGCCGTCAACAAGATCGGCGTTGGCCCCGAGGACGTTGTGTTCTGCGGTCGTCAGGCAATCGATGGCGATACCGCACAGGTCGGCCCCCAGATCGCTGAAAAGCTGCATCTGCCGCAGGTTACTTACGTTGCCGACATCCAGAAGGATGGCAACACGCTGACCGTGAAGCGTATGCTGGAGGACGGCTACATGATGGTCAAGGTGCAGACTCCCTGCCTGCTGACCTGCATCAAGGAGCTGAACGACCCCCGCTACATGAGCGTGAACGGCATCTTTACCTGCTACGACAAGCCCATGGAAGTGTTCGACTACAACGCATTGAAGGACGATCCGCTGATCGAGGTGGACACCATTGGCCTGAAGGGTTCTCCGACGAACGTCTTTAAGTCCTTCACTCCTCCGCAGAAGGGCGCAGGCACCATGCTGCAGGGCGACGATGTTGCTGCCCAGCTGGCTGGCATCCTGGCCAAGAAGCACCTGATCTGATGAAAGGAGCATAGGATTACAATGGCTGATTTTAACGAATACAAGGGCGTATGGGTCTTTTGCGAGCAGCGCCAGGGCGCACTGATGTCCACTGACTTCGAGCTGGTAAGCGAGGCCCGTAAGCTGGCCGACGAGCTGGGCTGCGAGGTCACCGGCCTGCTGCTGGGCGACAACGTGGAGGGCATTGCCAAGGAGCTGGGCGGCTACGGTGCCGACAAGGTTCTGGTGTGCGACAGCCCCCTGCTGAAGAATTACACCACCGACGCATACGCTAAGGTCGTGTGCGATATGGTCAACGAGTACAAGCCTGAGGTGCTGCTGATCGGCGCTACCAACATCGGCCGCGACCTCGGCCCCCGCTGCGCAGCCCGTCTGCACACCGGCCTGACCGCCGATGCTACCCATCTGGATATCGACACTGCAAAGTACATCGACTTCCTGAAGGAAAGCTCCACCATCGATCTGTCCAAGCAGAAGTTCGATATGGAAGACCGCAACCTGAAGATGACCCGTCCCGCATTCGGCGGCCATCTGATGGCTACCATCATCTGCCCCCGCTTCCGTCCCCAGATGTCCACTGTGCGTCCCGGTGTTATGAAGAAGGCTCCCTTCGATCAGGCCAAGGCTGATGCCTGCCAGATCGTCAAGCCCGCCTTCAGCCTGACCGCTGAGGACATCAAGACCGAAGTGCTGAGCGTGGAGAAGGCCGCTGAGAAGCTGGTCGACCTGATCGGCGCAGACGTCATCGTCTCCGTGGGCCGTGGTATCAGCAAGGATGTCAACAAGGGCATCGAGCTGGCCGAGCAGCTGGCAGCCGCTCTGGGCGGCGGTGTCGTGGGCGCTTCCCGTGCCGTCACCGATGCAGGCTGGATGACCGCTGACCATCAGGTCGGTCAGACCGGCAAGACCGTGCACCCCAAGATCTATGTGGCTCTGGGTATCTCCGGTGCCATCCAGCACACCGCCGGTATGCAGGATTCTGAGTGCATCATCGCCGTCAACAAGAACGAGGGTGCTCCCATCTTCGGTGTTGCAGACTACGGCATCGTGGGCGACCTGTTCAAGGTCGTGCCCGAGCTGATCAAGCAGATCGAGGCAGCAAAGGCTGCTCTGTGATCATCTGTCCCGAGCATATTTACAATAGCATAGCCTGAATTGTGGGAGGGCGGTTCTTCGGAGCCGCTCTCCTTTTTTGCGTGCCGCTTACACCAGCCGCCGGGCAAGCCATTCCAGCCGCTCCACCTCTACCTGTGCGCGGCGCAGCTCGCCCAGCGCATCCTCGGTGGCCTGCTGCTCAAGGTATCCGTCCGCCGCCCGCAGTGCAGCTTCCAGCTCTGTGTAGTCAGCAGTGCGCAGCAGATGGCTCATAGTTTCCCGCATGGTGTCGCACAGCTCTGCACCCTCGGCAAGCGCCTGCCGCGCAGTGGGAAAGTCTTTCTGCCGTACCGCTTCAAGGGCGCAGTCCAAGTCAGCCGAGATATCCTGTGCAAAACCCTGCACCCGTCCGCTGCTGTAAAGGGATACCCCCAGCAGCGCAGCTACGATCAGGATGCACGCATAGATCCGCTTCATCGCTTTCCTCCCGGCTGACGGCCTTCCTTTTTCAGCAGAAAATAGTCCTCGGTCTCGTTGCCGATAAGCAGTAAGATCTCCTGCGGCAAAACCGTGTTTGCCGTGGCGGTGCGTTCCAGCCACGCACGGTCTTTGCCGCACCAGCGCAGATTATCCTCCAGCACCTGTCCGTCCAGCACAAAGGGGATGGTGGCCTGTGTCTGCTGCACCTTCAGCTGCAAGTCGGACAGGGTGGCTGCTTCCTGCTCCGGGCGAAGCGCCGCCGACAATGTGCCGTTCGTTTCAATGACGGCGTAAGACACCCTGCGTGGGTCAAAGATATCCTTGCCGCGCAGCGCCTCCATCAGGTCAGCGGTGGTCAGCCGCAGCATCCGCAAAGCGTTCTGATCGATCTTTCCATCCAGAATGACCGTTTTGGGTCGCCCGGAGAGAAAATTGAAGAATTTCTGGCTGCGGAAGCTCACCACTGAACCCAGCAGTTCCAGCGCCGCAATGAGGAACAGCGGGATGAGGCTGGCGGTGATGGGCACATCCTCCGATTCAATGGAGATGGACGCCAGATTGGAGATCAGGATGGTGGATACCAGCTCCTCCGGCTGCAACTCTCCCAGCTGACGCTTGCCCATCAGCCGCATGGCAAACAAAACGCAGAGATACAGGATAATGGTGCGGCAAAGCAGCAGTTTCATGCACAAACCCTCCCGGTGCGGTGTGCGCGGCGTATTCCGCTGCGGCAAAGCGGGCATACTGCACACACAAAGGAGTGATAGATGTGCAGCAGCTTTCGCAAAGCCTTGCGGAAAACCTGTCCGCGCTTGATGCTAGGTTTGGCAAGTCGGCAGATTATTATGCGAAGAAGATCGTTTTATATGGCTGTCCGGGATGTATCGTAATGTTTGACGGCATGGCAAGCTTAGATTCGCTCTGGGAACTGCTGCTGGACGCTGCCGGACGCCAGTCTGCTTTTGTCCGGCTTACCGGCGCACAGGCCTATGCGTATATCCTGCACGGGTCGGCTTTTCCGGCTGAGAGCGCCCCAGTGCAGGATCTGCCGCAGCTTGTAGCGCGGCTGACAGCCGGCATGGCTGTGCTGCTGTTAGAGGGATGCAGCAGCGGTATTGTTTTTTCGGTGCAGGGGCTCAAGTTCCGCTCTGTGGAAGAGCCATCCGGCGAGGGCAATCTGCGCGGCAGCAGGGAAGGCTTTACCGATCTGCTGCGGGTGAACCTGAGCCTTTTGCGCCGTCTTGTCCGCACCGACACCCTTGTGCAGGAGACTGCACAGGCGCACACCTGCTGCAATACAGAGTACGCCCTTTGCTACTGCAAGGACCGTGCCGACCCCGCCATGGTGCGCCGGGTGCGTGCCATTTTGCAAAGTGCAAGGCCGGAGCTGCTGCTGGATTCCAGCTATTTTGTGCCGTGGCTGCTGCCCGGTAAGGCGCGGCTGTTCACCCCGGTACACTATACCGAGCGCCCGGCGGTCGCCGCCGCGAAGCTCTGCGAGGGCAAGCTGGTAATTTTGGTCAACGGCAGCCCCTCAGCGCTGGTGCTGCCGGCGCTCTTTAGTGAACAGTTCGAGTGTCTGGATGATTACGCTTCTACGGCGGCGTTTTCCTCTTTTCTGCGGGTGCTGAAATATTTTTCTTTCTACCTTACGGTGTTCTTACCGGGGGTCTTTGTGTGTGTGGCGGTGTATCTGCCGGAGCTTTTGCCCCCGCAGCTGCTGTATAAGATCGAAGCAGCCGAAAAGGCTACGCCGCTGCCCCTTTTTGCCGAGATGCTGCTGGTGATCCTGATCTTAGAGATCATCCGAGAGGCGGGGCTGCGGATGCCGCAGTCGCTGGGGCACTCGGTCAGTCTGGTGTCGGCGCTCATCATCGGAGACGCCGCCATTGCCACCGGGCTTATGAGCACCCCGGTCATCTTTGTGGCTAGTATTACGGCCATTGCGGTCTTTGTCACCCCAGGACTGTATGAGCCCGCCACCCTTTTGCGCATCGGCACGGTGCTGCTGGCAGGGCTTGCCGGGCCGGTAGGGCTGGCAGCGGCGTTTTTCGGCTTTTTGCTCAGTATCGTCAGCACCGAAGCACTGGGCGTGCCATACCTTGCGCCGCATCCGTTCCCGCAGCAGCCGCTTTCCGATGACGGCGTTCTGCGCCGCAACTACCGGCAGCTGTCCCGGCACGGGTTCAATATCTGGCAAAAGCGGGAGAGGGGGAAGCGGCGGTCATGAAGCAGCAAGCAGGATATTTTACCCCAGCAGCGCTGACCCTCAGCGTGGTCACGGCAGCGCTGGCAGATGGCATCCCGCAGGGTGTCCCGGTGCGCCGGGCACTGTGGCTGGGCGCAGTCAGCACGGTGTGTCTGTGCATCCTTTCAGCACTGGCTGCGGCGGCGCTGCTGAACAAAGCACCCTCCTTCGCGGTACGGTTGGCACTGACGGCCGGGTTATTTATGGAACTGGCACACACCATCGCGCAGGCACAAGGGCTGTGCGCGGCAGAGTTTTCCTCCATGGCGCTGCTGGGCTTTCTGCCGCTGCTGCTCTGGGCGGGGTGGGGTATCCGCCCCGCAAGCTGGAACGCCTCGGCGCGGGTGCTGTGGTGGTTTGCCGCCGTGGGCGGCGTTATCTGCCTGCTTGGGCTTGCAGGACAGCTGCACTGGTACCGGCTGTTCACCCCGGCACAGCCGACTGGAACAAACTGGAGCGTACCGGTCTATGCAGAATACTTTGCAGGAGCCCTTTTGTGCAGCGCGCAGTCGGTGCGGCGCACGGTCTGGCTGCCGGTATGGGGCTTTGCGGTGCAGGCGGCGGCCTTGCTGGGCGGCGCTTTGCTGTTTGGAAGCGGCGCATACCCCCGGTTGGAGCTGCTGCGGGCGTGGAGCGGCGGCAGCTTTTCCCGCATGGATGCGCTGCTTTTGCTGCTGTGGTTGCTGTGCGCTGTCTACCGAGCGGCCATGCTGTGTGCCGCCATCCGCTTGCTCTGGCAGCAGCCGGAAGCTGAGGTGCAGCCATGAGAAATGCAAAATCTTACAAGCCGCTGCTGTTTTTACTGCTGACAGGGTGGTGCCTTTTGTTCCTGCGGTGCGAGAGCACCGAGAAAAGCATGGTGCGGGCAGTGTATCTGGCACAGACCGAACAGGGGTATCAGGCAGGGCTGCTTTATCAGGCACCGCAGGCCGCCGCCGATGCTGCCGATGCCACTGCTGCATTGCAGTTTGTGCAGGCAGAGGGTCAAACGATGGAGCGGGCATTGGATGCGGCAGAGCAGGCACTGCCCCAAACCGCAAGCTACCGCCTGTGTGATTACCTGCTGCTGTCAAAAGCGGAAGAGTCCTTATTAACAGAGTACGAGCAGCTTGTGCTGCGGCGCGGCTGCGGACGCACGGCGGCAAGGCTGCTTTGCGCCGAAGGGGAGATAGACCGCCTTGCCGCACAGGCCGCTTTACCGGACGCCCTGATGGCACAGCTAAAGGCCGCAGCGCCCACCGCGCCCCGGCTGTATGAGCACACAGAGCAGGGGCTTCTGCCCATTCTCCGGTGGAACGCGGAAGAGGTGTCTTTGCAGGAGGGCGGTGTTCTGCACACTGTGGTGGGTAATACGCTTTTGTCTCCGGAGCAGGCCGAGGTATACCGTCTGCTTACCGAACAAGGCGGCACCCGGCAGCTCTGGCTGGAAGGGGAGCGCATTGGCATCCGGCGCTGCACCGTTTCGGTCACCCTGCAAAAGGCGCAGGTACTTGTGCGGCTGGACTGTCAGCGTGCCGCCCACAGCCCGCTGCCCACGCAGGCGCAGCAGCAACAGCTTGCGGCGCAGTGCACGGTGCTTTTGCAAAGCTGCTGGCAGCAGGGCGTGGATGTGCTGCACCTGCAAGCCCGGGCAGCGCTGCGGGACGGCAGCGGCGCAAGTTTTGACCCAACAAAAAACGCCTGCCCGCAATTGCGGACAGACGTGCATTTCATGCTGTATTAAGAGGCAGTGGGGAAGGTAACGGTGATGGTGGTTCCAACGTCTACCTGACTTTCCAGCTTGATGCGGGCATTGTGGATGCGGGCAATGTGCTTGACGATGGCAAGCCCAAGTCCGGTGCCGCCGGTGGCTTTGCTGCGGCTCTTATCCACCCGGTAGAAGCGCTCGAACACGCTGGACTGTGCCTCCCGCGGGATGCCGATGCCGTTATCTGCTACGGTCAGGGAGCAATGCCCGTCCCGGCTGCAGGCGGTAATGATTTGTACCTTGCCGCCCGGGCGGTTGTAGCGGATGGCGTTATCGCACAGGTTCTGGCACAGTTCATCCAGCAGCGCGCGGCTGCCCAGCACCGGGGCACTCTCGCCCAGATAGGTCAGGGAGATATAAGCGCGGCGTGCATTCAGTTTCTGGCGCTCCACGCATTCCTTGGCCACATCCAAAAGGTCTACCGTTTCCATCACCGGGGCGTCCCCGGTCTCGCTTACGGTATCCAGTTTGGAAAGCTGCAAAATGTCGTTGACCAGCTGGATCATGCGGGTGGCTTCGCTGTGGATCTTGCGGCCGAAATCCGGCACATCCTCCGGCTTTGCAATGCCGGTCTCGATCAGCTCTGCATAGCCGGAAATACTGGTCAGCGGGGTCTTGAGCTCGTGGCTGACATTGGCAGTAAACTCCTGCCGCATTTTCTCGTTGTTTTCCCGCAGGATGCGGTCAGAATGGATGCTCTCCGCAAAGGGAATCAGCTCCCGGTAGGGCACGTTTTCCTGAATATGATCCAGATCTTCGGTCATGTTCAGCACCGGCTGTACCAATGCCTTGGTCAGCAGAGCAGCCAGCACCGCAGCGGCCAGCATCAGCGCTACACAGCTCAGTACAATGGCCGGGATAGTGGAGTCGTAGATAGACCATACGGTCTCGGCGTCCTGCGCCACGCGCAGCACGTCCCCGCTGGAAAGCCGGAGCGCGTAGTAATAGGTCTCGTAGCCCATGGTCTGGGAATCGCGGATGTTTCGTCCCTCGCCGTTTGCAATGGCATTGCGGATCTCCGGGCGGGTCAGATGATTTTCCATAGGCTGGTCGGTGGCAGATTCAAACAGTACGCTACCGTCCTGACTGATCAGCGTCACGCGCAGATCATCGGTCACAAAGGCACTCAGCTGCGCGGGGTCTCCGGTCTGCTCGTACCCGGCGCGCACAAGGTCGCTCTCGCGCTCCAGCCCCGACCACGCCTGCGCCGTAAAGGCTTTATGGAATACAAAAATGCACAGCGCTGCGGTGAATATAAGCCCCAGAAAGCCCATCAGGAACAACCGGTAGCTGATTTTTTCTTCCATGCTGCGCAGCTTCATTCTTCTTCGGCCTCCTCATCGGTCAGCTTGTAGCCCACCTTGCGCACGGTGCAGATGTAACGCCCCGCGTCGCCCAGCTTTTTGCGCAGGGTGCGGATGTGCATATCCACGGTACGGCTCTCCACCGAGATGTCGGTGCCCCACACCACCTGCAAAATGGTCTCGCGGGTCACCACCAGACTGGTGTTTTCCAGCAGCAGCCGCAGCAGGCAGTATTCTTTGTAGGTCAGCTCCACAGGGGTGCTGTTTACCGTAACGCTGTGGCGGGCATTATCCAGCTGGATCTCATGGAAAACCAGTACGTCCGGCCTTACCTCCGGGGCGGAGCGCCGCAGCGCCACACGCACCCGGCTGAGAAATTCCATAATGCCAAAGGGCTTTGCAATGTAATCATCTGCGCCGCAGTCCAGCCCGCGCACGGTGTCCAGCTCGCTGGATTTTGCAGTGACCATAATGATGGGCAGTTTGCGCAGGGAAGGGGTATTGCGCAGCTTTTTCAGGATGGAAAAGCCATCCTCGCCGGGCAGCATCACGTCTAAGATCACAAGTTCCGGCTCGGCGGCACGCATAGCCTGCCAGAAGGGCTCGGCGCTTTCAAAGCCCTGCACCTCGTAGCCATTGGATTGCAGGGCATACTGCTCCAGTTCCCGGATGGAAGCGTCGTCCTCTACGATATAGATCATAACTCAATTCTCCTCAGCAGTCTGTCCGTCCGGGAACAGATACCGCTCACGGTAGCGGCCCAGACGGCGATGGAATTCTTCGCTTTCCTTGGTGTCGTTGCCGTGACGCAGGTCGTTCAGGTAGGCGTGGGTGTCAAAGCTGTCCTGCGCCACCTCGATCTGCGCAACTGCCACGTTGCTGCAATGGTCGCACACACGCTCGTAGTTGGTCAGCAGATCGTCCAGCACAAAACCGTACTCGATGGAGCAGCTGCCGGCCTGCAGGCGGGCAACGTGCCGCGCCTTGATGGCACGCACCAGCTCGTTGACCACAGCCTCCAGCGGCTCCACCTTAGAAGCAAGGTGCAGATCGCCCTTGCGGAAGGCATCGGTGGTGCGGCTCAGGGTGTCCTGCACCGCATCCTCCAGCACCTGCAGCTCCTCCTGTGCATCCTTGGAAAAGTGGATGTCCTTCTGGTGCATCTCCTCGGCGGATTCCAGAAGGTTGACGGAATGGTCGCTGATGCGCTCAAAATCGCTGATGGTGTGCAGCAGGGTGTTCACGCTCTGGCTGTCGGCGTGGTTCAGTTCCCGGCTGGACAGCTTGACCAGATAAGTGCCCAGCGCGTCCTCGTACCGGTCCACCCGGCACTCCTCGTCCCGCACCTTCTGGGCTAGCTCGTCGCTCCATTCATGGGTCAGGCTCATGGCCTGCACCACGCCCACCCGGGCAAGTTCTGCCATTTCGGCGGTAGCGGCACGGGCACGCTCCACAGCCATAGCAGGGGTGTTCAGCAGACGGTCATCCAGCAGAGCAAACTCCTCTTTTTCCGGGGAATCGGGAATAGTCAGGATAGCCAGCTTTTCCAGCCCGGTGGCAAAGGGCAGCAGAATGACAGTGGCCAGAATGTTGAACACCGAGTGCACGATTGCGATGCCCCAGGCCTCAATGGTGGTATTCACAAAGGCAAAGTGGCAGACAGCGTTGAGCCCATAGAATCCGAACAGGAAGATGGTCACACCGATGATGTTGAAGTACAGGTGCACCATAGCGGCGCGGCGGGCGTTTTTGTTGGCACCCACCGAGGACAGCAGTGCGGTCACACAGGTACCGATGTTCTGACCCATGATGATGGGGATGGCACTGCCGTAGGTGATCACACCGGTGGCGCTCAGTGCTTGCAGGATGCCCACGCTGGCGCTGGAGCTCTGGATGATGCCGGTGACCAGTGCGCCCACCAGAACGCCCAGCAGGGGGTTGGAGAAGCGGGTGAACAGACTGGTGAACCATGCCTCGTTCTGCAGCGGCAGCACCGCGTTGGACATGGTGGTCATGCCGGTCATCAGCACGGCAAAGCCGATGAGGATAGTGCCCACGCCTTTTTTCTTCTCACTCTTACACATATACAGCAAAATGCCGATAAATGCAAGCACCGGACTGAAAGAAGTGGGTTTGAGCAGCTGGATGAACAGACTGTCGCCCTGCAAACCGGAAAGGCTCAAGATCCAGCTGGTCACGGTGGTGCCCACGTTGCTGCCCATGATCACACCAATGGCCTGATGCAGCTCCATGATGCCGCTGTTGACAAAGCCCACCACCATAACGGTGGTAGCGCTGGAGCTCTGGATGACGGCGGTCACGCACAGACCCAAAAAAAAGCCCTTGAGGGGGTTGTCGGTCAGTTTGCTGAGAATTTTTTGCAGCTGGCCGCCGGCCTGCTTTTCCAGTGCCTTGCCCATGATGTCCATGCCGAACAAAAACAGAGCCAGACCTCCCAGCAGCGAAAAGACATTAAAAATGGTCATAAGTGTTTTCCTCACTTTATCTTGACGTGTTTTTCTCCTGTGCTTTAAGTATAGAAAAATAATGTAAAATTTGAAATCGACGAAATGTAAAACCCATGTAAAGTAAGAAAAATGTAAAAATCCTGTGCACGGGCAGCGATGCAGCGTCGGTTTCCTGCCTGCAGTACAAAAACAGCGCCCCGGGCGTTGTATTTGACGCCAAATTTTATTATAATAAGAATAAGAGTGCCCGCAGCACGGCGCGGCAATGGGATATAGGAGGAACCAGGATGGGTACGTTCAATGTTTCGCTTAAAACGCTGACCGACCGCGTCAGCATGGAAGTAGTATACACCCCCCGGGAGCTGGATGAGATCAGTGTGGAGATCGCTGAGGTCAACCGCCCGGGTCTGTTTCTGGCGGGCTACTATGATTACTTCGATAAGCTCCGCCTGCAGATCATGGGTCTGGCAGAGATGAACTTTCTGTCCGGTCTGACGGCAGAAAAGCGCTACGAAGCGCTGGAGCAGCTGTTCCGGCAGCAGCCCCCGGCGGTCATCGTCTGCCGCAGCGAGGAGCTGGCGCCTTTCCCGGAGATGCAGGAGCTGGCGCAGAAGCACGCGGTCGCCCTGCTGCGCTCCAACGAGACCACCTGCACCCTGATGGGCAGCCTGATCAGCGTGCTGAATCTGGAGCTTGCGCCCCGCATCACCCGGCACGGCGTGCTGGTGGAGGTGTACGGCGAGGGCATCCTGATCCTTGGCGACAGCGGCATCGGCAAAAGCGAGCTGGCCATTGAGCTGGTCAAGCGCGGCCACCGTCTGGTGGCAGATGATGCCGTGGAGCTGCGCAAGGTGTCCAACCGTCAGATCATGGGCACTGCCCCGGAAAATATCCGCCACTTTATCGAGCTGCGCGGCATCGGCATCGTCAACGTGGCTCGTGTGTACGGTGTGGGTGCCGTCAAGCTGAGCGAAAGCTTGGATCTGGTGGTACAGCTGGAAGCGTGGGACCCCACCAAGAACTACCAGCGCACCGGTCTGGAAAGCGAATACTACGACATTCTGGGCGTTAGCATCCCCAGCACCAGCATCCCGGTCTCTCCCGGCCGCAATCTGGCTGTTGTGCTGGAGACCGCAGCCATCAATAACCGCCAGAAGAAGATGGGCTACAACGCAGCCAAGGAGCTGCTGATCCGGCTGGGACTGGATGACAAAATGGACTGAAACTCTCTATAAAAAGGAGCCTGACCCTATGGAACAACTCAAGCAGCTGCTGACCGCAGCAGGCATTGCTTATAAAGAAAATGAGCCGCTGGCGGCGCATTGTACCTTTAAAATCGGCGGCCCGGCGCGGCTGTTCGTGCAGCCGACAGACCGGGCGCAGCTTTGCCGCGCCGTTGCCTTGTGCAAGGCGCAGGGCGTCCGGTATTATCTGCTGGGCAATGGCAGTAATATCCTGTTTGCCGACGAAGGCTACAACGGCGCAGTGCTGGATGTTTCCTCCATGCAGGACGCTGTGGAGGTGCACGGCACACAGCTCACCGCCGGGGCGGGCGTGCGGCTTTCGGCACTGTGCAAAACGGCGCTGGAACACGGCCTGACCGGACTGGAATTTGCTTATGGCATCCCCGGCACGGTGGGCGGCGCAGTCTACATGAACGCCGGTGCCTACGGCGGTGAGATGAAGGACGTGCTGACCACGGTGCAGTACCTTACCGCCGAAGGCAAAGTGAAAGAGTCGGCGGCATCGGAGCTTGACCTGCGCTACCGCCACAGCATTTTTGAAGAAAACGGCGGCTGCATCCTTTCAGCGCAGTTTGCCCTGACCCCGGGCGAGCCGGAAGCCATCCGCGCTAAAATGGACGAGCTTATGGCAAAACGGCTGGACAAGCAGCCGCTGGATAAGCCCAGCGCCGGCAGCACCTTTAAGCGCCCGGTGGGTGCTTTTGCCGCTGCCCTCATCGACCAGTGCGGTCTGCGGGGCTACCGGCACGGCGGTGCCGCCGTCAGCGAGAAGCACTGCGGCTTTGTGGTGAACCTTGGCGGCGCGACCTGCGCTGATGTGCTGGCACTGTGCGAGGAAGTACGCACCATCGTAAAAGAAAAGACCGGCTATGATTTGGAAAAAGAGATCCGCGTAGTGCGCTGAGCTGCGGGAATAGAGGGAGTGGGGAACACAGATGGAGCTGTTGATCGTCAGCGGACTTTCCGGCGCGGGAAAGTCAGTGGCTATGAATGCGCTGGAGGATATCGGATATTTCTGCATCGATAACGTCCCGGCGGGGCTGCTGCCCAGCATTACGGCGTTTTCCAAGGCGGGCGACAACCAGCTGGAGCGGGTGGCGCTTTCCATGGATGTGCGCGGCTGCCGCAGTAGGGAACAGATCGAGACTGCCCTGCAGCAGCTGGATGACCAGAAAACACCCTATAAGATCCTGTTTCTGGATGCACCGGATGATGTGCTGATGCGCCGTTACAGCGAGACCCGCCGCCGCCACCCCATCAGCATTGCAGAGGGCATCTCCACCCGGGATGCCTTTTTGAAGGAGCGGCAGATCCTGCAGCCCTTAAAGGAACGTGCAAACTATACCATCAATACCGGCCTGCTCTCCACCTCCCAGAATAAAGAGCGTATCTGCGATCTGTTCATGAAAAACGGCGGGGCAAAAAATGCCATGCGGCTCACCATCATGTCCTTCGGGTTCAAGTTTGGTCTGCCGCCGGAAGCCGACCTTGTGCTGGATGTGCGCTGCCTGCCCAACCCCTTCTATGTGCCGGAACTGAAGCACAAGACCGGGCTGGATCAGGAGGTTGTGGATTTTGTCATGAGCCACCCCGAAGCACAGGAGCTGCTGCGCCGGTACGAGAACTTTTTGCAGTACGCCCTGCCACTCTATGTCAAGGAAGGCAAAAGCCAGCTGACTATTGCGGTGGGCTGCACGGGCGGCAAGCACCGCTCCATCACATTCGCACGCAAGCTTGCGGAATACTGCACCGCTCTAGGGTATGAGCCCGGGGTGCAGCACCGGGACGCCGTGCGCTGAAAACAGAGGAAATACTATGAGTTTTGCATCCAGTGCGCGGGAGGAGATCGCGCAGCGCAGCCCCACCAAGGAATGCTGTGTGCGTGCAGCGGCCTATGGCATTGCCTGCTTTGCCAAATACTTTGATGCCCGCGGCCTTGTGCTGCAAACCGAGCAGCCCCATACCGTGCAGCTGGCACAGCAGCTGTTTGCCCGCTGCGGCATCCGGGGCGAGATCTTGGAAAAGCCCCGCGCCAGCGGTGTGCTGTACGAGTTCAATATCCGCGATGCGGAGCAGGTCACCCGCCTGCACGAGCTGTTCGGCACCACCGGCAGGGAGACCAGTTTGCAGATCGACCCCGGGCTTATCCGCTGCCAGACCTGTGTCAGCGCCTATATCGCCATGGCTTTTCTGTGCAGCGGCACGGTCACCGACCCGCAAAAGGAATATAATCTGGAATTTCTCACCTCCCGGACGAACCTCGCCCGGGATTTTGAAGCACTGCTCGCTGAGCACGAGTTTGCGCCCCACCGCACCCGCCGCAACGGCGTGAACCTGATCTACGTTAAGACCGGTGCCAACGTGGAGCGCTTGCTCCGCTTTATGGGCGCTGTGGATGCCGCAACGCAAATTAGCGTGCTCAAGGCGTTCAAGCAGGTGCGCAACCAGACCAACCGGCAGACGAACTGCGATACCGCAAACCTTGGCAAAACGGCGCGGGCAAACGCCCAGACCTTGAAAGCCATCCGCTATTTGCAGGAGCAGCACGCGCTGGAAACTTTGCCGGAAGTATTGCAGCAGGCAGCGGAAAAGCGTCTGCAATACCCGGATCTCTCGCTTACCGCGCTGTGCGGCTGCTTTGACCCGGCGGTGAGCAAATCCGGCTTATCACACCGGATGAAAAAACTGGAGACATTGGCGGAAAATCTGCGCCAGCGCCAGCAGGAGGGACAGGAGGCAGTACAATGAGTGAACCCACCGCAAATACCCGTCCCTTTGCCCACCTGCATATCCATACGGAATACAGCCTTCTGGACGGTGCATGCCGCATCGACCAGCTGATGGAGCGGGTGAAGGAATGCGGACAGACCGCTATTGCCTGCACCGACCACGGCGTAATGTACGGTTGTGTGCAGTTTTATAAAGCAGCTAAAAAGGCGGGCATCAAGCCCATCATCGGGTGTGAAGTCTATGTTGCCACCCGCACCCGCTTTGATAAGGTAAATAAGATAGACGGCAATAACCACCTGATCTTATTGTGCAAAAACGAGACCGGCTATAAGAACCTTATAAAAATGGTCTCTGCCGGTTTCGTGGAGGGCTTTTACTCCAAACCCCGCGTGGATAAGCAGCTTTTGGAGCAATACCACGAGGGGCTTATCTGCCTTTCGGCCTGTCTGGCGGGCGAGATCCCGCAGGCCATTCTGGCAGGGGACTACGAGCGCGCAAAGGCAACGGCGCTGTGGTACCGGGACTTGTTCGGTGCAGAGAATTACTACATCGAATTGCAGGATCACGGCTTGAAGGAGGATACCACCGTTCTGCCGCAGCTTATCAAGCTTTCCCGGGAGACGGGCATCCCCATGGCAGCCACCAACGACGCCCATTATCTGCGCAAAGAGGACGCCAAGATGCAAAGCATCCTGCTGTGCATCCAGACCGGTAAGACCATTCAGGATGCCGACCGCATGGAGTTCCAGACTGATGAATTCTACGTCAAGACCACCGACGAGATGTACGAGCTGTTCTCCATGGTGCCGGAAGCCTGCGCCAACACGGCAAAGATCGCCGAGCAGTGCAATTTTGACTTTGAGTTCGGTCATACCAAGATCCCTTACTACAAAGCCCCGGACGGCATGGACAATCAGGCCTACTTTGAAAAACTCTGCTGGGACGGCTTGGAGCGCCGCTACGGCCCGGATGTGCCGCAGGCCAACATCGACCGCCTGAAATACGAGATCGGTGTGGTCAAGACCATGGGGTATACCAACTACTACCTCATCGTGTGGGACTATATCAATTTTGCAAAAAGTCAGGGCATCCCGGTAGGGCCGGGACGTGGTTCCGGCGCGGGCAGTATTGCCGCCTACTGTGTGGGCATCACAGATATCGACCCCATCCGCTATAACCTGATTTTCGAGCGCTTTTTGAACCCCGAGCGCGTCAGTATGCCGGATTTTGACGTGGACTTCTGTTACGAGCGCCGACAGGAGGTCATCGACTACGTCAACCGCAAATACGGTGCGGACCATGTGGCGCAGATCGTTACCTTTGGTACTATGGCCGCACGCAACGCCATCCGGGACGTGGGACGGGTGATGGGTATCCCGTACCAGCAGGTGGATGTGGTAGCAAAGCTTGTGCCCATGGAACTGAAGATGACCCTGAAACGGGCGTTGGAAGTTTCCAGCGAGCTGAAAAAGCTTTATGACACTGACCCGCAGGTGACCGAGCTCATCGACACCGCACTGAAGGTGGAGGGAATGCCCCGGCACGCCTCTACCCACGCGGCGGGCGTGGTCATCACGCCGGAACCGACCGATTATTATCTGCCGCTTGCCACCAACGACGGCCTGCCGGTGACCCAGTTCAACATGACCGAGATCGAAGAACTGGGTCTTTTGAAGATGGACTTTCTGGGCTTGCGCACTTTGACCGTCATCCGGGACGCAGAGGTTGCGGTGCAAAAGCAGCACCCGGAGTTCTCCATCCGCGATCTGGATTATGACGACCCGGACACCTATAAAATGCTGGGTCAGGGCGATACCGAGGGTGTGTTCCAGCTGGAATCCTCCGGCATGAAGCAGGTGCTTGTGGGCTTGCAGCCGCAGAACCTTGAAGACGTCATCGCGCTTATCAGCCTGTACCGCCCGGGCCCCATGGACTCCATTCCCACCTATCTGCGCAACCGGCACGAGCCGGACAAAATCAGCTACAAGACCCCGCAGCTGGCGCACATTCTGGATGTGACCAACGGCTGCATCGTCTATCAGGAGCAGGTCATGCAGATCTTCCGGGAACTGGCAGGCTTCTCCTTCGGGCAGGCAGATAACGTTCGCCGCGCCATGAGCAAAAAGAAGCACGCCGTCATGGAAGCCGAGCGGGAACATTTTGTGCACGGCTGCACCGAGCCCGGTCACGAGTGTCCGGGCTGCGTTGCCAACGGCATCCCGGAGCAGGTAGCAAACCAGATCTACGACGAAATGTCCAGCTTTGCATCCTACGCCTTCAACAAGAGCCATGCGGCCTGCTACGCTTATGTGGCATTCCAGACGGCTTATCTCAAGTGCCATTACCCCAGCCAGTTCATGGCAGCACTGCTCACCAGCGTGTTAGATAATACCGATAAGGTCATCGAGTATTCCGGCGAGTGCGCCCGTTTGGGCATCAAAGTGTTGCCACCGGATGTGAACATCTCCAACGGCGGCTTTACCGCCGATGATAACGGGCAGATCCGTTTTGGCCTGAACGCCGTGAAAAATGTGGGCCGCAACCTCATTGAGAACGCAGTTACTGAGCGCATGGAAAAGCCCTACACCAGCCTTTACGATTTCTGCAAGCGGATGCACGGCAGCGAGCTGAACCGCCGCTCAGTGGAAAGCCTGATCAAAGCCGGTGCCTTTGACTGCTTTGGTTCCAACCGCCACAGTATGGTGGAGGCGGTAGAGGGCATCCTCAAGAGCATCGAGACCGACTCCCGCCGCAATCTGGAGGGACAGCTGGATCTGTTCTCCGTGATGAGCGGGGAAGTGCAGCAAGGCCCGCAGGAGGACGTCTACGAGATCCGTCCCTTGGCAGAGTACACTCCTGCCGAGCTGCTGCAGCAGGAAAAAGAGGTCAGCGGTCTGTACCTGTCCGGCCATCCGCTGGATGCTTACCGGGAAAAGTCTGCCCGTATCGGCTCCCATACCATCAAAGCCCTCACCGGCGAGGATGCCCATGTGCAGGACGGTGAGAAGGTACGCATTGTGTGTGCTGTGGTCAAAAACCGTATGATGACGACCAAATCAAACAGCATGATGGCCTTTACCAGCGTGGAGGATCTGACCGGTACCATGGAGGTGATCGTGTTCCCCAAGGTGCTGGACAGGTTCCGGGATGCCATTCAGGAAAACGCTGTTGTGGTCATCGACGGCCGGCTTTCCGTGCGGGAGGATGAAGCCTCCAAGCTGCTGGCAGACAGCATTCTGCCCATTGACAGCTACGACCCGACCCGCTTGGACAAAGGCCGCCCGGATCCTGTCAAAACCGCTGCCCGGCGGGTGTTCATCCGTCTGCCGTCCCGCAGCTGCCCCCAGTACGATAAAGTGGTGAACCTGCTGGAGATCTTCGATGGCGATATCCCAGTGATTTTGTATCTGGAAGATACCAAGCAGAAGCTGGCAGCACCGCGCCGGCTTTACACCTCCGGGCATCCGCTTTTCTTCAAAGAGCTGGAGAGGCTGCTGGGTGCAGAAAACGTTGCAACAAAATAACATATTTGTGCACGAATGGCACCGCATGGGGCGATTTTAAATTTGATGAGTTGCATAAACTGCAAAAATAACGCGATATAACGCTATTATATCGTGCTGCATGGATTTGCGTAAAGTCTCAAAACCCTATTGAAATTTGTCTGGATGGTGTGCTATAATCATTAAAGGCGAATCAAAGCTGTTGCAAAGCAACAAGCCTGTTTCGGGAAGAAGAGGTTACAGGCAAAAGGGTAAATGAAGAACTGAACTGTAAATTGGAGGGAATCTCTCGTATGGAAAAGCAAATCAAAACGATTGGCGTGCTTACAAGCGGTGGTGATGCTCCCGGCATGAACGCTGCTGTGCGCGCTGTGGTACGCACCGGCCTGCACAAGGGCTTCCGTATGATCGGCATTCAGCGCGGCTACAATGGCCTGCTGAACGGCGAGTGCTTTGAAATGAACCTGCGCAGCGTTTCTAACATCATCTCTGCTGGCGGCACCATTCTGTATACGGCACGCTGTCTGGAGTTCAAGACCAAGGAAGGTCAGGATAAGGGCGCTGAAAAGTGCCGCGAGTTGGGCATTGATGCGCTGGTCGTCATCGGCGGCGATGGCTCCTACCGTGGTGCCCGCGCACTGGCACACCGTGGCATTCCCATGATCGGCCTGCCCGGCACCATTGATAACGATATCGGCTGCACCGATTACACCATCGGCTACGATACCGCCATGAACACTGCGCTGGAAATGATCGACAAGCTGCGCGACACCACCCAGAGCCACGACCGCTGCAGTGTGGTCGAGGTCATGGGCCGCAACGCCGGTTACATCGCTCTGAACGTGGCCATCGCCTCCGGCGCTATGGCTGTGCTGCTGCCCGAGAAGGAATTCGATATGCAGCGCGACATTCTGGATAAGATCGCCGAGACCCAAAAGACCGGCAAGCGTCACTTTATCATCATCGTGGCCGAGGGCGTGGGTCATGCACAGGAGATCGCCAACGAGATCCAAGCACGCACTGGTATCGATTCCCGCGCAACCATTCTGGGTCATGTGCAGCGCGGTGGCTCTCCCACTCTGCGCGACCGCGTGAATGCTTCTGCCATGGGCTATCAGGCTGTCTGCCTGCTGGAGCAGGGCAAGTATAACCGCATCGTCGGCATGAAGGGTGAGAAGCTGGTGGACTACCCCGTGGACGAGGCTTTGGAGATGACCAAGAGCCTTGACCCCGTGCTGGTGGACGTATGTAATACCATTTCCATCTAATCCTAATATCAAATGCAAGAGCCATCCTCTCAGGTTTTCTGAGCGGATGGCTCTTTTTTGCTGTCAATTTTTCAGAGATGACGTATTACGAGTGAAATTCAACAACTTTTTGTTTACAAATGTTTCCGAATAAGTTATACTGAGAAAAAACGGAGGTGCCGCCATGAAATACAGCTGGATCGACACGGAGCTTTTACAAAAGCCTAGCGTTACCAAAGACTTACAAGCAGAGTGGAACTGGATAAGATATCACATCGGCGGCAAAATGTTTGCAGCCGTCTGTCTGGATGATGTCACAGGAAAGCCGGTGTATATTACCTGCAAGCTGGACCCCGCCGAGGGTGATTTTCTGCGCCGACAGTATGAGGATATCATTCCGGGCTACTACATGAACAAGGTGCATTGGAACTCCGTAAAAGCAGATGGAAACGTGCCGGATGCACTGCTGCGGGAGATGCTGGAAAAATCTTATCGGCTTGTGCTGGGCGGCTTTAGCAAAAAGAAACAGCGTGAGCTGTTGGAAGGAGAAAAGAAGGATGCCATTTGACTATAAGAAGGAATATAAAGAATTTTACCTCCCGCCGCAGAAACCGCAGATCATTACCGTCCCTGCGATGAATTTTGTGGCGGTACATGGCAAGGGCGACCCCAACGACCCGGCAGGGAAATACAAGGCAGCGATGGAACTGCTGTACGGCATTGCGTTTACCATTAAAATGAGCTATAAGGGCAGCCACAAGATGGACGGCTATTTTGAATATGTTGTTCCACCACTGGAGGGACTGTGGCATCAGCCCGGGACAGAGGGTGTGGATTTTGCCGACAAGTCGTCTTTTATCTGGACCTCCATGATTCGTCTGCCGGAATTTGTCACCCGTGCCGAATTTGACTGGGCAGTGCAGGAAGCCACCGCCAAAAAGAAAAAAGACTTTTCCAAGGTGGAGTTTTTTACCTACGATGAAGGTCTGTGCGTGCAGTGTATGCACATCGGCCCCTACGACACCGAGCCGGAGACCCTGCGGCAGCTGGATGCGTTTGCAGCGGAGCAGGGATATTGCCCGGATTTTTCAGACACGCGCTTCCATCACGAGATCTATCTGGGCGACCCGCGCCGCACTGCACCGGAGAAGCTGAAAACCGTGCTGCGGCATCCCATCCGCAAAAGAGAATAACAGAAAACTTCACAAAAACTGTCGCTTTTTCTTGTAAGATGTGCTATACTAAAATTATCTGTAGAAACTCACTTAAAAATGGAGGAAAACATCATGCAGCATGAAACTGTCATCGTGCTGGACTTTGGCGGACAGTACAATCAGCTGATTGCCCGCCGCGTCCGAGAAAATAATGTCTACTGCGAGATCTATTCCTATAAAACCGATCTTTCGGTCATCAAGGCCAAGAATCCCAAGGGCATTATCTTCACCGGCGGCCCCAACAGCGTTTATCTGGAGGATTCTCCCACCATCGACCCCGAGATCTTCAGCTGGGGCGTGCCTGTGCTGGGCATCTGCTACGGCAGCCAGCTGATGATGCACCTGCTGGGCGGTCATGTCTGCCGCGCTCCCGAGCGTGAGTACGGCAAGACCGAGGTGTTTGTGAACACCGAGAGCAAGCTGTTCACCGATGTGCAGCCTTCTACCATCTGCTGGATGAGCCACAATGACTACATCGAGCAGGCGGCTCCCGGCTTCCAGATCACTGCCCACACCGCAAACTGCCCTGTGGCAGCCGTTGAAAATGCCGAAAAGGGTCTGTACGCCGTACAGTTCCACCCGGAGGTGCTGCACACCGCTGAGGGCAAGAAGATGCTGCGCAACTTCGTGTACAACGTCTGCGGCTGCTCCGGCGACTGGAAGATGGATTCCTTTGTAGAGAACAATGTCAAGGCTCTGCGGGAGCGCATCGGCGAGGGCAAGGTGCTGTGCGCACTGTCCGGCGGCGTGGATTCCTCCGTGCTGGCCGCTATGCTGGCCAAGGCCATCGGCAAGCAGCTGACCTGCGTGTTCGTGGATCACGGTCTGCTGCGTAAGAACGAAAAGGAAGAGGTCTGCTCTGTCTTTGGCCCGGGCAATGCCAACGGCTTCGACATCAACTTCATCTGTGTGGATGCCCGCGACCGCTACTTCAGCAAGCTGAAGGGCGTCACCGAGCCGGAGCGCAAGCGCAAGATCATCGGCGAAGAGTTCATCCGCGTGTTCGAGGAAGAGGCCAAGAAGATCGGCAAGGTGGACTTCCTTGCACAGGGCACCATCTACCCCGACGTGGTGGAGAGCGGTCTGGGCGGCGAGTCCACCGTCATCAAGAGTCACCACAACGTGGGCGGCCTGCCCGATACTGTGGACTTCAAGGAACTGGTGGAGCCACTGCGCAACCTGTTCAAGGACGAAGTCCGTCAGGCCGGTCGCGAGCTGGGTCTGCCCGAGTATCTGGTCAGCCGTCAGCCGTTCCCCGGCCCCGGTCTGGGCATCCGTATCATCGGCGAGGTGACCCCCGAGAAGGTCACCATTGTGCAGGACGCTGACGCCATCTGGCGCGAAGAAATCGCCAAGGCCGGTCTGGATAAGGAGATCAGCCAGTATTACGCTGCGCTGACCAATATGCACAGCGTTGGCGTTATGGGCGACGAGCGCACCTACGATTACGCCGTTGCGCTGCGCGCTGTGACTACCACCGACTTCATGACCGCAGAAAGCTACGATATGCCGTGGGATGTTCTGGGCACTGTCACCAGCCGCATCGTCAACGAGGTCAAGCACGTCAACCGCGTGTTCTACGATTGCACCGGTAAGCCGCCTGCAACCATTGAGCTCGAGTAATCTGCAAACCCTGAAAAGTATTGATGCAATGCAATATTTTGAGAGTCAAAAGGCTCTGTGATACTGCTTTGATACTATCAGACGATTATTCATAAAGAGAGACATGAGAATGCCCTCTGAGAAACGGTAAGTTTTTCAGAGGGCATTTTTGTGTCTTTTATTCTTTACGCCACTTTTTCTTCGGCTCGTACCGGCCGCAGCCGTCGGCGGTCTGTGGCCAGTTGAGCTTCCATTCCAGATACTCTTCCTTGGTGATCTCACCCTCCCGGAGCTGCTTCTTACGGAGCTGCCACTCCTTTAAGAAGTCATCCAGCAGGCGATACCGGAAGCTGACCGCCATGTGCTTTTCCGGGAAATCCGGGTCGGTGGTGTCTGTGACCTCGTAGAGCCGGGTGCCGGGATAGTGCTCATCCAGCTCGAACAGAGTGTACATCACATCCTCTGCGGCGTACAGGGTCGGCTCATAGAGAGACCGATAGTTCACATCCAATACCTCCGCAATCTTGCGGAGCAACTCTTCCTTGGGCGTACGGGTGTTGCTTTCGTATTGTGCGATGCGGATGTCTGCGCTTTTCTCCTCAAACCCGATGGCAATGCCCAGTTCTTTCTGGGTCATACCTCGGAGGTTGCGGGCACGTTTGATGCGGTCACCGACTGCCATGCGATTGCCTCCTGACTTAAACATATTTGTTGAACCCAGTATAGCACAGAAAAACAGGAGGTGCAATAGAAAATAAACAAAAAAGTTTAAGATTTTACCCGAAAACCTCTTGACTTAACGGAATGTGTTTAGTATAATGAGGACACAAAAAGATAAGCAAAAATGCTTAGTAAAATTGAATGACCGCCAAACTGACCCAAACCGCCAAGACCTTCCGAAAGGAAGCGAGCGCTCCGCAAGGGGACGGCACAGCACCGCAAAGGGGATATGCCTGCCGGAAGTCAGCGAGGATGAAGCGGCACCGAAATGAAACCGACAAGGAAAGGACAAAAAATGGCAAACAGCATTTTTATCAAGGCAGACGAGCTGGCAAAGGAGCTGGACATCTCGCAGGGTCTGGCGTACAAAATGATCGCCCAGTGGAACGAGGAACTGAGAGCCAAGGGCTACACGACCGTGGGAGGCCGGGTAAGCAGGAGGTACTATCAGGAGAAGATCTACGGGGCAGGGGAGGAGTGATAGGATGCCAGCCTACAAGGACAACAGGCAGGGCACATGGTACGCTTCCTTCTACTTCGAGAACTGGCAAGGTGTGAAGCAGAAGAAGCTGAAACGGGGATTTGCCACCAAGAAGGATGCTCTGGCGTGGGAGCGGGAGTTCCTTCTTCAACAGGCGGCAGACCTGACCATGACATTTGAAGCCTTTGTGGAAATTTATATCACGGACAAAAAGAAGCGACTCCGGGAAAACACATGGTTTACCAAGGAGCATATCATCCGAACGAAAATCTTACCGTATTTCAAAGAAAAGCGGCTCAGCGAAATCAAGCCGCGGGATGTAATCGCATGGCAGAACGAGATGCTGAACTACCGGGACAAAAACGGCAAGGCCTACTCGCCGACCTACCTCAAGACGCTGCATGGACAACTCAGTGCCATTCTGAACCACGCCGTCCGTTTCTACGGGCTGAAATCAAACGCAGCAGCCACAGCCGGGTGCATGGGGTCAGAAAAGCACAAGGAGATGCTCTTCTGGACAAAAGAAGAGTACCTCAAATTCGCAGAAGTCATGATGGACAAGCCGCAATCCTACTATGCGTTTGAAGTTCTCTACTGGTGTGGCATCCGGGAGGGCGAGCTGCTGGCTCTGACTCCGGCAGACTTCGACTTGGACAAGGGGCTGCTCTCCATCACCAAATCCTATCAAAGGCTGAAAGGCCGGGATGTGATCACCGACCCGAAAACACCCAAGAGCGTCCGTGTCATCCAGATGCCGCAGTTTCTGACGGACGAGATCAGAGACTATCTGAAATCCCTCTACAAAGTTCAGCCAGACCAGCGGATCTTTGAGGTGACCAAGAGCTACCTGCACCACGAGATGGACAGGGGAGCCAAGGAAGCCGGGGTGAAGCGCATCCGAATCCACGACCTGCGGCACTCCCATGTATCGCTGCTGATCGAGATGGGCTTCTCGGCGCTGGCAATCGCAGACCGGGTGGGGCATGAGAGCGTGGACATCACCTATAAGTACGCCCATCTCTTCCCCTCAAAGCAGCAGGAGATGGCGCAGAAGCTGGACATGGAGCGAAAGGAGGGATGAAGATGGAACGAGTACTCGACCAGCAAGGCCGCTGGCGGAACAAGGTGGTAGCCTTCCGAATGTCCCCGGAAGAGGACGAGGTTCTGGAAGCCAAGGTAAAACTCTCCGGCCTGACCAAGCAGGAGTATATCATCCGCCGCCTGACTGACCGGGAAATCACCGTGGTAGGCAACCCAAGGGTCTACAAAGCCTTGCGAGACCAGATGAAGCTAATCTATCAGGAATTGCAGCGGCTGGCCGTGGATGAAGAAGTTCCGCCGGACTTGCTGGAGACCCTGCAAATGGTAACTCTGACGTTGAACGGACTTAAGGAGGAATGCGAATGACGGATAATAGAAAAACGACCGTACCGGGTGCATCTGTTGGCGCAGATGCGGTACAGTCGTCCTCAAAAATCAACACCAATATTATAACAAATTCGGGCAAGCAAATCAATCTGCAAGCCGCGAAAAAGTCAAACAATTTCGGGCTGAACACGATATCAATGACCGAGCTGTACGACACGGTGTATCCACCTCGGAAACCCATCGTGAACGACCTGCTGTACAGCGGCACCTACCTCTTTGTAGGTGCGCCCAAGGTGGGTAAGTCCTTCTTCATGGGGCAGCTTGCCTACCATGTGGCGATGGGGCTTCCGCTGTGGGAGTACGAGGTGCATCAGGGTACCGTCCTCTACCTGGCATTGGAGGACGATTACGCCCGGCTGCAGCGGCGGCTCTCCCGGATGTTCGGGGTAGAGGAGACCAGCAATCTCTACTTCGCAACGCAAGCTAAGTCCGTGAGCGAGGGACTTGACCAGCAGTTGGAAGGATTCATCCGGGAGCACCCGGATGTACGGCTCATCATCATCGACACCCTGCAGAAGGTGCGGGAGATCGGCGGTGACCGATACAGCTACGCCAGCGACTACGAGATCGTGACCAAACTGAAAACTTTCAGCGACAGGTACGGCATCTGCCTGCTGGTGGTTCATCACACCCGGAAGATGGAAGCTGAGGACAGCTTTGATATGATCTCCGGCACCAACGGTCTGTTGGGTGCAGCGGATGGCGCGTTCATCATGCAGAAGAAGCGGCGCACGGACAACACCGCACTACTGGACATTGTGGGACGTGACCAGCCGGATCAGGAGCTGACATTGGAGTTTGACCGGGAACGCTGCGTGTGGGAGTTCCAAGGAGCCGAAACGGAACTTTGGAAGCTGCCGCCCGACCCGCTTCTGGAAGTGGTGGCAAAGATGCTCACCCCGGAACAGCCGGAGTGGAGCGGTGCACCCACGGAACTGCTTGAACGTCTGCCGGGTGTGAGCATACAGGCAAACATCCTGACCCGGAAGCTGAATGTGAGTGCCGACAGGCTCTACAACGACTATGGGATTCGGTACGAAAGCAGGCGCACCCATGAGGGCAGGGTGGTCAAATTAACGCTGGAAAATTCTGGGGCGTGACGATTCGTGACGGTTGTGACGGTATTTTTGCTACTATGTAAAATACCGTCACAATCGACACAACCGACACGGGATGGTGATAACGATGAAAAATGTGCAGATTTCGCAGGAACTTTTCGTCGCCTTGCTGCATTATCATTTGAGCGGCGAAAATGAGTACGAAGAGGTCATTGAGCAGGGTTTGGAGCAAAAACTGGATGCGATGCTGCGGCATGAGCTGTATGCCCAGTACAAGACAGCACCCACCGAGGAACAGCGGGAGCAGGCTCGGCAGGAGTATCTGGACAGACGAGGCGTGCCAGAAAGCTTCCGCTGGTGATTTCCTCTATTGGCAGAGGACAGGAGCGTGTCACGCTCCTGTGAATGCAATCACGCAGGAAGGTGGTGTTGGACCGGGCAGCGGTGAGGCGCAGCAAAACCTCGTCCGCAGACGGAAGCTCCCGGCAGGGCGCAAAGGCATCTTTTGATGGACGGAACGTCTGTCAAAAGTGCTTTTGCGTTACTTTCGACGAAAGTAACAAAGCCTTTGCCGTGTCCGGCACCAGTTACTTCCACAGAGAAAGGACGTGCGATTGAAAAGAACCATTTCCGCAATGCGGGGTCCCGGCTCCCTCAACCATAACCGGAGAAGTTTTACCGCTGAAAACGTAGACCCGGAGCGCAGCAGCCTGAATGTTGTGTACCGGGATGAACCGATTCAGAAGGTGTACCACGAACTTTTTGACGAGGCAGTGAACCGCTACAACGCCAAGCAGAAGCGCAAGGACCGCTGTATCAACGACTACTATGAGCATCTGCGGACAGGCAAGCAGGAAAAGCTCTTCCATGAGTTGATCGTCCAGATCGGCAACAAAGATGATATGGGTGTCTTGACCGAGAACGGCGCACTGGCAAAGGAACTGCTGGACGAGTATATGCAGGGCTTCCAAGAACGTAACCCGACACTGCGGGTGTTCGGAGCATTCCTCCACATGGATGAAGCTACGCCCCATCTGCACATCGACTTCGTGCCGTATGTGTCCGGCTGGAAAGGCAAAGGACTGGACACCAAGGTCTCCCTGAAGCAGGCTCTGAAGGTCTTGGGCTTTGCAGGCGGCTCCAAGCGAGAATCCGAGCTGAACCAGTGGATCAACGCCGAGAAAGAGCAGCTTGCTGCCGTGATGGAGCGGCATGGCATCGAGTGGGAACAGAAAGGCACCCACGAAGAACATCTGTCAGTGCTGGACTTCAAGAAGCAGGAGCGCACCAAAGAGGTGGCTGCGCTGGAAGCGGCCAAGCAGGAGTGTCAGGCTGATCTGGCTGAGATGCAGGAGCAGCTGGAAACCGTGCAGACAGCGGCAGATGCAGCGGAACAGCGGGCGCAACAGGCAGACAAAGCCTACCAGAAACAGAGCAAGGAACTGAACAAGCTGGCTCCCATTATGGATGGGCTGGAAAGCCTGTCAGCGCAATACTCCCAGCGGCCAGAAGAATGGGTGCCAGAAGCAGCCACATTTGAGACCGCCAAGAGCTATCGGGAGAAGAAGGCCATGCCGCTGGTCCAGAAGTTGGTGAAGGTACTCTTTGCCCTCCATCGGAAGTACTGGGAGGTCAAGGATGAGCGGGATAAGTATCTGCACTTCTATCAGGACGAGAAGAAAGCTACCCATCATCTAAGCCAGCGGCTGAAAGAGGTGGAGGCTGAAAACTCTCAGCTCTATGCGATGAAACGCGATTTCAGGCGAGTGTGGAACTATTTCGGTGCCGAAAAGATGCAGCAGGTCATTGGGCTTATGAGGGAGCAGGAGCAGACCACAGATAGGAGCCAGAAGAAGAACAGGCAGAACAGCATAGAGCTGTAAGCATAGCAGACCCCCGCCAGCGGATGTTGGCGGGGGTCTGTACATATAAGTGATATTTTACTCAAAAAGTTCCGGGGCAATATCCGTCAGAGCAAATCCGGGAATGTCTTTCTCGTCTTTGTAGGTGCCATCTTCAGCCAGAAACTCGACCTTTGCAAAGTCCGCAACTGGAATCTCAGATTCACAGACATACCAGTTCAGGTAGTCGTTAGCGGTTTGTTTGAGGGTTGAGGCAACGCTGCGGTCAGCGTTGTACTTGTCGCAGAAAGTGCGCCAAGGCAGATACCGCCAGATTTTACCATTGGTCCTGATGGTAATGCGGCACATGATTTTGTCGTTGGACAGGCCGGTATTTTTGGCACCAGCATGGTCATTGGCAGTCAGCCAGACGACAGGGTGATAGTTTTCATATTTGTCAACGGATTTATAACCAATTTTCTGCCCATTAAAAAAGAGTGGTTCGTCATGGAGTGTGGCGTTGTCATATTTCAGATTGGAAGGTGTCAGAAGCAATTTCCCAGTTGCAAGAATCATCCGATACTTGATGAGGCTGGTGTAATGATACAGATTTTCGGGCAGTTTGGTCTTTTTCACTTTCATTTGTTTCCCTCCAAAACCGTAGATGCTTACTGATACGAAACACGTCTGAGATGCAGATAGTGGATGAGATTGAAAAAAGTGTACACTATCTCGCTGAAAAATGCAATGGAAATTTTTATCGGCTTGCAATCACGGAAAAACTGTGGTACGCTTTACTAGGATAGTATAAAGGGAAAGTGTATCCTTTTTAGAAAAAGACACCATGGTGTACCAATAGTGGTACATTTACTATGTTAAAATGAAAGAAAACAATGCGGAAATCCGCATTTGATGGAGGAAATAAAAATGGTAGACACCAAAAAAGAGCAGGAACGCGAAGAGCTGCACCGTGCAATCTGGGCGATTGCGGATGATCTGCGCGGCGCAGTGGACGGATGGGATTTCAAGAGCTACGTTCTCGGTACGATGTTCTACCGTTATATTTCGGAGAACATTGCCAGCTACATCAATCAGGGCGAAATTGATGCAGGCAACCCGGACTTCCGCTATGAGGATATGCCTGATGCAGAGGCAGAGCAGGCACGGGAAGGGCTGGTACAGGAAAAAGGGTTCTTCATCCTGCCCAGTGAGTTGTTCTGCAATGTACGGGCAAAAGCGGCCAGCGATGAAAACCTCAATGAAACGTTGGAAACGGTGTTCCGGCACATTGAGGAATCCGCAAAGGGCAGCTCCTCTGAGGGACAGTTTGCAGGGCTGTTTGATGATTACGATGTGAACAGCAACAAGCTAGGCGCGACCGTTGCCAAACGCAATGAAAAGCTCGTTAAACTGCTGAACGGCGTGGCAGATATGAACCTTGGCGATGTGAAAGAGCATGACATTGATGCCTTTGGCGATGCCTACGAATACCTGATGACCATGTACGCCAGCAATGCAGGCAAGTCCGGTGGCGAGTTCTTTACGCCTGCTGATGTTTCGGAGCTGCTGACCCGGCTGGGTACGGTAGGCAAGAAGGAAATCAACAAGGTATATGACCCGGCCTGCGGTTCCGGTTCGCTGCTGCTGAAGGCAGAAAAGGTGCTGGGACGGGATGCCGTGCGCAACGGCTTCTTTGGACAGGAAATCAACATCACAACGTACAACCTGTGCCGCATCAATATGTTCCTGCACGACATCGAATTTGACAAATTCGACATTGCCTGTGAGGACACGCTGACCAATCCGCAGCACTGGGATGATGAACCTTTTGAGCTGATCGTATCGAATCCACCGTACTCCATCAAGTGGGCCGGTGACGAGAATCCGCTGTTGATCAATGACCCACGTTTTGCTCCGGCTGGTGTGCTGGCTCCGAAGAGCAAGGCAGACTTGGCCTTTATCATGCACTCACTGGCATGGCTGGCTTCCAACGGTACGGCGGCAATCGTCTGTTTTCCCGGCATCATGTACCGTGGCGGCGCAGAGCAGAAGATCCGCAAGTATCTGGTGGACAACAACTTCATTGACTGCATCATCCAGTTGCCGAGCAACCTGTTCTTTGGTACCAGTATTGCCACCTGCATCATGGTGCTGAAAAAGGGTAAAACGGACAATAAGGTGCTGTTCATTGATGCTTCTTCCGAGTGCGTCAAGGTGACGAACAACAACAAACTCACCCCGGAGAACATTAACAAAATAGTGAACACCTTTGCACAGCGGGCAGAAGAAGCACACTTCTCCCATCTGGCGGAGTATTCCGAGGTGCAGGAAAATGACTATAACCTGTCGGTTTCCACTTATGTGGAAGCCAAGGATACCCGTGAAAAGATCGACATTGTGAAGCTGAACGCTGAAATTGCGCAAATCGTAGCACGGGAGAATGAGCTGCGAGCCGCCATTGACCAGATTGTGGCAGAAATCGAGGGCTGAGATGGAAAGCAAAAAGAAAGATTCTGCATTGGTACGTTCTTCTGCGGCGGAATACCTGACTTTTGTTGCCTCCACAGGGGAAGACAAGGACAGCATTGAGATGCGCTACGAGGATGAAAACATCTGGCTGACGCAAAAGATGATGGCGACCCTTTACGATGTGGGGCTTCCGACCATCAATGAGCATATCAAAAAGATTTATGCTGACCATGAGCAGGACGAAGCGGCAACGATTCGGAAATTCCGAATAGTTCAAAATGAGGGTGGCCGACAGGTTGCTCGCAGCGTGAACCACTATAATCTGCAAATGATTATTGCGGTCGGCTTCAAGGTGAACAACCAGCGGGCGGTGCGGTTCCGTGTCTGGGCGAACCAGATCGTGGAGCAGTACACCATCAAGGGGTGGGCAATGGATGAGGAGCGCCTGAAAAACGGCGGCACAGTCCTGACCAAGAAATACTTTGAAGAGCAGTTGGAGCGCATCCGTGAAATTCGTATTTCGGAGCGCAACTTCTACCAGAAACTTACCGATATTTACGCTACTTCGCTGGATTATGACCGCAATGCACTGACCACAAAAGAGTTCTTTGCGAAGGTGCAGAATAAGATGCACTATGCCGTGCATCGCCATACAGCGGCAGAGCTGATCTATGAGCGTGCCGATGCCGAAAAGCCGCACATGGGGCTTCACACATGGAAGGACGCTCCCAACGGCAAAATCAAAAAGAGCGATGTTTCGGTGGCGAAAAACTACCTGACCGAAGATGAAATGAAATCCATGGAGCTGATCGTTTCGGCATACCTCGACCTTGCCGAGAACCGTGCCCGCCGTCATATCCCCATGACCATGGAGGACTGGGCCAAGCGGCTGGACATCTATTTGCAGGCGGATGATCTGGAAGTGTTGAAGGATGCAGGCAAAATCTCGGCACAGCTGGCAAAGATGCACGCCGAAACGGAGTTTGAAAAGTACCGTGTGGTGCAGGATCGGCTGTACCAGAGCGATTTTGACAGGTATTTGGAGGAAAACCTAGAGTAAAGATGAGCCTTGAGATTTGGAGTTTCGTAGTGGATGTGCTCTCATTGATTGCAACAGTTGTATTGACAGTTGCAATCTATTGGCTACAGCGCTCGCATGAAAAAGAACGTGAGCAAATGGAAGTGGAGGCGCAGAAAAAAGCTGTTGCTGAAGCGGCAAGAGTTTTTCTGATTGATAATGAAGATGAAATAGAATACTTGCCGTTGTCAGCGATTGCAAAAAGCCTGAATCTCAAAAGAAAGCATCATAGAGCGATAACGACTAAGTTTTTAAGATGTAGTGAGGAAGTCCAAAAGGAAATTCTGAAGCAAGCCAATTTTCAGCTAATAGAGGTTTCTAAAAAACAGGTGAGTGCTGCATTAAAACGACTAAAAGATGATATTAAGGCGTGCGGTTTTGGACGAGATACTTTATATGATGGGGCTAAATACTTTCATCGAGCGATGGAGTGTTATTCGGATGAAAAAATTGAAACCGTAACCCCGTACATATTTGAGGACATAAGGCGAACACACTTTTATCAAGGTGATTCACTCCAATTATTAAAAGACACGAGCTATAACGGAACGCTATACGGATATATGTATGATTACCTTCACTCCGCAGATTTGGGAAAATCCAAATGGCTACTGCAGCCACCAATTGATATGGTTTGGTCGCAATGCAAATTAGCTGGATGCCCGGAAGAAATAATGACATTCTGGACGATGCGAATTGTTATTGACTGTTGCCGGGTATTTGCTGAATCAGAAGAAGATTTTGTTTTTGATGAAGATTTGATTGAAACACAGGAAGATATGTACTATTATGCGGTGATGGTGTTGTATAATACATATATTGCAAAGAAAGTGAAGGACGCAGATGAGTAAGCTGGATGAGCTGATTCGGGAGCTTTGCCCGGATGGGGTAGAATATAAGACATTAGGCGAGATAGGAAAATTTTACGGAGGACTAACAGGAAAATCAAAGAAAGATTTTGAGAACGGAAATGAAGTATTTATAACATATAAGAATGTTTATTCGAACCCCGCAATAGATATTTATCCAAATGATAAAGTGAAAATAGTGGTCGGCGAAAAACAAAGAACATTGGAATATGGAGATATAGTTTTTACAGGTTCATCGGAGACGCCGGACGAGTGCGGCTTTTCATCGGTTGTTACAAGAAAGCCGGATAGAAAATTATATCTGAATAGCTTTTGCTTTTTCTTCCGTTTAGATAATCCCAAAGTGCTGTTACCTGACTTTTCAAAACACCTTTTTAGGTCGAGCGAACTAAGGTTCCAAATTGGAAAAACAGCTAGTGGAGTGACGCGGTACAATGTTTCCAAGGACAAAATGGCAAAAGTAGAAATTCCACTTCCACCTCTTGAAATTCAGCGTGAAATTGTTCGGATTCTGGACAGTTTCACAAAGCTTACAGCGGAGCTTACAGCGGAGCTTACAGCTAGAAAAACGCAGTATAGCTTCTACCGAGAAAGACTGCTGGATAAAACGAAAATAAAGGCATCGGCGGTTGAAATCAGAAATCTCGGAAAATGGTCGGGCGGCAAAACTCCTTCCATGGCAGAAAAGAAATACTGGGATAATGGTACAATTCCATGGGTGTCATCAAAAGATGTTAAACAACCGATTTTGTCAGACACAACTGACCATATCACGAATGTAGCAGTTGATGAAGCATCTATGACGGTATATCCGGCTGGGAGTGTGGCAATCGTTACACGGTCAGGGATTTTGCGGCACACATTCCCGGTTACTTATATTCCGTTTGAAACGACGGTAAATCAGGATATTAAAATTCTGGTGACAAAAGAAGAGATATCTTCTCGGTATGTTTCTCATGCGTTACAAGCTTACGGTGAAGATATTCGCAGAAAAACCAAAAAGCAGGGTGGAACAGTAGATTCGCTGGACTTTCAAAAAGTGTTAGATTATCAAATACCCGTTCCATCTCTCGAAATCCAGAACCGCATTGTAAATGTGCTGGACAACTTTGAGAAGATTTGCTCTGACCTCAATATTGGTTTGCCTGCTGAAATCGAAGCCCGGCAGAAGCAGTACGAGTATTACCGGGATAAACTCTTGACATTTGCAGAAACCGGCAACACAATTTTGAGCAGAGCAGAGCAGAGCAGAGCAGAGCAGAGCAGAGCAGAGCAGAGCAGAGCAGAGCAGAGCACTGATTAAGCTCTTGCAGTATGTTTATGGCTATGTAAGAATCCCTTTAGGTGATATTGGCTCTATCTGTATGTGCAAGCGTATTTTGAAGAGCCAGACAAACACAGTGAGCGGTGTTCCGTTCTATAAAATTGGAACCTTTGGAAAAGAAGCTGATGCCTATATTTCACAGGAAACATTTGACGAATATTGGTCGAGATATAACTTCCCGAAAAAAGGCGATGTGCTGATTTCTGCGGCAGGAACGATTGGCAGAACGGTCGTTTATGACGGCAAACCAGCATATTTTCAAGATTCCAACATCGTTTGGATTGATAACGATGAAAGTATTGTTCTGAATAGCTATCTTCGTTATTGCTATGAATTGAAACCGTGGAAAGCATCTGAGGGCGGAACGATTCCGAGATTGTACAACGACAATATAGCAAAGGCTGTAATTACAGTACCGTCCATTGAAGAACAAAAACGGATTGTTTCTATCCTTGACCGTTTTGATACAATCTGCAATGATTTGACCAGCGGCCTGCCCGCAGAGATTGAAGCAAGACAAAAGCAGTATGAATATTACAGGGATAAGCTGTTAAACTTTGGAAAGTGAGGAAAAAATGGATAACCAAACGTTATTTGATGTGAAGAATGCGGTTGAAGTAATGTCAAAAGCATTAAAGCTGTTTGCCGAAAAAATAACGGAATTGATGAATTTGTATCACATTAACCAGGATACTATAAACGAATATCTTAAGGCGTTTGGTAATCTTATCCTTTGGAGAAATGCGGTAAACAGGTTGAGCGAAAATCAGATTGTATTTACGGAACAGTTGTCCGGGGATATGATTGAAAAGGTGAATAAGTCAACAAATGTAGATGAGACTATACTTGAATACTATACAGAAAATGAAGAAAAGTGCTTGAGAAATCTTGTTGAGCGCTGCGGCACAGCGGAACGCGTTATAGCATACAAGAAACTGTACCCTCAAATTGTGATTGCAGCGAAAATGGGATGCTTTCAGCTTGCATGTCTAGGGTTGTTTTCGCTGGAAGATGGTGTTTTGTCGGACATTGTGAACCAGCCAAAAAATACTAGCTTCAAAAAACGAATGAGAGAAATTGAGGATAAGATCAACAACAAAATACCTCCGTCCCAAACAGATTTGAAGGTTTTTGCAGTAATGATTTCAATTGGTGCATTTCAGGAGACCGCTTTTGGAAATTCAGACTTTGATAAGCCGGAACCGAGTTACTTGAATCGACATTGGACATTACATGGCAGAAGTCATCGGGATTTTACAAAAATGGATTATATTAAAATGCTCTTGAGTTTGGACGCTTTGATTTTTATGGCAAATTTGGCTGAACGGACAGAGGAAAAAACAGATGAATTATAATGTTGTTGCGGCTACTAATGAAGATACTGTTGTTGCCACCTATGAACCCTCCAAAGTGCGCTCTGACAGCTACCAGAGTGAGGCGGAACTGGAGAAAGAATTTATCCGGCTGTTGTGCGAGCAGGGCTACACCTATCTGCCGCTGCATACCGAGGATGAACTGATTGCTAACCTCCGCAGCCAACTGGAAGAGCTGAACCACTACCAGTTTTCCGATACGGAGTGGCAGCAGTTTTTCAGTGATGTAATTGCCAACCCCAACGAGCATATTCCTGAAAAGACCCGGAAGATTCAGGAAGACAATGTACAGGTGCTGCACCGGGATGATGGCAGCTCCAAAAATATCACGCTGATCGACAAAAAGAACATCCATAACAACCGCCTGCAGGTCATCAACCAGTATGAGGTAAAACAAGCAGACGGCGCACGGCATGATAACCGCTATGATGTGACGATTCTGGTCAACGGCTTTCCACTGGTTCATGTGGAACTGAAGCGGCGCGGGGTGGCCATCCGGGAGGCGTTCAACCAGATCAACCGCTATCAACGGGATTCGTTCTGGGCGGGCTGCGGCTTATATGAGTATGTGCAGATTTTTGTGATCTCCAACGGCACAAATACCAAGTACTACTCCAACAGCACTCGCTACAATGCCATCAAGGACGCCAAACATGGCAAGACGAAAAAGGAAAAGACCAGCAATAGCTTTGAATTCACCTCCTATTGGGCCGATGCGAACAACCGTGTGCTGACGGATCTGATCGACTTTACCCGGACATTCTTTGCAAAGCATACGATCCTGAGCGTGCTGACCCGGTACTGCATCTTTACTTCAGAAAAGATGCTGATGGTGATGCGCCCATATCAGATCACGGCAACCGAGAGGATATTAAACCGCATCGAGATTGCCAACAACTACAAAAAGTATGGCAGCATCGAGGGCGGCGGCTACATCTGGCACACTACTGGCTCCGGTAAGACGCTGACTTCCTTCAAAACGGCACGGCTGGCATCGCAGCTGCCCTATATCGACAAGGTGCTGTTTGTGGTAGACCGCAAGGACTTGGACTACCAAACTATGAAAGAGTATGACCGCTTCGAGAAGGGAGCGGCAAACTCCAACACCAGCACCACGATTCTGAAACGCCAGTTGGAAAACCCGGAAGCGCATATCATCATTACCACCATCCAGAAGTTGGCGACCTTCATCAAGAAGAATCCAGGGCATGAGGTCTACCAGAAGCACGTTGTGATCATCTTTGACGAGTGCCACCGCAGCCAGTTCGGTGATATGCACAAGGCTATTGTTCACAATTTCAAAAAGTACCACCTGTTCGGCTTTACTGGAACGCCGATTTTTGCAGTCAACGCAGGAAGCTCCACTGATCCACGCTATTTCACCACGGCGCAGACGTTCGGTGACCAACTGCACACCTACACTATCGTGGATGCCATCAACGACAAGAATGTGCTGCCATTCCGTGTGGATTACATCAAGACGATGGACACAGAGCCAGACATGGACGATAAACAGGTTTGGGATATCGACCGGGAAAAGGCATTCATGGCTCCCAAGCGTATTTCTCTGGTGACAAAGTACATCCTCGACCACTTCGACCAGAAAACCTATCGGGGAGACAAATCGTATGAGTTTAATCTGCTGACGAATGTGGCAGAGGTGGCCTCTGCCCAGCGTGGTGCGGTGGAGGAAATCAAGCAAAAGCAGCGTGTCAGCGGTTTTAATTCGATTTTCTGCGTGGCTTCTGTGCCGATGGCAAAGCTGTATTATCAGGAGTTCAAAAAACAGATGGCGGCAGACCCAACCAAGCGGCTGCGCATTGCTACCATTTACAGCTATGGAGCCAATGAAGCGGAAACGGATGGCATTCTGGACGAGGAAAACCCGGAAGATACCTCCAACCTCGACCAGAGCAGCCGGGATTTTCTGGATGCCGCCATTCAGGACTACAACGAGATGTTCCATACGAACTACTCGACGGATGGTGAACGGTTCCAGAATTACTACAAAGATGTATCGCTCCGCATGAAGAATAAAGAACTTGACCTTCTGATCGTGGTCAATATGTTCCTGACGGGCTTCGATGCCACGACCCTGAATACCCTTTGGGTGGACAAGAACCTGAAGATGCACGGTCTGATTCAGGCGTTCAGCCGGACGAACCGTATCCTGAACAGCATCAAGACCTTTGGCAATATCGTCTGTTTCCGCAACCTGCAAAAGCGAGTGGATGCGGCAATTTCGCTGTTTGGAGATAAAAATGCGGGCGGCATCGTTCTGCTGCGCAAATACGCGGACTATTACCACGGTTATACGGATGAGCAGGGAAAATACCATCAGGGTTATACTGACATGATCGATGACCTGACGCAGAAGTTCCCGCTGACAGAGCCGCAGATCGTTGGAGAGCAGAACCAGAAGGACTTTATCGTGTTGTTTGGCGCACTGCTGCGGATGCGGAACTTGCTGTCCTCCTTTGATGATTTCAAGGGCAACGAGCTGATCTCGGAACGGGATCTACAGGACTACTTGGGACGCTATCAGGATTTGCGGGATGAATGGCGCAACAAAAAGCACGATGAAACCAAAGAGGACATCACCGATGATGTGGTGTTCGAGGTGGAGCTGATTCGGCAGGTCGAAATCAACATTGACTACATCCTGATGCTGGTCAAAAAGTACCATGACACCCATTGCGATGACAAAGAGGTGCTCATCACGATTCGCAAGGCGATTGACGCCAGCCCGGAACTGCGCAGCAAAAAGCAGCTGATCGAAACCTTTATTGCAGGGGTCAACGATGTGGATGATGTGATGGCAGAGTGGAACACCTTTGTGTCCGAACAGCGGGAGAAAGAGCTTGCAAAGATCATCCAAGAGGAAAAGCTGAAGGGGCCAGAGACACGCAAGTATCTGGCCAATGCGTTCCGTGATGGCGAGATCAAGACCGTGGGCACTGACATTGATAAGCTGATGCCGCCTGTTTCCCGCTTTGGCGGCGGTGGCCGTGCGCAGAAGAAGCAAGGCGTGATTGATAAGCTGAAGAGCTTCTTTGATAAGTTCTTTGGGATTGGCGGAAGTTCGATGGCAGAGGATGATAAGTACCAATAATAAAAGATGGCAGCGATTCGCAAGTTGGAGTGAAGGAATAAAATGAAAATTAGAATACCAGACTTAAATGGACAAAAACAATATATTGAAAATAAAAGTTCAATTGTTCTGATAGGAGCAAATGGTGCAGGAAAAACGAGAATGAGCGTGTGGATTGACGAAAATAATCCGGAATATCCGGTGCATCGGATATCTGCACAGAAATCACTTAATATGCCCCAAAAGGTAAGTCCTACGGAAATGAACACGGCAGAAGAGGAACTTCTTTATGGAACGACATTTAAGGATAAAGATTGGCTAAGGAACTATGGCAAAAAAATGAATAGATGGGGAGATTCCCCGGAAACATTTCTACTGAATGATTATGATAAATTGATGCAGTATTTAATGACCGAGGAATATGAAAAAGCGATTGAATATAGGACAGAGCACAAAAACGGGGTGGAGGATTTTGATAATATAACTCGCTTGGAAAGAATAAAAGGAATATGGGAAAATGTTATTATACACCGTAAATTGAAAATAAGTGCTGGAAAAATAGAGGTTTTAAATCATTCAAATGATGGCTACTACAATGGTAGCGAAATGAGCGATGGTGAAAGGGCTGTATTCTACTTTATAGGAGAAGTGCTATGCGCAAAAGAAAATAGTTTGATTATTATTGACGAACCGGAAAACCACTTACATAAATCAATTTTGCCGCGACTGTGGGATGCGGTCGAAAAAGAAAGAGAAGACTGTGTGTTCCTGTACATAACACACGATCTTGAATTTGCAAGAAGCAGAATGCAGTCGCAAATTATATGGGTAAAAGAATTTGAAAAAGAGAATCAGTGGCAATATGAGTTGCTGGATGATGCAGATGCATCGGATGGATTAAAACTTGAAATTTTAGGAAATCGACAAAATGTTTTGCTGGTAGAGGGTACCCAGACTCGAAGTATTGATAAAAAACTATACTCGAAGCTGTATCCGGAATATAATGTAATCTCCATGGAAAGCTGCAATGCTGTGATTCAAGCCGTGAAGACATATGGACAAACAGGACAACTCCATTATATGAAGGTAAAGGGAATCGTTGACAGAGATCGACGTTCTGATAGTGAAGTGGAAAAGCTGAGGTCTCAAAATATTTTTGTGCCCAAAGTGGCAGAGGTTGAATCACTTTTTCTTTTGCCGGAGGTAATTGAAGCAGTAGCTCAGAAACAAGACAAGGAACACCCAGAAGAAATTATCAGAAAAGTTAAGGAAAGAACGATAGAATTCCTGAGTACGCATAAAAATAGTCAAGCACTACTATTTACCCAGCAGAGATGTTTGAACTACATAACGGAACAAGTAAGCACGAAGGCATCTACAATGGAACTCTATAAAAACAATTTAAACAATATACATACGAATTTGAATGTTGAAGAAATTTATACGCAAGAACTTAGTATAATTGACAAAATAATAAGCGAAAAGGATTTCATGCCTGCCTTAAAAATTATTAACGATAAGGGACTGCTGCCGGATACGAAACTTCCGAATGAATTTGGTTGGAAAAAAGAATACTATATTGATTATGTGTTAAAACTTGTTTCTAAAAGGGATGAAGTTGGCAACAGGTTAAGGGAAAACATGAGGAGATACGTTTTTGAAGAATGAAAAGTAATAGACAAACTTGCAGTTGCATCTTGAACGTAAATACGTTATAATACTCACAGAGATCTCACTGGTTGCGTGATACTATCCTGATACTAAAAAATCAGCAAGCCACATCTAGCACAGCAATCTCATGGAAAAGTGAACATCCAAGAATAGGCTAGCTAAACAAATTTGTTTAGTGATAATCTGAACTTACCGAGCTCGAGTAATCCCCAATAGCACCATCACCCCGGAGGGTTCCGTTAAAACGAAACCTCCCGGGGTGTTTTTTCTTCTGGTACGGTCAAATAGACTGTAACGTTCAAAGTATCTCCTGTATCAGAGCAAACGGTAACCCTTTTATAGCAGTTTGCATTTTTAATGCCCAAGCAACATCCGCAAACTGCATATCGCAAATATGCCGTTTTGATAGGCACTTTTTTGAAAATTGCGATAAACGCAGTATTTTGCACAAAAAAGCCCTAAACCCCTTCCTTCTCCGCCCGCAGGGGAGTATAATAGAATCCGTTGTTTGCAAAATAGGAAAGGGGAAGTATCAACTATGGAATCGAAGCAGAGGCTTTTGGAGCCGCAGCTCGTCCAAACGGGAAGGGCGGATCAGTTCAGCCGCAAGGTGTTCTGCGATGGAATGCGGGACGGTGTGCCCATTGCGCTGGGCTACTTTGCGGTATCGTTTTCGCTGGGCATTGCGGCGCGCAAGGCGGGCTTTACGCCGTTTCAGGGGTTTCTTGTCAGCCTGCTGAACAACGCCTCTGCAGGAGAATATGCCGCATTTGCGCTGATCATGGCAAACGCTACCTATTTTGAGGTGGCAGTCATCACCCTAATCGCCAATGCGCGGTATCTGTTGATGAGCTGTGCACTGGCACAGCGCTTTGCGCCGGAAACGCCCTTCTGGCATCGGCTGCTCATCGGCTACGACGTCACGGACGAGCTGTTTGGCATTACCATCGCCCGCCCGGGCAGCCTGAACCCGTACTATACCTATGGAGCCATCCTGCTGGCGGCACCGGCTTGGGCTTCCGGTACGGCGCTGGGCATTATAGCGGGCAACCTGCTGCCGCTGCGGGTGGTCAGTGCCCTGAGTGTGGCGCTGTACGGGATGTTCTTGGCCATCATTATCCCGCCGGCTCGCAAAGACCGGGTCGTTGCCGTACTGGTTGTCATCAGCTTTGCGCTGAGCTTTCTGTGCAGCTATCTGCCGGGCATCTCGGCACTTTCCGAGGGTACCCGCACCATTCTTTTAACGGTGGCAATCTCCGGCGCAGCAGCGGTGCTGTTCCCGGTCAGGCAGGAGGAAAACGAAGATGACGCATAACAATTATATCTATATTGCGGTCATGGCGCTGGTATCTTATGCCATCCGCATTCTGCCGCTGACGCTGATCCGCAAGCCTATCAAAAATCGCTTTATCCAGTCGTTTTTGTACTATGTGCCCTATGTGACGCTGGCCGTGATGACCTTCCCGGCCATCATTCAGGCAACGCAGAGCCCGGCAGCAGGTGCTGTTGCACTGGTAGTCGGCATTGCCGCCGCATGGTTTGGCGCAAGCCTGTTTCAGGTGGCTGCGGGCTGCTGTGCCGTGGTGTTCGTGCTGGAATTTTTCATCTGAAATCTTATAACAGGAGAACAAAATGAAAAAGATCCTTGTAACCGGTGCCGGCGGCTTTGTAGGATCCCGCGTGATGCAGCAATGGGCGGGGCGTTACGAGCTGTGCGCCTTTCCCAAAGGCTTTTTGGCAGCAGCAGGGGAGGATGCCGTGCGGCAGGCTATTTTTCAGCAGCGCCCGGATGTCATTCTGCATACCGCAGCTATTTCGGATACCGGTTACTGCGCCGACCACCCGGAGCAGGCTTACCGCGCCAATGTGGAGCTGCCGGTCTGGCTTGCCCGTGCCGCAGCGGAAACAGACGCAAAGCTGGTGGCTTTCAGCTCGGATCAGGTCTATGCCGGTGTAGAGCAGTCCGGTCCACTGCCGGAAACCATTCCGCTGCAGCCTGCCAATGTGTATGGGCAGGGCAAGCTGGAAATGGAGCAGCAGGTGCAGGCGCTCTGCCCGAGCGCCGTGTTGCTGCGCGCCACATGGATGTACGACCTGCCGGGCTACCGGCTGTCTATCCGGGGCAACCTGCTGCTGAACCTTTTGCGTGCGGCACAGCGGGGAGAATCTCTCCGCTTTTCTGTCCAGGATTTCCGGGGCATCACCTATGTCCGTCAGGCGGTGGCGCTGCTGGAGCCTGCCCTGACTCTGCCCGGCGGGGTCTATAACTTCGGCAGTGAGAACGCTGAAAATATGGTGTTGACCGCCCGGCAGTTTGCTAAGACACTGGGGATCACGGTCGATATTCAGGAAGCCGACTGGGCACGGAACCTTGCAATGGATTGTAGCAAGCTGCGGGCGCAGGGCATCGTATTTGACACCACACAGACCGGTCTTACACGTTGTCTGCGGGATTATGGATTGCGCTGACCTCAGAAAATCAAATTTTTCCGTATCGCACAAAAAACAGAGAAAAGCACGAAAAAAGCAGGGGATTCTGTATGCTGCCAGCCCGACAGGGTGGGACAAATCATACGGAAACCCTGCTTTTTTGCTTATCTGCCGGAGAAAAGTTCGCTTATAGGATGCAGCATTTCTTCATGTAAAAAGTCATACTTATTTTACATCTTATCTGCATTTTGCTATAATGTTTTCGCTTTTTTGCAAAGCATCCGAACCGCATAAACCTTTAAAACCTTGAGGAGAGTGGAATTTTTGAAGGAAGTCAAGCTTGAAGAAGCGGCTTATCAGTTTGAAGCCAAAATGTCCCTGCGGCAGGCCATTCCGCTGGGCTTGCAGCACGTCTGCGCCATGTTCGTGGGCAACCTGACCCCGCTGCTGATCATCACCAGCGCCTGCGGCATTGCAGGCGGCGAGTTTGCAGACCTGCAGGTCACCCTGCTGCAGAGCGCCATGTTCGTGGCAGGTATCGTCACGCTGGTACAGCTGTTCACCATCGGACCCGTGGGCGGCGCAGTACCTATTATCATGGGTACCAGTTCCGGCTTTATTGGCGTGTTCAACAGCGTTGTGGGCACGATGGGCGGCGGTGTGCTGGCCTATGGCGCGATTATGGGCGCATCCATCATCGGCGGTATTTTTGAAAGCGTGCTGGGCTTTTTCCTGAAGCCGCTGCGCAGGTTCTTCCCGCCGGTAGTCACCGGCACGGTGGTGCTTTCCATCGGTCTTTCGCTGATTTCGGTAGGTATCAACTCCTTCGGCGGTGGCAACAAGGCCAAGGACTTCGGCTCTGTGGAGAACCTGCTGCTGGCACTGTTCGTGCTGGTGGTCATCTTGTTCTTCAAGCACTGGACCACCGGTTTCCTCAGCTCCTCTGCCATCCTCATCGGCATTCTGGCCGGTTATGTAGTTGCTTTCATTATGGGTCTGGTGCTGCCCACCACCGGTGTAACTGCTGATGGCGTAGAGTTCACCAAGGCATGGGTGCTCAACTGGAGCAAGGTGGCGCAGGCTTCTTGGTTCGCAGTGCCCAAGCTGATGCCGGTCAAGGTGGTATTTGATGCCCGTGCGATCCTGCCGGTGCTGATCATGTTCATCGTCACCGCAGTGGAGACGGTGGGCGATATCTCTGGCGTGATGGAGGGCGGCATGAACCGTGAGCCCTCTGATAAGGAGCTGTCCGGCGGCGTCATCTGTGATGGTCTTGGCTCTACCTTTGCCGCACTGTTCGGCGTGCTGCCCAACACCTCTTTCAGCCAGAACGTGGGTCTGGTGGCCATGACCAAGGTGGTCAACCGCATGGCACTGGCTTCCGGCGCTGTGTTCCTGATCCTCTGCGGCCTGATCCCCAAGTTGGGCGCGCTGATCTCCATCATGCCGCAGGCCGTTCTGGGCGGTGCTGCCGTTATGATGTTCTCTTCCATCGTGGTCAGCGGCATCCAGCTGATCACCAAGGAAAAGATGACCCCGCGCCACCTGACCATCGTGTCCGTGGCACTGGGCGTGGGCTACGGCATGGGTGCCAACAGCGGCATTCTGGCACAGGCACCGCAGGCTCTCCAGCTGATCTGCGGCGAGTCCGGCATCGTTCCGGCCGCATTTGTGGCGATCCTGCTGAACGTTCTGCTGCCCAAGAACGATATGGCAGAGTAAAACTTAGTTTTTTAGCCGGGCAAGGGCTTCCAGCTGTTGCAACACCTGCGGGGTGTCCGCATCCAGCAGCTCCATAGGGGCTGCAATACAGACCGTGCGTACCTGCGCAGGGTACTTTTTAAGCAGCACGTTGCCGCCTTTATTTTCCGGCAGGGTGAGCAGTTCTGAAAAGAAGCTGCTTCCAAACAGAACGGGACTTCCAACAAGAGGTGTCGGGTCGTTATCGGCCACGGCACCCAGACGGAAGATCTCCCGTTCTGTTTCTTTTTGCCATTCTGCCGGGGATGTCTGTTCGTGGCAAAAGCGCTCTGTCATGGCTTCTACCGTCTCCCGGCGCAGCAGGGGCTGATCCCCGGGCAGAAACATACAGCCGCTCAGTTCCGGCAGCTGCTCCAGCAGCGCCGAAAGGCCCAGCCGAACGGTATCATTGCGGCCGGGCAGGCTGTGCAGCAGCACCGGGACGCCCTGCGTCCTGCACAGTGCCTGTACATCTTTCGAGCGGGTCACCACGATGCGGGCAGCGATACCGGGTGTGGCAGTGGCGGCAAAAGCCCGGCAGAGCATGGGCTGGCCGCAAAAATCTGCCAGCAGTTTATTTACGCCAAACCGGCGGCTCAGCCCGGAAGCCATGATCACACAGCCGACCGTAAGCGACTTCTTCATACAAAAACACCCCTTCAGCAGCATTTTATAATAGTATTATACCGAAAGCTGTGCTAAAATAAAAGAAGAGATATCGCAGCGATAGAAAAGAGAGGTACTGCACATGATGACGATCCGAGAATATAAGCGGGCAGAAAGTCTGGAGGAAGCGTGGCAGCTGAACCAGAAAAAACCAAACCGCATTTTGGGCGGCATGATCTGGCTGAAGATGGAAACCATCAATGTCGGCACCGCCATCGACCTTTCCGGTCTGGGACTGGATACCATTGAGGAGACCGAGGACAGCTTTTCCATCGGCGCTATGGTCACCCTGCGCCAGCTGGAACAGCATCCGGGGCTTGCCGCCTATACTCATGGTGCTATGCGGGAGACTGTGCGCCATATCGTGGGCGTACAGCTGCGCAATCTGGCGACTGTGGGCGGCAGCATCTACAGCCGGTTCGGTTTTTCGGATGTGCTGACCATGTTCCTAGCCATGGACTGTGATGTAGAGCTATACAAAGGCGGTATCCTGCCTTTGCAGGAATATGCCCAGCGCCCCTATGACCGGGATGTTCTGGTGCGGCTGATCGTAAAAAAGACACCGATGCAGCTCTATTACCAGTCGGTGCGCAACAGTCAGACCGATATTCCGGTGCTGACCTGCGCCGCTGCCCGGTTGGAGACCGGAGATTACCGCATCGCCATTGGTGCGCGTCCGCTGCGCGCTGTGCGGTTCGAGCTCCCGGCAGAGCCTGCCCTTGCGGCAGAACAGCTTGCCGCACAGTTTGCGGAAAGCATAAAGGCGCAGATTGTTACCGGCTCCAATATGCGCGGCAGCGCCGAGTACCGCAGGCATCTGGCAGGCGTGCTGACAAAGCGCGCGGTGCTGGAACTGGAACAGCGTAAAATGCAGGAGGAAAAGTAAATGCAGATCACACTTACATTGAACGGTGTCCGGGTATCCGAGGAGATCGCCCCGGATATGCTTCTGATCGATTTTGTCCGCGCACACGGCTGCAAGAGCGTCAAGCGCGGCTGCGAGACCTCCAACTGCGGTCTGTGCACCGTGTTTATGGACGATAAGCCTGTGCTGTCCTGCTCCGTGCTGGCAGCCCGTGCCGATGGGCATAAAATCACCACGTTGGAGGGCTTGCAGCAGGAGGCCGCCGAGTTTGGTGCCTTTATCGCAGATCAGGGCGCAGAGCAGTGCGGCTTCTGCAACCCGGGCTTTATCATGAACGCGCTGGCTCTGTTCCGGGAGCAGCCGTACCCCACCGAAGAGCAGGTGAAGGAATACCTTGCCGGAAACCTTTGCCGCTGCTCTGGATACGAAGGCCAGCTGCGCGGCATCATGAGCTTTCTGGCATGGAAAAAGCAGAAGGAGGGCGTACAGTGAAAACCGTCAACAAACCGTTCCGCAAAAAAGACGCGATGCAGCTGGTCACCGGCCAGCCTGTTTATATGGATGATATCATCCCGCAGGACTGCCTGATCGTCAAGCTGTTGCGCTCACCCCATGCAAACGCCATCGTCCGCAGCATCAACACCGCTGTTGCTAAAAAGGTGCCTGGCATCGAAGCCATCTTCACTTGGGAGGATGTGCCGCAGGATGCCCGCCGCTACACACAGGCCGGCCAGACCTACCCGGAGGCCAGCCCCTACGACCGTCTGCTTATCGACCGCCACGTCCGCTTTGTGGGAGATGTGGTGGCTATCGTAGCCGGTAAGGACGAAAAGTGCGTAGACAAGGCGCTCAAGCTTATCAAAGTAGACTACGAGGTGCTGGAAGCTGTTCTGGATTTCCACACCGCAAAGGATAACCCCATCCTTGTGCACCCGGAGGACAACTGGGAAAGCCTTGCCCCCGTGGGCGCCGACAACAAGCGCAACCTCTGCGCCCACGATGCGTGCGGCAGCGGCGATATTGACGCTGTGTTGGCCGGATGTGATGTGGTCATCGACCATGTGTACCACACCAAGGCCTGCCAGCAGGCTATGATGGAGACTTTCCGCACCTATTGCTCCATTGATACTTACGGGCGGTTGAATGTGCTCAGTTCTACCCAGATCGTTTTCCACGCCCGCCGCAACATTGCCAATGCACTGCATATCCCCAAATCTATGGTGCGTGTCTCCAAGCCCCGCATCGGCGGCGGCTTTGGCGCAAAACAAACCGCCGTCAGCGAGGTGTACCCGGCCTTTGTGACGTGGATGACCAAAAAGCCTTCCAAGCTCATCTTCAGCCGGGTAGAAAGCCAGACGGCCTCTTCGCCGCGCCACGAGATGGAGATGCACGTCCGTCTGGGCGCTACCAGAGACGGCATCGTGAAGGGCATCGACCTGTACACTCTGTCCAACACCGGCGCTTACGGCGAGCATGGCCCCACTACTGTGGGTCTGTCTGGTCACAAATCCATCCCGCTGTACGGCAAGGCCGAGGCCTTCCGCTTTGTCAGCGATGTGGTATATACTAACCATATGTCTGCTGGTGCATACCGCGGCTATGGTGCTACGCAGGGTCTGTTTGCGGTGGAATCTGCGGTCAACGAGCTGGCACACAAGCTGAACATGGATCCCATTGCACTGCGCCTGAAGAACACCGTGCAGGAGGGCGATGTGATGCCCGCCTATTACGGCGCGGTAAATACCAGCTGTGCATTGGACCGGTGCGTGCTCAAGGTGCGCGAGATGATCGACTGGGAGCACAAGTATCCAGCCCGGGATATGGGCAACGGTAAGATCCGTGCCGTGGGCATGGGTATGGCAATGCAGGGCTCCGGCATCTCCGGCATGGACGTGGGCAGCGCTACCCTCAAGCTGAACGATGACGGCTTCTATACCCTGATGATCGGCGCTGCCGATATGGGCACCGGCTGCGACACCACGCTGGCGCAGATCGCCGCCGAGGTGCTGGATTGCCCGCTGGATAACATTACCGTCTTTGGCGCGGATACGGATTCTTCGCCCTACGATTCCGGCTCCTATGCTTCCAGCACCACCTATGTCACCGGCAAGGCCACCGAAAAGTGTGCACTGAAGCTGCGGGAACAGATCTGCAAGCTGGGCGCAGAGCTGCTGGAATGCCCGGCGGATGCCGTGGAGTTTGACGGCAAGGTCGTGTTTGAAAGCGCCGACCCCACCCGCCAAAAGACTCTATCCGAGATTGCCTTTGCTTCCCAGTTCGGCCATAAGATCCCGCTGGAATTCACCGAGACTCACACCTCGCCCTTGTCTCCGCCGCCGTATATGGTGGGCGCTGCCGAAGTAGAGGTTGATACCGAGACCGGCGAGGTGAAGGTGTTGGAATTTGACGCCTGCGTGGACTGCGGAACTCCCATCAACCCCAACCTGACCCGCGTGCAGGCCGAAGGTGGCATCCTGCAGGGTATCGGCATGACCCTGACCGAAAACATCACCTACGACAAAAACGGCTACCCGGAAGAGAATTCTCTGTTCCAGTACAAGATCCCTGCCCGCAACGATATCGGCCTCATCCATGTGGAGTTTGAGAACAGCTACGAGCCCAACGGCCCCTTTGGCGCAAAGTCCATCGGCGAGGTGGTCATCAATACGCCGCTGCCCGCCATCTCGGACGCCATCTACAACGCCATCGGCACCCGCTTCTATGAATTGCCCATCACACCGGAGCAGATCGCAATGGCAGTTGCTGCCAAGCACTAAATGTAGATGCTGAACGAAAATGAGCTTCCGTTTCTGGCAGAGAAAGGGCATATCGTTTCTCTGGTAGGCGGCGGGGGCAAAACCACCCTGCTGTATGCCATGGCAGACCACTGTGCCCGCAAGGGCTGGCGGGTGGTTGTGATGACGACCACCCACATCCGGCAATCGGCAGCCTACTATGCACCGGATGACGCAGCGCTTACAACTCTGTGGCAAGCGGGTCACTACGCCGTGATCGGCACTCCGGCAGAAAACGGGAAGCTGACCCTGCCGCCGCAGCAGCTTTTGCGCCGGATGGCGCAGGCAGATGCGGTATTTATAGAAGCGGACGGTGCAAAGCACCACCCCTGCAAGGTTCCGGCGGCGCACGAGCCTGTGCTGCTGCCCCAAAGTGATATCGTTTTGGCGGTAGCAGGGCTTTCGGCGCTGGGCAAGCCCTTGCGGGAGGTCTGCTTCCGCTACGATACCATCCGTCCGCAGTTTTTAGCGGCTGCGCCGGATGCACCTCTTACGCCGCCCATGCTGGCGCAGCTGATTGCAAGCACGCAGGGTGGTCGCAAGGCAGTGGGTGACCGGCAGTTTTACGCTGTGCTCAATCAGGCTGATACGCCGGAATTGCAGCAACAGGGCATACAGATACAACAGCTTTTGCGTCAGCATGGCATACCGTGTGTGCTGACGCATTTTAAAGAGGAGGAACGTGCATGAGCAAGGACGATAAGATCGTATTCTGTACCGGCGGCGGCTGTACCGCAAAGCTGGGTGCCGGGGCACTGAGCCGCATTTTGGAAAAACTCCCCCGGGGCGAAAAAGACCCGGATCTTCTGGTTGGCTACGACAGCCGGGATGACGCCGCAGTTTACCGCATTACGGACGACATTGCGCTGGTGCAGACCGTGGACTTTTTTCCACCGATGGTGGACGACCCCTACACCTTTGGGCAGATCGCTGCCACGAACGCCCTGAGCGATGTCTACGCCATGGGCGGCGAGGTGAAGACCGCCCTGAATCTGGTCTGCTTTCCGGAGGAGATGGATTTGAACGTGTTGGGCGAAATTTTGCGCGGCGGTGCTGAAAAGGTGGCAGAAGCCGGCGGCAGCCTTGCGGGCGGGCATTCCATCGCGGACAGCGGGGTAAAATACGGCCTTTCCGTGACCGGCCTTGTAGACCCGCACCAGATGTACACCAACGACACCGGTATGCCCGGCGACAAGCTGGTATTGACCAAAGCTTTGGGTGTTGGGCTGCTGTGCACGGCAAACCGCGTAGGCGAAGCCGCCCCGGAGGAGATGGAAGCAGCCATCCGCTCCATGACTACCCTGAACAAAACGGCGGCAGAGCTCAGCCGCAAGTATCACATCCATGCCGCTACGGATGTGACCGGCTTCAGCTTTCTCGGCCACTTGCACGAGATGATGGGCGGCAGACTTTCCTGCATCATCCACGCAAATGCCGTGCCGGTGCTGCCGGGCGCAGAAAAAGCAGCGAATGCGTTTTTGTACACTGCCGCCGGGCAGCGCAACCGCAACCATACCGGGCCGTTCGTCCGGTTTGAAAAGGTAAGCTTTGCCATGGAGGAAGTCTTGTTCGATCCGCAGACCTCCGGCGGGCTGCTGCTGGCGGTAGACCCGGCGGATGCAGCGGCACTGGAACAGGAACTGCGCGCCGCAGGTCTGCCTGCAAGTATTGTTGGAGAGATCCTGCCGAAGCAGGAAATCGAAATCACTGTAATGGACAAATGAGAGGAGTAATCAGCATGGCTGAATTTATTAAAGTAGATGCGCTGGGCGATACCTGCCCGCTGCCTGTTGTCAAAGCGAAAAAGGCTATTTCCGAGCTGCAGGGTGCAGGACAGGTGGAGGTGCTGGTAGATAACGAGATCGCCGTGCAGAACCTGACTAAAATGGCGCAGCAGAAGGGCTATCAGTACAGCGCCGAAAAGCTGGAAGAACGAAAATACCGCGTGCTGTTCACGCTGGGCGAAGCAGCAGGCGCCCCGGCAGAGCAGGCTCCTGTCTGCGTACCGGATGCCCGCACCGATACGGTGGTGGCTATTTCCGCTGCTATTATGGGCGATGGCAGCGAGGAGCTGGGCAAGACTCTGCTCAAAGCCTTTGTGTTCGCACTGACCCAGCAGGACAAGCTGCCCAAGACGATCCTGTTCTATAACGGCGGTGCAGCGCTGACCTGTGAAGGCTCTGCCATGCTGGAAGATCTCAAGGCACTGGAAGCACAGGGCGTGGAGATCCTGACCTGCGGCACCTGCCTGAACTTTTACGGTCTTACCGAGAAGCTGGCTGTGGGCAGCGTGACCAATATGTATACAATTGCCGAAAAGCTGACGCAGGCAGGGAACGTGGTAAAGCCGTGATCTATCTGGACAACGCAGCCACCACCCTGCATAAACCACCGCAGGTGGAACAGGCTATTCTGGAGGCGCTGCACACGGCAGGCAACCCCGGGCGCGGCGCACACGAGCCTACCCTTCACGCCGCACGGATCGTGCTGGACACCCGTCTGGCGCTGGCAGAGCTTTTCCATGCGCCAGACCCCTCCTGCATTGTTTTTGCCGCCAATGCGACCATGGCGCTGAATACGGTGCTGAACGGCGTGCTGCATCCGGGCGACCATGTCATCACAACGGTATGCGAGCATAACTCCGTTCTGCGTCCGCTGTACCGGCTGCGGGCGCAGGGAGTAGAGGTCTCCTTTACCGGCGTGGATGCTTCTGCGCGGCTATGCTACGACCAGTGGGAAGCCTTGCTGCGTCCCACGACCCGGGCACTGGTGGTGACGGGAGCTTCCAACGTGACCGGCAACGGCACCAACCTTGCCCGCGCAGCAGACTTTGCCCACCGGCACGGTCTGCTGTTCATCGTAGATGCTGCCCAGACTGCCGGTGCACAGCCCATTGATGTGCAGCGGCTGGGCATAGATGCACTCTGCTTTACCGGTCACAAGGCGCTTTTGGGGCCGCAGGGCACGGGCGGTGCTTATGTGCGCCCCGGGTTACAGATCGCGCCGCTCCTTGTGGGCGGCAGCGGTGTGCACAGCTTTGACGAAGTGCACCCTTTACAGATGCCCACCGCACTGGAGGCCGGCACGCTGAACGTTCATGGCCTTGCAGGGCTGTGTGCCGGGGTGCGCTGGCTGCTGGAGCAGGGCGTAGAAAGCCTTGCCGCCCGGGAAAACGCCCTTGCCCGCCTGTTTTATGAGCAGGTGCGTACTGCGCCGGGCGTAACAGTATACGGTGATATGACCATGCAGCACCGTGCGCCCATTGTGGCGCTGAACATCGGACAGGAGGATTCTGCCCGGGTGGCAGATATCTTGTGGGAGGACTACGGCATCTGCGTGCGTGCCGGGGCACACTGCGCCCCGCTGATGCACAAGGCCCTTGGCACGGCCGAGCAGGGCGTGGTACGGTTCAGCTTTTCTCATTTTAATACGGAGCAGGAGGTGCAGCAGGCGGCGCAGGCAGTCTGCGCACTTGCCCGGGAGCTTTTATGCGAATAAAACGAAGCTATATCGTGCTTTCCTTCCGTACCACCTTAGAAGCTATGGAGTGGGAAAAGCAATGCCATGTCCGACAGGTGCCCGGGCGGCTGATTCCGCTGCCGCGTGAGATCTCGGCAGGGTGCGGGCTTGCATGGCGTATGCTGCCGGAGGACTGGCAAAGCTGGCAGGCAGAACTGGACGAAACACGGTTTGATAAGGTAACGCCTGTGGAGCAATAACAGAGGGAGAGAAACACCAATGAACAGACAAACGCTTGCAGACGTTCTGCAAGATACAAACCAGACCGGCAGCTATACGCTGGCTACCGTGCTGGAAGGCGCAGAGGCTGGCAGTCAGCTGCTGCTGCGGGACGGAGATGCCCTGTGGCAGACCCCGAGCGCCGGGCTTTTGCAGCGTCAGCTTGCCGCTTTGCAAGACTGTACCGCTACGGGCTTTCTTACACTGGACGGGCAGCGGGTATTTGCCGAGCGTTTTGGTGCAGTGCCCCAGCTGGTGGTCTGCGGCGGCGGTCATGTGGCTGCTGCCCTTGTAAAACAGGCAAAGCTTCTCGGTCTGCCGGTGCTTGCCATAGATGACCGGGAAGAATTTGCCCAGCAGCTGCGCGCCGCTGGAGCGGACACCGTGCTTTGCGCCCCTTTTGCACAGGCACTCCAGAATGTGTCCGGCGGAGCAGAGACCTATTTTGCGGTGCTGACCCGCTCCCACGCCTTTGATCTGGACTGCCTTACCCTGATCCTGCAAAAGCCCGCAGCCTATGTGGGCATGATGGGCAGTCGTGGCCGTGCCGCATTGGTGCGCCGTCAGCTGTTGGAGACCGGGTTGGACAGCCAGCGAGTGGAGTCGCTCTGCGCACCCATCGGCCTTGCCATCGGGGCGCAGACGGCTGCGGAGATCGCACTTTCCATTCTGGCGGAGATCGTACAGGTCAAGAATGCCCGCCCACAGACCGAGGGCTATCCCATCACCTTGCTGGATGCAATGGTGCAGGCAGAAAATGCCCGCACTCCGGCGGTGCTGGCGACCATCGTTGCACGGCATGGTTCCACCCCGCGGGATGTGGGCGCAAAAATGCTTGTTCTGCCTGATGGCAGTACCGTGGGCAGTGTGGGCGGCGGCATTATGGAGCATTACACGGTGCAGGTTGCCCGGAAGATGTTGGCACAGGCTGCGCCCGCCCTGCAATGCTTACAGCTTTCGGCTGACGGCAAAAACGAGGACGCAGCCATTGCTGCCTGCGGCGGCTCCATGGAGGTACTGTTGCAGACACTTTGCCCCGGGGAGGAAACGAAATGAAAAAGGACGCTTTGATCATCGTGCGCGGCGGCGGCGACCTTGCCACCGGTACCATCCACCGATTGTGGAGCGCCGGGCTGCGGGTGCTGGTATTGGAAACTACAAAACCCGCAGCCATTCGGCGTCAGGTTGCCCTGTGTGAAGCAGTGTATGAAGGCGAAGCCACGGTCGAAGAACTGCGTGCCGTCCGCATTGAAGCTTTAGAGCAGGCACTGTCCGTCTGGGCGCAGGGCGCTGTTCCGGTGCTCGTTGACCCGGAGGGAGCTTGTATTGCCCGGGCAAAGCCGGAGGTCGTAGTGGACGCCATTCTGGCCAAGCGCAACCTTGGCACCCATCGGGATATGGCACCGCTGACCATTGCCCTTGGTCCCGGCTTTGTGGCCGGGCAGGACGTAGACGTCGTGGTGGAGACCAAGCGCGGTCATCGGCTGGGTAGGATTATCCGGGAGGGGAGCGCTATCCCCAATACCGGCATCCCCGGCATTATTGGCGGATACGGTGCAGAGCGGGTGATCCATGCACAGGCCGCCGGTATTTTTATGAATGTGCGCAAGATCGGCGATTTGGTAGAGAAGGGTGAAGTTATTGCTACCATTCGCACCCCGGAAGGAGCTGATATCCCGGTCACAGCACAAATTTCCGGCATTCTGCGCGGATTGCTGCGCAGCGGCTATCCGGTCACACCGGGTTTTAAAATCGCGGATATCGACCCCCGGCGGGAAGAGCTTTCCAACTGCTTCCTGATCTCGGATAAATCCCGCTGTATTGCCGGCAGTGTACTGGAGCTTGTCTGTGCGCAGGTGTGGCAGTAAAACCTATATAAAAATAACCCCTGCCGTTTTGCGGAAAGGTCTGCAAATACGGCAGGGGTTTTAAGGTTCTATGTTAGTTGCGGTAGCAGCGATCCTGCCCCACAAGCCAGTTTTCGCACAGGCGCTGGGCTTCCTCCAAGCTGCGGCTCTCGCAGTCAAAGAATGCACCGCGCATAGAGCAGTAGGAGTAGTGCACCTTAGGAACACCGTTGCCATCCTTGAAGCGCTCGTATCGTTCTTCACCGGGCATCAGAAAAAGCTGTTCCATGGTTCCTTCTCCTTTGTTTTCAAGCAGTATAAACGGCCGCCGGGCGGCGGCACACAACGCTTGCTATTGTATCACGATAGAGATCGGTTTGCCATTGTCTTTTTATCCAAAGATACGCCAGCTTTTTCTCTGCGGTTGTGTCAAAGAAGGGCTTGACAAATCATTCGTGCAAACTGCGTTCCTTTTCCAGCGCTGCTTTCATGCCGTGGATACGCCCCAATGCGTAGGAGAGCAGCGCGGCGCACAACAGGTTCAGCCAACCGTAACGGAACTGATTCAGAGAGTTTGTCACGCCCATGATCAAATTAGCCAGACAGAGCAGGGAAAGCATACGGTCAATGCGGCTCAGGTGTGTCAGGCGGGAGTCGATATCCGAAAGCAGCTCAAAGCTGCCAAGCTCCGCTTTCCGACGGAAGTACACCCAGTTGACACAGCTGCCGATATACTCTGCACCCAGCTCCTTTACAAAGGCGCGGTAATCACTGCTGGGGTTCATCTCCAAGCGGATGATATACTCGCCCGGTTCGCAGCGCACAAAGGTATAAAAGGAAAACCCGGTGTTATCCAGTACCCAGCCCTCCTGTGCCATCTCGTTCAGCCAGCGCTCTTCTTTTTCAAAATCCCACACAAAGAAAAGCTTGAAAACGGTTTTCTTTTCCTTCATAAGGCTTCCTCCTTCAGGATGCTCTCACCATTGGCCACAAGCTGCTGCAAGCGGGCAAGCTCGTGCTTTAAGATCTGTACGCCCTCTGCGGTAAGCTGGTATTCCTTTTTGCGGCTGCCGCTCTCAGCGGGCAGGGGACGGATCCAGCCTTTTTCGCACAGAGAGGTCAAGGCACCATACAGTGTCCCGGCGGCAAGATGGACTCTGCCCCCGGAAAGCTGCTCCGTCTGCTGCATGATGCCATAGCCGTGTTGCGGATGGTAAAGAGACAACAGGATATAATAGGTCGATTCTGTCAATGCAAGGTTTTCCATACTGAAATACTCCATGGATTCTATCGGACGTCTTTATATCGTCAACCGATATATCGCACTTAAAGTATATCGTCTCACGATATACTTTGTCAAGTGTTTTCAGAAAAAAGTCATCAAAAAGCTTTAAGACACAGTTCGTATGGAAAAACCGATGGAATGCAGGAAAATATTTTGTGCACTTTTCATAGTTTTCTTCTGAAGATTTTGGTGGTACAATATAGTCATCAAATTCTGCAATTCGGGAGGAGCTCCATGGCGGAAAAGTGTATTGAACTGGATAGTGTAGAGATCGCAGCGGCTGTTTTTGGCAACTGCGACCGGAATATTCGCTTATTGGAAAAAGAGTTTTCTGTCACCGCCGTCTGCCGTGGCACACAGCTGCGCATTTCCGGTGAGCCTGCCAACGTGGCGGCAGCGAACCGAGCCGTGGATGGAATGCTTCTTCTGATCGAGAACCGCACCCCGCTGGAGGATCAGACTGTGCACTACTGCATCAGTCTGGCGCACGATGGCGCTGAGAAGCGGGTAAAGGAGCTAACCGAGGACTTTGTCACCGTCACGGTCAAGGGACGCCCGATCCGCCCCAAAACACTGGGACAGAAGGAATACCTTAATGCCATCCGCTCCAATGCCATTACCTTCGGTGTCGGCCCGGCGGGTACCGGCAAGACCTATCTGGCCGTTGCCATGGCGGTAAAGGCCTTCAAGGCCAAAGAGGTCTCCCGCATTATCCTGACCCGCCCGGCGGTGGAAGCGGGTGAGAAGCTGGGCTTTTTGCCCGGTGACCTGCAGCAGAAGGTAGACCCCTATCTGCGGCCGCTGTATGATGGCCTGTTTGATATGCTGGGCGCAGAAACCTACGAGCGTCTGGTGGAAAAGCAGATCATCGAGGTCGCCCCGCTGGCCTATATGCGCGGTCGCACACTGGATGATTCCTTTATCATTCTGGACGAAGCGCAGAACACCACCCCGGAGCAGATGAAAATGTTTCTTACCCGTATGGGCGTAGGCTCCAAGGTAGTCGTTACCGGCGATGTGACCCAGATCGATCTGCCGGGCAGCACCCGCAGCGGTCTGGTGGACGCGCTGAAGGTGCTGAAGGATGTGAACGGCATTGCACAGTGCTACTTTACCGATAAGGACGTTGTGCGCCACCGGCTGGTGCAGGAAATCGTTAAGGCTTACGAGCGTGCCGCCCATCCGGCTGCCGAAGCGGAAAATAAAGAAAACAAAAAGAATTTTAAATAACCCTTTGAAAGGAGTGGACCGATATGTCCAACAAAGTTTTGATCACCAACTCCCAGAAAGCTGTCAAGGTGCCCTCCGGGCTTCGCATCCTCATCCGCCGCGCCTGCAACGCTGTGTTGGAGTATGAGCATTTTGACCGTCCCGCAGAGATCAGCGTTACCTTTGTGGACAACGCTGCCATTGCCGAGCTGAACAATCAGTATCGCAACAAGCCCATGCCCACCGATGTGCTGAGCTTTCCTCTGGGTGAGGACGGCAAGTATGATATCGACGAGAACAACGGATGCATGATGCTGGGCGATATCGTCATCAGCATGGAGCGCGCCATGGAGCAGGCCAATCTGTATGGGCATCCGCTGCAGCGGGAGGTGGCTTTTCTGACTGTTCACTCCATGCTGCATCTGCTGGGTTACGACCACGAAAACGGCGGTCTGGAAGCTATGCGTATGCGCGAAAAGGAAGAGGCTGTGCTGCTGCAGCTGGGGCTGCCCCGCACGGTCAGCTACACGGAATGATATCCCTTTGCAACAGAACATAAAAACAAGACAGGAGTTCGCTTTGAGTACTACAACACCCGTTCAGGAGCATTACGACACCTCCTCTGTATTCGTTGCTGTCATCGGACGGCCGAACGTGGGCAAATCCAGCCTGACGAACCTCTTGGTCGGCGAGAAGGTGGCCATCGTCACCTCTAAGCCCCAGACCACACGCACCCGCATTACCGGCGTGATCACCCGGGGGCCGCTGCAGTATGTGCTGCTGGATACTCCCGGTGTGCACAAGGCGCATAACAAGCTGGGCAAGCGCATGGATAAGACCGCCAGCGATTCCATTGCGGATGTGGATGTTTCCATGATGCTGTTCGAGCCCTACGGTGCGTTGAACGAATCTGAGATGGCGCTGGTGGAAGCGCTGCACCGCAGCGGCCCAGCCATTGCGGTCATCAACAAGACTGACCTTGTGAAAGACCCTTCCGATTTGGAAGCCCGCAAGGCAGAGCTGAAGGCACTGGGTGTGTTTGATGCAATCTACACCATCAGCGTGCGCAACAAAGAAGGCAGCGAGGAGCTGTTTGATGCTCTGAGCCGTTACGCCGTGGAAGGTCCCCATTACTTTGATGATGACGCCTACACCGATATGCCGGAAAAAGAGCTGGTGGCTGAGGTCATCCGCGAAAAAGCATTGCTCTTCATGCGGGACGAGATCCCGCACGGCATTGCAGTGGTGGTGGAGCGCTTCAAGGAGCGCCCGGGCACAGACCTGATCGACATTGATGTGAACATCTACTGCGAGCGGGAGAGCCACAAGGGCATGGTCATCGGCAAGGGCGGTGCGATGCTCAAAAAGATCGCCAGTGCTGCCCGCGCCGACTGCGAAGAATTTCTGGGCTGCCGGGTCAACCTGCAGTGCTGGGTCAAGGTAAAATCCGACTGGCGGGACAACGAGTTTTTGCTGAACAATTTCGGCTTTAAGCAGAATCCCTCCAACCGCTGAGCGCTGCCAAAGCAGGACAGTTTTCCCTTGTATGCTGTGCTAGAATCAGGCTGACACTATAAATAAGCGTTGCCTTTGCACAGGAAAGGGAAGGAGTGCTGAAGATGGATGCTGCTGCAAGCTGGCAGGCATTTGCCTGCACGGGGAATATTCTCCGTTATCTCGATTATAAACAACTGGTGCAGCTGCCCGCCGAGCATCCGGCAGGAGAAACGGATGATGGAACCATTTGTGACCATGGGTCTGGTACTGAAGGAGACCCGTTATAGAGAAGCAGACCGTATTCTGACGATTCTTACCCCGAAACTGGGCGTGATCACGGCAATGGCTGCAAACAGTCTGCGGCTGAAAAGCAAGCTGTTCAGTGCCTGCGGGCTGTTCTGCTATTCAGAGTTTACGCTGGTGCCCGGACGCAATATGTATACCGTGCGGGAAGCCGAGGTGCAGAACATCTTCCATGGCGTTTCTTCCTCCATTGAAGGGGTAAGCCTTGCTATGTATCTTACCGAGATGGCTGCTGCGCTTTCGCCTACTGGAGAGGAAGCAGCCCGGGAGCTGCGGCTTGTGCTGAACAGCCTGTATATGATCAGCGAGCACCGCACCGACCTGCGGGTGATCAAGGCGGTATTTGAGCTGCGCACCATGAGTGAGTGCGGCTTTATGCCGCAGATTGTCTGCTGCCGGGACTGTGGCACCTACGATGAAGGAGATGCCTTTTATCTGGACGCACAGGAAGGGCATCTGCTCTGTGCAGCCTGCGCCGCAAAGGCAGGCAAGAACTGCAATCTGGACAAGGCTGCGCTGTTTGCACTGCGTCACATCTGCTTGGTAGAGGACAAAAAAATATTTGCATTCAAGATCTCTGTGGGCAGTCTGGCAAAGCTTTCCGCAGTGGCTGAAAACTATGCCCTGACGCATCTGGATAAGCCGCTGAAGAGTTATGCCTTTTTGAAAAGCGTGCTGCCCTGACCAAAAAGGAACAGTATGGAAACAAGCTACTTAAAAACATTAGAATTGGATAAGATCATTGCCCGAGCAGCGGAGGGCTGCGTGTGCAAGGAAGCCCGTGCTATGCTGCTGGCCATTGAGCCGCAGTGCGACCCGGACGAGGTGCGCTACGCACTGGAACAGACGGACGCCATCAACACTCTGCTGATCAAAAACGGCTCACCGCGCTTTGGCGGGGTAGAGGGGGTCAGCCAGCTTGCCGCCCGTGCCGTAAAGGGCGGTGTGCTTTCTATGGGCGAGCTGTTGATGGTGGCCGGTGCGTTGCGTAATTTTCAGCACCTGACCAGCTGGTACGGCTCCTCTGAGCACGATGCTCTGCCGACCGATGATCTGTTTTACGCACTGGCACCGGAACCGGGTCTTGAGCAGCAGATCTCCAGTGCCATTCTGGCACCGGATGCCATGGCAGATACCGCCTCCCGCACGCTGGCAGAGCTGCGCAAGAAGATCCGCGCCACTGAAAACAGCATCCGCGACCGGCTGGAAAGCATGGTGCGCAACATGGATACCTCCAAATACCTGCAGGAGAGCGTGGTTTCTATGCGCAACGGCCGGTACGTTGTGCCGGTCAAGAGCGAATACCGCGGCGAAGTGAGCGGTATCATCCACGATGTATCCTCTACGGGCGCTACGGTGTTCGTGGAGCCGCAGGCTGTGGTGGAAGCCAATGCCCGCATCCTGCAGTACCGCGCACAGGAAGCGCAGGAGATCGAGCGCATTCTGGTGGCCTTTACGGCACAGGTGGCCGCTATTGAGCCGCAGTTCCAGTACAGCTACAAGGCAATGCTGGAAATCGATATTCTGCTGGCAAAAGCACGGCTTGCGCTGGAGCTGAAGGCCTTTAAGCCCGCTGTGCGCACAGATTCTTCTTTTAATTTGATCCGCGCCCGCCACCCACTGATTGATCCGCAAAAGTGCGTTCCTGTGGATATTGCGCTGGGCGGGGAGTATGATTCTCTTATCATCACCGGTCCGAACACCGGCGGTAAAACGGTTACTCTGAAAACCGCCGGTCTGCTGTGTGCTATGGCACAGTGCGGCTTTTTGATCCCGGCAGACGAGCGCAGTGAGATCTGTGTGTTTGACGAATTTCTGGTAGATATCGGCGATGAACAGAGCATTGAGCAGAGCCTGTCCACCTTCTCCGGCCACATGAAAAAGATCACCGGCATTCTGGAGCTTGCCATGCCGCACACCCTTGTGCTGCTGGACGAGCTGGGCGCCGGCACCGACCCTGCCGAGGGTGCCGCACTGGCTGTTGCCATCATTGAGGAGCTGCGCCGCCGTGGTGTACTGCTGATGGCTACCACCCACTATGCGGAACTGAAGGTTTTTGCGCTGGAGACTAAGGGCGTGGTCAACGCCAGCTGCGAGTTTGATCTGGAGACCCTGCGCCCCACCTATAAGCTGAGTGTGGGCGTACCGGGCAAGTCCAACGCATTCCTGATCAGCGAAAAGCTGGGGATACCCAGCCGTGTTATCGAGGCTGCCCAGCAGCATCTGTCTGCCGAGGACAAGCGTCTGGATGCGGTTCTGGGTCAGCTGGACGATCTGAAGCTGCAGCTGAAGGAAAGTCAGAACGAAGTGGAGCAGCTGCGCAACGAAGCTTCTCATCAGCTGGAAGCCGCCCGCAAAAAGCGGGATGAGCTGATCCAGCAGGGCGAAAACGAATTGGAAGCCGCCCGTGCCAAGGCACGTACACTGGCACAGCAGGTGGAAACACAGGCCTACGCGCTGACCGACGAACTGCGCCAGCTGCAAAAGGACGAGCGCATGAGCGCCCAGCAGAAGGCACAGCGCGCCCGCGAGATTGCCAAAAAGGAGACCGAGAAGCTGTTTGCCGGTACGGAGGTGGTACATAACCCCGTCAAGGAGTTTGTGCCGTTGAAGGAGGTAAAGGTAGGGCAGGAGGTCTGCATTGCAGAACTGAACCAACTGGCCACCGTTCTGGCGCTGCCGGACAAAAACGGCGATGTGCTGGTGCGTGCCGGTATCATCAAGACCAAGGTGCCTCTCAAGGGCTTGAAGCAGCCGGAAAAACTGGTAAAAGAGCCCGCCGCGCCCAAGACCAAAGCGCAGCAGCGGTACTCCCGCCTGACCGGTGATACAAACCGCCCCAACGGCAGGGTAGAGCGCGTACAGCGCACCGCAAAAATGGAGTGCAACCTGCTGGGGCTTACGGTGGATGAGGCACTGTCGGAGGTGGATTCCTTTATTGACCGCGCCATCCTGAACGGGCAGACGGTGGTCTATCTGATCCATGGCAACGGCACCGGTGCACTGCGCACCGCCATCCATAAGCATTTGCGCGGCAACCGCATGGTAAAAAGCTTCCGTCTTGGCCGTTACGGCGAAGGCGAAAGCGGCGTGACGGTTGTAGAACTGAAATAACCCAGTAAGGACTGCCTTTTGAAAAATTGGCAGTCTTTTTTTGTTGCAGCGCAGGGAAAAGGCGAGTATACTCGTATTATAAATGTAAAACGAACAGGAAGTAAAACTTTATGCCAACCAGTCATCGCAGACCTGCAAATAAACATAGTAAACGCAAAACGCACCGCCGCAAAGCCCAGTGTCGGATTTTGCATGGATTACTGCTTGTTTTTGCGGCATTGATGCTCTGTTTCGGCCTGTTTTTATGGAAGGCGGCGCTGGAACTGAATGCACCCGCAGAACCCGCAGTCTCAGCATCAGAGGATGATTTTCGTCCTGTGGTGGGCGACCCGCCGTACCGGGTGGCAATAGACGCAGGGCATGGCGGCAGCGACCCGGGCGCAAGGGGAGTAGTTGAAGAAAAACAGATCACCGCAGCAACGGCTGCTGCGCTGCTTCAGTGGCTAGAGCAGGATCCGAATTACATCCCTTTGCAGATCCGGGAAAGCTTTGAAGTAACCGCTACGCCTGCCCAACGTGCAGCCGCCGCTAGCGCCCAAAACCCGCAGCTGCTGCTGTCCATCCACGGCAACTCCGCAGCCAACGGCTCTACGGCATCCGGCTTTGAGTGCTATCCGGCAGTGCCCGGGCGCACATGGCATCAGGAAAGCTTTTATTTTGCCCGGCTGCTGGCCGGAGGAATGCAAAGCATCGGCGCAAAGCTGCGCGGACGTGGGGGAGTGCGTTACATTTATTATCTGGAAAACGACCAGAAGCAGCTGGTGGAAAACACCTACACACAGGTGCGGAACGAACGCAGTTTTACGCTGCTGGAAGATGTGGATTGTCCGGCAGTATTGTCAGAACAGTGCTTTGTGACAAACGTCGAGGATGTAGAGCGATTTGGCAGCGAGGAGGGCTGCAAGACTGTGGCGCGTATTTATTACGAAGCCATCTGTGCGTACTTTGGCACAGAACCGCTGCCATTGAAATGAGCATCGCATCACCAAAGCAGAAGAAGCGATACTGCTTATATAACATGACTGGTAACACACCAGAACAGCCATCGCAGGCAGAAGTCAAACACTTGAACGTACTGGTAATACGTCCAGCGGTGTAGATGCAGGCGTATGCAAACTGAAACGCATCCACAGAAGCTGCCGGAAATCTGACAGAAAGAGAGAAGGGCAGCTTCTGTTTTTGATTGTAGTTGTTTCGTATAATGCACGTTATGCGAAATTTAGGGAAGCGAAAAATACCCATTTCCCGGATTTTGGTGCTTCAGTCCCAGCGGGCTCATTTTTAGGCGCGGTTCGGGTGTTCTACTTGTTTCTGCGTTATACGCTGCCGCATCGGTTCGTTAGTAATTCATTTTGCTCCAGCAATTTTATTCCGGCAAGCATCTCTATGCGCTTGCTTTATAACATTTCATGTTACGGCTGTGGTTGTTCAGTTGCTTTTGTGTAGACATTACTTTGCGTGTTTCGACCAGATCGTTTCTTATGTATGGATGCTGACTGCTTATAATGTAAATTATAAAGACCTATGACTTTAATCCGGTCAAGCCGGATCGTGTCATAGGCCTTTGCATCGTTTCAAGCGCTATTCAGGTTATAAGATCTTAGTGGTTTAAGTATCGTTCGATGAGTCGTCGGTTTCTTCGGCAGACATTGCCGAGATATCTGCTCGAAAGCCATCCTGTGCAGCGCCCTCAAAGGCCGCCATAGGGCCGGACGGCTCAGAATCGTCCTCTCCCGCCGGGGCATTTTCAGGTGGCATCTCCCCTGCCATTTCTGTTGTATCCAAGGTCGCTTTTGCGGCTTTTATGGGCAGTACCTTGCCCAACGGGTTTTCTTCAATGGCAGAGCGCACCTGAAATTCTTGCAGGTGCGTATAAATTTGCGTTGTTCCGACGCTGCTGTGACCCAGAAGCTGCTTGAGGGTAAGGATATCCACATTACCGGTTTGATACATCAACGTAGCGGCAGTATGGCGCAGCTTATGGGTGGAAAAGCCCTTCAGTCCGGCGGCCTTCATTGCGCCGGAGATCAGCTGTTCTACCCTGCGGTTCGAGATACGTTCCTTGCGCATACGGGTGATAAATACCGCTTTTTCCTTGGGTGAAAGCCCTTCCATGGTGTTGCGTTTATGCAGATACAGCTGTAGTGCCTCCACACAGGCATCATTCAGATAGACCATGCGTTCCTTATGGCCTTTGCCAAACAGGCGTATCTGCCGCTGCTCTAAATCGATGTCTCCAAGATCCATGCCTACCAGCTCCGCAAGACGCATACCGCAGTTGAGGAACAGCACCACCATGCAGTAGTCCCGCTCCGGGAAATCGCTCTGGGTCTGGGTGCTCTCCAAAAGTGAGATGGACTGCTCTGCTGTCAGATATTTGGGCAATACTTTATCCTGCTTGGGCGGGCGGATAGCCGCCGTAGGGTCCTCGGTTAAGCGGTTGACCTGATTGACCAGATAATCATAAAAGCCGTGCAGGCTGGCCAGCCGCCGGGCGGTAGAGGATTTTTTGTTGCCGCATTCCCGGTTCAGAAAATAAAGATACTCGTAGATGTCCTCTTTTGTTATGCTGCCCCAGAAGGCTGTGTCCAGCCCCTTGGGGTCAATTTCTTTAAATTCTGCATCTGTTGGCACAAGACCGCGGCGGCGCTTCATAAAGCGGCTGAAAGAGCGCAGGTCACAGTAATAATTGAAAGCCGTGTTGGCACTTTTACCGGCGATCACCTCAAGATACCGCACATATTCTACAATATCCGGGGCGGCATCCTCAAAGGGCGCGTGCTTACCGGGGTTTCTTTCGTCCAGATAGATCGACATAGGTTCCTCGTTTCATCACAGGCGGTCGTTTTTCAGCGCATTGATGGCATCTGCAATATAAGCTGCGCCAACCAGCTTCATGCCGGGATAATCTGCGGCATTCAGATGCGCAAGACTGTGCTTAGGGATAACTGCCCGCTCAAAGCCGATACGCTCTGCCTCGTGCAGGCGCTGTTCCAGATTGGGCACACTGCGCACTTCCCCGCCCAGACCTACCTCTCCGATGGCGATAAGCTTATCGCTGACCGGGCGGTCCAGCAGCGAGGAGACCATGCTCAGGCAGACTGCAAGGTCGCAGGCGGTATCCCGCAACGCAATGCCGCCCACAATATTGACATAGACATCCAGATTGCCAAAGAAGTACCCTGCCCGCTTTTCCAGCACGGCGATCAAAAGATTCATGCGGTTATAGTCGTATCCGCTGCAGGCGCGGCGGGGTGCAGGGAAATTTGTCTTGGTGGCAAGCGCCTGAATCTCGCTCAGGATGGGACGGCTGCCCTCCATGGTGCAGGCTACACAGTTGCCGGAGACCCCCAGCGGACGCCCCTCCAGCAGCATCTGGGAGGGGTTTTCGATCTCGGCAAGCCCTGTGCCGGTCATGTCGAACATTCCCAGCTCATTGGTGGAGCCATAGCGGTTTTTTGCTGCCCGCAGAATGCGGTACGGCAGCATCTTGTCACCCTCAAAGTAAAGCACCGTATCCACGATATGCTCCATGACCTTGGGACCTGCGATCGCGCCATCCTTGTTCACATGACCCACGATGAACATGGGGATCTCCTGCTTTTTGGCTACCGCCAGCAGCCGCGCGGCACTCTCCTTCACCTGACTGACTGTACCGGACGAGGACGAGATATCCATGCAGCGCATGGTCTGGATGGAGTCAATGACCACAAGATCCGGCTTTTCCTTTTCAATCAGGCCGCAGATCTCATCCACGTCGTTTTCTGCCGCCAGAAAGATGTTGTCCTGCGGTACCTTCAGCCGTGCGGCGCGCAGTTTGACCTGCCGGACAGATTCCTCTCCGGTGATATACAGCACGCTGTGCTGGTTAGAGATGGCACCGCACAGCTGTAGCAGCATAGTGGATTTACCAACGCCCGGCTCACCGCTCAAAAGCACCACGCCGCCCAGCACGATACCGCCGCCCAATACACGGTCCAGCTCCGAGATACCGGTCAGGATACGGCTTTTTTCCTCAGTCGTGCTGATTTCTGACAGCCGCCGGGCGGTCAGGGTGGTCACGCCCTCCTGACGAGCCGCAGCAGCCTGCCGGGCAGCAGGAGTCCCTGCCTTTGGAGCTTCGGCAACAACGTCCTCGTTCATGGTATTCCAGCTGCCGCAGCTGGGGCAGCGCCCCATCCAGCGGGGGCTTGTCTCTCCGCAATTGGAGCATACATACACGGATTTCAGTTTCATGTCTGTCCCTCATTTATTTATGGTCTTTTGTTATTGTAACACACTGTACCAAAACCCGCAAGAAAAGGATGCTGTTCACAGGCGGCTGCCCAGATACGAAAGCCCTGCCGCTGCGCCGCAAAGCGGCAGCAGTACCACCATGGTCAGCAGATACTGCCCCAGCAGTGCCTGCACCCCGGGGCGGGCTTGTCCACCGGAATGCTTGCGGAAGGAATAGGCGTGGATCCGGCTGCTGACCTGCAAAGCGCAGGCCCCAAAAAAACACAGACAGCCGCTTGCTGCTGCCGCCGGTAAGCCTGTCCACAGCAGCGCCAGAAGCACTGTTTTCCACCCGCCTGCCGTGCAAAGCTGTACCATAAGCAACCCGCTGCCCAAACCGTACAGCATCATGCTGCCAAAGATCATCACTGGGCCAAGGGCAGACAGTCCCAATACCAGAAACAGGCTGACCACAAGGCCGAGAGCCAGATATTCCATGCCGAAAAGCTGTACCGTCCCTTGCATACTGCCCGGTGCAAACATCCCTTGCCACGCTTCCAGATAATACCGCAGCAGCTCTGCCTGCCGGGCATCGCATACGGCCTGCAATACACCGGCTGCCGAACTCCCCAGCAGAAAGGCCGCAGCCAGCAGCCAGCAATCCCGGGTGGCGTGCCGCTTTGCCGGAATGCAGGGCTCTTTTGATGGCAATTGCTCTACGGGCTCCGGTGCAGTTTCCGGTACAGTCGGCAGAGCAGGCTCTGCTTTCTGCACCGGCAGACTGACCGTCTGTGGCAGCAAGGACAGGTTTTCCTCCGATTTGGTCTGCTCATAGATCCACATACGCTGTTTTCTCCCTCTGATGGATTCGATTTGCCGGATCGATCAACGAAGCGTGTGCCTGCGGCTGCGCAGGGTGACCCCAAGCAGCCCTCCGATACAGCCGCAGAGCAGCACCGCCAGAATACGGCACACTACAGCCGGCGCGGCAGCGGTGCCGTTCCACACAGCGGAAAGCGCCAGCGGCACTGCCAGAAATGTACTTTGGAGCAGTCCTGTCAGCAGACCGCGCACCTTTTTACGGAACGCTGCCGCCAGTGCACACAGCGAACTACCCATGCACACGGCTGCTGTGGCAAGTACTGGCACGACACTGCCGGAGCAGCCGTGCCCGACCATCAGATGCGCAAAACCGGCCAAAGCTGCCGCTGTTACAGCCACCCCCAGCGCCCCGAAAAGCAGAAACGAAAGAAGCTCCACCGGGAAACCTCGAGACTCAGACATAACAAAACCGCCTCCCTGCACATAGTCTATGCAGGGAGGCGGTTCATGTATGCACGGTTAAATGCTTACTTCTTATCGGCAGGAGCCTTGTCCATGTTCAGCTTTTCGACCGAAGAGATAGCAGACTTGGTGAAGCGGATCTTCACGCGGTCAGCGCCGGTCTCCAGAACAAAGGTGTCGTCCTTGATGGCGACAACGCGGCCAATGACACCGCCGATGGTAGTGACCTGATCGCCGATCTCCAGACTGCTGCGCATAGCGGCATCCTTCTTTTCCTGCTTCTTCTGGGGACGGTAGATCATGAAGTACAGCAGGACCAGCATCAGTGCCAGCGTGAAGAACAGGCTGATATAGCCTTCGGACGTGGTAGTCAGAAATTGCATGGGGCAAAATCTCCTCTCAAAAATTCAGATAATGCTATTATACCCTCTTATCGGCCTTGTTGCAAGGCTAAAGTTTAAATTCGGGTATCCAGAAGCTTCACGTATCTGTCGTGGAAGGCGGTAAAGGTGCCGGCATCCAGTTCATCCCGGATACGCTCCATCAGGTGGTTGTAGAACCACAGATTGTGCATCACGGTCAAACGCATACCCAGCATCTCGTCTGCCTTGAGTAGATGCCGGATGTAGGCACGGGAGTAATTACGGCACACCGGGCAGCCGCAGGCGGGGTCGATGGGACGCTCGTCCCGCTCGTACTTGGCATTTTTGATGTTGATGATACCGCTCCATGTATTCAGATGACCGTGGCGGGCATTGCGGCTGGGCATAACGCAGTCAAACAGATCCACGCCGCGGGCAACGGCCTCGATGATGTTGCCGGGGGTGCCGACGCCCATCAGATAGCGGATCTTATCCTTGGGCATATACGGCTCCACCTGACTGATCATCTCATACATCACTTCGGTGGGCTCGCCCACAGCCAGACCACCGATGGCGTAGCCGTCCAGCTCCAGCTCGGCGATCTGCTTCATGTGCTCCACGCGCAGATCTGCATAGGTGCAGCCCTGATTGATGCCGAACAGAAGCTGATCCGGGTTGACCGAGATGCCCTCGTGCTTCAGCCGTACCATTTCGGCCTTGCAGCGCTTCAGCCAGCGGGTGGTGCGCTCACAGCTGTCCTTGGAGTAATCGTGCTGGGCGGGGTTCTCCACGCACTCATCAAAGGCCATGGCGATGGTAGAACCCAGGTTTGCCTGGATCTGCATACTCTCCTCCGGGCCCATAAAGATGCGGTGACCATCCAGATGAGAGGCGAAGGTCACGCCCTCCTCGGTGATCTTACGCAGCTTTGCCAGACTGAACACCTGAAATCCGCCGCTGTCGGTCAGGATAGGCCCGTTCCAGCGGGTGAACTTGTGCAGGCCGCCCATATCTGCCACCAGCTTGTCGCCGGGACGCAGATGCAGGTGGTAGGTGTTGCACAGCATGACCTGCGCGCCGATATCCTTCAGATCTTGCGCCGACAGGCCGCCCTTGATGGCACCGGCGGTGGCAACGTTCTGGAAGGCAGGGGTCTGCACCGTGCCGTGCACGGTTTTGAACTCGCCCCGCCGGGCGTTGTGTTCCTGCTTGAGCAGGGTGTAGGTCGTCAAAGAAGGCATGGTCTTTTCCTTTCTGCGCACGGAAAACAGCCGTGCAGCCTCGATGCAGGCAGTAAGCCTGCAAGTTATCAGAATGATCACAGCAGCATTATGCCGCAATTACAAAAAATCACAAAATGAGCATAGCATCGCCAACGTGTCGGAAACGTACAGAATCTCTGTATTCTGCGATTTCTTTTACGCTGAAAAAGTAAGGTCGAGTCGTCCTATACATTTTACTACGAAAAAGTAATCCTTTCAAGGGTCAATCACAGGCGGTTTGCCTTTTTGACCTTCTGAATCTCGGCCAGCGGCGGTGCAATGACGACTTTCTTCATGCCTTCGTAGAGCGGCTTGGCAGCAGGGTTGTTCTTCTCAATCTCATCGGCGATGTGTCGGAGGGCAAAGACGAGAAGGCCAGCATCGCTCTCGGAATACGGTGTCAAGGCGCGGAGAATCAGGTCGGAGTAGTGCTGGAGGCCATGCGTGATGAGCTTCATGGCCTCCTTGGTCTTCCCTTCTGCAATGAGCTTGTTGCCCCGGTCAACGAAGCTGCTCATGCGTTTCTCAAAGATGCTCATGGTGGTTCTCCTTTTTCTCGATGATGAAGTAGATGAGCTGGCAGAGAGCCAGCGCAACGGAAACGATGATGGCGGCGTAGGACAGCCAGTTCGTAAGGCTCTGGAGCATCACATCGAGCTGGCACAAAAAATCATACATGGCTGATTCCTCTCAATCTTTATCGTGGCCTTTGAACTTCCGCTTCATGTTGCGGTTGGTCTCGTGGTGGGTCCAGCGGCAACAGTACGGATTCATGTTCTTGGCCTCATATTCTTCGAGCTGCTTCTTTCTGGCGGAAGACTTCTCGGCGTACTCCTCACAGTGGTCGTGGCATCCGGGATGCCGGCGGGCGCAGTCAGGCTGGCAGATGACGGCCATAGGTCACGCCCTCTTGAGCTTTCCCATGCGCCGGTCGATCTCGCTCTGGCTGAGGACAGCAATGGGGACGGAACTGTCCTTGCGGGCAAGATGTACGGCAGTCATAATCTCGCCGTAGTCATGGGGCGTGATGCCGGATACGGACAGGAACTCGGTGCGCTTGCTCTCATCGGCAACCTTCAGCTCCTCCTGCAATGCCTGTTCGACGATGCGGCAGAGCTTGTTCACGGCGTACTCGTGGTCTTCGGCATCCCATTCGAGGAACTGCCGGTAGTTGGCGAGCGATTCGTTCAGGAGCCGGGTCAGCCGATCTTTGCCGAACTTGAACGTGGTGCGGCAGGTGGCAGCCATGACAAGCCATGCAATCTTGCCGCCTTGGTCGCGGGCCATACGGAGCTGTTCTTCCCTGCGGTTGCGGGGGGCTTTCAGAACAGGCAGCCGGATATCGAGGTCGCACAGGCCGGTCAGGTCCTTCCGCATTGCATCGGTGGCCGCTTCCCTGCCGCCGTAACGGATGGCCGTGGCGTACTTGGCCTCGAACTCCTCCATCTCGTTGCAAGCCTTCATCAGCCGATTGGCTCCGATACCTTCGTTCTGGTGCATGGCAGCCACAATGCACCAGCAGAACACCTGCATTGCGTAGTCGCGGGCATCAATGCGCTCCTGATTGAAATTTTCAGTCTTTGCCATTTTCTTCTTCCTCCTCATAGTCATCCGGGTCAATGTCATACTCTTTCAGAAGCTCACGAAGATGGTTGTCCATTGAGTCGTAATCAAACATCACATCGCTGTTGTCGTACAGCGACCAAACGCAGACATCAACAATGTTGGGCGTGATCTTCTCGCTGGGAATATTGAAGATGTTCTCAAGCCGGAACGGAACTTCCTGCTGGATAAAGGCAAACAGAGCAGGCACTTTCGTAGCGTCAGCATCATTGTCAGCGCGAGCGTTCCACAGCTTGGCAGCCTGACACTGGGCGACAAACTTGCTGTCGTGCCAAGGCTGAACGAAGGCGACACGGCTCTTGGCACCACAACTGGAGCAGGAAATGCAGTAGCAGGTCGAGCCACTCCTCCGCTTTCCAATTACTCGCGCTCTGCCGCCGCAGAACGGGCAGGGCTTCAACTTGAGCTGTTCCATAGTCATTCTTCCTCACTTTCTCGCGGCGGCCAGCGCATTTTCGAGGCCAAGGCTGATGACGATGGCAGCATCGACATCTTCGGCCTCGTACTTGGAGAGCTTGTCAATGTAGTCGCCAACGCGCGTCTTGGCAACGGTGTGGACCTGCTCGCACAGGGCGATGGAGCGGAATCGGGCAGCCTCGATGCTAACGTGCGTGGGCAGAGCCTTCTTCGGCTTGGTGGTCAGGTAGACAACCTCCAGAGTGGGTGCAAACTTGTTGTTCGCTTCGTTGCTGACGATGATAGCCGGGCGGCCACTGTACTGCTCGCTGCCGGTTTCGTTGTCTTCGGGCAGGATGTGATAAATCTCACCACGGTGAAAACAGCCGTTCATAGGGATTCTCCTTTCTCTCAGTGCAGGATGTAGGACTTGCCGTTGTAGGTAACAATGTACTGTCCGTAGACTCGTCCGTCATCCCGGCGGATTGCGTGGCGAACATTGAGCTTCGCGCGGTTCGGGTGCTTGATTCCTGCAATGCGGCGGACATACCGTTCGGCAGCACGGATGGCATTGTCGCCGGTCATGTCGTCCTTGGAGATGACGTAATAGCCTTTCTGCGCTCTGCGGGCAACCTTGACGTTACTTGCAGAAATGGCCTCATCGCGGTTTCCGAACCATACTGCATAGCCACTCCGCTTACAGATCTCGTAGAACTCCCGGCGGTACACGACATCGAGGCGGTTGTTCCAGATGGTTCCTGCTGCATTCTCAGGCGGCTGATTTGCACCGATGGTGCTCCGGGTGCTGCCTACGATGATTTCGTAACCATCGTTGAAGAAGTCGTCCTTGCAGAAGAAGCTCTGGAGCAGGATGCGGATGACATTCTTCCCATCATTCAGGTCTACGCGGGCAATCTCGCACTGGCTGCCGCCCATGGTGGCAGTGTTGAAGGTGTACCCGGCCTTGAGGTAGCCAGCCACGATTTCAGTGAACTGGCGGTTGATGTCTGCGAACTTCATGTAACTTCCTCCTGTCAGTAGCAGTGGTGAGCGGTGTTGATGATGCTGCGAACCATCTTTTCGACGGCCTTATCGAGCGGGCAGCTCAGTAACGGCAGCTCTTTGTCATTTACGATCTCGCTTTCGATTATCCAGCCGTGCTCGTCGCGGGCCTCAACCCAGCACCTGCCGTTTTCGTCTCCGAGCTTTACAGCAAACGACAGCTCTGCCTCATCGCAGTATTCGAGGTAGCTCCAGAAGATTCTAGCCTCGTTCTTGTTGATTCGTCTGACCGTCCACTCCCAGTTGGGGTCGTTCTTGTTGGCCTCTGCGACCAAGCTGTGAATCAGGTCCTTGTGCTCACGCAGGTCAAACATATTCATACCTCCTCAAAGTTCGCTTCATCGTCGGGAACGTCGTCATCGGCATCGGAATCATCGTGCTCGCACTCGCTGAAGCTGTACTCGTCGATGTTGCCGAACGTATAGCCGCTGTCGTTGTTCAGGTAGATGGGCAGGTCGCCATCGAACTGGCTCAGGAAGTCGATCATCTCGGAAACGGTCATCGTCTTGCCGCACTGGTCAGGGTCATAGCCGTTCCGACGGCCTTCAATGTACAGAACATTCATATCTCAGCCCTCCTTGACAAGCTCCATGAGCTTGAGAACGCGATCCCACTGGCTCTGGTTCAGGCAACCGCCGTTGTTCACAAAGTCCTTCGTGAATGCGATTTCGGCTTCCATCTCGGACTTGCTCATTTCTTCAAACTTTTTCATAATCGTTGTCTCCTATTTTTTTTTAACGGTGATATGTTGTTTTATGTAATTATATTATCGCACAGGGGGCTTACTTTTGTCAATCGAAAAATCTACGGTTTTACATATTTTTTTACCATTACAACAAATGCAGTCAACGCACAAGACAACCGTGCGCTGACTGCGGAACATTATGCTTTCTGGGCGTTTCTACTCATAATTCTGTCGAGCAGATGTGCGCTGGCAAAAGGAACAGCGAGCCATGCGGCTGCCACGAGCCGGTTCAGCAGAGCCTCGTCCTTCCGCAGTTCGCGGACGTACTCATCAGTCGAATTTCGTAGGTTCTCCTGCTCGGAGAGGATGGCGGCATTGCAACGCTGGCAGAACTCCATGACCTGCGCGATTTTGTAGACGATCTCGCCGGAGTCCTCATCGGTGCTCTGGTTGTCGTGGATGCGCAGGACTTCGCAGTGATAGTCGCAGTTGAACTCGAATAGCAGGCAGAAATCGCTGCCTTCGAGGTAGCCGAGAAGCATTTCGGCTTCAACAAGCTCCAGCTTCATACCGTAGGTGTCATCGGCAATACGGATGAGAAATTCGGGCGATTTAACGATGTCCATATTGCATCTCCTTTACATAGCACCAGCTCTGCGGAGGGCGTTTCAGATAGCACCCTTCAATGGCGCATTCTGGCGGCTGCATCCAACTGTCGGACGGCATATAATTCTCGCATTCCGTGTTCCCGCAAATATTCGTTCCGTTCATGCCTTGAAAATTGAAGCGGACGAACTCGTGCAGATTGCGGGGCTTATCGTAGATTTTGAGGTTGGAAATATGCCAGCAGTACGCATCGTGGCAGTCAGCCAAACGCATCCACCCTTTCCAGCCCGCGTAGGCCTCTACCTGCTGCGCTGTAAGGCAACTTCCAAAAATCCTTTCTTCGAGATTTCCCGGAATAGAGCTTGTAAGCGGCGTAATTCTATCAATATCGTCGCAGGTGAACTCCCCAATAACCATCTGGGTCTTATCACGAACACTATCCGGCAGGTACTTATCACACTTCAAAAATACAGGCTTTCCGTGGTGGATTTCTCCGTCCACCGTTTCTTCGCCATCCTTGAAAATGGTGATAAGATGCTGCGGAGCTTTCGTGCAGTAGATGTACGCCTTGAACGGCGTTTCCAACTTCGGACGGGTCTTGCGCACCTCAATAGTTTTCTTGCCCAGCACGATGAGGTCGCACCACTTAGGCTTGATGCTGATTAGGACAGCTTTATCCATTTTCTACTTCCTCCTCTGGCGATTCAGGGTAGGGCATCCATGCAAAAATGTCATCACCATCGTAAATTCGGTCCCAGACATATTTCCATCGGTAGACCGTTTTACCTCGAATGACAGCACGTTCATAAATCATCGGGCCGGACTTCTTGCTGCCTTTTTTAGCTGCTATCACAGATACATGAGCCCATGATTTTTCATCGCCCGGAATATCGGGCATTCTGTCAGCAGTTCTTACCCACTGATTTCCAAGCTCAACCGTGGGAGCTTCGCTCGCAATGTCAGCCATTTCCATCACCACCTTTCGCCTGACGCTTGAACTCGGAGGCATCAACGACAATGCTGTCGGTACGGCTGTAAATGGTGTCGGCAAGTGCCTTTCCGTTGGGGCCAAGCATAGACTCAAGCGCATTGACAGCAACCTTCATGGCGACAATAACGAACGGCAAGTCGTCAAACGGATAGCTCTGGGCAAACTCAAGAGCACCATTGCCCATTTCGGCAAGAGCGCGGCCAATGACGTCGTGTGCCTCATCGCTTTTGCCAGCCATAATTGCAAACTGCACCTGCGTGTTGTAGGGAACTTTCTTCTTGTTCATAGTCTCAAACCTCCATCAAAGATACTGTGCCATGTGCTCCTCGAATCTGTCGCGGTAGCCATTGCACAGGTGAATCAGCCATTCGGACGAGAGCGCGAAAAACAGATGCCCGATGATAGCTTCGTATACGGCGGATGACACGACCAAATCATGGTGGATGCAGTAGGCGGTCCAGAGGGCATAGAGCTGCTGCCTATTCTTCTCGCAGGTCGGGTCGTTGTCCTTCGTGAATGCTACGATGGCGCAGTATTCGGCGTTTTCATCCATTCAGATTACCTCCAATATTAGGCGAGCCATACGCCCATCACATCATCGAACTTCGGATAGTAGTTGCGGCACAACTCGCGCCGCTGCTCCAGCGAGAGAGCATTGAACAGGTCAAGCAGGACAGCATCGTACATCGCGGTATCGACATCGAGGTCGTTGTGCATACAGTAGACGGTCCACAATGCAAGAAGTTGGTTCCGGCAGGAATCGAGGCCAAAATCGGTCGTGTCGTCCTTGACATAATCAATGAGGAACTGCCATTCGGATTTCTCATTCATCCAAATCACCTCCAATCTTGTAGGTCTTGCTCTGCTCCTTGCCGGTCCCTTTTCGGTATTCGGCAATCCAGACGGTCTTCCCGCTCCTGTAATGCCGGAAGTGACCGCGAACGGTGAAGGAGCAGCTTGGGCTTGCGTGGTGGCCTTTGGGAGCCACAGAGAGCCGCTTTCCAGACGAGTGAAGGATGTAAGTGGTGCTGACAGGATTCCATCTTGTAGAGCGTTTGTGGCCAGTGTGAGCTTTCGGCTCGTTCTCAACTTCGGTGGCGGCGGGAGTTTCAGATGCTCCGTAGGCCATCAGAGCCATCAAGGAGCCGTACACGGTCAAAGCTCCCTGTTCTGTTTCGGCAGGGTTGCAGTCAGCAGAGAGCGTACTCACTTTCTTCTTCCACAGGCCGTTGCCAAGCGGAGCGAAGACAACGTGTCCGAGCTTCCGGCTGGGGCTATCGAGGTAAAGTTTCAGCTTCTTGTCGAAGCGGAAGCACTTGATGGAGATACCGCTCTCGACAATCTGGATTTTTACCTCTCGCAGAGGAACAGGCATCGAACGAACCAGTTCTTTGTGCTCATCCCTCCATGCGAGGAGCTTTTCGATGTCCGCTGCTGTGACAATGATTCTGTCCATCATCGTGCATCCCTCCCAACAAAGATACCGGCGTAGAGCTTGTCGCCGATCAGGTAGTGGTAGAACTCATGGCCTTTCGGAATGGCCTTCGGCACAATTCCTGCTGGACGCAGGACGAGCGAATGACCAGCAACGTGGATAACGTACTCACCGTTCGGGACGAGATCGGCCATCCATGTTTCGATAGGCGTTGCGGACGCAAGCCCCCGGCCAAAGCAGCAAATCGCGGTGGTCGGCTCCATGCTCATCGTGAACATGGAGAGCTGTTCGTAACTTCCCATAATCACACCCACGCTGGAACGACAGGCGATTCGGGCAAATTGAACAGCCAGTCGATCACTTCCTGCGGAACTTCTTCGGTCTGCCATGCGTGGCCATACTGGTAGCCGCAGACCGGGCAGGGCTTACCGAGGATGCCATCGGGGTGCTCATCGGGGTGGAGCCAGCCGAGGGTCTTCGTCTCGGTCGCGCCGGTCATTCCGGGATAGAGCGATTTCTTCGGCTCATAGTACAGAGCTGCATCACCAGAGATTTCGTGCGGTAGGGTGATGCTGTACGGCAGTTTGGCAACCTCGATCTGGTCATCGCTAAGAGCTGCGGTCATGCCATCGCAGAGCATCTTCCACGAGCTTTTCTTCATGGATTCCTGCCGCCGGAGGGTTTTGCTGTTCAGCCGATAGTGGTACAGAGTGACAGGCGTGACGGCCAGCTTGTCCCAGCCGAGCTCCTTCTGGTGCTTGCAGTACGGACGCATATCGTTCAAATGCCACTCGTCCCAGATGGAGCAGAACTTGTCGAGCATTTCCTGCGTCCATTCATCGCAGGGGTGGCCTTCGCGGATTTCATCAACGCACTGACCAGCACCGCCACGACAGTCGCCGCTGCGCAGAGGACCGATAACGCCGGTGATGCTGAGTCTGCCATTCTCAAACTGGATTTCGCAGAATGCCCGCGCAGTCGCTTCATTGCCGCTGCGGGTGTAGACCTTGCAGAAACACGGACTAACGACCTTTTTCATATCACTCTCTCCCCTTTCGTGCTTCTTCGGCAATCTTGTCGATGTTGCGGTCGAGCAGGTAGTTCATGTCTTCGAGCCGCTGGCTGAGGATTTCCTGAACCTGAGTGCGGATGGCGTTCCTGTCTATGGTCTTGCAGTTGCAGTGCGCGGCAAGGATGACATCGTAGAACGAGAAGCCGTCCAAAAGGTTATCTTCGGTCACAAGGTCATCGCCGAGCAGCCACGACCTTCCACCGCTCTGTGCCGTAATCAGTGCATCGGCGAGTGTCTTGAGCATCTTCTTGATGGCCTCAGCATCATCAACCAGCTCGCGGACGGTGGAGGGGCAGCCGCCCTCCCCGCGATGCTCGACCCACAGCTCAACGTGTTCGTCAGGGTCAAAGTCGCGGGCGTACTCAATAACGCCTTTGGGAAAGTCTGCGGTGTCAGTATAGAAAACAAAATCCTCACCGGCAGGAGATGCCTGCTGGAGTTCAACGCCGGTGTCGTTCAGGTCGCCAAGGATGTTCCAGCCAAGGCTCTCGATAACGTCAATGTACTTCTGCTCAATCATGGTCTTCGCTCCTCTCATACGGATGCGCAGAACTCGCCGAGCTTGCGCCACAGGTTGAACGTGTTCATGGTCATACGGATGGTGCCGGACAAGCCCCGGCCGCAGGTCCACTCAAAGGACTGCCGGAACAGCCGGCCAGCAGCCTTCTTCTCGACCTCGGTGAAGTCGAGCTGCCAAGCGCGGCGACGGCGGCCGGTGTTCCATGTGCAGCCGTACCGAACCATGCAGATGAGGTCGTAAGGGATGCTCGCCCGCACTTCTTCAGGCGTAAGGGAAACGTACAGCTTTGCCATATCAAATTCCTCCTCAGTCTCCGATGCTCAAGTATTCGGAGTAAACGATGTCATCTTCCTCGCAGTAGTAATAGCTGCGGTCGCCGTAGGCTTCCTGATCGAGAAAGATGAAGACAAGCTTCTTGCCGCTCCGCGCGGCATCAATGGCGGTCGGGAGAGACTTGTACTTGTGCGTCTTCAGAAACTCAAGGAGAGCTTCTTTCGACGGAAGCACGGATTTCGTGGCGTTGTCGTCCATATCAATTCCTCCATTTTCAAAGTCCAAAATCATTTTTGCAGGTAACGAGGTTGTTGATTTTGGTAACTTTATCTTCGCACAGATGCCGACCGTTTGACAAGCAAATGGTCTATGATTTCACAGATTATTTTTCGCAGGGTCGAGCTTTTCCACCTCCCCGCTCTCTCGGTCGATGACAGCAACATCGTAGCCAAGTGCGTCAGCGTACTTGCAGAAACGCTCCACCTTGATGTCGTCCATGCGCCGGAGCTGCTGGTTAATCTGCCGAGGATTCTCGTTCAGACTGGCAGCCACGGTTTTCTGCCGGAGCTTCTTTTTCTTCATGCAGCGGCAGATGGTATCGGCGGCAACGCCCATGATCTCGCCTCCCTTCTCAGCCAAATACCAGCTCGCCGAACAGTGCGTACTGGACAATTTCATCGGCGCAGGTGGCATCAATCTGCCCGCAGTCAACGGAGCCATCGGAGTAGTCGATCGCGTCATAGTTGTCCCCGCCTTTTTCCAGCCACAGCTTGAAGCCGACAAGGAACTTGTCGCGGTCGAGCATATAGCAGGTCTTGTCATCCTCAAACGGCTCATCAAGCCAGATGGCGAGCTTCCCGCCGCGCGAAATCTGCTCGCTGGCGTACTCACCGAGGTAGTCACCCTGCACGACAACGCGCCTGCACCAGTAGTTGATACCGCCTTCGAGGGCAGACACCATGATGTCGTCGATGTCCTGCTGGGTCAATGCAGCACGAATCTGAACCAAAACTTCAAATTTCTTTTCAGGCATTTCACTTTTCTCCTTCAATTTCAAAAGCGATTTGATATTGCGCTCGAACGATTTAACACTCGGTGCAAACCTCACAATCGAACCTCCTTGCGGAGTTCTTCGGCGGCGACATCAGCGGTGAATCGGTCAACGCCGAGCTTTTCCAACCGCCGGTAGGCCGCCTCCTTCTCCTTCGGGGTCTTTGCCCGGATGAGGTCAGTAATCAGGTCGCTCAGCATAAGCCAGCCTCCTCTCTCGTGATGATTCCGTGCGTCCACGGCCCAGTGTAGATGCCGATGCTTGGGAACAGCCACAGCAGAATCTTCTTCATGGCATCGAGGTAGATGCGGTACAAAGCATTCTGCGAGTTCAGGTCGAGATCGGAGTCGGTGTCTTTCTGAATCAGCTCGACAGCGGTGGACCATTCATTGTCCTCAACGGCAACGTAGAACAGCGGGCTTTCGAGAATCGCTCGCCGAGTCCTTGAAATATTCTCGTTCGTTTTGCTGAAATCAGGAAACCGATTCATGAAGTCATCGGAGAACGATCGCAGGTCATAATCTTCCTCATCGACGCTTTCGCACTCATCGTACTCCCAGCCCTTTTCTTCGGGAGAATCGGTGCCGAACCAGTAGCGGAGCTTGCGGTCATCCATGTCGTCATCGGCGGCATTGACCTTCCGGTAAACAGCCGTGTAGTCATTGTCGATGTAGAACACCCCTTCGTAGGGGCCAGTGGTGCAGACATTTCCGCGTCCCATAGATCAACCCTCCGCGTCTCCGAGGAACGAGATGACATCTTCGAGGCCGGAAGATGCAGATTCGAGCATATCGACCGCATTCTCAGCAATCTCATACCGCTCGGTTCCCTGCAAGCTCTCAGGGATGTTCTCGAATGCTTCCTGTTCCTCCTCGTGAAGCTCATCAATCTGGCTCTTCAGCTCATTCAGAGAATCAACGATTTTGCAGATGCGCTTGCGCCGTGCGTTATTCATATCTAACTTCCTCCTCTCAGAAAACAGTGCAGATGATGAACAGGACGAGTGCGAGGTCCAGAGCCGCGATGCCGACGGTCTTGAGGGCCGAGATCAGGCGGGTGCGGTCTGCATCCTGCTGACGGCGGGCTGCACGGCGACGCTGCTGCTCGCGGCTGTCGAGGAGCCGGATGAAGCAAGCCTCATCGTTGGCGTTAAAGGCGGGCGCGTTATTGGCATTCAACATACTTTTTTCCTCCAAAAATCTGTTGTTTGATAGATTGTAACTTTATTCTAGCTGGAATTTTCCAATTTGTCAACCGATTTTTCCAGCTATGTTGAAAATTATCTGGAAAAATCCAGCTCACCGGGGAAGGCTTCGTGCATCAGCCGGGAAAACTTTGGCGACAAGCTCCTGCATCGCGCCGCAGCCACCGGCGACATTTACGAGCTTCTTGTACTTCGAGATTTCTTCGAGGTACAGCTCACAGGCAGTGCGGTTCAGGCGGTAGAAGGTCGTCTTCTTGTGCTGGGAGTTGAAACCGCGCACGAGCTGGAAGTTCTTCCGGGTCTCGCTGTCGAGGTACGGCATGATGCGCTCATCAATGCGCCGGACAACCTTGAAGTTGCTGGTGCTGAACAGCTCGGCAATCTGCTTCGTGGTGATGCAGCCAGCAACAGGCTTGTCAACGCACCTGTCATCCTCGACATCACGCAGAAGCGGCGCAGAGGGCGCAGGAGCGGGCTTTGCCGGTTCGGGCTGGAGTTTCCTTGTCGGAGGCTCGGAGGCGCGTTCTGGGGCTTCTGCTGGCGGCTCAGGCGCACCATGCAGGAACATCATAACAGCCCAGCGGAAACCGGCGATGAATCCGCTCTCCTCATACTCCACAGCAAAATCCATTGCCTTTTCGAGCAGGGCGTTCTGGACGGTGTTGCTGCTCCGGGTCTCGTTCTCGACGTAATCGGCGAAGACATCGTAGTCACGGACTGCGGCGGCGGTGTGCCGTTCCTTGCAGTTCGTGGAATCAACGTAGTCGCAGAACATCCTGCTGATGGCCTGATCGCTGTACACGGGCAGCGTCATCGGGCTCTGGTTGGTCATAGGGCATCATCTCCTTACTGAATCTGGTCGTACCATGCAGTCAGGCCAGCCTTGGTCAGCTCCTGCTCCTTGGCAATGGCGGCATCCTCAGACTGCGTGATGAGGCAAACGGTGCACAGCGGCTCGCCATCGAGGGGCGAAACGCCGGTCTGGTAGTATACGGCATACAGTGCCATGTAAATCTCTCCTTTCAGCGGGACCACTTCGTGTTGTAGAAGCGGAATGCGTAAACCTTGCGGTAACGACGAATCTCAACGTAGAAGCCATTGAACTCCTCAAGCTGCTCATCAGCATACCGTTTCATGTATGGCAGGTAGTTGCTCTCAAAGATGGTCTTGCCATCAAGAACGAGCGAATACGGCATTTTGTGAGCCATCAGACGTTCACCTCCCCCGGCACATTCAGGCAGATGTAGAAGCGGCCATCGAGGTCATCGACTTCCCAGAACCAGCCGCCGGTGTACTTGTCATCCACCATTTCCTTGTCCTTGCAGATGCCGTTCAGCATCGCTTCGTAGATGGTGGAGTCCCAGCCCTCAAACCGAGGGTCGCTGCCGAGGACGTTGAAGAAGCGACGGAACGCGGTCTGCCAGCGGCGGCAGTCGGTGATGAGGTCGGCGCAGACATAGCCGTTCGGCTTGCCGACAATGCAGATCAGGTCAACGTCCTGACGGTGGGGGTCGCGCTCGTAATGCTCGAAATCGACGTATTCTTTAACTTTCATCGTGAACCTCTTGATTTCTCCTGCCGGCCTTGTTAAAATTAAAAAGCAAGCCGGGTGGCAGGACTCCCGGCTGCTTTCCAAGGTCTAGGCTTCCGTCCCGGTCAAGTTCGGGAAGCCTAGGCTTTTATTTTTTCTCCGGGGTTTTGGGTGCGGTCTTGTCTTGTGCTATGTACTTCAGGCAGTCCAGAACATCGTCTGCCGTGTGGCCGTGGCTTTTCAGCCAGTCGGACAACCTATCCATTTCCTTTGCGCTCATGCTATCAGCTTCTTTCGTTTTTCATACACCTCCTGCCTAGATGTTGAGCGGTCAAGCCGTTTTGGGCGGCCAGCGCGCTCTGTGCGGAATTTCCATACAGTTACCTCCTCAGTGGATTTTTGGTGTTGTTTTGGTAACTTTATTATCGCACAAGTTCATTCGTTTGACAAGCGAAAATCTACGATTTGACGTATTTTTTTACAAGAAAATGAGCGCACCTACCACACTCGGCGGGTGCGCTCTGTTCTTATTCTTCGCAGGTGTACTCGTCATTTTCCCTGCTGGACATACCGGCAAGGAAGACGCGGTGCTTGCCGTGCTGGTCGCGTACCCAGTCGCCGCCCATGAAGCTGAGAGTCTGCATCAAGCCCTGATAGCAAGCCTCGCTGGAAAGCCGCTGCTGATCGTTCAGCTTGGGGTTGTGCATCATCGCCCACTGGGTATCCATAGAGAGCGCGGTGGTGCTCAGGCCGTTGCGAATCTGCTCAACGTATGCTTTATTCATATTCGTTCCTCCGTTCAACGTGTCGTATGTAGTTACAGCTCGATGAAGCTCTCAAGCTCATCGGCGTACTCATCGAAGTTCCACTTGCGGAACCACTCGATGTAGCCGTCGTACTCCTTCTTGAAATCGGGGTCATTCTCGTAAGCACCATACTCGGCGATGTCGCCCAAGTCGCCGACGATCATGTTGGCGAACTCCATGTGACCAGCGAGAATCTGAGCGCGGACGTAAGCGTCGATGAGGTCGCCGACTTCCTTCCACTCAGGGGAGTAGATGGCAAATTCGTTGCGGCGGGCGAGCAGTTCGCGGTAAGTAGTCATAGCGTTTTCCTCCATTTTCTTTCGTAGATGTGTTGTTTTTGTACTTATATCTTCGCACAGGTGGCGGGCTTTTGTCAACCGAAAAATCTACGTTTTTACAGATTTTTTTGCCAAATTGGTTGACCTCGTTACCTCCGGCGTTTATACTGAAGGCAAACAAAAAGGCAGCCATGCGGTCGCCAGAGAGGAGAATACTATGACAACGGAGCAGCTTATCAAGGTGGCACTCAGCTATGCCGGCATGACGCAGGCGGAGCTGGCAGACAAGATCGGGATGAACAAGTCAAACTTCAACGCCCGCATGAAGCGCGAATCGTTCAGCCGGATAGAGATGGAGCAGATTGCCAAGGCATTGGGGATGGAGTTCGTCTACACATTCAAGATGCCGGACGGCAAAACAATTTGACCCGATTGACCCAGTTCATTTGACCATATATAACTAATATACTTTTTCTCTTATTCTTTATGGTCACGGACGTTCCATTGGACTGTCCGCGTGACATTTGACCCTAAATGCGTAGAACTACGGATTTTTCCAACAGGAATCCATAGAAAATGCAACATTTTCGTCGGGTCAAATTTCGGGTCAAAAATTGCGTCCGAATTTTGTCTGCGTGACCGTCCCTGTGACCGTCCGCGTGACATTTGACCCAAAATCCTTGGAATTACAGATTTTTCGGCTGGTTCACTGCGTCCGCGTGACGTCACACGGACTGTCCAACGGACGCGGTTGACCCGCCGTTTTGAGCATCACGAAATCAAAACTGGAGGAACAAAATCATGGGGCAAACCAATATCAGGTACACCGATGAGAGCATCAACACGGCGTTCAGTGCCTTCTATGTCATCCCGGAATACCAGCGCGAGTACGTCTGGGAGAAAACGCAGGTCAAGCAGCTTATGGAGGACCTGCTGGATGCCTACACAAGCGACAAGAACAAGGCGTACTTCCTTGGCACGATCGTAACGTGCAGTGCCAATGGCGATTTCGAGTTGGTGGATGGACAGCAGCGGTTGACAACGTTCTTCATCATCCTCTGCATCGTGAAGAAGCTGTACGCGGAGTACGGCATCCCGACAGCATCCATCGACCAGCTCATCTGCGGAACGAGCCTCAATCAGTACGGCGTTCCTGTCACGCGGTATCGGCTGGAGCTTCAGCACCAGAACGTCACAAACTGCCTTGAGCTGATTGCAAAGGGCGAGCCTCGACCGAGCGATGTTTCAAAAACAGGAGGCCGCCTTTTCGATGCAGCGGAAGTCGTAGAGCAGTTCATGCGGGATAACTTCGCCGACATCACAGCATTCGGTCCGTTCGCGGCATTTCTGCTGTACAAGTCCAGCTTCGTGCGTATCGACACGCAGAACGTGGTGGACGCGCTGAAAATGTTCGAGACAATTAACGAGCGCGGCAAGAACCTCGACCCCATCGACCTGCTGAAGAATATGCTGTTCACAAACGTGCAGCCGAACCAGTTCGCCGCACTGAATACAGAATGGAAATCGGTAATCAACGAGCTGGAGAGGATCGATGAGAAGCCACTCCGCTTCCTGCGCTACTTCATCATGGCCAAGTACGACGTTTCAAAAGAGCCGAATGGCGTTCTGCGTGAAGACCGCATTTTCGCATGGCTCAAAGCAAACAAAAGCCAGTGTCCATACGCCTCCGCTCCGTTCAAATTTGTCCAAACAATGAAGGATTCTGCCACCTTCTATGCAAATTGCAAGAAGCCTGCAAATTCAGCCGGGGGGGGGTACGAAGCCTAAAAAATATTCCCCTGCTGGCTGGCCTCTCCTACCGCCTGCATTTGATGCTTTTGCTGGCGGCCTCAAATATGGAGCCTGCCGTTCTTGACCGCTTCGAGGTGCTAGTGGAGTCCATCGTTTACTACACGGTCATCAACCATGTGACGACGAACGACATCGAGCGCATTTTCGTCAAGTGGTGCGGTCAGGTCCGGGGTATCAAAACAGCAGATGAGCTGGACACGTTCATCAGCACTGCGGTCATGCCGGAAGTCACGCGCTGGAAAACGGACAACGAGGCAAACTTCATGCGGCTGGGCCTGAACAGTATGCAGCAGTACAGAGTCAAGTTCATCATGGCAAAGCTCTCTGCCTATGTGAACGGTCTCCGCACTGGCAACGGAATGACCGATGAGCCGACAAGCGAGGAGCTGTCTCGCCTCATTCCTTGGTCGTTTGAGATCGAGCACATCATGCCGCAGACCTGTGCGGACAAGGCGCAGTACGGTGTGGATGAGGACGAGTTCTCCATCATCGTAAACCGCCTTGGCAACCTCACGCTGCTGGAAAGCACCATCAACCGCTCGATTCACAATAGCACCTATCAGGACAAATGCGTGGATTACAGGCAATCCACGGTGTACCTTACATCCTCCCTGCCGGAGCTGGTGGACGTTGGCAAGAACAACGCCATCACGAAGGCAAACGAGAAGCTGAAGGCGTGGCCAGAATGGAACAAGACCTCCATCATGGAGCGTCAGGCCATGCTGTACAAGCTGAGCGAGGAAATCTGGATGAGTGATGCCATCTGGAATCCGAAGAAAATCTCATAAACAAAAAAATCCCCCCACTTTGCCTACATAAGTACCTCGCGTGGAACGTAAGGCTTCAGCAAAGTGGGGGGATTTTATTGTAAAATCAAGAGTGCGCCGTCCGCACAGGCCGGTTCACTCTCTACAAAGGCAGTGGCCTTTCAAGTGAGAACATCTTACCAGAAAATGGGATGAATTGCAATAGCACGGCTTTTTAGCGGGTTTAATGCTCGGAAATAGCCGTTTTTGTGCAAATTCGGCGGTTAAGTTCGACTTTTCAGGGTTCTTAGGTCGAACTCATTCTGAAATTCGATTTTGTTGACGTCAACAAAATGGTCGATAATTTGACGGCATCAACAAATCATCAGAAGCCGTTCTGCTTCATGCGGTCGTAGGTCTTGTCGGCCTCCATCGCGGCCTGCGTGAAGGAGTTGTTGTACCACCAGTTGATGAGGGCGGTGACAGTGGTGATGCCGGTGGTCACCAACTGTTCCACGGTGCTACTCTCGATGGGCAGCGGGGACTTGCCGAATGCGCTGAGAATCTGGTTTGCCAGAGCCAGCAGCAGTGCGGCAGTGCGAGCGATGGTGGCGGCGGTAATCTTGTTGGTGTACTTCATGGTATTATTCCTTTCTCAAATCAGTTGTCGTGAATAGGCAGGGCCTTGGCTCGGTTAAAAAGTTCCGTCCCGGTCCCATTTCCGCCTAAAGCGTGGTAGCTTCGGTAGAGGTATTCGAGGTTTTTCAGGCCAGCCATGTCGATATACCCCTGCTGGATATAATGCTGGCAAGCCTGATAAATGCGGTCGTGCAGAATCGCCAGTACGCCGTCGAGCAGAGCTTTGTACTTGATGGCCACCGCGATGACAGCAGTACCGAGAAGTCCAAACGCCCACTCAGCCCAATACTGGATGACGAAATCCCACATCGGTATCACCTCCCCTCTCACAGATACTTGCTTGCGCCAGACAGCGCGGTCCAGCTCTTAGGACCGCAGATGCCATCAGGCACGAGGCTGTGCTTCTGCTGGGCGAGCATCAGAGCCTTGGTCGTACCAGAGCCAAAGATGCCGTCAGCGTTGACCTTCAGGAGCTTCTGGAGCATGATGGTCGCGCTGCGATTTGCAGCTCCAGAGCACCCCTGTTTGATGGTCGGGAGGATGAATGCGTTGTAGCTGGTGCTGGGGTACTGTCCGGGCGTGGTGCAGAGCCATGTGGCCTTGCCGCCCCGCGTGTCGGTGTGTACGAATGCTCCCCTGCTGTGCCAGTAGATGCCGATGCCGCCAAACCCGGCTTTCTGGGCAAGAATGCCAAGGCAGACAGGGTTGACGGAGCGGTCGTCAGTTCTCCAGTCGGCAGCGATGCCGTACAGATGACGGCTCTGCTTGCTGCCGCCGACTTTCTTGCTGGCGTTGTGGCTGACACAGCGGTAGCCGCTGGTGATACGGATTTTCTTGCCGAGCTTGTCCCGGATGCCCTGAATCTTATCGGCAAGCTCCTGCTCGATCATCTGCGAGTTGCACCCACAAGGGCAAGCGAACTCGCTGCGTGTGAAGTTCTCGGTCAGGGCGGTCTTATCGCCGCTCTTGAATGTGACAATACTCACCTTGAGCCTCCTGTATCTGGCTCACCGCAGAGCGAACGGCGAGCTTTCTTCGGATTCGGCCAAACGCTCTGCTTCGTCCATGATGGCATCGGTCACATCATCCTTGCCGCGCTCATACGACTTCCAGATGAGGTGATTATGGAGGTTTAACACCTTCTCCTCGTTCTCCTTGGTGCGCTGGAGGCCGAGTATGCCGTAGGCTGCCATTTCGAGCAGGTCGTGGCTGTAATACTCGCCCTTACGCATCGGCTTTGAGAAGGGCTTTAACGGCGGCCTGATAACGCTCAGGCACATCGTCAATCGTGATCTTGTGCATCCTGATCTGCATAGCATAGAACTTAGCCATTGAGAACCACCTCCACAAACTCCATAAAGGCACCTTCCAGTGCCTCGACGCGCTCAGACAGCGTAGGCTCATCATTGCGCTTGGCATCGTCGTCTTCGGCCTCCTGCTGGGTCTTGCCGCTGGCAATGTCCCACCAGTAATCGAACTTGGCAGTCACCTCATCGGCAGTCACTTCACAGCGATAGCGGTACTGCATCTCCTCGCAGGAGAATGCAGTGGACTCCTGCTCGACGGAGTTGCCGTCGTCATCGGTGACGGTGTTGGTCAGGGTGCATTCCTTGATGTCACGGCGCAGAATGATGTCCGTGCCAGTGCTGACAGGATGCACCTCAACAGCCAGAGGCTGCAACGAGTAGAATTCTTTGCTCATTTTTCACATACTCCTTTCGACCATGTGTACTAACGCTCTGACGAGCGAGCTTCAATAGCGGATAAAAGCGATATGCTACGGCGAACTTCACACTATCGGAGAACTTCACCCAGCCCTTGTAGGCCGTGATGCGGCAAGCTCTCCACCACGGCAGATAGCCGAGCCGCTTGATGTCATTCCATGCTCGCAGGACTTGCTTGCGGATGCGTAGGAAAATGCGGCCTCGGATGATGGTGTAGGTTCTGCGAATAACAAAGCCCATCATGTCAACGCCCTCGGTACGCCGGTGGCTGCCAGCGGCTCTCTCGCAGTGAACAGCTTTCTCCTTCTCGAACGTGTCAGGCCGGTAAATCTGCCACGCAGGTTTGATGTTGATGCCGAGGTGGTCCTTAGCCCACTTGGTCGATTTTCGTATGACCTTGACGAGCTGCGAATAGAATCCGAACAAAGAAAAATCGTCCGCATAGCAGACGATTGCTTTGACGTATGCAGTTCGCACTCCACGGCGGCATTGAGCAAGGCTCATTGCGTACCGCAAGACATAGGACATGACGTAGTTGAACAGCCATGTGGAGAGGTAGCTGCCAATGCACAAGTGACCACCGGGGTAATTATCCATCAATGCGCCAACGAACCAGAGCAAGGGCTTATTCTTGCGGATGTCTCGGTGGAGCAGATTCATGGAACACTCGACGGTGACGGACGGATATGCTTTCCTGACATCGCCTTTCGCCACGGTGATTTTGCATTTCAGCTTGATGCGGAGAATACGTTCGATTTTCCGTTTGCCGAGGACTTGGCCGCGTCCGGGGATACTGCCGTATTGAACCGGGAGCAGTTTGGCGCGGAACAGGGGCATCAACGCTTCAACAGCGATGTACTCCAAGACCTGCTGCTTCGGGCTTTCTTGGCAGATGTCACGGAGCTTCTGCGTCAGGCCGTCAACGCGCTGAAAACAGCGGATGGGCTTCAGACTGAGGTTTCGCTCGTTGATGCAGGATGTGAGGTAGTCGTTGTAGGCGGCGATGGCCGCATTGGTTTTAGGTCGGTCATTGTGCTTGTCCAGCCGCTCAAAAGCAATCTCGCTTTTCTTTATCAGGCCAGTATGAATCAGTTCGCGTTGGAAGTCGTTCCGTTTCAACTTGCCCTTGAATGCTTTAACGGTAGCAGGAAGATTGAATGCTGCGGAGTCGATGTTCACCTCCGCTGGTTTGCATCTCGTGATCGTACTTTGCTACCTTCTTTCTGTATATCATCTGGTTACTATCGGTGGTCTTCCCTTTCAGTACCAACCTCCGCCGGTTTCAAGCAATTTTCGCACATAAGCGAGGATGCTGTGGTGCAATGATTTTCGGATATACATTCCGCTCGTAACCAGTTGCGCCAAGAGAGCCGTTCCAGTTCGCGTTCCCGACCGAATTGTTCGAGTTGCGGCAAGCTACACCGTCATTGCCACCGTCGTTGAGGTTGCCGAAGCACCACCCAGCACGGAGACCAGAGGTGGACGGTTCGCAGTTGAAGCCGGCCTTCTTAATCACCACAGTACCCTTTTCGTTTCTTGTACAAAAAACGATGAGGGGCTTGCTGCCCCTCTTGTCCATAGGACAATTCACCCCGCCGTTACCCGGCAATGTCAGGTGCGCCAAGAGAGCCGTTCCAGTACGCGAGCCCGACCGAACGGTTCGAGTTGCGGCAAGCTACACCGACACGGCCACCGTCGCCGAGGTCGCCGAAGCACCACCCAGCACGGAGACCAGAGGTGGACGGTACGCAGTGGAAGCCGGCCTTACAGCCGACTCCGCTGCCGCTTGCCTGAACGCCAGTGGGCCACTCGATGTCTCCGCAGTCGGTATCCTCGATATACTGCCAGTGCCAAGAGGTCATAAGGTCTTTCGGCAGAGTCAGCGTCAGACCTTCCTGCTTGACATAATCCTCGGTGATGGCAGTGCCGCTGACCTTGCTCTGGTCCTTGCAGACGTAGCAGTCAAAGGTGAAGTCCTCATTGGCATCCTTGCCCCACTGCCACAGCTCATCGCTGATGATGAGGTAGGAGCCGTTCATAAACTCGACCTTCTGGAGCAGGCCGGGTTCCTTGCCGTTGGTGGCATTGTACTTGCTGCCGTCAGTGCCAAGAACGGCATCGTTCCAGCCGGAGAAGTACGGCATAGTGCTCAGGAGAGTCTGGTCTTTCACGGTATCAAACGTGTCGGTGACATTGACATACACGGCAGAATACTGGCTGTCAGCGATAGTCACAGGCTCAATGGCGGTAATGCGGACCTCGGTAGCAATATCGTGAACATCGGCCACATTGCGGTCAGTAGAGCCATCGGTGTCAGTGCCGATAGACACCGCACTGCCAACGAACAGGTTTGCAGCCTGAGCTACGGTCAGAATGAACCGCTTAACGCCGGTCTCTGCAACAGCTGCCTTGTACTGGTAGTTGTAGGAGGTGCAGCCTTCAATGGTGCCGGAGTTGCCCTTGCGAGCGTACTTCAGGCGCATCATGCGGTCGAGGAATTTCATCAAAGACCCAGAGCCGCCGGAATACTGAGTGCCGCGAGTGCGCCACAGGGTTACGCCGGAGGTATGACTGGTGTAGTTGATGGGTGCGAGGCCGGTGCCGCAGGTGGCCTTGCCGCCAACCTTGCCAGCGTAATACTTCGGGTGGGCAATATAGGCGTAGACATGGCCGGTGCGGTCCTTGCCCTCGCGCCACTGCTTGAAGCCGGTGGTCTGGTGGCACTTCATCTGGAGGTGCTGGTAGCCGTCAGCCCGCCATTCACGGACAAAGGTGTTCTTCTGCAACACCCAGCACAGGTGCTCGCCAGAGCGAACATCGTCCAGATCGTCGATATGCTCGACGTAGAAGATTTCGTGGCTGCCGTCTTCCTTCTTCTCGGCAGCGACCTCAACGCACCAGAACTGGGGCAGGTGCGCGAAGTCGTCACGGCCAGGAGTGGATGCGGTAGACGGAGTGCAGACGAGGCCAACGCTGTCATCGGTCAGCTCGCCGATAGCACTGGTGCTGGTGGCATACAGCGGAACGGTGCAGCCGTGAACACGGTCATCGTCCAGCACGTTGCCAAACCAGCGTTCGAGCATCTGAACCTTGCTGTACTTGCTGGAATCGTACTGAGCCTTCCACCATTCGATGAACAGGCTGTCCACCTCATCCTTGGTGGTAGCCTGAGCGACGAGGTGCTTATAGCACAGGTCAGCCGTGCCGGGGGTGGCACAGCCGGCAGCGATAGCCCGCTGGATTTCGTTGGCGTGTTTCAGCGTGGTGTCGCGGGGAAAATTGATTACCTGATCTGCCATGGGTTAGTCCTCCTTGATGATAAAATTCAGGCCGCCATCCGTTTCGTCGAATGCGGCCTGTACCTTGCGGTTTTCGATAGCGATGATGCGCCGGTGGTTTTCTGCCGTGTTTGCCATCAACTGCTTGGGAGCCTGATTGATGTTGTCGGCATGGTTGGTGTCGGTCGTCTCGGTAATCTCGATGGACTCCGAATAGGCCGCAGTCTTAGGGTCAACGGTGTATTTCTTCATCCTTTACTCCTTCCTGCAGGCTTAGAACACGTCGTCCAGAGTGTAGGTCATCTGGATGTCATCGTCCTTGCCCTTGGCGGTAAAGGTCTTGATGCAGACGAGGTCGTTGCTTGCATCATACAGGCCGATCTCGCTGATGCTCTTACCTGCCAGCTCGCTCTCGGTAAGGGTGCATTCGTAGCGGATGGAGGTGTCGGACAGAACGCTGTAACCGTCGATTTTCTTGCGGTACATCTCAGCGGTCAGGGTGGTCTGGTTGTCAGTCGGCGGGACGACCTCGCCTTTGCTGTTCACACCGCCAGAACCGAAAGCCATACCGACGATTTTGGGCAGGGTGATGATACCTGCTCTCGCCTGTACGAGCTTCTTTCTGGCGGTCTTGGTGATGATGACATTTTTCGCCATTTAGATAGCCTCCTTGTGATACTCAGAATCAAGAATCCTTGTGCCATCAAGCCTGAGAGAGCCGTTCAGGTACGCAAGGTCCTTTCGGGTGATGAGGGTGACATCCTCGATTTCCTCGGAAATACGAGGGGTCGTAGATGCCACCACAGCGGATACGGGCCACGGCTGCCGGGACTTATCCAGCAGCTCGCTACCGTCCAGTTTGGCAGAGCCATCCAGCTTCAGCGTGGTCCAGAAGTGGACTTCTCCGTCATACTCAACTCGGCCACCGGCATAGTCCTCGGAAAGCTCGGTTTTCAGCAGAATACGGAGCCGTCGGATGATGGCATCACTCCGGGTAATGGCCTGTCCGAGCCGGTATGCGATAGCCGTGGGCCATTCCTGCCGCGACCAGTTGAGCGTTTCGGAACCGTCCAGATGCACGGAGCCGTAAAGCCGCAATGCGGGCCAGAAATACACGGCCATTTCTTGCCGCGATTTCAGCCCGGTATACTGTTCTGCCACGCCGTACTGGAGATGGAGCCGCAGCCTGTTCAGGCAGATGCTCTGCGGGGTGTAAAACTCGCCATGCCGGTACATCAGGCCAAGAATCAGGTCGTACTCGCGCATGGAATCAAGCAGCACGGAGCCGTCGAGGTATCCGCTGCCATCAAGCAAAGCCGCCCTCCAGAACGGAACGGCGGCTTTGATGTTGATATTCCGCAGGAGCATCTGTTCAAGCGTGGTACAGTCGAGAACAGTGTCCATGCGGTCGATGATCGTGTAGGTCGTGTGCGACTGCTTTGCGGAATCCAGCAGCCGCTTCACAGCCTTGGTGTTCAGTGAGCCATCGCCTACGAACACAGCGATGAACGTGTTCGGATGGCTGACCTTATAGCCATACTTGCCGCCATCGTGGATGTCTGCGATATTCGCCCAGAAGCCGGTGACGTTCGCCAGCATGGTCTCAATGCGGTACGGAGTCATCGGTGCACGTTGGTCGCGCTTCTCGTAGATGAGCTTCCTGCGCTCGTCATAGGAGAGATAGTCGCGCACAGGCAGCCCCCACTTGAGCTCATGGTACATCAAGCCCCATGTGGCGGTTTCAGGGAAGAACTGGAGAGGAAGCTCTTCTGCAATAAGCCGCTCGGCCTCGTCAAATTCAAGACCCATGACTTGATACAGCCACTTGCCAACGTAGGACTGGTCGTAGAATCCGGGGGTGACCGTGGCAAGCATATTCTGTGCGCTTTGGCTGGTGGGAAAGTTTTCAAGGTCAATTTTCTTAGCCCTCATTCAGTGATACCTCCTAGCTGAACTTCACAGTGCCGGTGGCAGGATATTCGATGTTCGCCAGCGTGATGTTGTTCATGCTGCCGTTCATCATAAATTCCGAGAAGTCAGTCACGCCAGAGATGTCGGCCAGCAGCGGGCGAATATCGTTGTATCGAAGGACGTTGTTGGCCTTGGCCTCCTCGTACTTCGTCTTGACCAATGTCTCAAACTGCGCCGTGATTTCCTCGATGGAGGTGTGCTCACTGTCGTAGATGAGGCCGGTACAGGTGTAGTTCACGCTAACAGTCGTGGCCGCTGCACAGGTCAGTTCTGCGCAGCCGGTGGGCAACAGGCGAGCTGCCCGGTCTGCCGGCGACACGATATGGTTGAACACTGCGTCGATCAGCTCCTTGTTCGCGGGCTGGCCGTTTCCATCAACCAGAACAAGCCGGACAGTGCCGGGGCCTTTCCATGCGGGGTCAACGATGCAGTCCCCTGCCCCAGCTTCTTTCGCCCACCGCTTGTAGTCGGTGTCGTTGCCGAGGTAGGTCATGCTGTTGCTGTACTCAACAGCGATGCGGTCATAGAAGTCATCGTCGGTTTCACGCTCGGTGCCGCCGGTGATGCCGTCCTTGTTCGTGATGGACGTGATGTTGTTGATGGGCTTCATCAGCAGGATAACGGTGTCGGCTTTGACGTTGGAGTTGGTTCCGGCCTCCACAGCGGTCACATTGATGTCGATGCTCCCACCTTCCGGGATAGCGGCATCGGCATCAGACTGAAACTCGATAGAGGGTCCGTCGTTGGTAGCCGTGGTGCAGAAGACTGTCCCTGCCGGCAGCTCTGTGCCAGCGGAGCCGGTAACGGTGACAACGCCGGTAGCGCGGGCAGCCTCATGCCGCGTCAGGTGGACCTGCTGGCCATGGAGGTCCAGCCACTCATCCCATGCGTACTGCGGGTACGCGATCATCAAGGCTCTCAGCAGGTGGAAGTTGATGAGCTCGGACTTCTCAATGGCCGTTGGACGGGTCATATCGTAGGGGAAGCCACCGGGCATATCGTCGATGTCGTCGGGCAGCTCGGCCATCATTCTGCGGTGAATGTCATCGGCAGATGTTCCATCCATGAAGTCAGGCCGGGTAAATTCAGGTTGCATTTCATCACTTCCTTTACACTGAAATTTGGAACTCGTCGTCCCATCCGATGCCCTTTACCACACAAGAGCAGTGCAGCTCATCGGCATCCCATGTGAACTCGAAGTTCCGTACATACTCGGTGCGGGGGTTGACCTTCAGGGCTTCCGTGATGGTGCGCTCCACCATGGACTGCGCGACATCGTGGTCGTTGTCCTTGATGGACTCCATCTCAGTGCCGATTGAGCGCGGGTACGCAAGACACTGGTAACGCTCGGTCTGCGCTGCCTTGAAGCACCAGATCATAAACGCCTCACGGCCATCGCACTCCAAAACGCGATTGGAGCCATCGCGCACGAAGTCACCTTTTTCGGGGTCCCACTTCATACTGCGGTGGTATTCCTTGTCGATCTGGGCTTCCTCATTGATGACTTCAGGCACATCGAAGGTCGGATACAATTTCTGTGACATGGTGTGCCCTCCTTACGAGCTGACGATGATGTCAACCACAACAGCTTCATTCTGTACCCACGCGACCAAAACCCGGTCACCGGGCTTCAGGCTGCGCATTTTTTCAGGGACGAGAACGTGGTGCTGGTGTGCGCCTTCAGAGCCGCCGCTTCCTGCGCTACTCTGCGGTGGGTCGGGAGGGTCAGGCTGGCCGGAAGCAGGGGTGCCGATGGTTCCAGTAACAGGGCCATGAACGCTATTCAGCACAAAGGTTTTGTGGTCATGCTCGCCGCTGCCGGGTTTGCCGATATTCTGGGTCTTGGCGAGGATGTCGCCGGTCTTGCCATAGGTGAGCTGCCGCAGAACGTGGTAGTCACCTTTCGGAATCGGGATGGGGAATGTGTTCGTCACCAAACTCTCGTCATCCTTGATTTCGCCAAAGTCGAGAACAAGGGAGCTTTCGCCCTCCATGTGCTTGACGATGCGCTTTGCGATAGTCTGCCCCAGCCTGTTTGCGCCGGTGCTGGAGTCCATATCCATAGGCACTCACCTCCTAATCGAATGTGCCTTCATCGACCCAGCCATAAACATTGCTGGAGCTGTCAACGTGGATGAGATGCCACGGATGCGCCCCGCCGTTCTTACTGCATGATGGGTCTTTCGTGATCTTTGCCTTTCCTGCGGTGGCCTTATAGCCCTTGGCATCAGCGTAGCTGCTGACGTAGTGCATACCGCCGTGGAAGTTTACGATGTCCCCTACCGCGTGTTTGCCGCCAGAATCACTATCCTCATCCGGGGCTTTCAGGAGGTCTAGGGTCATCGTCATGGAATCAGCGTTGTGGACAACGCCTCTGGCGTAGTACATCCCATGCGATGTGCCAGCCTTGAGGCAGACAAGGTGTCCTTTGCGGAGCCATGGGATGTCAGGGGCATTCACAGACACCTCCTCAACCACCTTGCCGTTCTCATCGAGGATAGCTTGGGCGGCAGACTTGGCATCTGCGAGCTTTTCATCGGACCCGCGCCGGTAGATGCGCTGGCGCGTTCCGTACTCGGTCAAGCCGGTCAGCGTAGCCTCGACGCTGCTCTGGCCGGATTTATTTTCCTGACCAACGACCTTGACCTTTGTTACAAGGTCTTCGGTGCTGAGGCTGTTGCTGACGATGAGCGTGTTGTCCAGCTTGAACACATAGACGGAATCGTTGCCGCCGTATGGCACAATATCCGCCTTGCCCTTCGTGGCACGGATGATGCACTTCTCGCCGCCCTTTTTGACGGCATCGTCCAGCAGTTCAAGAATGATGTCCGAGAGGTACTTGTTCTTGAACGTCAGCTTGCCGTGGGTGGCGTTGGGGCCTTTGTACTCGCCAATAGGAACCTCCCACTCATCGAGGAGCTTCTGGATGGCAGACTTCGTGCCTGTGCCATCTGGCAGGTACAGATTGTCTTGGCTTCGCTGGAGCCGATACATCTCATCATAGCAGATGCAGGATAGGTCGCTGGCAGAGGAACGGTCTTGCGGGTTCCACTTCTCAGCATACCCGCGAGCCACCTCCCCATTGAAAGAACCGCCATCGCTGGCGGTTACTACAATGAGGCTTCCGGGCTTCACAAGGCTGGAAAGCTGGCCTTTCGAGGTATCATCGTTCCGCGCCTTGAACGTCAGGCGCATGGAGATTTCCTTTGAGCTTTCCTCCCAGCCGAGGCCCTGAATGTAGTTCTTGATGTTGTACTGCGTACCATCATCGCCGATGACGGACACGCTGTATTTAACTTTCGAGATGTCTACCATTTCGGGCCTCCTACGGAATAATCAACGAAACGCCGGGATAAATCCATTTGCCGCTGTCGCTGCTCTTTTTGCCGTACTTCTTGGCGGCAGACTCGATAGCGTCCTTGTTGGCATCGTAGATTTTCTTCCACTGCGAACCATCTCCATATTGCTTCTGCGCTATCTTCCAAAGGCTGTCTCCCTTGACGATGGTGTAGTTCTGGCCGGAGCCAGTGGTGGCCGCAGCAAGGTCGATGCGCGGGATGGTCTTCTTCGCATAGGAATCGGTGTTCAGCTCATCCGTGGTGTAGATTTCGAGGGGCTTTTTCTGCTCGAACGTGATGGAGTATTTGAGATTGCCGAACGCGCCGTAGCCTGTGACCTCGAACGAGGATACGGTAACGTCGATGTTCAGCCAGATGTCCGTGACGATGAGGGTCAACACGGTTTCGTTCTCGATGTACTCCTCGATGATGCTCCTGCAAGCCGCAGGGGGCATCCAGAGCAGCCGATTGACGATGGGCTCGTTTCGCCGCTTGAATCCAAAAAACTCGCTGCTCCACGAAACGCTGGTCACATCCGTGCCGCGCGGGACCTTGACAGTGCCGCGAGAGATGGTGTCGAAGGTCTGGTACTTGGCTCCGTACTTGACCGCGATCTGCTCAGGCATAATGGAAAAGAGGAACGGAGTTCCGTTCCCTCCCGGTATCAGGCAAATCATACGCCCACCCCCTTCAGCGGCATATTGGCGAACACTTCTTCCAACTTAGAAGCAATCTTGCCGCATAACTCATCGGTAACGTCCCCCATGTGCCGCCGGATGACGGCCACGATTTCGTCGTCGGACTGGCCGCCGCCGGAGATGTTGAACTCCGGGCTGACCTCGACCTTGACGGTGACGTTCGGCTGCACGGTGGTCTGCTGGGTGCTGGATTGAGTGTTGGAATTGTTGATGGAACTGGAGTAGTCCTCAGAGAGCGCATGAGAGTCGATAGGAGCCTCGTTTACGCTCTGGGTGAGATAGTTTAGTGTATCGGAGGAAAGCGCGTTGTAGGACGTGAGAGAACCGGTAGAGCCAGCACCAACAAGACCGCCGTTTGCGTGGGCGGTGATGCCGAGGATTTCACCGGCCTGCTGGTACAGCTCAACCGCCCGCTCCCTTCTGCCGGGAACAAGCGGAATGATCATCTCCGGGCCTTCCTCGCCGACCCACGACAGCTCGCGGCCATTGACCATGCCGCCAGACGCATGGCCGCCAATGCTCATGCTGTGGTTTCCAGCGGCATAGGGCGTGACGGTTTTGCCGGTGACAGGGCTGGTGTAGCTGTAAGAGCTGCTTGCGGCAGGGCTGGAGGAGAACAATCCAGAGGATGCGGAGTAGGTCGAGCTGACAGTGACATGGGGTTTGACGTTGACGTAAGCATCCTTCTCGAACGGCGTGTCGGAGATAGCATCCAGCTCATCGCTGGTGGCATCTCTGGCAGCATCTCCGAGGCCGCTGCCCCGGATGGAGTCAGCGAACGAAGCGGGCATGGAGTCCGCAACGGATTTCAGCAAGTCGATGACGGCGGCTTGCGTTTCAGCATCCATGCCGTTCAGGTCGAACCACTCCACAACATCCGAGTTCGTCCACTCTGCCACGTTGGGATTATCCTTCAGCGCGGCATCCATGGCCTGTTGCAGTTTTTCGGAGGTCGTGCCTTTCAGGTTAGGAAGGATGCCGTCGAGGGCATCGCTGTATGCCTCAGCAATGGAATCGAGCTGGAACGATTCGACCCGGACCTGAAGGTCGGAGATTTGAGCGTGGTAACCATCGGTCAACGTCTGGACCTGACGATAGAACTCGTCTTGGTCGATTGCGCCGGTATCGAGTTGGAGCCGGAGGTTGGTAAGGCTGACTTCCAGTGCATCATCGTACTGGCTGGTCATGCTGCTGACCGCGTTCTTCAACTCCTCCTGCATACTGGTGAACGACTCAGCGTCCAGAGCCGCGCCGCCGTACTTGATCTTGATGGCATCGAACTTGGCGTTTTCCTCTGCCGTGCTGACTTGGCTGGTGATGTCCTGAATCTGCTGTTGCAGACTGAGGATTTCGCTGTCGCCGTCGAGCTTCAGAACGCCGCCGTTCAGCTTGATGTTCGCGTCGATGGCAGTGGAGAGCTTATCGCTCAGGTCATCGAGCTGGTTTCTGAAGGATGCGTAGGTGCTGTCTAGCATGGTAGTGTCGGCAGCATCTCCCATGATGAGCTTCAGGGCGAGATTCGCCTCATAGTGCTTATTCTGGAGGTAGTCTGCGGTGCTGGACACCATCGTGGACACGCTGGAGCGGTACTCCTTGATGTCGGCCTCGGTTACGGTCATGCCGAGGCTCATCTTCCAGTTTTCTTTGTCAAGATCGCTGACCGCTGCTTTCAGCGAAGTCAACGTGCTCTGGGCTTTCTGAGCCTGAGCGGTATAGCTGTCGAACTTGCCTTCCATTCCGTCAAAAACGATGGTGGAGGCGGCTTCCTTGATTTCCTCAAGGGAGAGGTGCAGGTCGCCAAAATGCTCGACAATATCGTTGGACACTGCATTTTGCAACATACTACCGAACTGCTCTGCGCTTACGTCAGCATCGTTCATGGCATCGGTGAGAGCCTGAGTTTTGAAGTTCACGTTCTCAACGGAATACCCGGTGAGGTCATAGACCTTCTGCATCTTCTCGGTAACGAGGGTGGACGCTTTCGCGCTCTCCTCGTATTCCTTCTTGATGCGCTTGCTCTCGGCGAAACCTGCGATACCGCCAAGGCCAGCTCCGATGAGGCCGCCAACAGCCGTTCCAACGCCGGGAACGATGGAGCCGATCATCGCGCCTGCGGCAGCACCACCAGCAACGCCGGTGAGCTTTGCCGCTCCTGCGGAGGTGTAGGCTTTCTGGTACTCCTCATCGTTGGACCGCTGGGCTTTGTACAGGTCGATGATGCCGCTGATGGCAGATACGCCGCCGGTGGCTCCTCCAGCAATAGCACCAAGGCCGAGCGCACCAAGCGCACCGGCTCCAAGGGATGCAGTGGCGGAGAGGTTTCCTGCGCCGAGGCCAATGGCTGCGTTCGCGCCAAGACCCATCAGGCCAGTGCCAGCGTTTGCAGAGCCGAGGATTGTTCCTGCAAGCGATGCTCCGCCGAGGGATTCCTGTGCGCCGAACACGCTCTTGCCTACTTTCAAAACGTCGCCGCCGATGCTCATAACCGGCATGGCGGCCTTTGCGATGATGGCCGCAGACACAATAGAGCCGAGGTCTGCGCTCTTGCCGCCCGGAAGCAGCTTCCCTGCGCTGGACACCAGATTGCCGAGACCAGAGAACAGGTGCTCCTTGATGGTATCAAAGTCAAAGCCATCAGCAAAGCCGGTAGCGAACGCCTTACCGACGCTCGCTCCATCGTTTACAGAATCAGAAACGTCGATGCCGAGAAGCATCATCAGCCCTGCGCTGAGGCCGGAACCGATGCCAGAGCCGATGTCGGACGCAATGTCAGATAGGATGGATTTGCCGGTCGTTCCCCGCCACTCCTTGAAGGGGTCTGCAACGATCTCATTCCATGCGATGCTGACCTTGCCGCCGAAGTCTGCATTCTGCCATTCCTCGGTAGCGGTCATGTCCTTCACCTTGGCCTGAAGACGGTCATACTTGCGGTCTACGAAATCCATAAAATCGTTCAGGGCAGATTCAATCTGAGGCATGGATGCCGTCAGACCGTCTGCAATGGAGCGAACATACGGATTCAGCCGCTTGCCGAAGCTGATCTTCACGCCATCCACCGCGCTTTGCAGCAGGGTGATGGAGCCAGACAGGTTGTCGAGCTGGGTGTCTGCCATGCGCTCAGACGCGCCAGCAGCATTGTCGATGGCGTTGGCCAGCTTGTTGTAGTCGGTCTCGGAGGCGTTCAGAATGGCCAGCAAGCCCTTCTGCGCACCAGTGCCAGCAATGGCATTTGCCACACTGGATTTCTGCTCATCGTTCATGTTGGCGGTGGCATCGCGCAGCTCCTCGATGACATCAGCCAGAGCGCGGGCATTGCCCTTGCTGTCAAAGAACTGGATGCCGAGGCTCTGCAAGGTGTCGAGGGCGTGGCCGGTGTTCGTGGACAGGCGGGTCATAATCATGTTCAGCGACGTACCAGCCATAGATGCCTTGATGCCGCTGTTCGCCATCAGGCCGGTCATCAGGGCCACATCCTGAATGGAGTAGCCGAGAGAACCAGCCATCGACGCAGCGTACTTGAATGTTTCGCCCATCATCGACACGTTCGTGTTGGCGTTAGATGATGCGGCAGCCAGTACGTCGGAGAACATACCGGCATCGGACGCTTTCAGCCCAAAGGCGGTAAGGGCATCGGTTACGATGTCGGAGGTCGTACCAAGGTCCTCATTCGATGCGGCGGCCAAATTCAGGATGCCTTCAATGCCATCCATCATGTCCTCGGTCTTCCAACCGGCCATCGCCATGTAGTTGAACGCCTCAGCGGACTCGGTGGCAGTGAACTTGGTCGTCGCGCCCATCTGCTCGGCTTTCTTCGTGAGCTGGCCTAGCTCATCGCCGGTGGCTCCGCTGACAGCCTGAACCTGAGACATTGCCGCCTCAAAGTCCTTTTGGGTGTTGACGGTATCTGCAAGGCCGAAGCTCACGCCGAAGAACGCCCCTGCTTGAAGCAAGGGATTCTTGAGCAGATTCAGGACAGCGCGGACAGGCGCAGTGGCGAGGTCAACAGCCTTCAGCGTGAAGCCCCATGTCTTGCTTGTGAGCGATTTCAGGTTGCCGCCGAGGGTCTGGAGGACAGGTGCGATTCTGTCCTTGGCCTCCAGAGCGATCTCGTACTTCTCCTTTGCCCATTTTGCGAGGGACTTCTGGGTCTTGTCGGCCTGTTCGTCGAACTTGGTGACATACCTGCGGGTACTATCTACGGACTGCCCAGCTTTATCAGCGGCATCGCTGAACTTGTCCATTTTCTTGGTGACGTTGGACAAGGCAGGGTCGGTGTTGTCAATGGTTTCGATGGGAATTTCAATGCGAATGGTTTCAGCCGTTGTCATCCCCTCCCTTCTGCATGGATTCGATGGCTATTCGCGTTGATGCGAGCATAAAAGCCTGTACGCCGCGAGGCTTTTGATAGAACTCGTCAGGGGTCATGCCGGTCTTCTGGAAGATGTGATGCAGGAGGCACAGCTTCCCGCCGGACCGAATCAGTTTTTTGCGACTTCCTCCAGATTGGTGTCGAAGCCGCTCAGACTGTCGATGGTATCCAGAACACGGTCCTTCTCACCTGCCAGCAGAGAGTATTCGATGACATCCAGCGGTCCCATGATCTGAACATCGCGGTCGCGCAGGGCTTCCCAGACGGTCTTGTTGTCCCACAGCTTCTCGCGGTCCTCCTTGACGGTGGCCCGATAGATGATTTCGGAACGGTACTTGGTGCTGTCCGTGTTCTCCGGGAGCTTCATACCGAGCTGCTTATTGCGGACGTACTTGGTGTGCTTCTCGCGGCAGCGGTTGTAGTCATCGGCGTTCAGCGGATGGATGCGGAATGCGAAGAACAGGCGGCCGCCACGAACGATCTCGATGCGCTGGGTTTCGGTATTGCCAAAGCCAACGGCATCAATGAGGCCCTGAATGAAGGTCTCCTCGTTGGCCTTGATGACGCTCTTGGCCTCCTCCTCGGTGTACTCGGTATTGTCGATTTCGGTTTCAGTGGCTTCAGCGGCATTGCTCATAAGGGAAACGCTTTTCTTAAAGTCAGCCATTTCAGTAATCTCCTTTGCATAAAACAAAAATGAGAGGAGGCTCGTTGCCTCCCCTCATGCGGGTCAAATGGTGTGTTTCAGGTTAGCGGCCAGTGCCAAGCAGACTTGCCAGCTTGGGCGGATTGTTGACAGTGCAGTTGAACTGACGCTTGATGGCATCGCCGACAGACAGGTTGTGGATGTCGATGTCGCCGTCGGGCAGGACATCGCGGTACATCACGCGCTCCTCAGAGTCGTTGCGGCCCTGAATAGCACCCTGAAAATTCCAGCGAGGAGAGTCGCCTCTCTCCATGGCTTCCATAACATCGGTGAAGAACTCATCGCTCTCGATGACCAGCTCGGTGAAGCTCAGGGATACCTTGTAGCTGCCGGGAGTAACGTGCTCCTGCATATCGCCCAGAACCTTGTAGCTGGCATTGGAGAAGTTGACGGTGGACTTGTAGGTTTCAACGGATGCCACCATCACGCCGTTGTTGTTATAGAACGCGCCGTCTTTGCCGCTTCTGGTGAAGCGGGAGTCGGCTGCGGACGAAGTATTGAGCATTTATGCTTCCTCCTTTACTCGCTGTCCGTGGTGTTGAAGCGGAACAGGAAATCGGTGTAGATGTGTTCAGCGGAATCCTTGTCGATCACGTCGATCAGGAACCATGCGCTGTCGCCGTCAGGGGAATATGCGGGGTTCAGACTGACGGTGCCGGAGGTCAGCTTGCTCTCAGCGATCATCTCGTTGACGATGGACTGGAGTGCACCGATGATGGCGGCACGGCCTGCATTGTCGTTATCGACCTTGCCGACCATATCGTCGTTGGTGGTGTTGCAGCGGCGAATCAGCTCGTAGCGGGTCTTGGTACGGCGAATCTTCTTCCAGCCATCATCGCGGTCTGCGGGCGGGGTTACAAGGGTGTTGATGGCCTTGTCAATCCAGACCTGACCGCTCTTGTTCATGGTGAGGACAATGCAGCCGCTCTGCTCAGCCTTGATGATTTTGGTGTTGGACAGAGGCTCGCCCAGCCCAGAGAAGCCGTTGATGACGGTGTGGGTCAGCGAGGAGCTGGATGCAGTGGAGCCAATCAGACCGGCCAGACGTGCGGCGGTCTGGTAGCCGTCCAGCGTGGTGCTGCCATACTGAACAGAGCCGTTCAGAACGTACATCATGCGCTCGTCGTTGAAGGCTGCCGCATGGCTCATGCGGGTGTCGAAGTCAGTATCCTTCTTCTCGCCGACAACAGCGGTCATCAGAGAGCCAACATCCATCATGCGGGACATGAAGGACTGGACCAGCAGATGCACAGCGTTGTCCTCAGTGTCAACGCACAGCGTATTGATCTCGTAAGGCTCGGTCTGCTCCATGGCATCGGAGTACGCGCCGTTGTTGACGGTCGGGTTCGTGCCGGCGGTGAACATGGTCTGAGAGGTATCGGCCAGTTCCTTGGCGGTCTGGCCGCTCTTGGCGGTAGCGATGAAGTTGCTGGAATTGGCAAACGCCTCAGCCAGCGCACCGGCCTCGCCAGAGCCAGCAGCAAACTCGACCTTTTCAATCTGCTTGGTGCCGGAGTAGATGATGCACTCCTTGATGCTCTCATCGGCCAGCGTCTTACGGACGGTGCAGGTCAGGGGCTTTGCGCCGGGGTACTTGGCGGTCAGGGTGACGGCAGCAGCCGGGCTTTCGCCAGAGCTTTTCAGGTCGAGGGTGGCTGCCGTACCGCCAGTGCCGACACGCACGGCGATGATGGTCTTCGCGCCGCCAGCGATGGCCTGTGCAATGGCATCGGTGGTCAGTGCATCGCCGAACACATCCGTGTAGTCCTCATCGGAGGACATCTCAACAGCGGTGCAGAGCGGGCCGAAGTCTGCGCGGAACAGAACAGCAGTCACGCCGTTCACGGCACCAGCGGTTGCGCCAGTACCCTTCTTGCCGATGTGATAGTGCGCACCGGGGCGGATTTTCTTCTCGCCGGGAATATAGGAATCAGCCATATTAGTTGACCTCCTTGTTCAGAAAAGCTACCACGACTTCCTTGGCCTTGGAAACGGTGCAGCTCTTGATGTTTGCGGACTTCATGGCAGCCTCGACGCACTCTTTCCGTGCGCCAAACAGTGCCGTGGCATTCGCAGCGAACTCGCTCACGCTGTACTCGGCCTCAACAGGGGTCGGAGCAGCGTCAGCAGAAGCATTTTTGCTTGCCATAGGTCTTACCTCCTAGTAGGTGATGTTGGGATGTCTAAGCGGATAGCCGACGGCCTTGTAGCGGAGCAGACCGTACCGTGCGGTAACGAAAATCTGTCCATTCTTCAGGTAGTCGGATTTCAAATCTGCGGTCATGTGGTCGATGTACATGGGCGACCCATCCAGCATCTCGACCTCTCCATCGAGAGAGAGGCTGTTTCCAACAGCGGCGGCCATCTTCAGGCGCGTTGGGCTGTCAGGGCAAAGAAGCGACACGGCAATCTTGCCGTTCATCCAGACGACGGTGTTGGTTTCCTCCAGCTTGTCGATGGATGTCAGACGGCAATAAAAGACCGGGGCTTCTTTCGATGCCTCGGTCTCGTCGTCCATGTGGTCGATGCCCACAACAATGCTGTCCGGGTACATTCCCTTGATGTACCGTGCCATTGCCACAATCGGGTCAGGGTCGGTGGTTTCCTGACAGGGGTATTCGATGATGTCGAACCTGATTTCGGAGCCGATGAGCAGTTCGTTCTTCTCCTCAGTCATGGAGAAACCGTCCGTTCTGGCCCATGCGAACGCATACAGCGTGTCGCTGTCGTCCTTGAGCAGAACGTCCTTCAAGCATTCCCTGACTGCCGGCTCGATGAGTTCGGGGACAGCATCGGAGTCGTTGCGGCAAATCAGGGAGACAAGAAGCGTTCCTGCGCTCTTGCGCTCGCCATCGGTCTGCATATCAAAGTTGAACACGATTCTGGGGTACTGCGTGGTCGCTCCCCATCCGACGGCTCTATCGCCGGGAGCTTCAGGAGTGAATACAGCGGGTTTGCCGCCGAACGTGGTCAAGTGCTTGGTGAGGTCCTTGGCCTCAGACAGCCGCTTGTAAATCAGGTTCTCAAGATTCATTCTGTGCCTCCTGCATCAGCTCGTTCACGGCGGTGAGGTCTTTCGACCAACGAACGTCCCACTCCCCTTTTTCGACCTCGCCAATGGGGATGATGAAGTGGTTGATGACGTTGCCAATGCCGGGATGGAACATGGCCACGAGGGTGGTATCTGTGACTGCGGTGACAATTCCAGTCTTGCCCTCATCCCACGAAGCGTGTTTGCCGTAGATGGCATACCCGGCCTTGATGACGTTTGCATCAAACCGGGCGCGGTTCTCTTTGATGATAAGTTCCATTGTCTTTCTCCCTAGTCATATTTCTCGTGGTAAATCCGTTCGATCTCAGGCATGGCCTTCTCGGAAATCGGTTGCTTGAACGGACGCGGGGCCATACGGCGTGTTCCGTTTTCGAGGTAGGTAGAGTATCGCTCCTGACTTTCAAGAACGGCAGTGACCCGCAGACCTGAGCCGGTGCTGGAACTTTCTACGGTTCCATTCCAGTTCAGGCGCAGGTTGCCGGTTCTTCTTGCAGGGGGCTCTCCGGGTGCGGATGCGGTGTAGTGGGACTTGGTGTGCGGTTTGCGGTAGACGCGGCCAGAACGCTTTCCGCGCAGAACTTCAAGCTCTGCGTTGCGGATGGCGTTGACGGCTCTCATACCCCTTGAAGCAGCCTCCCGATTGACCTTTTTGACGGTATCGTCAACGGCAATCTTGAGCCGCCCAGAGGCTTTCTTAGGCGTGGTCACTTCACATCAGTCCTTTCCTCAGCGTAATACAGAGTCGAAACTCCGAGCGAGCCGGTATCGTCAATATCGACGATGTAGAACACCCTGTTGCCGAGGATGAGCCTGTCGGTACGTTCGGCGCGGGGCTTGCCGCGCTGTACGATGACATGGGTGATGATGTGGTCAGCCGTGCCGTGGGCCTTGTCCACCTCATTGGCAGATGCAAGGCATCCGCGCAGGAAGTCTGTGCCATCTCCTTCATACGAAACAGAAGGGCGGCCGCTTTTCAGGTCGCTCTTGCTGTGCTCGATGATGAAGTCCTTGAACAGATTTCCGGGGCGCAGGTACATGAGCCGTCCATTAACCATGCCGATGCCTCCAGTCGTCAGCAGCCCGCTCGTTTTCCATCATGCCAGCATAGAAGTACGGAGGCTTCTTGCAGCATTCTGGTGGCTGCTCAATGGATACGGAACTGAAGGAGACCTCTTTCTTCAGGTCTTCATACATCTCCTTCCAGAGCTTTGCGCGGGCTTGCAGGGAGAGCGTAAGCGGACCGGTCTTGGTGTCAACCTCATAAGAGAACCTGCGGAACAGGCTCTCAAGGAGCATCAGCTTTGCCCTTTTCCACGACTTGGGGTAGGCAGAGAGGGCAGCCTCGATTTCCTCGTCGGTCAGCGCAGTAGTGTCGGGTCCACCCTCGACCATCGTGTCGCCAAGCTCAAACCGCATCCTGTCCTTTCCGTATTCGGCGACAGCCGCAGGGTCATAGTTGTATGCCATACAATGCGCTCCTTGTTGGATAGATGGTAGGTTTAGCCTTTACCGCTCGTGGAATGCCGCTGGGAAGCCGTAGAAGCCTTGTTTCCGGCCTTGGTGGTATGGGAGGATGCCCGGCCTTTGGCTTCGGTTTTGACCTCTTTGGGCTCGTCGTTGTGGTCAGCAGGTTCCTCTGTCGCCTCGGCTGCGGGAGCATCGGCGATGTAGCCGCAGGTGATGAGTGCACGGACGCGGGTGCTGAGAACAGATTCAGTCGGGATGATGTCTCCCGGCTGATACGGCTTTCCGAACAGTTTGACGGCCTTCTTGCAGAGATAGCTCATAAGCCACCTCCATTACACGCACTTGGACATATAGCAAGCCAGATCGTCGCAGGTCTTACGCATATCGGTGGACATCAGGCCCTCAACGAACTCGCTGTGAGTGCCGCCTTCGCCCTCGAACTGATCGGTAGCCATATAGCTGCCGTTGCCCAGCATATCCCAAGTGAAGATATAGCCGGCAGAAGGCTCATCGATCTGCGGGCTGTTGGTGACGTAGCACATCAGTGCGCCGTCGCTCTCGCAGATGAAGTCCATGTCATCGGGCTGACCCTCATCGGCCTTGTTGTAGGTGGCCATCAGAACGGTGACCTCATCAAAGCCGAGAAGCTCTGCGATGACTTTCTCGTTGACGATGGCAGGGTTCGGGGTGGAACCGCCGTACTTCACGCGCTCCAGAATGTCGGGGTGCTTCTTCAGGGCGAGGAAGGTGTCATAGCCGAGACACAGCTTGTTCGGGGTGCGGCGGCCTTCCAGACGAATCTCGCGCTTGCGAGCGTCGAAGAATGCGATGGGGTCGAAGTTGGCATCGGTGAACTTCAGCATCTGGTTGCTGCCGGGGGTGCTGTCAACGCCGGTGAACTCGTTCTGCCACACGCCGGTCTTGAAGAACTTTTCTGCAAAGGTCAGGTCCAGATGCAGGAGCATCTGGTCGTTGATGAAGCGGACGCTGGAGCGGCGCGGGTCGATAGATGCAGGAACACCAGAGCGGGTGTAGTTCAGAGCATTGATGCTGTCGATGCCGGTGATGACCTGATCGACCTCGCACTTGTAGGTGCTGTCGGTATGGCCGCGCTTTGCGGGCTGAACCTTGCCGAATGCGGGCTTGCGCTGAACATTGTCGCGGGCCAGATCACCCTTCAGGAACTCATAGTAGAAGCCAGTGGAGTTCTGCACAGGGCAGATGGGGAAAATCTTGGTCGCAACGTAGTCAGCGTTGTTGTTGAAGAACGCCATGCTCATGTTGGACAGGTAGCGGTTGGGCTTCCAGCCTTTAGCAATAGCTGCCATGATTGCGGCGTTGCTGTTCATGTTTCTCATGTTGTCTTACCTTCCTTTCTTGGTCAGGATGCCTTGGGCTTGTAGCCGGACTTGGTGAGCTGGACAGAGACGACGGTGCCAGCCTTGGCCGCTGCGCTCAGTGCAATGCCGACGATGAACGCACCATCGGTGGCCTTGACGGCCTTGCCGGCAGCATCCGTGGCCAGCTCGTCGCCGACTGCAATGGCCTCGCCAGCGACCCACTTGCCGATATCCTTCACCTGAACGGTCAGAGAGCCGCCAGCTTCAACATTCTCGTCGTTGGTGAACAGGGACAGGCCGATGACGTTCGCGCCAGCAGAAGGCTTTGCAAGCTTGCCAGCGGTGATTGCCAGTGCGATGCCCTGAACATCTTCGAGCTTTGCTCCGGCTTCCATGATGATGGTGGGGCTTTCGTTGATCGAGGTTCCGAAGTAGGTTGCCATAGCGTTTAGTCCTCCTTTTCGCACTCAGCACGCAGGGCGGGGTCGTTCATAAGAACCTCGTCGAGAGCCTGAGCCTTGGTGATGTTCTTGGACTTCATAATCTCTGCGGCCTTCGCCTCAGCACGAGTCCATGCGTCCGGGGCTTCGCCGCCGCGCTTGCCGATTTCCTTAAACGTGCCGGAGCTTTCGGCAAACTTGACGGCCTCGTCCAGCGCAGCCACATAGGTGTCGTAGGCAGTACCGCTAGCGGCCTTCATGGACTTCAGCACCGGGAACAGCTCGTCTTCCTTCTTCCCGATGAGGGTATACCGCTTGGCCACATCATGCAGCTCGCGGTCCTCGTAGCTCTCACGGAACTTGCGCAGGGAGTCCAGCTCAGCCTGAACGCGGGGGTCGATAGGCGCGGGGTCGGTGTTGGTCTTCAGGCCTTTGGTCACATCAGCAGTGGGAGCGGGAGTGCCACCATCTGCGGGTGCGGTGGGTGCAGGGGGATTATCAGCCGGGGGCGGGGTCTGACCTGCGGGAGTGCCGGGGGCATCTGCTTCGCCATAACGCTTCTCGATTTCCTCATAGAAAGCGCGCTCGGCAGGGGTCATCTTGGACTTGTCGATTTTCATATCGTCTTCTCCTTTCGACTTATCGTCGTCTTTCTTGGTTGCGGTGTCCTTGGTTACGTCATCGTTCTCACAGTGACCATGCTTCTCGATCTGCTCGTTCAGGGCATCAACTGCCGCTTTTGCGAGAGCGCGGGTAGCATCATCCATGGGAACATTCTTCAGCACGACGTTGGCGGTCTTGCCAGCGGACCACTGTTCGATGGAGTCCTTCGCAACCGAATCGAACTCCTCAAGGCTCTCCAACATCGCGGTTCGGGCGGCTGCCCCATCCAGTGCCCCATCACCAAGGATGGAGCAGAGGGACTGGTTCAGCGCGAGGCAGACATCCCAGACCTCATCGCAGACCCGACGTTCCTTGGCTTCGCCATAGGCTTCATCGAAACTGGCCGAGTTTTTCTGGACTTCCGCTTCCGCGCTCTCCGGCTCCTGCGCCAGACCAAACATTTTTGCCAAGCTGGAGGAAAGCCGCTTGAAGAATCCAGCACCGTCGGAGTTGGGGTCCTCAGTGCCGGGTTCGGCAGCGGCTTCATCTCTGCGCTTGTACAGCCTGATATGGGCATCGGGGTTCGCGCCCTCATCTACAAAGTCAACGGATGTGACCTTGAGATGCTTTAACTTTGTTGCCACGTTCTTCCTCCTTTCTTCGGGGTTGATATAATTACAGCCGGGTGCGGATACACTCGGCTGAATTACCGTGATTAGATTTCGACGCGCTCAGCCTCTCCACCAATGGAGAACATACTGTACTCGCCGTTCTTGACCTTCTCCCAGACCTCCGGGTCGGTGACATGGAATCCAATCCACCAGCCGACAGGGAGCGTTCCGGGAGGGATGCCAATGGCTTCCTGCTTCTCCTCGGTGAAGACCACGCTTTCGATGAGGACGGCGACATCGCCTTTTTCGTGCATCTCCCCGCCTTCGCGGTACAGCTCAACAAAATTGTAGGCAGCCGACTCAAGGTCTTCAGGGTCGATCATGTCGTTCTGCCAGTCCTCGATCTGCTCGCCGTCAACGCGGATGGCAACGCTGGCCCAGCCAAAGGCGAGTCTGCGCTCGTCATCCATTTTTGCAATGGTGAGCTTCCGCTTCTCTACGCCGGCCGAGGGCGTGGGAGGTGGAGATGCGGGGGTAATCATATCTTTGAACGAGATCATCTGGTTCCTTTCTGCCGACTGTCAGGCGTACCTGAAGACCGGCGATTCAATGTACTCCACGGCGCAGGCGCAGCGCGGGTGTGCCGGTGGGAGCAGCCTTTGTTCCGGGAACAGGAGCTTTCCGGCATAAGCGAACGAGTCGTCCATGCCGATTTCCGTTCCATCGAGAGCAGCGCACATATCGCAGACAGCATCATCGCCAGATGTACGCCAGACCTTGAGCATGGGGCCGAGCAGCCCTTCAGCCTGTGCCTGACGGATGCCTTCATCGGCTCCTTGGTTATAGGCGGTGGCAAGCTCAGTCTGCGCGATGGTCATGGCCCGGTATCGGTGCGCTTTCTCAGCATAGCGAGAAGCCGCGGTCAATGCCTTCTTTCTGGCGGTATCGGCCTTCATGCGGGGGTGTTCCGATTTGAGGGTAGACAATACGCTGTCGTAGTATTTGACCGTAGCTGCCGACTGTGCGGCGGTCAGGCCGACGCAGGGACGAATAAGCCGCGCCAGCTCGTCAACGGTGTGGCTTTCGACCACCTTGTTGGCGAGCAGTGCGCGGATGGCTTCTTTCTGCTGTTCAGAGCACCGGGTCACGAACTGTGCGCTGCGGCTGTTTATCCAATTCGCCACGCCGGGGTTTTGGGTCTCAAAATGAAATGAGGAGAGCCTTCCGATGATGGGCTGGGCTTGCGCTCCTGCGCTGAGGGCTTTGCTCCAGACGGAGGCGAACCTGTCAGCGATGAAGATGGAGTAGTCCTGTGCGAACTCATCGTACAGGGCTTCCGTGAAGTCACAGGCAACGACGGCATCTCTGATCTCGCGGTAGGTCAGTGCAGCTTTCTGGTCATCCCACAGGCCGCACAGCAGCTCGATGGGTTCGTCCTGCTCATCATGCAGATACCGCTCAAGCCGCTGGAGCACGATGTTCTTGGGTCTCGCCTTTGCCACTCTGCCGGGGTGCGGAACATTCACCAGCATGGTCATTCCCTCCCAAGACGCTTCCGGGCTGCGCTCACATGGCTGCCGTTATCTTCAAAGCCTTCTTCTCCATCGTGGCCCTTCCCTGCTGCGGTTTCAGGTTCAGGCGGCTCGTCACCCTGCTGCTGGGCGGCTCTCCGGGCTTCCATCGGAACGGTATCCGTGGTGCGCTTGGGGAGCTTGCCGAGCTGACGAACGTAGTCCTCCAGAGATTCGTCTGGGATGATAACGCCAATGCTTGTCATGTCCTTGATGTAGGTGGCCATGGTAGCAAGGTCAACGTCCTCGATGTCGCCGTGGGTCAGCCGGGGATAATCGGTCACTCCGGCGAAGTGGTCGCCGTTGATGTCGATGAGTGCCGGGATGCCCTGAGAGTTGAACGTCTGGCAGATGATGTCGAGGAACGCGCATATCGCCATGGAGAAAAGGTTGGTCTTGTCGCTGGAAAGAGCGAACGAGCCAACGCTTTCGTGGCCGAGCTGGATGAAGTCGGCAAGAACGGTCTGGCTTATCTTGGTGTCATACCGCGCGATAATGGAGTTGGTGTCGAACTGCCGGGAGCCGCCGGTGCTGGTCAGCTCGAACGTATAGCCGAATGGCAGGACCAGACCTTCCGTAGAATCGCGGCGGATGTTTTTGACCATGGCTTCCAACCCGGCGCGGATGGCGTTCATGTCCTCGTCATCCTTGTCCCAGATGTCCATGCCTTCAGGCGTGGTGATGACAGGCAGACCGGCGAGGTCGCGCTCGATGCCGATGCCCTCGATTTCCTGTATGCGGCGTTTGAAATACCATGAGCGGTACGCCGTGCGCAGGATGGAGCGGCCTTCGGGGTTGTCCTTGCGGCTCCGGGTGCGGAACAGCATGGCCTTGTTCATGGGAATCGTGATAAGGCCAAAATCGGGAGGCGGCATTTGCGTCATCCCGATAAGGTTGTCCTGATCGTCATACTCCCACTGGTACAGGGTCTCCTGAGAGCGGATGGGGAGTTTCATCCAGCCAATCAGCCCATCGTCATACTTGCTGGACGTTCGGTTGTCCTTGGTGCGGCCCATTCTGCGCTTATACACGATTTCGTGGAAGCTCCAGCCGTAGGTCAGGAAGGACAGAATCTCGGATATGGTGTCAATCCATGTCTGCTGCATATCGTCCATGCAGCTCTTGACGAACTCTGCGGCCTCGCGGTCCTTTGCCGTGCTTCCACCGGGCTCGACATTCCAGCTCGCCTGACGCACAAGCATCTCGATGGCGAACAGAATGGCTCCGATGGTCTCATCGTTGTTCGACATCTCGGTGAAAACTTCTGCTCCCTTCCTGCCTCTCAGCTCGGAAAGAAATTCCTCGTAGAAGATTCCGCCGTACCTGCGCTGTCCAACGCGACCGATTTCCTTTGAATCATTGCTCATAGCCGCTCACCTCCTATCTTTCATTACTTGTTCCAGTAGCTATCCTTCGACAGCCCAGTGCTTGCCGGGCGGCTGACGGAGTAGCCGTTTTCAATCTCTGCAAAGGCAGAGGAGCTTGCATCGACCATATCCTTGAACTTGGACTCAGGGAACGATTCAAGCTCGGTGAAGTACATCTCATTCCAGTCGGCCAGCAGGACATCCACATTGCCGTGCTGCCACTGGGCTGCAAACGGCTCGGCGCGTGTTTCCTTGCTGCCGGACTCGGCGATGGTCTTAACGACAAAACCGGCCAGCATTTTGACGAAGGACTGAGCCTGCGCCTTACCTGCTTGGCCGGGGTCTTTGGGTAGTCGTTCGACCACCCGTTTGTACTTTTTCTTGTCGATCTGGGCTGTCTGCTTGATGTGGGTGCGCACATCGTCCGCAGACAGGCGTTGGTTCGTGACGTTGGCGACAATGTACCGGCCATTGCGCCGCTTGCCGATAAGGACGCTGGCAGTGTATGCCGGGTCGCCGTTCTCGTCCTCCGAGGTGGCGGCCAAGTCCCAGCCACGCGCCCATGTGATGACATCATTGGGCAGCTCATCAAGAAGCGTGACCTGACTGCGCTTGAAGAACATACCGGCGGCGGGCTTGATCTTCCAGTTGCCGTTGAGCAGACGCTCTCGTTCGACTTCAAGCAACGCATTCAGGTTTGCGATGTATCCGGGGTCGCTCTCCATCAGTACCTTGTTGTCCTGAAGGCGAGAAGCGATGAACGTGACGCTCTTGCACTGCTCGATGGGAATATCATGCTCCTCGGCCAGTTTTTCAGCGGTATCTGCGAAGTAGATGGTGTCGTTGAGGACACACATATACCGCACGAGGCCGCTGCGCTCAGGAATCGGGTAGCCGGTCTCTTGGTCAATCCACCACGAGATGAAGTCAGCCACCCAGCTATCAGCATCAGGGTTGCAGGTGGCACGGACATAGGGCCGGATGCCGCAGGTGGTACGGTTTCGGGACAGCATATACAGGAACTGCTTGCGGCTGAAATGGGTCAGCTCGTCAAAACCAAGGTAACAGATTTCTGTACCCTGCCAGCTGCTAAGGTCATCGTCGCAACTGATGTGGGCGAAGTTCAGTCTCCCTCCCCCGCCGAATGTCCAGTGCAGTTTCGGGGTCTTGCCGGGGACGGCATCTGGAACGAGGTCATAGATTTTATGGCTCGCATCCCACAGGCCGCCCTCAGCCGTAATCTGGTTGTAGTTGTGGCGGAAGATAACGCCGCCCCAGCCTTTCACATTGCGGTTCCGTAGCCCTTCAAGCAAGAGCGCATAGGTTTTACCACCACCGGCGGCTCCACCGTATATCACGATGTCTGCTTTCGAGGCCATGAACGCGGTCTGCGGTCCGGCCTGTGGCGAGAGCGTTTTTTCGGTACGCTTGTCGCGGCCATTGTCGGGGATGCAGATGGGAGGATATTCGACCTCGAATACCGTATCATCACCAGCTCCGACGGCTCCGCCGAAGTCTCCAGTCAATTCTCCGAGAAGCCTGATAGCTCCAGTGTCGCCTTCGAGCAATGCCTTCTGCATGAGCCGGACAACGATGGCAGTGTTGTAGTTCTGGTCTTCAGACTGAACTCCAAAGTTCTTGAGGTTCTGCTTGTTGGTCTCGCCGACGACAGGCATCTCCATGAGCATCTTTGCCATCTGCTTCATGTTCTTCTTAGCCCGCCGCGCCTCGCCAGAAGCTATGCCGCCCTTTCGACCGTTCTCGCTGGCCTGTTCAGACGTAGGCACTATCAGGTTTCTCGGATTTGACACATCTATCTCACCCCTATTCTCCGGCAGCAATAGAAAAAGCCGAGGCAATCAAGCCCCGGCTTATCAGCGGTTACTTCTTGTACTTTTCGTAGGTTTCAGGTGTCCATTCGGTCCCGCCGTTGGTCGGGTCAACCGGCCCTCGGTCTGATTGGAACTTCTGAAGGCGGCGTTCATCGTTCGGCTTCATGTACCCTTGGCTGCGCTGATGGTTGTACCAGCCGTCGTAGTTGCCGTAGTCGAACAGGTTCATTTGCCGGGGTTCCAGAGCCTCGTTCTCCTCTCTGAAGAAATCCATCTGCGTTGCGCCGTTTCTGCGGCCACGCCGGGTGTGGACATCAAAGACGTAATCGGGAACATCGAACTGCGAAACAGCCTTCAGCCGCTCGACTTCGTGGTAATCAACGAACGCTTCATACTCGGCATCGCTGAGGGGCTGGTCGCCCCACATGAAGTTACAGGCAACGTAGTCTGCATCGCGGTTCTTCTTGGCCATGCACAGCAGTACAACGGCCTTTGCGATAAACAGGTCGTTAGTTTCACCGGGCTTGTTCCGCTGATTCACATAGTCGTCAGCCTCTTTCAAGGCCATGATCTCCTTGGTCATAATGCCGTAGCAGTCCTCAGCGGAAACGGTCAGCAGCCGCTTCCACAGGTACGCCCGGTATTTGACGGACATCTCATTTGCGGCGTATGCTGCATGAGGGATGTCACACCGGCGAATCGCCTTCTGAATCATCGAGGACATTTCAAACAGGTTGTACCCATTTTTCGTCAATGCTTCAAATGCCATGAACAAAAACCTCCAATTTTTTTGTTTGTTTATAGTATAATTCTACCAAAGGAGGTCTGCGTCCGTCAAGCATTTTTCATACGATGCTCCGATGTTTTTTCGAGATAACGACCGAACATATCGGTAAATCCCTCAGCCTCGCGCAGCACTTCTCCAGTGACCTCAGAAACCACTTTCGGGCGGGGCACGATGAACTGGCGGGACGAGCTGATGGAGTATGCGCCAACATTGTCAAAGACCAGCCTATCACCGATTGCAAACTCGCCAGAGATGCCTTTGACGAGATAGTCATATTCGAGACAGGTGTCGCCGCCGATGATGACATCAGTGAATGTACAAGTGTTGTCATTCATGTGGACGACTTCAGGAACGAGCTTCTTCATGTCGGCAATGACACCCATGTGGTTGGATGCGCAGTTTGCTGTGAGGTAAATCTGCCCGCGCACGAACTTGATGTTGGTGATGGTGGCAGCCATCTTCATGGTGTTGCCGACCAGCGCAGTGCCGGGTTCGATCATCAGCATCACATCCTCATCGGGGAACGCTTTCTTCATCGCGCCGGCAATAATCTGAGCGTACTCCTCATAACCGCCGTAGGCATAGCCATTGAACTGCTCTGCCAACTCAGGAGCCATCGGGCCGAACATACCGCCACCAAGGTCGATATACTTCGCGCCGTAGGTCTTGGCCAGCTCAATCATGCGGTCGATCTTGTTCTTCCAGTATTTCGGCTGGCGGGCGGACCCGATATGGCACTGGAAGCCACGGAACTCAAGGTGCGTGTTGTGCTGGAAAAAGCCCATCGCGCCACTGAAGTCATCACTGTCAATGTCAATGCCAAACCGGGACTTCAGGTCATTCCCGGCATCGAACGTAACGCGGATGCCGACAGGAATGGTGATGCCCTGTTCCTTGGCCATGAAGTAGATGTCCCGCAGCTCATCGTAGTTGTCAACATTGACGAAGCCGCCGCAGGAGGCCAGCTTGACCTTTTCTGCGGGGTTCGGGATGACACCATTGTAGACGATGCGGTCCGGCGTGAAGCCAAGCTCCATTGCGTACATCCGCTCATACGGAGAAACAACCTCAGCCAGCAGACCAGCCTCGTTCACGATCTGGCAGATGTCTGCGAGGTAGTTGGTCTTGAAGCTGTACGCGGCGTAGGTGTTGCCGTAGTGGCGGTGGAACGCCTTTCCCATGTTCACGATGTTCTCGTAGAGAGTGTTCTCGTTGAACAGGTACATGGGCGAATCATCTCTTGACCATAATTCGCGCAAAATTTCGTTTGTAGTTGTAGTCATAGTACCTCCCCCATTTGTTCTTCATGGCCTCGACGAGAATCATGTGGCCTTCTCTCGTGCGGCTCGCGCCTTCGTTCAGGTCCATGCCGGCCTTGGCGCACAGGTAGCGCGGTTGGAGGATGATGCGGTTGTGCAGAAGCTCCTGCATCATCATGTCAACATCGGAGGCCGCAGGGTCCTCCGGGTCGTAGGTGGCCTTCAGAGCCTTCTTGTTTATCCAGCGGATGTGACCGGGCATCCCGACGAACTTAAACTCGCAGTCATACGCATAGGGAGCCATCGTAGGCTGGTCAAATGCGTAGCCGATGCCGAGGTCGTAGATGAGCTGGGCAATGCGCTCGATCTCAGCCGTCACGCGCTCCTTGTCGGGGCGTTTATCGGGCAACTCAAGGTAGGTCGTATCGCTCATGCGGTAGACGAACTTTTCGATGTCGTCATCAGCAATGAATATCACATCTTCCGGCGTGTTGTGGATTATCCAGTAGAGGGTAGACATGAAGCTGCGTACAGCTCCATCGGGGATGACGAGAAGGTCATCGACACCGGCGGCTCTGTACGCAGCTTCTTCTTCCTGTCTTACGACGTAGGTACAATATTCAAACTGGTGCTTCGTCAAAATCTTGTTCGGTCGGCGGTACGACATACAGTAGATGTTAAACGAAGTATTCCGACTCATAGTTCTTGCTCATGCGGAGCTTGTAGTTGATTTCAGGGTGGATGTTCTCGACATCATAGCCGAGGAGCTGGCGGCACCGCAGGTACGGCAGGTTCAGGCCAGCCTTGGCGATGAACGGCAGGGATGCACTCAGGCGCGGGTTGGTCTCCAGCAGCTTCACACTGCCATCTTCCTTCAGGATGAAGTCGAAGCACACATTGCCGTCCAGCCCGGTGTCAGCGACGATCTGCTTGGCAATGGCGAGAGCCTGTTCGTTCTGCTTGATGCCGGCGAACATCGCGCTGCCAAAGGCCATCAGGTAGCCCTCAAAGCCGAGGGCGTGGAGGACGCGGCCATGGTCTGCCAGTACGCACATACTGTAATCCAGACCTTCCTCATACTCCTGCATGATGATGTCCTCATGGCAGTTCTTTGCCAGTTCCAGCAGCATATCGAACGTGATATAGCGGTTCATGCCGAACTTGTTGTAGATGGTCAGGTCGCGGCCCTTCTCCTCGTCAATGATGCAGAAACCGAGGCCGCCGCAGCGGTTCGGGAGCTTGCAGCACATGGGCTTCTTCGGGTAGCCAATCTCATCAGCAAACCGGAAGAAGTCGAGGGGCTTCTTGCAGACCATCTGCTTCGGCATCAGGTCGGGGTAGTGCTTTGCCAGCTCGACCTTGTTGCCAGAGGCAAGAATGGACTCCATAGAGGAGATGGACACCTTAACGCCGTGGCTCTCAAGCAGCTCGCGGTTCTCTGCCATGATAGGCAGCTCTGCGGTGATGAACGGCAGGATGACATCGACCTTCTCCTTCTCGCAGATGTTGATGACAGTCGGGATATAGCTTTCCTCGGTGATGCGAGGAACAACATAGCCAGCGTCAACGCCCTTGCGGAGCAGCGCAGTGTCATCGCAGTTGATACCGACGACGTAGATTTCCTCGCCGTCGTAGTTGTCCTTCAATGCACGGATGAGGTCATACGAGTGCATCGAGCAGCCGGTAATCAGGACTCTAATCATTTTCTTCCTCTTTCTCCGGGTTTTCCGGGTCTGTTTGTGGAGCATCTTCCTTGGGTACGATTTGGGCTTTCATATCGTCATACCAGACGGCTCTTGCCTTTATCCTCCGCTGCTTGGCAACAAGCACTTTCGCGCCGTCGATGCCGAGTGCGCGGATAAGATTCAGGTAGTCAACCTCATTCCGGCAGACGATCATAACATAGTCATATTTCTCATAGCGAATCGGCTCGATGTCCTTGATTTTCCGCTCGTCAGGATTCTTTTCGAGCATATCGAGGCCAAGGTCCACTGTGAGGTCGGCAGTCCAGTCGGCGAGCAGGTCGAGGTCCCATTCACCGGCGTGGGTGTTGTCCTTGATGTTGATGGCCCGCAGCTCTGCATCGGTGTAGCCAATGAGCCGCTTGCAGTCCACCATGATATCAGGGTCTTTCTTGGTGAGGATGATGCTGCGTTGATTTCCAGCAATCACGTTGTCGTTCTCGTCGATGAGGAAGATGCCAAAGTCGCCGAACATCTCCAGCGAGCGTTCCAGCTCCTCGGCCTTTTTCTTCGTGATCTTTCTGGGGTTTCCAAAACCGTGCTTCAGGTCACCAACGCGCATTTTTTCACATCTGATGCACCGTTCCTTGCGTTCTTCCATAGCGTTCTCCTAAAACAAAAAGACAGCTCGTGATGAGCTGTCTTGGGTTTTTGCGAGGTGCACACCCGGCCATGCCTGCTGTCGAGCCGGGTGTGCTGCTCACAAACAGATGATGGAGGAATCCTTGAGCATCAGGCAGCCTCGTTACTGCCATTTACTATTCTAAAGCCTGTCAACTGAAATTACAATGACAGCGTTTTGACATTATTGCTCAGAAAACCTCACACCGTCGATACCGAAGAACAAAACAGCGAGTTCTTCGTAGGCGGTCTTGATGTCGCGGAATACCGTGCGGACGACTACATTCTCCATCTCGGCAATGTCCTCGGCGGTCTTAGACTCGTCCTCAGACAGGTACATCCAGTAGATGACCCTGTACCGCCGCTGGCCTTCAGGGGACCTGTTGCAGTCCTTCTTGTAGACCTCCAGCATTGCGTCGATGTGCTCGATCATCAGCTCGGTGCGAGCCACCCGGTCTTTGATGCTGACGACCTCAAGTTCCCCGCTGCGGTAGATTCCCTGCATCAGCTCCAGCAGCTCAACAAGGGTCTCGTTGGTGCTGGTGTCCTTGCCGTACACGCTGCTCACGGTCATCTTCTTGAACCGCCGGTAGTTTTTCAGCAGCATCTTCGCGCTGTTCACAACGCGGTGATGCCGCTCTCTGCGGGCTTTGCCATCCTGCTCCTGCTGCCGCTCAAGTTCCTTTCGGTACGATTCGACAGCGGTTTCAGATGCCAGCCGGACGATGGCTTCCAGCTCAGGTGTGAGATGCCGGGCGTTGTTTTCTGGCTCCATGGGAACCACCTCCTTCTAATGCAGCGAGAACTTACTGGCCGTTCTCGTACTGGTAGTCATCAGTGTGTTCGGGCAGAGCTTCAGGGGTAACATCGCGGAAACCGGCATCGGCCATATCATCATCGAACATACTGCGCTGGGCAGTATTGGCGATGGGGCGCATTTCGTACTGGCCGGTTTCTGCGTTGAAGAACAGCTCCATGGTATCGTTGCGCTCATCGCCGGTGCGCTCATCGTTGATTTTGATATTAGACATGATTTTGTGCTTGAACTGCGGCATACAGATTTCGCGCTCAGGGGCATCAATCTCGGCATCGTAGTTTTCGATGGTGCTCTTGCAGAACGAAACGTCGAGCTTCAGCGTGAGCTGGCCATCATTTGCCCCGGTGCCGACCATGTTGGAAACGAGCCGCTGAAGGACGAAGTTGAGGTTGTTCTTGATCTCGCTGAAGGTATCGCCGTCGAAGGTAAGAGCTTTTGCGTAGTTCTGGTTCATCGTTTAGTCCACCTTTCCATACTTGATGTGGTTATCTTTCATATACTGCCGGAGAGCCATAAGCTGTTCCTTCGTGCCAATGGCGCGGAAGTTCATTGCATACAGTTTTTCGGAGGATTCTGCGGGCGCAGGGGCAGGAGCGGGAGTAGCTGCGGCGGCCTTCTCCGCTGCCGCAACGAACGAGCTAGGCTGCGGCGCGGGCTGGACAGGTGCGGCGGGCTTGGGAGGCTCAACTGCGGGAGCGGAAGGAGCGGGCGCAGGGGCGGCAGCCTTGGCCTTTTCAGCTTCAGCGGCCAGCTCTGCCTTGCGGCGGTCTTCCTGTTCCATGCGCTGTGCCAGCTTCATAGACCCCGCAAGCTTCATGGTCTGGAGGTAATTCGCAACTGCAAAGGAGCGGTACGGCTCACTGACGACAGTGTTGATGGTTTCGATGTTCGTCCTGATTTGCTGGACACCATCAGCAATGCCCTCCTTGGCCTTTTTCATGGAGGTCGAGGCGTTCACCATCTTTGGGTCGAACACGCGCTCAAAGGTGACTGATTCGGCCAAATCGCCGATGATGCTGTCGAAGTAGGCGACGAGCTGCTTCTTCTTGTCAGCTTTCTGGTTTTCATCGTGGGTCTTGATGGCCTCGTCGATGGGCTTCACTGCCTCGATGATGAGATTCGTCACTTCAGCGACCTCGGCCTCAAACTGGTCATACGGAGCCATCACGAACTTCTTGACCTGAATGCGGCTGTCGGAGATGCTGTTCTTGATGGCGTTCAGCTCAGCCCGGTCGGTGCGGGCGTTGGTGATGTCATCGTCGGTATAAACAAGTCCTTTGTACTTCGCGGTCACGGCGCGGACGCGCTCAATGAGTTCATCCTTATTCCAGTCGATGTGCCGGATTCCGGCAATGGCCTGTTGGTTCTTGATAACAAGGCTCAATTCTTCACTCATGCTCATTTTCCTTTCCAATCTGTTTGATGATGATGACCGTGCGAGGCTGCTCGGAATAGAATTTGCGGCACTGGCAGTCCACGATCTGCGTGTCGTCGCGGTATGCGACCTGATTCAAAGCGTCAGCTACAAGCTTGACCACATTGTCCATGTCGGGCTTCTTGGTCGGCCTGATAAAGCCTTCAAGTTTGGCAGCTCTCGTTGCCTTGCTGTCACCTTTCGGGACGGAGTAGTACGCCAGAATCCGCATATCGAGCATCGCGGTGTCAGGGAAACGGAATGTACCGCATTGGCGACGGTATTCATATCCGACGAGGGCTTCCCTGCTCTCGGTCTTCTCAGGGGTGTGCGCAGTCCCGGTAAATCTGTTGAACCGGGGCCGCCCTTTGCCATACGGCTCACCAAGAACGGTGAACTGGATGCTGTTCATGTACTCTCGCCTCCCGGTCATTTCTCTGCACTGCCGTCATCGGCATACAGCTTCAGCGTGTAGTCCACGCTCTTGCCGCTCGGCGTTTTCTGACGTTTGCCGGGTCCAACGGTATATCCGTTGTCAACGAGGATGCCGGCAACCGTCTTGCGGTCTTCCTTCGAGAAAATCTTGATCTCTGCAATAAGCTCCATATCACTCACCTAACAATTTCTTCATCTCATCGAACTGCCGGACCGCGCTGCGCTTGCGCCACGACAGCCCGGTCAGCTCAACCGGGTAGCACATCTCGAACAAGCGGTCAAAGATGCGGCTGTACCGAATATCCGTGCACTTCTTCATGTGGTCGAGGGACAAGTTCGTTGTAAGGATGATGGGACGCTTACTGCGGTAGCGGTCGTCGATGACCTTGTACATCTGCTCAAGGGCAAAATCGGTGCTGCGCTCTGCACCGAGATCGTCTATGACGAGCAGTTCGGCACGGCTGGCAAAATCGAGGCTGTTGCTGTCGAAGTCGAGGGCGCGTTCGAGGATGTTCGGGAACGAGGTCATCACTACGGTGTGCAGCTCTGCCATCAGCTCGTTGGCAATGGCTGCCGCGATATATGACTTCCCGGTTCCGACATCGCCGTAAAACATTACGCCCTGCCCGGTGGCCTTGAGCTCATCGAACTTTGCAACATACCGGGTGGCGATTTTCAATGCCCGCGCATTGCCATCAGTCTGCTCACAGCTTTCAAACGTGACGTTCTGGGCTTTGGCATCTATCAAGCTAAGGCTGCGGAGCCGTTCGACTTCACGCTTGCGGCTGTACAGCTCCATCTGCCGTTTGAGCTCTTCCTCCTTTTTCAAAGAGCAGGCGCACCGTTTTGGCACGATACGCTTTACCGTCTTGCCGGTGCCATCAAAGGTCGGAAAGTCGATTTCAAACTCCACAGTGTCACCGCACAAGGGACATTTTTTCAGTTCAGGCACGAGTTACCTCCAATCTGCGTATGGGTCGTTGCTTGCGGCGGTAGAGACCGTTGGCTCGGCGTGTTTCAGGTAGTCGGTGAACGGTGTAGCGTCGGACAGAAACGTCTTCGGGTGCTTGATGAACTGCTTGTCGGTCTTGTTTTGCTCAACGCTCACAGCGTAAGCTACGGCGGCCTCAAGCAACTCATTCTCTCCCCAGCCATCGTTGACACGCGCACAATATTTCTTGTACGCTTCCCCTTTGCCGACCTTCCGTGGGTAGGCATCCCAGAATTTTTCAAACCCTTCAGGGTAGGATGCCTTGGGAACGACTTTTGCTGGAACAGCAGGTTCATCACGCGCGACAGGGGCAGGAGCTTTCTTTCGGGCGCGTTCTTTGCGCTTTCGTTCAGCATCCCTTCCCTTCCGCTCAACATCCTTGTACCACTGCGCTTGCCATTCTCCCCAGTCGTGAAGACTGATACGACCATCTTCAACATCGAGCCAGCCGGAATCCTTCATCGCACGAATGACAGTTTTGGATGAATACCTATTGTCGAGGCCAGTTTGGATGACAGCCTCGATGTCGGCTTCACTCCCGCCGATGATTTCACCGGCAGCGTTGACATTTCGGATACCCCAGACCCACAGTCGAACGAGAACGCCGAGGGCTTCGTTCTGAGAGCAGCCAATGTCATTTGCAAGCGTTCGGAGCTTGGGGCCGATAACGGCTTCATACACCTTGACCCAAGCCATAGATACCACCCCCTTTCCGGCTACAATAATCAAATAGAGGCATTCAGCGCGCTCAGACTAATGGGGGCGGTCAGAATGCGGTGATGGCGGCAGCAGTCACACATCTCACAGCGGTCAGGCTCGACATCGCCGTTGCGGAGCTGGACGATGCGCGGCATATTCGATTCCACAGCAGCCAGAGCTTCATCGAGGAAGTTCTGCTCGATCTGGATGACGCGGATGTCGGGCTCTTCTTCCTTGGATACACCAGAGATATAGAACGGCAGCCGGAGGCCGGTGTTCTGCCGAACGATTTCCTGATACACAGCACCCTGAATGTCGTAGCCCCAGTAACGGATAAATTCGAGGTAGCCAAGGTCCTTGACCCACTTGTGCTCAGTCAGGGAGGCCATGACCTTCAGGTCAACGATGGCCGTGCCGGGCAAATAGCTGTCCATCTTGATCTTCCACTTGGCACCGAAAAGTTCGCCGGTCATAATGACCTGCTTCTCGCCAGCCAGCGTAGACATGAAGAAGGGGTCGCGCTCAATGCGGGCAATGACCTGCTCAGCCTTGGTGAAGTCAGCCTTCAGGGTTCCGTCTTTCTTGAAGATTTCAGGGTTGTTCTTCTTGAACTCGTCCAGCGTACCCTCGACGTAGCTGTCAACGTAGCTGCCGATCATCATGCCAGAGTTCTTCTTCTGCTGCCAGCGGCCATTCAGCTCCTCAAGCGCAGTAAACTCGCACCCACGGCGGCCATACGTTCCGACGAACTGCTTATACTGGCTTACGCTCAGGTATTCCTTGTTGGCTTCCTGCGAGTAGTAGTTCTCCGAGGTCAACACAAATGCTCCCATGTTCCTTATTCCTCCATAATATCAAGCTCTTCAAGCGTTTCGACTTCAGGCACAGGCTGGATTTCATTTTTCGGGGCTTCGATGGCGGGCGGCGTGAACGGATTCTCGGCCTCAGCGACATCAGGCTGGTTGTCGCTGTACTGCTCGGTGCTGTCCGCCTCATACACCTTCTGGTCGTCCTCAATGGCCTTCTGCATCTCGACGGACAAGATGCCCCACTTGCTCAGCAGGAGCTTGATGACGGTTTTCTTCGCCATTGCGTCAAAATCGGTAGACCACCGGCTGGACTGCTTGCCATCGTTGATGTCGTAGCGGTACGACTGGCTGTATTTCTGCGCGTGGTTGTTGATTTCGGCCTTGCTCATATACAGCTCCTTGGTGAAGCCGGAGCGGAGCCGGAACCATGCGTAGTAGCCGATAATCTTGTCGGTCTTGCCATCATTGCGGAACTTGCAAGCCGAGAAGTCGTCAACAAACCGGCATTCGCCGGTGATGGGGTTGTAGCTGACAAGCTCGTCCGCATAAACCTCAGCACAGTTCATCTTCTCATACTCGCCGCTGCGGATGGCGAGCTGGATATAGCCCTTGTACATCATCTGGAACTGGGCGAGGCTCTGCTTCACCCACTGGCCATTGATGCAGGTCTTTTTGTTGAACGGAACGATGGCGCTGAAGCCGAGATTGCTGTCGATAGGCAGGTCGAACGACGCAGCGACGAACGCGGCAGCCATGATCGAGTTCGGTTCGGACGCTTTAAGCTGCGGGGATGCGGCCACGACGTTCACGAGCGAGGCCATAAACTGGCTGGACTTCTTGCCGAGGATGTCGTTGAAGCGGGTCTTGATGTCGTCCCGCGCAAGCATTCCCTTGATGCTGGCAACGGTGGCGAGCTGGTTATTTTTCGGTGCGGGCATTGCGGACTCCTTTCTGCTTGATGGGTGTCGTGAACAGGCCGATGTTGAGCGGTTCCATCCTTTCAACAGCATCGTACAGCTCCTCATCGGAGCGGATGCCGTATTCAATACGAAGGATTTCTCTCAGCTTGTCGGCGTTCATTTGACTACCCCAGTTCTTTTTCGCAGACGAGCCGGACCTCGTTCATCGCAAGAGCGATCTCGTCCACATTCTTCAAAATCTCAGCGAGCTCAGGCTTCTCGCTGGCATCGACCTGTCCATCTGCGGCCACATCAATGATGCGATGGCGCAGGCTGTCGATTTTCGAGTCATCCAGCCCTTTCAGCACTTTCAGGGCTGCCATTGCGATGCTGCTGGTTTTGGTGCAGAACGGCATACACGCTCCAATCGGGCACTCGTGCTTGCAGTACCCGGTCTTCAGCTCCGGCTGATGGTACAGATCAGCCATAAGGACGACCTTGTCAACCGGGACGAATTTGGTGTTACCGTTTTCGTAATCAGCGAGGGTGGACACGCTTACGCCGAGGAGCTCGGCGGCCTTTTCGCGGCTGTAAAGCCTGTCGTCGTATTCTGCGGCAGCTTTTCTAGCCTCAAAGTACACATTTCCGCTCGCTTTTGAGCAGTCTCTTCCCATTTTCTTTGGGTTCCTCCTGTGTTACGATGTAATCACTGATACGGACTGTCAGGGATGTTCAAGGCATCGCTGATGTTCTTGACAGCGGTTTCGGAGTAATTGCGGCCACTGACGATGCCAGATGTGTACTGCTTCGTCAGGCCAACGAGCTTTGCGAGGTCAGAAATGCTCATATCGCGCCGCACAAGCTCGATTTTGACATTCTTACACCACTGCGGCAGGGGTCTTGCCATCATTTTGCGCCTCCTTCTCATCATTTTTAATTTACTTTTTACAAGTAAAATGATACAATCAGATTACATCCACTTGGTCGGTGGGATATTTGAGTAAGTGATTGTAACTTAATTATAGCTGGAATCTTCCAGTTAGTCAATATCATTATTGGAATTTTCCAGCTATTTTTAAGGAGGTTATTATGAGTACAATTTTGGAACGCCTTATCATACTTCAGGAGCAGTCCGGGATGAACCAGAAGCAACTCCAGAAAGAGCTTGGTCTCTCCAACTCGGCATTCTCCGACTGGAAGAAGGGCAAGGGTCGTCCATCGGTAGAAGCTCTCGTCCGCTTCTCGGAGTTCTTTGGCGTGTCGATGGACTGGCTGGCATTTGGCAACGTAGAAACGTCAGGAAATCAGACGAGCGCAGCGAATCCACGCGAGGCCGCTCTCCTGCTGAAGTACAGGTCCATCTCGAACGAGCAGAAGGTCAGGCTAGAAGCGTATCTTGATGGAATGGTCGATTCCAATGCGGCTCAGGAGGCCGAAGCAAAAGATGTCGGATAATCAGACTAAGCGATTTCATCGGCTGATCTCGGAGGGCAGAATCGTCTTCAAAGCTGCGGCCTATACGCAGTCAGAAGATGGCGAGCACCCGGAACATATCACGTTCAAGCTGGATTTTTCCAGCAGCGACAGCGTGGCTGTTTTCGGCGTGTGGCGCGGGATGTCGCCGGGAGACAGCATCGAAAATATGCTGCTCTGGGACTTCTACGTTGCAGACATGAAGGCTGTCGAGCCATTCGCGCATGACGGTCTCTTGACGCTGCCGATGCTGAAGGAATCTCCTGCTCAAAAATGTTCGTATGCGGAACTTGGCAAGGTTCTGTATACGAAAATGGCCGCCTGACAAAATCAGACGGTCATTTTTGTATGGAGAATTTGAATTTTCCAGCGAGTCAGTCATATCCGCGCGAGAGAGCTGCATCGAGGGCGTTTTGGCTCCAGATGTGGGAAAGTTTGTTGAATCGGTTGAAGACGGCCTTAGAGGGCCTTATTTTAGCTTTAGATGGAGAGTGACATAGCATGGCAAAGGTAAAGCTGCCAGATAAGCCCCGCGTGGCAATATACACCCGCGTATCGACCCTGCACCAGATAGACAAGGACTCCCTGCCGATGCAGCGGCAAGACCTCATCAACTACGCGCGGCTCATCCTGAACACAGAGGACTACGTTGTCTATGAGGATGCAGGCTATTCGGGCAAGAATACAGACCGCCCAAAATTTCAGGAGATGATGCAGCAAGTCAGGCTGGGGATGTTCACGCATATCCTCGTATGGAAAATCGACCGTATCAGCCGTAACCTGCTGGACTTCGCTACCATGTACAGCGAGCTGAAGCAGCTTGGAGTAGTCTTTGTCAGCAAGAACGAGCAGTTCGACACCAGCTCTGCGATGGGCGAGGCCATGCTCAAAATCATCTTGATATTCGCGGAACTGGAGCGTAACATGACTTCGGAGCGCGTGACGGCAGCCATGCTGTCCAGAGCAGCAAACGGACAGTGGAACGGTGGCCGCGTCCCGCTGGGCTATGACTATGACCCGGAAATCAAGACGTTCACCATCAACGAGAGCGAGGCGGCAGTGGTCAAAATCATCCACGACAAGTACGAGCAGGAGCGGTCGCTGGTTTCTCTCGCCAGATACCTCAACGGCAATGGCTACCGCACCCGGACAGGCTGTACCTACTCCCCTTCAACCCTGCTCATCATCCTGCGCAACATCTTCTACTGCGGCGACTACCGTTACAACGTCCTGAAGGATGGTGACAGGCAGAAGCGGAAGAAAGAATCGGAGTGGATTACGGTCAAGGACCACCACCCGGCTATCATCAGCCGAGAGCAAAAGGAAGAAATCGCGCGGATTCTGAAGGAAAACAGGCGGCTTGAATGCGAGCGGCGCGGTATATACTCCAAGAAAAAGAACGTCCATGTTTTCGGCGGGCTGGTCATCTGCGGCAACTGCGGCCATGCGATGACATCTACCATCAGGCCAGCAGACCAAGACGGCATCCGCTGGTCTGTCTACGTCTGCCCGACAAAGCGCAGGAGCGAATATCTGTGCAAAGGCAGAGCCACCTCAGAGGTGGTCTTGGGCGAGTTCGTGTTCAACTACATCCTAAATATGCTGAACGTCCAGAAAAACTTCGACAGCATAAACTCCGTGGAGGATATGGAGAAGATGCTGCTATCAGGCAGTACATTCAGGGATGTCGATGGTATCGAGCGAGCAGGACTGGACGATCTCTACAATATGCTGGCCTCCGGGCTTACGGAGAAGGCTCCATTCGACAGCAGCGTTGAGGTCAGGAAGAAGCCTGTCGTGTCAGACATAGAGCTGGAAAACCTGAATACGGAAAAGACAAGAATCGAGCGGGCGGCAGAACGCCTTCAAAATCTCTACTTGTACTCAGACGACTCCATCTCTCAGAAGGACTACATCATCCAGCGAGAGAAGCTGATGAGCCAGCTCGCTGAGGTCAATGAGCAGATCGGCATGGTCATGTCAAACGCGGACGAGAAGGATGTGTCGGACGAGGAGTTCGTTCATGCGGCATCAAAGTTCATTCTTACACAGAAGCTCGAAGGCCGAACCTATATCTACTACAAGCGGCTGGCGACAACGGTGTCGCGGGAGGTCCTGCGTTCGTTCGTTATGAGCATCATCGAGAACATCACGATCTACGATGGCCGGGTGCAAACAATCGTGTTCAAGAACGGCCTCTCACACACTTTCATCCTGAAATGACAAAAGACCCGACGGCATAATCGCCATCGGGTCTTTACTTTTTTCTACATACAAATATCGCAAAAAGCGCGAATTTTGTATCAAACTATCAGCATAGCATCGCCAAAGGAGAAAAAGCGGTACTTTTCTGCCACGGCTACTTCATAGGCGTGCATGGTCTTTTCGTAGCCGTACAGAGCGGACACCAGCATGATCAGGGTGCTCTCCGGCAGGTGGAAGTTGGTGATCAGGCCGTCGATGCAGTTGAACTTCACACCCGGATACAGGAAGATGGAGGTGTTGCCGCTGCAGGCTTTGATCTCGCCATACTTGGCAGCAGCAGCCTCCAGCGTGCGGCAGCTGGTAGTACCCACTGCGATGACCCGGTGGCCTGCGGCCTTGGTCTCGCGGATGCGCCGGGCGGTCTCCTCGCTGATGGAATACCACTCGCTGTGCATCTTATGGTCGGTGATCTCGTCCTCCTGCACGGGGCGGAAGGTGCCAAGACCAACGTGCAGGGTGACCTCGGCAATGCCGACGCCCATAGCACGGAGAGTGTCCATCAGCTCCGGGGTAAAGTGCAGCCCGGCGGTAGGCGCAGCCGCACTGCCCAGCTCCTTAGCGTAGACGGTCTGGTATTGGCTCTGATCCTCCAGCTGCTTTGTGATGTAAGGCGGCAGCGGCATCTTGCCAAATTCATCCAGCTTTTCATAAAGCGTTTCGGTATCATAATAGAATGTAACGTACTTGTTGCCGTCCTCCATGGTCTCGTCTACCACAGCGGTCAGACTGCCGTCACCAAAGCTTACCTTCGTACCGGGCTGCATCCGCTTGCCGGGCTTTGCCAGACACTCCCACTGGTCGCCCTTCACCTGCCGCAGTAGCAGCAGCTCGCACACGGCACCGGTGGGCTGCTTGACGCCCACGATGCGGGCGGGCAGCACCTTGGAATTGTTTACCACCAAAAGATCCCCCGGCTCCAGAAATTCCGGCAGATCACGGAACACCTTGTGCCGGATACTGTCGTCCTTTTGGCTCAGAACCATCAGCCGCGCCGCATCCCGCGGGGCTGCAGGCTCCTGTGCAATGAGCTCTTTGGGTAAATCATACCAAAAATCTTTTTTTAACATAGTGTGCATTTGCCTTTCCGATGATTGACACGGACAACGTATCAATGATATCATAGAATCTGTATAAACAGTATCTATTATATTGCATCGCTGTCCGGTTTGCAAGCCGTGTTCTTCGCAATACTAAGATTTGCTGTTTGTTTTTTTGAAAGGAAAGGTGCTGGAAATGGAAAGACAGTATAAAGTGGGTATCGTAGGCGCAACTGGCATGGTGGGTCAGCGTTTTGTGACTCTGCTGGAGAATCATCCTTGGTTCAAGCTGACCGTACTGGCCGCATCCGGCCGCAGTGCGGGCAAGAGCTATGAGGATGCAGTAGGCTCCCGCTGGGCCATGACCACTCCCATGCCGGAGAGCGTGAAGAAGATGACCGTTCTGGACGCTTCCAAGGTAGAGGAAGTTGCTTCGCAGGTGGATTTTGTTTTCTGCGCTGTCAATATGCCCAAGGACGAGATCAAAGCACTGGAGGAAGCATACGCCAAGGCTGAGTGCCCGGTGGTCTCCAACAACAGTGCCCATCGTTTCACCCCGGATGTTCCCATGGTGGTGCCCGAGATCAACGCCGACCATATCGAGATCATTCCCGCCCAGCGCAAGCGTCTGGGCACCAAGCGCGGCTTCATCGCTGTCAAGTCCAATTGCAGCCTGCAGAGCTATGTGCCCGCCCTGCATCCCCTGATGAAGGACTTTGGCGTGAGCAAGGCACTGGTGTGCACCTATCAGGCTATTTCCGGTGCAGGCAAGACCTTTGACCGGATGCCTGAGATCGTGGACAACGTGATCCCCTACATCGGCGGCGAGGAGGAAAAGAGTGAGCGCGAGCCGCTGAAGCTGTGGGGCCATATCGAGGGCGACCAGATCGTCAATGCTGAAAAGCCGGTCATCACTGCACAGTGCTTCCGTGTGCCTGTCTCGGACGGTCACACCGCAGCCGTGTTCGTAAGCTTTGATAAAAAGCCCACCAAGGAGCAGATGCTGGAAGCTTGGGCGAACTTCCGCGGCCCTGCACAGGAACTGAACCTGCCCAGCGCACCCAAGCAGTTCCTGCACTACTTTACCGAGCCCGATCGTCCGCAGCCCAAGCTGGACCGCAACACCGAGAACGGCATGGCCGTGTGCATCGGCCGTCTGCGGGAGGACACCCTGTTTGACTACAAGTTTGCCTGCATGAGCCACAACACCCTGCGCGGTGCTGCCGGCGGTGCTGTGCTGCTGGCTGAGCTGCTGGCAGCAAAGGGCTATATGGACTAATGCCTGAATTTTTGCGCGATACACGCAGCAAAGGAGTTTTTTACTATGAAGAAGCCTGTCTTTACCGGCGCGGGTGTGGCCATCATCACCCCGATGTACGAGGACGGAAGCATCAACTTTGACGAGCTGGGCCGCATTATCGAGGATCAGATCGCCCGCCACACCGATGCCATCATCATCTGCGGCACCACCGGCGAGTGCTCTACCATGACTGATGAGGAGCAGCTGGCCGCCATCAAGTTCACCGTGGATACGGTCAATCACCGCGTACCGGTCATTGCCGGTGCCGGTTCGAACGATACCGACCACGGCTGCGCACTGGCAGCAAAGTCTGCTGCCTGCGGCGCTGATGCCCTGCTGATGGTCACCCCCTACTACAACAAGACCTCGCAGGCCGGTCTGGTGGCACACTTTACCGCCATGGCTGAGGCTGGCGGCATCCCGGTCATCCTGTACAATGTGCCCTCCCGCACGGGTCTGAACATTGCGCCTGAGACCGCTCTGGAGCTGAGCAAGCACCCGCTCATCAACGGCATCAAGGAGGCCTCCGGCAACATTTCTCAGGTGGCCAAGGTGGCTGCACTGTGCGGTGATGCGCTGAACATCTACTCCGGCAACGACGATCAGGTAGTTCCCCTGCTGGCACTGGGCGGCAAGGGCGTCATCAGCGTGGTGTCCAATGTTGCGCCGGAGCTGGTGCATAACTGCTGTCAGGCTTTCTTTGACGGTGACACCGCCAAGGCCTGCGCTTTGCAGCTGGAAATGCTGCCGCTGGAGGAGGCTCTGTTCTGCGAGGTGAACCCCATTCCGGTCAAGTACGCCATGAACGTGCTGGGCTGGAACGCGGGTGAGTGCCGTCTGCCGCTGGTAGAGCCCAGCGATGCCCACAAGGCAAAGATCGAGCAGGCTCTGCAGGCTGCAGGTCTTATTAAGGAATAACAACAGCGTACAGAATGCCCGGGAATCCTCAGCTTCCGGGCATTCTGCCATATTATAGAAACGAGGAAACAACAATGACAGAGATCGTGATTCAGGGCATTGGCGGCCGTATGGGCCATGTGCTGTGCGATATGATCGCACAGCGGGAGGACTGCTGCGTGGTGGCCGGTATCGATATGAAGGACGGCGAGCAGAACGGTATCCCGGTCTACGACAGTCTGGAAAAGCTGAACGGCAAGGGCGATGTGATCATCGACTTCAGCTCCCCTGCCGCAGTGGAAAAGGCACTGCCCTACTGCCAGACCCACAAAATGCCCATCGTGGTGTGCACCACCGGCCTTTCGGAGGAGCTGCAGCTGAAGGTAGTGCAGCTGTCCCGCAGCGTTCCGGTGTTCAAGAGCGCCAATATGTCCATGGGCATCAATGTGCTGGCCGAGCTGTGCAAGCGCGCCTCTGCTGTGCTGGGCATCAACTATGATATCGAGATCGTGGAGCAGCATCACCACAACAAGCTGGATGCACCCAGCGGAACGGCGCTGATGCTGGCCGATGCCATCAACGAGGAAAATGACGGCGCGTACCATTATGTGTACGACCGCTCTTCCGTGCGCCAGAAGCGCGACTCGAAGGAGATCGGCATCAGCTCTGTGCGCGGCGGCAGCATCGTGGGCGACCACGAGGTGCTGTTCTGCGGCCCGGACGAAGTGATCACCCTGCGGCACACCGCCTACTCTCGCAGCATCTTTGCCAACGGCGCAGTGAATGCAGCGGTCTATCTGGCAAAGAAGGAGCCGGGTCTGTACGATATGGGCGATCTGATCGCCGCCCTCTGAAAGAACGAACTGCCCCGGCATACGCCGGGAGAAGAGGTGAATGATGAAGCAGGAGCCTTTAAAGCGGCGTCGCCCGGCTGCCCGTAAGCGCGGCCGAAAGCAAACGCTCCGGGCGGTGGTGCTGTCCGTTCTGGCTGTGAGCGTGATTGCACTATGTCTGGGGATCTGGACAAGACTGCCGGGAGAAGATGTACCGGTGGGCGGCATCGCGCCGCCGGAGGATACGCTATCCCCTGCTTCATCTGTTGTGACCCCGGAGCCGGAGCCTGAACCGCAGCCTGTGGTGGAAACCATCCGGTTTTCTGCAACAGGAGACAACCTGATCCATGCTCCTATCTATAAACAGGCCGCCCGCCGGGCAGGCGAAGATGGAACGTACAGCTTTGATTACTGTTATGAGCATATCGCTCCTTTCTATGCTGAGCAGGATGTGAACTGGATCAATCAGGAGACCCTTTGCAGCGACACCCTTGCGCCCTCCACCTATCCCAGCTTCTCTACTCCCGGCGACTGTGCGCGGGCGCTGTACCGCGCCGGGGTGCGGGTGTTCAGCCTTTCCAATAACCACACCTACGACAAGGGCGCGTCCGGTATTGCAGCCACTCTACAGTTCTGGGAGTCCATGCCGGAGGACGTGGTCGCCACCGGTCTGTGGCGCGGCGAAGAGGACTATGACCGCATCCCGCTGCAAACCGTCAACGGCGTCACCATCGCCTATCTCTCCTACACCGAGCACACCAACGGCATCCGCCAGAACAAGAATATGACGGCCAATATCATCTACACCAGCCAGACCAATGTGATCGAGCGGCAGGTGCGTTTGGCACGCCAGCAGGCGGATTTTGTGGTGGTTGGGGTTCACTGGGGTGTAGAGGATAGCCACGCCATCGTGGACAGCCAGCGCACACTGGCGCAACAGCTGGCAGACTGGGGTGCGGATGTCATTGTGGGCACCCACCCTCATGTGCTGCAGGATGCCCAGTGGCTTACCGCAGCAGATGGGCGGCGGAGTTTTGTGGCCTACTCGCTGGGCAATTTTCTCAGCACTCAGAGCCGCCCGGATCAGCTGGTGGGCGCTATCCTGACATTGCAGCTGCAAAAGACCACACAGCCGAACGGCTCAGTGCAATGTGCAGTGCTTGCGCCGCAGCTGCACCCCACCGTGACACATTACGATGCAGGAAAAGCCAATGTGCGCACCTATCTTTTGCGCGATTACACGCAGGAATTGGCGGCAGCGCATGGTGTGCGGGCAAAATATTCTGATTTCAGCCTTGACAGGATACAAAAAATCGCGCAAAATAATATCAGTGCATCCTTTTTGTCGCAAGACAAGAATTAGTGTAACATAAAAGCGGCGTATTTGTGCTATGCAATGCAGCGCTGTTGCATTAAAAGTTGAATTGCGATAGTACTTACATAAAAATGTGAAATGATTGAGCGTTGCCCGGTAGCCCGGGCAGAACGGAGGACTTTTTATGTACGGAGTATCGAAGATCAATATCGAGACTGACCTGATGATGATCAGCGTGCAGGACGTGGCGTTCCGGGGCAACAGTCTGTCCCGCTATCTGGATATCTTTGCAGAGACCGGCGTGGTGGTGGACATGATCAGCCAAAGCGCCCCCCATGGCACTACCATTGATTTCAGCTTTACCGCATCCAGCAGCGATCTGCCACTGGTGATGAAGGCGATCTCAGCGGCAAATCTAGATAAGGACGCCAAGGCTTCTCCTTTGATCAGCGTGGGCTACTCTAAGCTGAATCTGTTCGGCGAGGATATGGTCACCAGCTGCGGCGTGGCTGCGCGGGCGCTGAACGCACTGGCTATGGCTGGTATCGAGGTATTGCTGATCACCACCAGCGATCTGGATATCTCTCTGCTCGTCCACGCTGAAAACGAAGATGCTGCCTATGAAGCGCTGAAAAAGGCGTACGAGCTGTAACAGCAATAGGCCGGAGGGGGCAGTTGCGTTTCCGGTTTGATTTGCAGGCCATCAGCGGCTGTTACGTGCTAAAATGTAAAAAATGGTCCAGAAACGCCTACAGACGTTTCTGGACCATTTTTAATAATGCTTTTTTACAGCGTTACCTTGTGGTAGATCTTTTTCCCCTTTTTGATGACGATGCCCTTGGCAAGCTGCTCTGCGGTAAAGCTGACAGTGGGAGCAGCGACCTTTTCGCCGTCTGCCAGAACACCGCCCTGCACCACCAGACGGCGTGCTTCGCCATTGGAAGCAGCCAGACCGGCCTTGACCATCAGGGTCAGGATGCCGATAGCGCCGTCCGTCAGGTCAGCCTCGGTCAGCTGGGTGCTGGGCATATGCTCGGTATCCATCGCGTTGCCGCTGAACAGTGCACGAGCAGCATTCTGAGCCTTTTCGGCCTCCTCCTTGCCATGCACCATGCTGGTCATCTCGTAAGCAAGGATCTCCTTGGCTTCGTTCAGGCGCTGATCCTGCCAAGTGCTCATCTCTTCGATCTGCTCCAGCGGCAGGAAGGTGAGCATCCGAATGCACTTCATCACATCGGCATCGCCCACGTTGCGCCAGTACTGGTAGAACTCAAAGGGACTGGTCTTGTTGGGATCCAGCCAGACAGCGTTGCCGGCGGTCTTGCCCATCTTCTTTCCCTGAGAGTCGGTCAGCAGGGTCACAGTCATGGCATAGGCATCCTTGCCCAGCTTTCGGCGGATCAGCTCAGTGCCGCCCAGCATATTGCTCCACTGGTCGTCGCCGCCGAACTGCATATTGCAGCCGTAGTGCTGGAACATATAGTAGAAGTCGTAGCTCTGCATGATCATGTAGTTGAACTCTAAGAAGGACAGACCCTTCTCCATGCGCTGCTTGTAGCATTCGGCGCGCAGCATATTGTTCACGGAGAAGCAGGCACCCACCTCGCGCAGCAGCTCAACGTAGTTCAGATCCAGCAGCCAGTCGGCGTTGTTCACCATCAGAGCCTTGCCCTCGGAGAAATCAATGAACTTCTCCATCTGCTTTTTAAAGCAGGCGGCATTGTGGGCGATATCGTCCTTGGTCAGCATCTTGCGCATATCGGTGCGGCCGGAGGGGTCACCGATCATGGTAGTGCCGCCGCCAATCAGGGCGATGGGCTTGTTGCCTGCCAGCTGCAGACGCTTCATCAGGGTCAGTGCCAGAAAATGGCCGGCGGTCAGGCTGTCGGCAGTGCAGTCAAAGCCGATGTAAAAGGTAGCCTTGCCATTGTTGATCAAATCGATGATCTCCTCATCGGTGATCTGGGCTACCAGACCACGAGCTTTCAGTTCTTCGTACAGCGTCATGGGAAAAACCTCCTGTTTTTGGGGCAGAGGAAACAAAAACGCCCTCTGCCAAAAATAAATTTGGCAGAGGGCGAGATAACTTCGCGGTACCACCTCTGTTTGCCGTTTCCTCACAGAAACGGCCTTACGAGTGCACACCCCAGAGTAGAGTGACACTCCTGCGTCTTTAACGCTCGCACGCGGCACAACCTACTAGCCTTACGCATTCAGCCTGCAGCTCCGGGAGGTATTTCCCCTGCTGTTCTGTGATCCCTTGCACCAACCGGGACTTCTCTGGACAGAACGCTTCAGGGTACTTGTTCCCTTCATCGCCATTAACAGTGTCTACTCTATCACAAGACTGCCGCCTTGTCAAGAGCTGTCTTTTTCTGCATAAATGCATTCCTATGAATCAACCGCTGTGCTTGCGCTCCTGCAGCATTTCCCGTGCATTGGCGCGGGAAAGTTCGGTGACATGGTCGCCGGAGATGAGACGCGCCAAGGCTTCTACGCGGCCATTTTCGTCCAGCGGATGGATCTCGGTATAGGTGCGCTCGTTGGACACGTTTTTCTGGATGAGCAGATGGCAGTCGGCCAGCGCTGCGATTTGCGCCGTATGGGTGATGCACAGGATCTGATGTCCCTGTGCGCTCTGGCGCAGCACCTCACCGATGCGTCCCGCCGCCTTGCCGGACACGCCGCTGTCGATCTCATCATAGATCACGGTTGGCACAGCGTCCTTATCGGCCATTGCGTTCTTGATGGCAAGGGTGATACGGCTCAGCTCGCCGCCGGACGCGATTTTAGCCAGCGGCTTAGGCGCTTCACCGGGGTTTGTTGAGATGTAGAATTCAACGCTGTCCTGCCCGTGGCTGGCCAGCGGACCGCGGGTGTGCCGCAAGGTCATGCGCACGCCCGGCATATTCAAAAAGTCCAGCGTGCCGGAAATGCGGGTGTTCAATTCCTCAAAGGCTTTCAGCCGGGTCTGGGTCAGCACCTCTGCTTTTTCCCGCGCTTTTGCGTAAAGACGCAATTTTTCCGCCTGCAAGGCATCATAGCGCTGCTGGGAATGCTGGATGCTATCCAGCTCCTCCCGGGCCTTCTGCCCGAAAGCGATCACGTCCTCCACCGTGCTGCCGTATTTGCGCTTCAGCCGGTACAAAAGATCCAGCCGCTGCTCCACCTCGTCCAGCTCTGCATCGTTGGTGTCGTAGGCATCCAGCCGCCCGATCAGATCTGCGGCCACGTCCTTGGCATTATAATATAAGTCCAGCAGCTGCCCAGCGGCGGCTGTAAGCGCAGGGTCCAACTGCGCAGCGGCATCCACTGCGTTAGAGGTTTCCCCCAGCAGATCCACCGCACCTGCAGCGTCATCACTGCCGGATAGCAGCGCATAGCTTTGTGCCAGACGATCCCGGATGGCAGATGCATTGGACAGCACCTTCCGGCGGTTTTCCAGCGTCTGCTCCTCACCGGCAGTCAGTCCGGCATCCTCAATTTCCTGCACCTGATATTGCAGCAGATCGATCTTGCGCTGCTTTTCAGCTTCGTCGGTGATCAGAGCATCCAGCTCCCGCTTGACCTGCACCAGTTCCCGGTACAAGGTGTAGTACTCCTGAAAAACAGTGCGATTCTGCGCATAATCATCCAGAATCCCCAGATGGTGCGCCGGATTGAGCAGACCTACGGAATCGTGCTGACCGTTGATGTTGATCAAACCGCCGCACAGATCCCGCAGAACAGCTGCCGTAGCCGGCATTCCGTTGATGCGGCAGCTGCTTTTACCCTCAGCGGTGATCTCGCGGCTGAGCAGCAGTGCTTCGGAGCGCTCATAGCCGGACTGCTCCAGCTTATCCAGCACAGCAGACGGCACCTGTTCAAAGGCGGCGCGGATCACCGCCTTTGAAGCCCCGGTACGCACCAAGTCTTTAGAGGTGCGGTTGCCAAGGATCGCATTGATGGAATCGATCAGGATGGATTTGCCCGCACCGGTCTCGCCGGTCAGTACGTTCAGCCCCGGTTCAAAGTGCACCTCTACCTTCTGGATCACGGCAACATTTTCAATTTGCAGGCTGCTCAGCATGGCTTCGTTCTCCTACCGTCATCTCTGTCCCACATAACGGGTCAGCTCCGAACAAATGGTCTTGGCATCGCGCTCAGAGCGCGCAACGATTAAAAAGGTGTCATCACCGGAAAGGGTGCCGACAACGTTTTTCCACTGCAAAGCGTCAAAAACCTCGCAGGCGGCATTGGCCATGCCGGAATAGCATTTTACCAGCACAACGTGCCCGGCATAATCCACCTCCAGAACAGACTCGTGGAAGATGGTCTCAAAGCGCCCTTGGGTCTTGGGGTTGAAGCTTTCGTTCCGGCTGGAAACATAGCGATAGCCCTCGGTAGTAGCTGCCTTTACAAGGCACAGTTCCCGGATATCGCGGGAAACGGTGGCCTGCGTCACCTCAAAGCCCTCGTTCCGCAGGTGCTCCAGCAGCACCTCCTGTCGGCTGATGGGATGCTCCTGCACCAGACGCAGGATCGTCTGCAAGCGTTCCGCTTTTGTTTTTGTATCTTCTTTGCGGCTGCGTGCCATCTTAAAAATCGCCTCCCGTGTTATTGTCTTTTACGCAGTTTCTGGTCAATGGCCTGAAACTGGTCTGCCCGCCCAAAAGTGATAAGCTTGACGTTCTGATCAGACAGGCGGATCTCTGCGGTGGCACCCGCCTTGAGGGGGTAGCCCACACCACCGTCACAGCTGATAAACACTTCATCATCTGCCACCTGTCCCACACAGACATTCAGCTTGCGCTCCTGCGCAAACACCATGGCCGGACTGGCCAGACTGTGAGGGCAGATAGGGGTCACTACAACGCCCTTGGTCTGCGAGTCCAAAATCGGGCCGCCGGCTGCCAGCGAGTAGGCCGTAGAGCCGGTGGGGGTCGCCACAATGACACCATCGCCCCGGTAGTGCTCTACCAGAATATCATCGCAGTAAATGCTGAAGTCGATGGCCTGCTGCAAGCGCCCCTTGGTCACAACTACATCGTTGAGGGCATGACCTTCCCAGCCATCCTGACCAAGCACCCGGGCATATAAAAGCATCCGGTTGTCCAGCTGAAACTCGCCACGTGCCACGGCGGCCAGCTTTGTTTCCATTTCGCCGATCTCGCAGGTGGCCAGAAAACCGCAGCGTCCCAGATTGATGCCGAGGATGGGCTTTGCGTACCGGAGCGAAAGATTTGCTTCGTGCAGGATGGTGCCATCCCCGCCGATGGTCAGAACCACATCCGTGCGTTCCAGACACTGCTCCAGCGGCAGATAAACGACCCCTGCCGTGCTGCAGCTTTCCCGCAGAGCATCGCTCATCAGCACAGCGGCACCGTGGGTCAGCAGGATCTGCGCCGCACGCAGCGCGATCTCGCTTGCGGAGGTCTTGCCCGGATTGGGCGAAATGTAGATCGTCATACCGGCTTCTCCTTTGCTGACGGCTGAGCCTCATCGATCCAGTGTGGTATGGCTTGCCGCCACCACCTGTGCGGCAGCTTCATCATCCAGCACTGCGGGCTGATCGCTCTTCTGCACAAACATCAGGTACTCGATATTCCCCTCCGGCCCCTTGACCGGGCTATAATCCAGCCCTCGCACCACAAAGCCGTTTTCTGCAGCATAAGACATGGCATTGTGCAGTACCTCACGATGCACCGCGGGGTCGCGTACCACACCGTTTTTGCCCACCTTCTCGCGGCCTGCCTCAAACTGCGGCTTCACCAGACAGACACCCATAGCGTCCGAGGTGGTGATGCGCTGCGCCACCGGGAAGATGTGATGCAGAGAAATAAAGGAAACATCCACACTGAAAAACTCAATGGGCTCTGCCAGATCCTCCGGCGTGACATAGCGGATGTTCGTGCGTTCCATGTTTACCACGCGTTCATCCGTCCGCAGGCTCCATGCCAGCTGACCGTAGCCAACATCCACGGCATACACCTTCACTGCGCCATTTTGCAGCATACAGTCGGTAAAGCCGCCGGTGGACGCACCGATGTCCATGCACACTTTGCCGTCAGGGGTAAGTGGGAAGCACTTCATAGCCTTTTCCAGCTTCAGGCCGCCGCGGCTGACATAGCCGATATCGTGGCCACGCACCTCGACAACTGCGTCCTCCTTGATCATCTCGCCGGCCTTGTCCACCTTTTGCTGGTTAACAAAAACCACACCGGCCATGATCAAAGCTTTGGCGCGCTCCCGGCTCTGCACAAGTCCGTTCTGCACAAGATATTGGTCCAACCGAATTTTCACAGCTCGTTTTCTCCTTTCGTGAGGGCAGCCCGGACTGCCTGCACAATATCCGCAGCATCCAGACCGGTGCATTGCTTGATCTGCGGGACGGTTGCATGGGGCAGGCAGGCTGTGCGGACAGCACAGTGCAAAAAGCGGCCATTCCAGCCGTTTTGCTGCAAAGCGTAAGCCAGATGCTCACCGATCCCGCCGGCAGCAACGCACTCCTCTGCAAACAGCACGATTTTATATTTCGACACAGCATCGATAAGTTTATCTGTAAAGGGATACAGCTTTACAAGTTTTAGAACATCCGCATTTTGCGATGCAGCGTTCAATTGGTCGGCAGCATCCAGCAGATCCTCCAGCTCGTCTGCATAGCTGACCAGAAGGATCTCTGCCCCAGGTAGCTGCTGCAAAAAGTCGTACTCCTGCTTTGTGCAGGGATACTGCGCCAGCTTTGTGTTCTCGCCGCCGCGGGGGTAGCGGATGGCACGAGGGCCGGAGATTGTATCCTGCAGCAGATAGTGCAGCCAGTATTGCAGTTCTTCGTAGTTGGAAGGCGCATAGACCGGGATGTTAAGCTGGCTGAGGAAGGCTGCATCGTAGATGCCCTGATGGGTCTCGCCGTCTGCGGGAACAAAGCCCGCACGGTCAATGGCAAAGAGCACATTTTCCTTTAGCAGATTGACATCATGGATGATCTGGTCATAGGAGCGCTGCAGGAAGGTGGAGTAGATGCACACCACCGGCAGCATTCCCTGACTGGCAAGGCCTGCCGCAAAAGTAACAGCGTGCTGCTCTGCCATACCCACATCAAAAAAGCGCTGCGGGTGGCGGTGGGCAAAGAACTGCAGTCCGGTGCCGTACTTCATGGCAGCAGTGATCGCACAGAGCTTCGGGTTTTGTGTTCCCTCCTGCACCAGCAGCTTACCAAAAACTGTGGAGAAGGACTCCTTCGGCGCAACCTCCGGGTCCGGCATTCCATCCGGGTCAAAGGCAGATACACCGTGATAGTTGCCCGGGTTCATCTCTGCCGGCTGATAGCCCTTGCCCTTTTTGGTCACAACGTGCAAAAAGTGCGGACCCGGCCGCTGGTAGATCGAGCGCAGAGTGCGCTCCAGCTCTTCCACATTATGGCCGTCTACCGGGCCGATGTACTCAAAGCCCATATCCTCAAACATGGTGGAGTGGTACATAGCGCGGCGCACCAGTGTTTTTGCGCCCATCAGCGATTTTTTCATCGGCGGGCCGATCAATGGCACACCGTCCAGAAAGCTGCGCACATTGTCCTTGGCGTCGTAATATGCCGTAGTCGTGCGCAGATGGGTCAAATACCGCGCCAGCGCACCTACATTTTTGGAGATGGACATCTTGTTATCATTCAGGATCACAAGCAGATTGTCCAGCCCGCCGATGTTGTTCATGCCCTCGTACACCATGCCGCCGGTAAAGGCGCCATCACCAATCAGTGCCACCACAAGTCCGGGCTCATGCTTGATCTTTTTTGCCCATGCCATGCCAATGGCCAGCGAAAGTGCTGTATTGCCATGTCCGGCAATAAAGGCATCGTGCACACTTTCGTTGGGGTTTGGGAAGCCGGAAATGCCATCCAGCTGCCGCAAATGGTCAAACTGCTTCCGGCGTCCGGTAAGCAGCTTGTGGGTGTAGCACTGATGTCCCACATCAAATACGATCTTATCCTTCGGCGTTTCCAGCACTCGGTGCAGTGCCACGGTCAGCTCTACAGTGCCAAGATTAGAGGCCAGATGTCCACCGGTCTTGGAGATATTCTCCAGCATAAAATGCCGTATCTCCGCGCAAAGCTTCTCCACCTGCTGTGCATTCAGCTTTTTAAGATCGCTGGGCTGATCGATCTTGTCCAGCAACGATTCCATATTCACACGTCCTTTATGCGTTTGTTCTTTCGCTTTTTCTACCGCAGCCATTCTGCGCTGCTCTGTCGCAAATACAAAGCAGCTTCTGCAGAAGGCCGCATTTCATCACACGACTGGGAACAAAAAGCCCACCAGCGAGCCGAGCAGCACGCCTGCCACGACCTGCAGCGGCGTGTGGCCGACCATTTCCTTCAGATGCATATTCTGCAAAAAGGGAGCGTTTTTCTCGCTCACATCGATCCACTGGGCGATCATCTGGTTCAGCACCTTTGCCTGCTCGCCGGTCTCGTGCCGGACGCCCATAGCATCGTGCATGGTGATAATAGCCACCACGCAGGCCACCGCAAAAATGGGCGAGGAGATCCCGGCGCTGCGCCCGGTAACAATGGCCATAGCACAGACGGTCGCACTGTGTGCGCTGGGCATACCGCCATCGCCCCACATCCGCTCCAGCTGAAACTTGCCCAGCAGAATAAAGTTGATGATCGTCTTTAATACCTGTGCAACGAACCAACTGAGAAGCGATGCGGTCAAGATCTGATTGGCCGATAAGATGTTTTGAATAAGCTGCATATCCGTATTCCTTTTTCTTTAGTTTTTGCGCACCAGAAGCTGCTGTGCCAGCTGCTGCAGGAAAGCCGCCTTTGCACCAAAATGCTGCTGCAGATCACTACAGATCTGCTCGTTCAGCTTTTGCGCCAGCGCCATTGCACCGTCCACTCCGTACAGAGTGACAAAGGTGGTCTTACCGTTTTCACTGTCGCTGCCAATGGGCTTGCCCAGCTGCTCTGGAGTGCTGGTAACATCCAGCACATCGTCCACGATCTGGAACACCAGTCCCAGCCCGTATGCGTAGGAGGCCAGTATCTCACACTGCTGCGGTGCTGCACCGGCCGCAGCAGCGCCCATCTGGACGGCGGCGTTGATCAGCGCACCGGTCTTGTTGCGATGGATAAGGCGCAGCTGCTCCTCGGTGGCTGCCAGCGCTTCATATTTCAGATCCAGCTCCTGTCCGTAGACCATGCCACAGCTGCCGGCACCTGCGCCCAGCGCACGGGCGGCTGCTACGCAGATCTGCGGTGCAGCGGGCGCATTGGCGATCACCTCAAAGGCCTCGGTCAGCAGCACATCACCGGCAAGCATTGCCGTTGACTCGCTGAAGGCTTTGTGGCAGGAAGGGCGTCCCCTGCGCAGATCATCATTGTCCATGCAGGGCAGATCGTCGTGGATCAGCGAGTAGCAATGCAGCATCTCCACAGCTGCTGCAAACTGTGCGGCCGCCTGCATCTCACCGCCCAGCATATCGCAAACGCTGAGCGTCAGAATTGCGCGGATGCGCTTTCCGCCGCCCAGCAGACTATAGCGGGCTGCTCTGCACACCTCCGATTCCTCGGGCAGAAAACGGGCACTGGCAGCATCCAGTGCAGCCGTAGCCTGCAGCAGATATTCCTGATATTGCGCCTTGTATTCCATTATTCTTCCTCCTGCTCCTGTGGTGCTTCTACGGTCTGTGCGAGCCTTGCATTGATCTCCTCGATCTGCAGCGACGTTTTTTCCAGTGTCGCGTGGCAGTACTGCATCAGGGTGGCAGCTTCCGCATACAGCTTGACGGAATCTGCCAGCGAGGTATCCTCCTGCTGCATCTGCGCAAGGATCGCGTTCAGCCGATCCATTCCTTCTTCAAAGCTTTTGGGTGCTCTCATTGATCTCCTCCACCGTTTCTACACGGCATCGTGCCTGATATTGCCGGCTGCGCACACAGATGGTCTGCTCCGGCTGCAGCTGCTCCATGGTGCAGACCTTGCCTTTTGCATCGGTCACCAGCGCATAGCCGCGAGCCAGCACACGGTACGGATCCAGTGATGACGCCAGTGCAGCCGCGTGCTGCAGCTGCACGTTTTTATCATTCACACGCACTTTTTGCCGCATCTGAATGGCCTGTTGCATCTGCTGTAGACGGCTTGAATACTGCTGTAAGATTTTATCCGGCGCGTTCTGCTCCAACAAAAAGTTGTATTGTTCCAGACCATTATAACACAATGCGAGCCGTTTTTGTATATTTTTGTGAATATTTTCTTCAATATTTTTTAAAATGCGCTGTTGCTCTTCCCGATCCGGCACTGCAAGCTCTGCGGCAGCGGACGGTGTGGGTGCACGCTGGTCGGCCACAAAGTCCAGAAGAGTGTAGTCGATCTCGTGTCCGATAGCGCTGATCAGCGGCGTTTTGCAGCGAAACGCCGCCCGGGCGATCTCCTCAGCGTTGAACACCCACAGGTCCTCTCTGCTGCCGCCGCCCCGTGCCACAATGATCTCGTCCACCCGCCCGCTCTGATCCAGTGTGTGGATGGCGGCAGCGATCTGCCGGGCGGCTTCAAAGCCCTGCACCGTTACCGGGCACAGCAGCAGCCGGACAGATGGCCAGCGGCGGCTGATCACGTTGCGGATATCCTGCAGCGCCGCCCCGGTTTTACTGGTGACGACGCCAATACATTTGGGGTACGCAGGCAGTGGCTTTTTATGTGCGGGGTCGAACAGACCTTCCTTTTCCAACCGAGCCTTCAGCTGTTCTAGCGCAAGCTGTGCCGCGCCCAGACCGTCCGGGAACATTTCGTTCACATAGACCTGAAACGCGCCGTCCCGCTCGTAAAGGGTAGCACGGCAGCGCACCACCACCCGCATCCCTTCCTCTGGGCAAAACGCCATACGGCGGGCATCGGTGCGAAACATCACTGCTTTTACGCTGCAGGCTTCGTCCCGCAGAGAAAAATAGCAGTGTCCGCTGCGGGCGTTCTGCACAAAGTTTGCGATCTCGCCGCGCAGGGCAAGATCAAACAGACCGTCGTTGACGTCCAGAAGCGTTTTGACATAATGGTTCAGCTCTGATACCGAGATCACATCAGCCATAGCCCGGCCTCCCGCGCAGCAAGAATGGATACGCCGATGGCGTTATCGCTGGAATACTGCCCCGGCACAAAATAGACCTGCGGCAGACGCTGCTGCACCCATGTGCGGATGATATCGCTGCTCATCACGCCGCCGGCACAGACCACCGGCAAGCCGGGGTATTCCTTCTGCGCAGCCTTCGTCATGCGGACAACAGTATCCGCTACGCAGAGCAGGCAGTACTTGCAGACGTATTCCGGTGCTTTTCCGGCAGCAAGCAGGGCGTTGCATTGGTTTTCCAGCCCGGAAAGGCTGCATTGCAGCCCCTTTACGCTGGATTTTGGGCGGATCTCCTCGGTGCACTGCGCAGCAAGGCGCGAGACCTCGGCACCTGCGGGGAAGCCAAAGCCCAGTCGTACGCCTACGCGGTCCACCGCCTGACCGGCGTACAGATCGGTACTGGTGCCAAGGGTGGTGATGGTACGCACCTGATTGCACAGCAAAAGATCCGTGGTGCCGCCGGAGATATGGAACAACAGCACCTTCTGGGAGAATAGCGTCTCGCCCTTTGCGGCATACAGCGCCGCCGCAGCGTGTCCCTGCTGATGGGTGGTGTAGATCAGCGGAATGTCCCGCGCCGCCGCAAAGGCAGTTGCGGCGCTGACACCAGCCAGAAAACAGGGCATATAGCTGCCCTCCACCGGGCGCGGCTTTTGCGAAACGCCTACGGCATCTATTTTTGTCAGGTCGAATTCCTGCGCCAATTCCTGCAGCATCTCCGGCAGAGCTGCCGTATGATGGAACAGCGCATCGCTCTGCCGCAGGCCAAGCTGCCCGGCTTTTACCGGCAAAAAGCGCTTTTTTGCACAAACAACCTCCCCGGCTGTATCAAAAACTGCCAGAGAGGTTGCATAGTTGCTTGTATCGACCCCGAGCGTATAACGGCTCACTGTTCAGCCGACTCCGCGACGGCTTCATCACTCAGACCGTGGTCGCGTGCCACAGCACCCAGCAGGCCATTCACAAACTGGTAGTCCTCGCCCGCGCCGTACTTCTTGGTCAGCTCCACAGCCTCATTGATGGCAACGCCGGGCTTGTTCTCGCCGCCGAACAGCATCTCGGCCACAGCCAGACGCAGCACGGTCAGGCTGACGCGGGGCAGACGCTCCATGGTCCAGTTACGCAGATGGGCACGGATCTCGTCATCCACCTCTGCGGAATGATCATAGTAGGCATTCAGCAGCAGACGGCTGAATGCATCCACAGGATGCTCTTCATCGTTCTCGGCATGGTTGGACAGTGCCTCGGCAAGAGGAATGTCACCAAAGGTCTGCGAAAACGCCAGCAAAAAGGCGTTTTCACGGGCTTCTCTACGGGGCAGAATATTTTCCATAATGTTCCTTTCGCAATACAAACCCTCCCCGCCGGGCGTGCCGGGAGGAGGATCGTTTCTGATGTGATTTTTTGCTGAATTTGTTACTGCGCTTCGGTAAGGCCTGCAATGACCAGATCCACGCGGCTGACCGTCACATTGGTCATGTTCTGTACAGCAGACTTGACGTTCTCCTGTACCTTTTCGGCCACAGAGGGGATCCGTGCGCCGAACTGCATCATCAGGTGCAGGGTGATGCTGGCTGTGCCGTCCCGCATCTCCACCACCACAGGCGGCTGGATGCTGGCAGATTCCAGCAGGCTTTTCAGCTTTTTGTTCTGCACGCCGCAGGATACCTCGGCAACGCCATCCACTTCCAGTGCGGCGCAGCGGGCGATCTTACCCACGACCTCGGTCGAAATCTGAAGGCTGCCGCCCTGAAGATCCATGTTCTGTAAATCCATTGTGCTGTCCTCCATCCAAAGGCTGCTCCGGCGGCGGTCTCAAATTGTTGGAACCGGTCTGCCGTGCCCGCCTTTTGTGTTCAAACGCGCCCTTGTGCGGTGCATAAAGGCACGCAGCATTCATTTTTGATAGAGTTATTATACCATCAATGCGGGGGCAATTTCAATACTTGTTTGGAAAAGAAGATGGAAATCAGCACGGAATGGCATCCCGGCAGCGCATACAGCTTTCTGCCTGCAAGAAAAACTGCACCTGCGCCGCCGGGGTGTCCGCATAAATAGAGTGCGATTACTTTACCTCCACCACCGTGATATTCTGGGCGGTCACGCTGCTTTTGTTCATCACTACATCCCGGATCTGCGCCACCTGTGCCGCCGTAAGCGGCTCGCCTGCCGTCATCACGGTCAGGTCTGCCCGCCCTGCTTGTAAAAAGCACAGGCAGTCCGCAAAGCCCTTGGCGCGCACCAGTGTCTCGATCTCATTTTCTGCGTTCAGATCTTCCAGCCCTGCCGCCATTTGTGCGGTGTACTCCTTTTTCTCCTCCGCTGTCAGGGAGGAGGACTTCAGACTCTTTTGCAGGGTGTCCATGGCTTCATCGTGTGCCTTTTCCCGCTTGAGACGGGCCTGTTCAAAAAAGCGGGTGCCGCTGTCGTTTGCAACGCTGACAAGCTGTGCTTCGCCGTAGTTTTTGCTGGCACCGGAGGCCGCTTCTGCTTCTGTGGGCAGCGCATCCGTGATGGTGGTCTCGGCATCTGCTTCCACCGGCTCTGCCGAGACCATGAGGGTGTCGTCCTCTGTCTGCGGGGTGATGTCCGCCCGGGCATACTGCCAGTTTAAGTAGACGGCAATGACCAGTGCCGCCGCCAGTGTCAGGGCGGTGACCCTGCGGGTGTTTCTGGAAAGTGCTCTCATAAAACGCTTCCTCCTTTGGGTTTTCGGTAAAACTATTTCGGTACTTGATCAAAGCAGCGGCTCAGCGCTTGCGCTGTTCCACGCAGATGCGGTTCGTGGGCAGATCCAGCAGCGAATGCAGCAGCTCGGTGATGCGGGCTGCAATGCGGACATCTCCCCCGCCCTCACACAGCACGGCGACCCCGCAGACCTGCGGCAGATAGGTTGTCTCGGCAAGCGCAGAGCCATCCTGCAAAAGAACATGGGTCTCCTGCTGCTGCAGCTCTCCGGTCTGGGTGTCCACCGCATAGACGGTCTCCTCTCCGGTGGTCAGGGTGACCATGACCGTGGTGCGCCCCGCTCCCTGCAATTGGCTGATAAGCCCTTCCAGCTGCTGCTCCAGCTGGGTCTGATACTGGCTGACGGTGGCTGTTTGGGCGGTGGATGCCGCCGCTTTCTGCGTATCGCCACCGGGTAAAAGTTCCGACAGCAAAAGCAGCAGCATTGCCAGCACACCGACAGCCACCGCCAGCGAAGTGCGGCCCTTGCTGCTTTGCAGAGAGCGAAAAACGGAAAGCAATTCGTTCTTTTTCATGGTGTGCTCTCCTCCGCTGCCGTGGGAGCACCCAGCGTCTGCTGCAAAAAGCTGAGCGCTGCCTGCTTTTGGGCGGCGGTGCAGCCCGCCGGGAAAACAGCAACAGCCTTTTTTACCACGACCTGCTGCCCGGCTTTTTCCAGTGTGACTGTCACACGAATATCCAGCCCGAACTGTTGACGGCACTGTACGGCGCAATACTCCTCCAGCCGGGCTTTGGTCTGGGTCAAGATCTCCGTTTCCAGTGCATCCGGCTGTGCAGTGGATGTGGCCGCCGGGGCTGTATTCCCCGAAAAAGCAGTCATAACCTTGCCCGGCAGGTGCGGCAACTGCGCAAGAAGGACTGCTAAAATATATAGCCCGGCTACGGCTTTTATGCACCGGCCAGCCCAGCTTTGCCCGCCAAAAAGGCTGACCAGTTCCGCCCCGATGCACGCCATGCAGAACACTGCCGCAGCCCGCTGAAATGCCTGCATCTAACCACCCCCTGCCAGCATCAGCAGCACGATGCCCACCACAAACAACATGAAAAACAAAGCTGTAACTGCCGCCATGCAGCGCACGGCTTCGGCAAAGCATTGCAGCAGCTTATGGCAATGCTCCAGCCCGCCGATCCCGGCAAGCCAGCTACAGCAGGACAGAAAAAACAGATGTACCAGCAGCCCGAGATACAAGGGCGCAAACTCTGCCCCGATGCTGAGCAATGCGGCAATACCAAGGGTGCTTTTGAGCAGCTGCATCCCGGCCAGCACTGCGTCTGCCGCGCTGCTCAGCGCCTGCCCCACGATGGGCACACTGCCGGTCAGCAGCTGTCCCAGACGGGAGGCTGAACGATCCAACTGCACCGTTACCACGCGCTGAATACTCATCAGGGCAGCGAATGCTTTGCCCGCCCAGCCGATAGCCTGCCGCAGTAGCCGCCCGGTCAGGGTGCAGCCCTCGGACAGGCTTTTGCGGGAGCTGATGCCGCAGGCCATGCTGATGGCAAGGTAGCTGCGCAGCAGCGGCTGCAGCCAGAGAGTGACCGCCTGTGCGATAAAACACAGCACCGTGAGCAGAAAGCCGTTTGCAGCCGCTCCGGCGTTCCACTCCCCGCCAGCTGCCAGTACGCCGCTATATACCGGCAAAAAGCCCAGCAGATAGCTTTTCCACCCGGCCATCCGGGTACACAGCGCGGCGGCAAGCTTGTCCAGTTCCTGCCACAATAAAACGCCACAGCCACCGGCAGCAGCCAGTTCCAGCAGTGCTTTGTCGGCAGTGTCCTGCAAGAGAAATGCCAGCCCGGCTGCAAGCGATAAAAAAAGCAGAATAGCGGCATATTGTTGCAGCGCATCCCGCAGCAATTGCACCGGCTCGGCGGCAAACAAACGCAGCAGGGTACCCAGCGGGTCTGCCGCAAACTGCTCGGCCTGCACAGGTGCTTTTTCGAGATAAGTCTGCCACGGTGCGACTTCTGCAGCCGCAGCTTTCAGAGCAGTTTTGCTGCACAGAATGCTCAATATTACCACGCAAATGATAAGGCTGCGTTTTTTCATCCCACCAGCCCCCAGATCGTCTGGAATATCTGTTCCAGCAGCGGCCATACTGCCGCCAGTACAAGACACCGCCCCGCCAGCCCGGCGCACCATGCAAGGGCATCCGCTCCGGCTTCCTCGCAGAGAGTACGGACGTAATCTGCCAGCAGCAAAATCCCAGCGCTGCGCAAAAGGCAGGAAAATGCTTGCGCATTGGTGCGCTGCCCCAGCTGCACGAATGCTTGCAGTACCCCGCGCAGCGGCTGTGCCAGACGGAGCAGCAGCCACACCGCAGCACCCAGCGAAAGCAGCAGTGTAAACGCCGGGGAGTACCGCTGCAATAGAATGCCTGCAAAGGCTGCCAGCAACAGCGCCGTCAGTACCGGAACTGCCGCGCTCATAGCGCAAACAGAGACCGGATAGTAGTAAACAGGGCACTGATCTGCTTGACGAGAATGGAGAGCACCACTACAAGCCCGGCCAGCGTGGTCATCATGGCCTGATCCTCCCGCCCGGAGCGGATGAGCAGCTGATTGAGCACCGCGACTATGATGCCGATGGCCGCAATTTTAAACACAAGCTCGATATCCATCCGATTCTCCTTTGTCCCATACAGCCTTTACAAAAAGAGCAGCGCCAGCATCATGCCGCCTGCCAGTCCCAGACGGTGCGGCAGACCGGCCTGCCGCTGTGCTGCGCGGCGTGCCTGCTGCAAATAGTCCTCGAACCGCGCCGTATAGTAATCCAGCCGTTCGCATTCCTGTGCGGCCTCTGCACGACCAAGACCACCGAAACATTCTGTGAAGCAGGCGCGTTCTGTCGCCGAAAGCTGCCCCGGTGCAGGCAGCTGCTGCAATGTACCGCAGGAAACTCGCGGCAAAAGACCTTCGCTGCAAAGCTGCCGGTAAAGGCTTTGCAGGTCTGCCCGGCGGTACTGGATCTCCTGCCGGACGCGCTGTAAGAGTTCGATGGTGCGCTGCAAGGCGGCAAGATGCAGGGTGGTTTTGGCTTGTACTGCGTCCCCCGCCAGCCAGCCGCACAGCGGGAGCAAAAGCAGACTAAACCCGCGCAGAAGGCTGCTCATACGGCACGCACCTCCCGGATGCAGCCCGGCGTCTCCCGCCCGGCAAGGACGACCAGCTGCCGCAGCATCCCGCGTTGCAGCAGGGTCTGCACCTGTGGGCGGCACTGCGCCTGTGCGGCATCCGGCGCATGGATGCTGGCAATAAAGTCCACCCCGCTGAAAAAGCCCTGTTCCAGTGCCATCGTTTCCTCCAGACTGCCCAGCTCGTCCAGCAGGATCACTTGCGGTGCCAGCGTGCGCAGCGCCATCTGGACGGCACGGGCTTTATCCACCCCGCCAATGCGCTCCAGCGGCGGCAGGGGCTGCTCCGGCGGGAAAAGTTCACCCCGCTCGTCCACCACTGCCACCAGACGCTGCCGCTCGGCCAGCGTCTGGGCGATGGTGCGCAGCAGGGTGGTCTTGCCGCTGCCGGGCTCTCCCACCACCAGCAGCCCGGTAAAATGCTGCTCCAACAGCTTGTCCAGCTCGGGCGGCAGGCAGATGGCGCAGCTGCGTGCGATCCGCAGGTTGAGCGAGGTGACCTTTTGCAGCGCAATGCTCTGCCCTTCCCGCTGCACGAACTGTCCCGCTACGCCCACACGGTTGCCGGCGGCAGTGGTCAGGTAGCCCTCGGCAAGCTCCCTTTCATGGGTGTGTACCGAGCCGTTGCAAAGGGTGTAGAAGATCTCCTCTATCTGCAGCGCATCCAGCCGCATTGCAGCCAATGCCGGTGGACAACCCGGCAAAACTGAAGCAGCGCATTGCCGTCCTTGTACGGTAAACGTGACCACACAGCCTATACGCAGCCGCAGCTCCTGCACGCGCACTGCCGTTTGTGCAGGCAGCTGTGCCAGCGGTGCTGCCAGCCAAGCGGGAAGGGCTTTGACAGCCCGGTAATACTCGTCCACTTTGGTTTCTCCTTCCACGAAAGCTTTGTGCTAGCATTGTATGCGCTTTGCGCGTTCTTAGAACTGGGAACAATCAAACAAAAAAGCCCCTGCAACAGCGTTGCAGAAGCTTTTGAAATTATTTGTATTTTGACATTCGAAAGGTCACTTTAAGTCGTTTCCTGTTCTGCCGTGGCATCTTGCAGCATGGCAAGGAACTCCTGCTCGGTCAGCACCGGCACGCCCAGCGCCTGCGCCTTGGTCAGCTTGGAGCCCGCCGCCGCACCAGCCACCACATAGGCCGTTTTTTTGGAGACAGAGCCGCTGGCTTTGCCGCCGTTTTTCACGATCAATGCTTCGGCTTCGTTGCGGGAGAGGGTCTCCAGCGTACCAGTGACCACCAGCGTTTTGCCTGCCAGCTTGTCCCCCTTCGGCTCGCCCTTCCATTGCATATTGACCCCGGCATCTGCCAAGCGGTGTACAAGGTCGGTGGTGCCTTCCTTAGCAAAGAATTCCACCACGCTCTGCGCCATCACGCCGCCAAAACCGTCGATCTGGCTGATCTGCTCTGCGGTGGCTTCCCGGATAGCTTGCAGCGTGCCGAAATGTTCTGCCAGCAGCGCGGCTGCCTTATCGCCAATGTTGCGGATGCCAAAGCCGAACAAAAGCTTATCCAGATTGTTCTGCTTGGAAGCCGTAATGGCCTGTAACAAGTTGTCCGCGCTTTTCTCCTTGAATTTGTCCAGTTCCAGCAGCTGTTCCCGGGTCAACGTGTAGATATCCGCTGCGGAATGCACCAGTTCCTTTTCCACCAACTGGGTGGCAACCGCCTCGCCCAGACCCTCGATATCCATGGCGTCCCGGGATGCAAAATGGATGATATTGCGCAACGCCTGTGCCGGGCACTCCGGGTTCACACAGCGCAGGGCGGCTTCGTCCTCCAGATGCACCACCGGCGCACCGCAGGAGGGGCAAACCGTGGGCATGGTGTAGGGTTCAGCGTCCTCCGCATGATGGGTGACCCCGATGACCTCCGGGATGATATCGCCTGCCTTACGCACCTGAATGGTATCCCCGATGCACAGCCCGAACTGCCGGATGAAGTCCTCGTTGTGGAGGGTGGCGCGGGCTACCGTGGTGCCTGCCAGAAATACCGGGTCAAAGCAGGCGGTGGGGGTGAGCACGCCGGTGCGTCCCACAGCTACCTCGATGCTGCGCAGGGTGGTCTCCTTGACCTCCGGCGGGTACTTGAAGGCAATAGCCCAGCGCGGGAATTTGTTGGTAGAACCCATCAACTCCCGCTGGGCAAAATCGTTCACCTTGATAACGGCACCGTCCATGTCAAAATCCAGTTTGGCACGGTTCTGGCCGATATTCTCGATCTCGGCAATGGCGTCCTCGATATCGTGCACCACATGGTAGCGCGGCGACACGGGCAGACCAAGGCTCTTGAGGTAATCCAGACTTTCGGAGTGCTTGGTCAGGGTCTTGCCACGGATCTGCTGCACGTTGAACACAAAGATGGAAAGTCCCCGGCTGCCGGTGATACGGGCATCCTTCTGCCGCAGAGAACCGGCCGCTGCATTGCGGGGGTTTTTGAAGGGTGCAGCGCCCTGCAATTCCTGCTCGGCGCACAGGTGCTGAAAGGCCTTGTGCGGCATATACACCTCGCCGCGCACCTCCAAAAATTCCGGTGCGTCTTTAAGGGTCTTGGGGATGCTGCGGATGGCACGCACGTTTGCGGTAACATCCTCGCCCACCACGCCGTCACCACGGGTAGAGGCGCGGACAAGCTGCCCATTCTCGTACTCCAAGCTGCAGGAAAGACCGTCGATCTTAATTTCCACAACATATTCCGGCTCTACCCCGGCTTCGCGGACGCGGCGGTCAAAGTCCCGCAGTTCGTCGAAGGAAAACGCATCCAGCAGGCTTTCCATCTTAACGGCATGGGTCACCTTGGGCAGCTTGCTACTGGCAGTGCCGCCCACCTTCTGGGTAGGTGATGCTGCTGTGATCAACTGAGGAAACTGCGCTTCCAGCTCCTTCAGCTCCCGCGTCAGGGCATCATATTCAAAATCTTCCAGCTCCGGTGCATCCTGATCGTAGTAAAGCCGGTTGTTTTTCTCAATCATTGCGCGCAGCTCTTCCACGCGCTTTTTAGCCTGTTCCAGTTCCAAGTACTCCACTCTCCCGCGATATGATTTTATTTTCTGCCTGCTGTGCTCAATGCAATCTACCGAGCGCAGATCGACCCGGGCAGAAAACATTCTGATTCTATAAGCTGTACTTCAGTATACCACATCCATGGATGGTCTGCAAAGTGTAAAATACAAATCGTATTTTTGAGTGTTCTCATACATTGAAATCGATATCAGCGCATAGTTTGTGTTGATTTCAAATCACCCGTCGAAGATACTAATCGTATATTACTCATATTTTGCAGCGATAATACGTCTTATTTTATAAGTTTTCTTTCCGATCTTTTTAGCAACTCTTCGCATTGCTTTTTCTGCGCTGGCACGAACAAAAACACCCCTCCCCAGCGCGGCAGCTCGTACCGTCCGGGAAAGGGGTGCGTTTTTTCGATTGTTTACAGCCTTACGTTCAGATGACCGGGATCAGCAGCCGCTGTGCCTGCGGCAGGCTGGTAAGCTCTTCCTCCAGCTGGTTTGCCGCAAGGATCTGCGCCGGGGCTACATGGAACCGCCGAGCCACCGCAAACACCTCCTCCCCTGCCTGCGCGTAGTAGATGCGCAAGGCGATCTCGGGGTCGGTGTCGGGTAGCGGGTCACCAAGGGTGATGCTGCCGATGACCGGGCTTGTGGCACAGTCTAAGATCATGCCCTCTGCCCGTACGGTAATCGTGGCTTCCAGTGTGCCGCCCGCACAGGTGCATTGCACGTTCTCAGTGCTGAGCCAGCATTCCGGCACAAGCATAGTTCCCTCCGGCGGTGTGATGGGCAGCGGGATATTGACCTCCAAGGTTTTCTCGTAACTTTCCAGCTCGCCGAGGGTATTTTCTGCAAGGGCTGTTACCACTGCTTTGGCGGTAAGCACCCAGCCCTCCCCTTTTTGGACGGTCTGCTGCGGACCGTAGTGCACAAAGCAGGCCCGCAGCTGCGCCCCTGCATCCGGCAGCGGGCCGGAGCCTGTGGCGGTGGCGGTATCGTTCAGGGTGCAGAGCAGCTGCTCCGTGACAAGCGGCTGCGGTGTGAGCTCCGTTTCAAACCGGGTGGAAAAAGCATCCACCGCTACTTGCAGCTGATAGCTGCGCCATGCCCGCAGATGCAGCATGACGTTTGCCGTCAGCTGGGCAGCGGCGCTTTCTGCCTGCGACAGGGTAAACCCCACCGGCTCTGCCACACATAAGCAATGGCAGTCCTCGGTGATGCCCTCTAGATCTATCACCTGCTGGAAGGGCAGCGCCGCCGCCTGACTTTGCAGGGCAGTATCCCCTTCTGCCCGCCACGCGCACTGCACCCGCAACTCCCCCTTAACCACAGCCTTGCCGGCAAGCAGCTTTACCTCCCCTACACAGGCGTTGCCGGTAATGTCCAGTACAGCCGCCGGGGGCCTTGCAAAGACAAGCTCGCCCTCCAAGGTCACCAGCTTATCCAGCACGGCCACGCTGCGTACGCCTTGCAGTGTGCGCAGCTGCTGCTCGATACCGCCATCTGCCAGCGCCGTAATGACCTCGGTCTTGCACTGTGTGTGTACCGTGACCACCAGCCCGTAGGCACCTCGCACCTCGATGCGGCGCGGGTCTGCCGCGCGGGTGTTGAGGTACTCTGTCTGCCCTTCCACCACGGCTGTCCATGCGGTAAAAGCCAGCTCCGGCAGTTCCAGCTGCCGGGTGAAGGGCAGCTTTTGCTCGGTCTGGCACAAGCCTTTTTCCGCTTCGCTCTGGTAAAACACTGTGCATCGCAGATAGCCCTCTAAGGTAAGTCTGCCCGGCTGCAGCTGCCGCTGCAGCACCACCGGGTGGACAAAGCACTTTACCAGCTTACCCACCGGCGGCAAATCGTCCGAAATGCGGATCTCGGTCTCCAGCGGAAGTTCTGCCTTTACGGTACAGCCCGCCCCGCCCTGCGGCAGCGTGTCCCGGAATATCTTCAGTTCCATGTGCAGTGTGCTCCTTTCCCTGTCCGTTTCCGTAAGAATGTATGCGGCAGCAGACGACGGTATGCCGACAGCAAAAGACCGGTGTGCAGCAGCTGCCACACACCGGTCTTTTATAGATTCAGTTCTCTTTGCGGATGCCGAACAGCTTGCGCAGAATGCCGCACAGCGCTTTCGGGCTGCGAATGACCACTACCTGCATCTCCACCCCGCCTTTCGCTCATGTTTACCCCATTATAGCGTCTGACAGGCAAAAATGTTCCGGGAAGGGTTCAATCCGCGATGGTCTCCACCACCACCAGCGCGCCTTGCCGGGTGCTGACGGTGATGCAGCTTGAGCCTTCGGCGTACTCGTTGCTCACACCCAGCGGATAGCCTGCTGTGAGTACGGCATCCTCCAGCTCGTAAAAGGAACCTTTTTCGCACACGCCCTCGGCGCGCCCCTCCATGGGGAAGGCTGAGAAGTAGAAGAACTCCTCCTTGGGGTAGCAGCGGCTCTCGCCCGGCAGCACAAAGGTGATGCGGGAGCGCTCGTCCTGCAAGGCGGCGCGGATGCCGCGCTGCTCCAGCCCAAGGCCGGTGCACAGGTTGGCAAGGGTGTGCTCTACCCGCCTGCCGCCCAGTGCACCCAGCAAAAGCACCTCGTCAAAGCCCTTCTGTGCAGCAAGCTTTGCGGCATATTCGGTATCGGTGTCGTCCTTGACGTGGGGAAGAACAACGATATCGTCCGTATCCTGCTGCGGGCAGGGAGCGGAATCAAAGTCGCCTACAATGATATCCGGTTTACAGCCCAGCCGCACACAGTTGCGGTAGCCCGCATCGCAGGCAATGATAAAATCATCGCTGCGCAGCAGGCGCTTGAGCTCCGGCTGCACCGGGCAGGCGGAAAGGATCACACAACGGGACATTATATTCTTCCTTCCGTATTACACTTTCGGGCGCTGCCAGTCCTTGACATCCTTTACTTCGTCGTACATGGCGCAGTAGCTGTCGTACCGGGTCTGGGAAAGTTTGCCCTCTGCCAGCGCCGCCCGCACAGCGCAGCCTTTTTCGCTGCGGTGGGAGCAGCCGGTAAACTGGCACTGACCCAGATAAGGACCGAACTCCGGGAAGGCGTGTTCCAGATTCTCCTTGGGGATGAACCCGGCACGGTTAGCTTCCAAGCTGGCAAAGCCCGGGGTGTCGGCAATGCGTCCGCCGTAGGCTTCAAAAATGGTCACCTCACGGGTGGTGTGTCGGCCGCGTCCCAGCTTCTGGCTGATGGCGCTGGTCTCGCGGGCAGCGTCCGGCAGCAGTGCATTCAGCAGGGTGGATTTTCCCACGCCGGAGTTGCCGCAGAAAGCGCACAGCCTGCCGTTGATCCACTGTTTTACTTCGTCCAGCCCTGCGCCGCTTTCGTAGTCGATACGGATAAACGGCAGAGTGGACTTTGCATAGGCGTTTGCCAGAAAATCTGCTTCGGCAAGGTCGCTTTTGGTGCACACCACCACCGGCTGTACGCCCTTATCCACCGCAATGGCGGAAAGCTTATCCAGCACCAGCGTGCTGGGGGTGGGCTGGGTAGTGCTTGCCACAAGAAACAGCACATCCAGATTTGCCACCGGCGGGCGCACAAAAACGTTTTTACGGGGGGCGATCTGTGCAATGACCGCCGCACCGTTTTCGGTCTCCAGCGTTACCTCATCTCCTGCCACAGGGGTGATCTTCTGCTTGCGGAAGATGCCGCGGGGCTTGCACTCCACGATGCCATCCGGCGTTTTTACATAGTAAAAGCCGCCAATGCCTTTTACAATATAACCGTTCATGCATATCCTCCGTCAGCCCAGCAGCGAGGACCACCAGTCCAGAATACCGCCGCCTGTGGAGCTGCTGCTGGAGCTCGGCTCGCTGCTGCCGCCGGTGCTCTCGCCGCCGGTAGAGCCTTCACCAGTAGTGCCGGAAGTACCGTCACTGCCCGGCTGCTCCGGTTCCTGCGCCGGTGCAGCGCCTGCGCTGACCACAACGTTTACACGGCTGTTCAGCTTCGCGGTGGTACCTGCTGCAGGGTTCTGGCTGAGCACCGTGCCTGCGGGCTGGTCGCTGTATTCTTCGCTCTGGCTGCCAAGACCCAGATGGTTCTGCACCAGCAGGGTGCGGGCATCATCCACGCTCATGCCGGTAAGCGAGGGCACCTTGGTGGTGGTGGACACCTGCGGACGGCTGATATAAAGGATGACCGTGGAGCCTGCTGCCACCTGCGTACCGGCGGCAGGGTCGGTGCGGATGACCGCACCGGAGGCCACCGAGGTATCCACAGCCTGCGTGACCAGCACCGAAACGCCCAGTGCCTTGAGCTGCTGCTCTGCATCGGACTGCACATAGTTGGTCAGATCCGGCACGGTGACATACTGAGTGCCCAGACTGACGGTCAGCGTCACGCTCTGACCCTCGCGGACGGTGCGGCCGGACACCGGCGACTGCTTATAGATATAACCGGCGGCATAGTTGCTGTTATACTCTTCTTCCCACTCCGGGGCGATCTGGCCGGATGCGATCTGATCCGTGGCCATGGCCTGATCCTTGGTCATGCCGATATAGTCCCCAAGGGTGACATCGGCCTTGTTGTTCATCAGGTTAGAGGAGTCGTTCAGGATCATCCAGCACAGCGCCATGCAGGCCAGTGCAAAGGCAATGGTGATACCGAACAAGGCCGGCAAAAAGACGGTGCGGCGTTTTTTGCCCTGCTTGTTTTTGCCGTTTTTGCGGGGGGCAGGCTGTTCGTTCTGACGGATCGCGCGGTTCTGATTCATGGTACGTTTCACCACCTTTTCGGGTGCTTCTTCTGTAATATACTGATATTCAAACAGCACGGAGGGGTTCTGCACATAGGTATCCAGTGCTTCCAGCATCGCCCGTGCCGAGGGGTAGCGGTTCTGGGGGAGCTTCGCCATAGCCTTTTCGGTGATTTCCACCAGCGCATAGGGCACCTCCGGTGCCAGCTCGTGCAGTGAGCGGGGCTCGTCCGAGATCTGCTTAATAGCGACCTCCACCACATCATCGGCGTCAAAGGGCAGATGACCAGAGAGCATCTCGTACATCATGACGCCTACCGAGTAGATGTCGCTGGTGCGGTCGGTCTCGTCGCCTTTGGCCTGTTCCGGGCTGATATAATGCACACTGCCCATCGCCTTGCCGGCCAGCATCTGGTTATCTGCCCGGGAAATGCGGGCGATGCCGAAGTCCATCATGCGCAGCTGGCCATTATCCAGCAGCATAATGTTCTGGGGCTTGATATCCCGGTGCACGATGCCGTTGGCGTGGGCGTGCTCCAGCGCCTTGAGGATCTGGGAGATGAAGTGCACGGTCTCCCGGCTGGAAAGCTTGCCGCCCCGCTCGTTGAGGTACTCCCGCAGGGTCATGCCGTCCACATACTCCATGACGATATATTGCAGATGGTCATTGACCGAAACATCGTACACCTTGACGATATTGGGGTGGTTCAGCAGGGAGATGGCCTTGGATTCGTTTTTAAAGCGGCGCACAAGATCCGGGTCGTGCATATATTCCTGCCGCAGCACCTTGACGGCCACCACAGTCCCGGCGGGCACAGGGCCGTTCTGTCCCCGCATGACCGCCTTATACACATTGGCCATGCCGCCGGAGCCGATCAGTTCCTGCACCTCGTACAAGCCGTCCAGTCTTTTACCGATCAGGTTATCCATGGCGCACCTCCATCGGCTCTACCCCCACCAGCAGGGCGGTGATATTGTCCGGGCCGCCGTTTTCGTTGGCGGTGCGGATCAGAACATCCGGCAGATCATAAAAGGACCCGCCGCGCAGCAGCTGCTCCAGCTGCTCTGTGGGCACGGCATTGGTCAGGCCATCCGTGCACAGCAGCAGAACGTCCCCTGCCTGCAGCGCCACGGTGGTGAACTCCGGCTCCAGCCGGTAATCCACACCCAGCGCCCGGGTGATGATGTTTTTCTGCGGGTGATGCTCTGCCTGCTCCTGCGTGATGGTGCCGCAGTCCACCAGCTCCTGCACATAGGAGTGGTCGTGGGTCAGCTGCGCCAGCTTACCGTCCCGGTACAGGTAGGCGCGGGAATCGCCCGCGTGGCTCAGATAGGCCTTGCCGCCGCGCACCAGAGCGCAGACGGCAGTGGTGCCCATACCGGCCAGAGACTCCTCCCGCAGCGCCTTCTGGAACACATAGCGGTTGGCGCTGAGCAGCGCCTTCTTTAAAAAGGTCTCCTCTTCGCCGGGGATGCACTGGCTGTACTGCTCCTGAAAGCAGCGCTCGATGACGCTGCACGCACACTGCGAGGCTTCCCGCCCGCCGCGTGCGCCGCCCATGCCATCGCACACCAGCGCCCAGGCTGCATCGCCGGGCAGCTCCCCGGCACGGTAGTCATCCTGATTGTCCTGCCGGACGCGTCCTACATCCGTTTTTCCTGCAAGTTTCATAGGTTTCTCCCTCTATTTATGCCTTGCCGTTCATTTCGTCGCGGCGTAGCTGGCCGCAGGCGGCACTGATCTCGCTGCCAAGGCGGCGGCGCACCGTGGCGTTTACGCCAAGGCTTTCAAGCTTTTGCTGGAACCGGCGCACATTGGCTGCATCCGTAGCGGAGTACGGACTGCCGTCCACCGGGTTGATGGGGATCAGATTTACATGAGCACCCATGCCCCGGATCAGGTCTGCCAGCTGCTTTGCGCAGATATCAGAATCATTGACACCGCGCACCATGGAATATTCAAAGCTGACCCGGCGGCCGGTGGTTTCCTGATACCGGCGCACGGTCTGGATCAGCTGCTCCACCGGGTAGGCATCGTTGACCGGCATCATGCTGCTGCGGATCTGGTTGGTGGGTGCGTGCAGCGAGATGGAAAGGGTAAGCTGCAGCTTTTTTTCCGCCAGCTGGTCGATCTTAGGCACAAGGCCGCAGGTGGAAAGGCTGATGTTGCGCATCCCGATATTGACGCCCTCGGGCGAGGTGATGTTCTCCAAAAAGCGCATCACCTCGTCAAAGTTATCCAGCGGCTCGCCGATGCCCATGAGCACGATATGCGAGATGCGCTCGCCGATATCCTTCTGGGCAGTGTAGATCTCGGAGCAGATCTCGCCTGCTTCAAGGTTACGCACCCGCCCCGCCTGCGTGGAAGCGCAGAACCGGCAGCCCATGCGGCAGCCCACCTGCGTGGACACGCACACGGTATTGCCGTAGTGGTAACGCATGACAACAGTCTCGATGCAGTTGCCGTCTGCCATGCGCAGCAGATACTTCACAGTACCGTCCTTAGCTTCCTGACGGCGTTCGATCTGCGGTGCAGCGATATAAAAGGTTTCTTCCAGCTTTGCCAGCAGGGTCTTGGGCTGGTCGGTCATGGCAGAAAACTCGGTGACCAGTTTCTGGTGCACCCAGTGGAAGATCTGCTTTGCCCGGAAACCCGGCTGTCCCAGCGCTTTCAGTTCAGCAGTCAATTCTGCCAGCGTCAGGGAAGAAATACAGCGTTTTTGTTCCATTCTGTTCTCCTATAAGAGGATACGACCCACAAAGGTCGTGCTTATTGCGTTGCGGCGGCTTTTTGCAGCACACACAGGAAAAAGCCGTCCATGCCGGTACGGGTGGGCACCGAAAGGCAGCCGTGCTCCCCTGCCGTCATCCCGGCGGGCAGCGGTACATCCGGCGCGCAGACCGCAAATTCCGGGTGACGCTGCAAAAAGGCTGCAATTTGCTGCTGATTTTCTGCCGGGTCGATGGTGCAGGTGGAGTAGACCAGCCGCCCGCCCGCCTTGAGCAGCGCCGCAGCGGTATCCAGAATTGCCGCCTGTGTGGCAAGCAGCTCTGCCTGCCGGGCAGCTTCCAGCTTTTTATAGCGCAGATCTGGCTTTTTTGCCAGAATGCCCAAGCCGCTGCAAGGCACATCCGTCAGGATGCGGTCTGCCATGGGCAGTGCAGGGTTCGGCTTGGTGGCATCGTTGCACAGGGTGTGCACCCCGGCAAAGCCCATGCGATCCACAGCGGTGCGGATCAGCCCTACACGGTTTTCTGCCGCATCACAGCTGTACAGTTCTCCTGTGCCCTGCATCTGCTCGGCCAGCAGAATGGTCTTGCCGCCGGGGGCAGCACACAGATCCAGCACCGTCTCGCCGGGGGCTGCACCCACGCAAAGAGCTGCCAGCTGACTGGCCTGCCCCTCCACATGGTAGTACCCCTGCCGGAACAGCTCGTTGTCTGCCGGGCTGCCCGCAAACCGTGCCAGTACACTGCCGGGCACGATGCCCTGCCGCACCTCCGCTGCGCCCTGCTCTGTGAGCAGCGCACACAGCTGTGCAGCGCTGGCCTTGATGGGATTTGCGCGCAGGCTGGTCAACCCATTATCAGCCTGATGGGTCAGAATGCCCAGTGCTTCATCCGGGTAGTTTTTGTGGAGGAATTCCGCCACATCCCGCCCGGCAGAGCCAAGCACCATCAGGCGCTGGATCTCGTCTGTAAAGACGGCAGCGTCTAAATCATAGCCGCAGGCCTTGCGCAGCACAGCGTTGACAAGGCCGGAAGCGCTGGATTTTTTAAAGGTGCGGGTCAGCTTGACCGCTTCGTTCACCGCAGCGGAGACAGGCACCTGCATATAGCGCGCCTGTGCCAGAGCGGCGCGCAAGATCTCCCGCACAGGGGCATCCAGCTTCGCCAGACCCTTGGGCAGAAACTGCTCCAGAATATAGTCCAGCGTGCCGCGGTGCTCCAATACGGTGTAGAAGATGGCGCTTGCAAAGCCCTTATCCCGGCCTTCCAGCTTCTGGCGCTTGAGCTCTGCGTCCAGCACCAGATTGGAAAAGCCGTCCTGCTCCTGCCGTATCAGTGCGGCAACTGCCGCCGCACGCGGATTTGCCGCCATCAGAGGTTATCCCCCGTTTTCAGGCGCAGACCCGCTGCAAAGGCGGTGCCATCCATGGGCTTTTTGCCCTCCGGCACAACTTCCAGCAGCTGGATAGCACCCTCGCCGCAGGCTACGGTCAGGGGCTTTGTGGCCAGCACAGTGCCGGGGGCTTCACCGTTGGCGGCAGCCACGCGGCAGGACATCACCTTAAGTTTTTTGCCGCCGGAAGTGATAAACCACGCACCCGGCCAAGGATTCATGCCGCGCACCCAGTTATGGATATGGGCGGCAGAGTCTGTAAGGTGGAACTCTGCCATCTCCTTGTTCAGCATGGGGGCAAGGGTGGCGTTTTCGTGATCTTGCGGCACAGCCGTCAGGGTACCTACGGCGATTTGGGGAATAGTCTCGCACAGAGCTTCGGCGCCCACAGCGGTAACGCGGTCAAACAATTCGCCGCTGGTCTCCTCGGGGTCAATGGCGATTTTTTTACAGTACAGTACATCGCCGGTATCCAGCCCTTCGTCCATCTGCATGATGGAAACGCCGGTCTCGGCGTCACCGTTCAGCACCGACCACTGCACCGGGGCGCTGCCGCGATACTTCGGCAGCAGCGAAACGTGCAGGTTGATGCAGCCATAGCGGGGCATTTCCAGCACGGACTTCGGCAGGATGCAGCCATAGGCCACCACCACGATCAGCTCCGGGGCGAGGGCACGGATGTTTTCATCCTCGCTGCCGTCCCGCAGGGTGCGGGGCTGGAACACAGGTGTGCCGTGCGCCAGAGCAACCTCCTTGACCGGCGGCGCGGTGAGCACCTGCTTGCGGCCGACCGGCTTATCCCGCCGGGTGTACACGGCACAGATATCGTGCCCGGCGGCATATAGGGCTTTCAGGCACTCGGCGGCAATATCCGGCGTGCCCATGAACAAAATGCGCATCAGTTGTTTCCTTTCGCTTCGCGGGCAGCCTTTTTGCCTTCCTCGGTATCCTCATAGAAGTACTCGCTGGACTCCATGATGGTGATGCCGTCCAGATGGTCGTTCTCGTGCTGGATGCAGCGACCCAGCAGACCGTCAGCTTCCAGCTCGAACCATTCGCCGTTGCGGTCCTGCGCACGCACCTTGACGGCAACCGGGCGGGTCACAGCGCCGTTATGTCCTGGGAAGGACAGGCAGCCCTCGTAGGCGGTCTCCTCTTCCTCGGAAACGGCAAGGATCTCAGGGTTGACGAAGTCAATGAACTTGTACTCGTAATCCTCGGGGATCTCTTCCGGGGCGTCGGTGGTGTCCCACACCACGAACAGGCGGCGCATCATACCCACCTGCGGGCCAGCCAGACCCACGCCGTCGGCGGCGATCATGGTCTCGCGCATATCGTCCAGCAGAGTAGCCAGACGGTCGTCAAAATTGGTCACAGGGCGGCAGACTTTGTTCAGGATTGGGTCGCCTTCTTTAACAATATTACGGATAGCCATAATGGTACCTCCAGTTTTATCAGATGTCACCGTCCGAATGCAGATCTACCACGACCGATGCCTTGGACGGCAGTTTTTCTTTTTCATACAGTGCCAGTGCAGCACGCACAAGGTCGCGGAAGCGGCGGTCGTTGCGGCACTTGACGGTGAGCTTATAGCGGTAGGTGTCGTTGATCTTTTCAATGCTGCCGGGCGTAGGACCCAGAATGCGCAGGGGCAGATCCGGCTGCTTGGCCGCCTGCTGCCCTAAAAGCGCCGAGAACCGGGCAGCGGCACGCGCCACCTCGTTCTCCTTTGCACCGGCAAAGCCGATGACGCACAGCCCGCAGAAGGGCGGGTACAAGCCCAGCCTGCGGTAGTCGATCTCCTGCTCATAGAAAGCATCATAATCCTGCGCGGCGGCAAGGGTGAGCACCGGGTTGTCCGGGTCGGTGGTCTGGATGATGGCAAAGCCGGGCTCTTTTGCACGACCGCTGCGTCCCACCACCTGCGTGATCAGGCTGAACACGTTCTCGTATGCCCGGAAACCCTGTGCAAACAGCAGCGAATCAATGCCCAGAACGCCCACAAGGGTCACATCCTCGAAGTCCAGCCCTTTTGCCACCATCTGGGTACCCACCATGATGTCGTATTCATGCGCTGCAAATTTGGCAAGCAGCTTTTCGTGGGCATCCTTGGCGGCGGTAGAGTCCTGATCCATGCGCAGCACCCGCGCCTCCGGGAAGAGCTTTACCAGCTCCTCCTCAGCCTTCTGGGTGCCGAAGCCCCGGTATTGCAGCTTGCCGCCGCAGGCCGGGCAAAGGGTGGGCGGCGGCTCCTGCTGGGAGCCGCAGTAGTGGCACAGCACCTTATGCGCTGATTTGTGGTACACCATGGGCACGCTGCACTTGGGGCACTTGAGCACCTCGCGGCAGTCCTCGCACTGGGCAATGGTCTGGTAGCCCCGGCGGTTGAGTAGAAGGATTGTCTGCTTTTCCGCGTCCAGATTGCGGCGGATGGCGTCTTCCAGCACAAGGCTGATCTCCCGGGGGTTGCCCGCAGCCAGCTCTGCCCGCATATCCACGATCTGCACACTGGGCAGCGGGTTGCCGCCGTAGCGCTTGGTCAGCCGCACCAGCTGGGTACGTCCGTTCTGTGCAGCGTAAAAGCTCTCGGTGCTGGGAGTGGCACTGGCCAGAAGCAGCAGTGCGCCGTTTTCGGCGGCACGCTGCCGGGCGACCTCGTGGGCAGAGTAGCGCGGCGCGGATTCCGACCGGTAGGTGTGCTCCTGCTCTTCGTCAATGATGATAAGGCCGATGTTTTCCAACGGCGAAAACACTGCGCTGCGGGTGCCGACCACGATATCTGCACCGCCATCTTGGATCATCTGCCATTGCAGCAGGCGTTCGGTGTGGTTGAGTGCGGAGTGCTGCACCGCCACCCGGCGGCCGAACTGTCCCTTGAGCCGTAGGATCATCTGCGGGGTCAGGCTGATCTCCGGCACCAGCACCAGCGCCTTGCGGCCAAGTTCCAGACAGCGGGCAATCAATTTTAAAAATACCAGCGTCTTGCCGCTGCCGGTAACGCCGTAGAGTAGCGCCGAATGGGGCGCAGCATCTTCTAGCTTGGGTAGAAGCGTGTCGTAAGCAGCTTGCTGCTGTTCGGTGAGGGTAATGGGGTCGTTGCGCAGCGGGATAGAGGCGTACAGGTCGATGGACTTATTCACCTTGCTGCATTCCAGCACGCCCTTGGTGCACAGATTATCCAGCACCGTGCGGCTGATGCCTTTATCCTCCAACTCGTTCAGGGTGCGGGGGCCGCCGCTCAGCAGCGCCACCGCTGCCAGCTGTTTTGCCGTAGGCCTTGGCTTTTGCGGCAGAGTGCCCACCAGCTTATAGGCGTTTTCGGTGTGGCGGGTAAGCTGCTTTTGCAGCACCGGGGTCACACCGTCTGCCGCCACGGCGGGCTTATACTGCGCACCATACGGAATGACCGCCTTGACGGCCTCGTAGTAGGTGCAGAAGGTGCGCTCCTTTAAAAAATGCACCAGCCGCAACAACTCCGGTGTCAGACAGGCCGAAGCCGGGGCTACATCGAACAGATATTTCAGCTTGGAGTGCTCCGGCTCAGCATCGCAGGCCAGTACCACGCCCATGCGGGCGCGGCTGCCCTTACCAAAGGGCACCAGCACCATACTGCCCAGACGCACCGCATTCTGGTGCTCCGGCAGAACAGCGTAGGTATACAGCTTATCAAAATGGAAGGTTGCATTGCTGACGGCAACGCCTACCGTCTTGGGCATTCGTCCAACTCCTTCAACGCTTAATTTTTAGCCTTGCAGCCCGGCGCGCTGGCAGATGACCTGATACAGCTCTGCGGCGCAGGGCTCGATCTGATTATTGACCAGCTTTACAGTAAACTTATCCTGCTCAGCCAGTTCCTGCCGGGCAGTGGCGAGACGTTCCTGAATGCTTTCCTCAGTCTCGGTGCCGCGGCCGCGCAGGCGATGCTCCAGCTCCTCCACAGAGGGCGGCAGCAGGAACACGGTGGTAGCGCCCGGGAACATCCGGCGGATATTGGCAGCGCCGTGCACATCGATGACCAGCACGACCACCTTGCCGGCTTCCAGCCGCTTTTCCACCTCAGACTTCAGGGTGCCGTAGTAGTTGCCGTTATAGAAGTTGTGCTCTACCACCTGATCATTTTCCAGCAGCTGCTGGAACTGCTCCCGGGTGCGGTAGTAGTAGTCCACACCCTCCTGCTCGCCGGGGCGCGGGGTGCGGGTGGTGGCAGAGACGGTCTTTTCGATCTCGGGGTGTGCCTCACGCAGTGCCTTGACCACGCTGTCCTTGCCGGTACCGGCTGCGCCGGAAACTACAAACAGAAATTTATCATTCGCCATGAGATGCTTCTTCCTCCATTGATGCTCTGCCCTCCTGCCCGGCGGCGCGGCTTGCCACCGTTTCGGGCTGAAGGGCGGACAGCACGACATGATCGGAGTCCATGATAAGCACCGCACGGGTGCTGCGGCCGTAAGAGGCATCGATCAGCATCCCACGCTCGCGTGCTTCCTTCACCAGACGCTTGACCGGTGCAGAGTCCGGGCTGACGACTGCCACCACGCGCCCCGCACTGACCATATTGCCAAAGCCGATGTTGATGAGTTTCATAGGCTCCTCCACAACATATTATTCCAGATTCTGGATCTGCTCGCGGATCTTTTCGATCTCCGCTTTCATATCCACCACGATGCGTGTGATATCCAGATCCTGACACTTGGAGCCAATGGTGTTGGTTTCGCGGTTCAGCTCCTGCGTCAGGAAATCCAGCTTGCGGCCCACGGGCTCGTCCAGCTGCAGGATATCGCGGTACTGCGCAATGTGGCTGCGCAGACGGACAGTCTCCTCATCCACGGCGGTCTTATCGCCAAAGATGGCGGCCTCGGTCAGCACACGGGCATCATCGATATCACGATCCTGCAGGATGACCTTGAGCTTTTCGTACAGGCGGTTGGTGTAGTTCTCTACCCGGCCTGCACTCAAAGCTTCCACCTTGCCGACGCACTGTTCCAGAAACGCAAGGCGGCTTTCCACGTCTGCCTTCATCTTGGCACCCTCGGCGGCGCGCATCTCCACAAAGCGATCCAGCGCCTGCGCGGTGACGGCAGACACATCCTGCCACAGCTGTTCCTCGTCCACATCGGCGTGGCGGGTGGTCAGCACATCCGGGAAACGGGTCAGAACGGCGGTGGACACATCATTTTTGACCCCCAGCTGCTCAGACAAGGCCCGCATCGCCTGCTGATAGCTGCGGGCAAGCTCCATATTGACGGCGACCACGGTATCCGCTGCGTCCACGTTCTGCACGGTCATGCTAAGTTCCACCTTGCCGCGGGAGATCCGCTGGTTGAGCTGCTTTTTCAGGCGGCTGTCCAGAGAACTGCAGGTGCGCGGGATGCGGGAGGAATACTCGAAATAGCGGGAGTTCACGCTGCGCAGCTCCACAGTGATCTCACGGCCATTGAGCACGGCAGTCCCCCTGCCGAAACCGGTCATGCTTAAGATCATACTAGCTCCTATTCTTTTGCGGTTTAACTTCGTTTTTTCTGTATAGGTATCCGCTTTGGGCACACAAGCCCATGTTACGATACATATAGCATCATTTTACTATTCTTTTCTGAAAAATTCAAGGTGCAGACTGCATCCGCGCAAAAAACACGATTTCCATTTTTTACTGCTGTGCATCCGTCCGCAGTCAAAACAACATGGCTGCGGCAGTTACCGCTTTTTAGAAGCTTTTCCCCCCCCTGAAAAAATATAACCCCGCGTTTTCACGCAGGGTCATAACATCAGTTCGTCTTATAAACGCAGGTCACGCTGGTTTGCAGGATATCTGCGTTGAGCAGCGTGCGCTCCACCCAATGGATGTTGTCGGCAATGGTATCCAGAGAGACCTCGTATTCCTTGGCAATGCTTTCCATCGTGCGGTATTCGTAACGATAGATCAAGGTCAGAATAAGCTTGTCCATCATGGAGATCTTGGTAAAGCGGGTCTTACGTTTGTGCTCCTGACGGTAAGCCTCCTGCAGAGCCTTGAGCATCCGGTCAAATTCCAGTTTTGAAATGCCAAAATACCGTTGATAGTCCTGCTCCTGAAACTCAGCAATGCGCTGTTCCGGGATGCTTCGCATAGCATTTTCCTCCACATCATTTATTGTACTGCCGGGATCATTTCTTTCATTATAAAATGTATTGGGCAGCAAGTCAATGTGTATGCAGAAGTTTTTCCGGCATTGCCCGGCGCAGCCTGTTTTGTGCCTTTGCCAGATATACAAAAAGGGCTGCCGCACAGCTTTTTGTGCAGCAGCCCTGAAAGAAGCTTATTTATCAGACAGGATGGGACTGGTTGGTGTAATCCACATGGTCACCGTCCACGCCCTGCTTTTTAGCATTGCGCTTATCGAAGAACTTGGGTGCGACCTGCGGGAACATGGCGTAGGTCAGCACGTCTTCTTCCTGCGTTGCCCACTTGGCAGCTTCGGCCTTCAGCTTGTCCATTTCGGGAGCCAGTGTATCGGCAAAGCGGCAGGTGATGGGCCGCTCGTCACCAAGGATCTTCTTGGTGAACTCGGGCTTGATGGGAGCGGGAGTCTTGCCGTAGTCGCCGTGGACCAGACCCTTGAACTCCTTGGTGACCATCTTGTAGCGCTCGCCCATGATGACGTTGAACACAGCCTGCGTGCCAACGATCTGGCTGGTGGGGGTGACCAGCGGCGGATAGCCTGCATCCTCACGGACGCGGGGAATCTCGGCCAGCACTTCGTCCAGCTTATCCTCCTTGCCGGCATCCTTCAGCTGCTTGAGCATATTGGAGAACATACCGCCCGGCACCTGATACAGCAGAGTGTTGGCGTCCACGCCAAGGCTCTTGGGGCTGATCTGACCGTTGGCGATGTACTTCTCGCGCAGCTTTGCAAAATAAGCGCGCACGACATTCAGCTGCTTCAGATCCAGACCGGTGTCGTAGTCGGTGCCCTGCAGGGCAGCAACCAGACTCTCAGTGGGCATATGGCTGGTGCCAAGGCTCAGGGGGCTCATAGCGGTATCGACGATGTCGGCACCTGCTTCGATGCCCTTGAGGATGGACATGGAAGCCAGACCTGCAGTGTAGTGGCTGTGGATATCCACAGGGATGCTGACGGTCTCCTTCAGCTTCCTGACCAGATCATAGCAGGTATAGGGGGTGAGCAGACCTGCCATATCCTTGATGCAGATAGAGTTTGCGCCCATCTCTTCCAGAGTCTTGGCGTAGGCTGCAAAGTACTCGTTGTTGTGCACAGGGCTCAGGGTGTAGCTGATGCAGCCCTGCACATGAGCGCCCTCCTTGTTGGCAGACTTGATTGCGGTCTGCAGGTTGCGGGGGTCGTTCAAAGCGTCGAAAATGCGGATGACGTCGATGCCGTTGGCAACGGACTTCTGTACAAAGTACTCCACAGCGTCATCTGCGTAGGGACGGTAGCCCAGCATATTCTGGCCGCGGAACAGCATCTGCAGCTTCTGGTGCGGCAGCTCCTTGCGCAGGATGCGCAGGCGCTCCCAAGGATCCTCGTCCAGGAAGCGGATGCAGCTGTCGAACGTAGCGCCGCCCCAGCACTCCACAGAGAAGTAGTTGATCTTGTCCATTTCGGGCAGGATGGGGCGCATCTCGTCCATGGTCATACGGGTGGCCAGCAAAGACTGGTGCGCATCACGCAGGACGACCTCGGTCACCTTGATCGGCTTTTTTGCCATGGTTGTCACCTCTTCCTTAGTTCATGGAAACCAGAACGTCACCGGAGTTGACGGTATCGCCCTTGTTCACGTTGATGGAAGCCACGGTGCCATCCTGCGGAGCAACGATCTCGTTCTCCATCTTCATGGCTTCGAGGATGACCAGCACGTCGCCGGCCTTGACAGAAGCACCGGCAGCGACCTTGACATCCAGAATGTTGCCGGGCATGGGAGCCTTGACGGTAACTGCACCGGCTGCACCGGCGGCTGCCTTGGGAGCAGCTGCGGGAGCGGGAGCGGCCTTGGGTGCGGCGGGTGCTGCAACGGGAGCAGCAGCAACAGGAGCAGCGCCTGCGGCAGTTTCCTCAACGGAAACGCTGTAAGCAACACCATTGACAGTAATATTGTAGTACTTCATGGAAGGATCCTCCAATTCAAAATCGAACTCAATTAACTTACATTCGGACGCTTACAGAGCCATATTGCCATGCTTCTTGGGCAGGCGGGCGGCACGCTTGGTGCTCAGCAGCTCCAGTGCAGCCACAACGCTGGCACGCACATTGGCGGCATCGCAGCTCATATCGGCAGCACCGGCAGCCACTGCGCTGGCAGCGCTGCACACCTCAGCGGTGTAGGCAGCAGCCTTGGCCTTGGTGGCGGCAATGATGTTGTCGGAAGCATCGATCTCGTCCTTGTACAGCACGCTGACAGCGGCGCTGGGCTCCAGTGCGCTGACGGTGCAGCCGGTCACAGCAATGCGCAGGTCGGCAGCAGCCAGAGTGGTGTACACAGGACCCACAGCCTTGCCGGCCAGCACAGCCACCTTTGCGGTGGTAGCATCGGCATAGGTAGCGGCCAGACGGGCAGCTTCACGGATGCCGCCGGCCACGTCATCGGTAACGCTGGGCACAAAGCCCTCGGTGTCCACGATGGTGACCACAGGCACGCTGAAAGCATCGCACAAGCGCACAAAGCGGGAAGCCTTGGCTACGCAGTTGTGGCACAGCTGCTTGCCGGTTGCCACAACGCCCACGGCGTTGCCGCCGATGGTTGCAAATGCAGTGTAGACAGACTTACCAAAGCCTGCGTACAGCTCCACAGCGCTGTCCTTATCGATCACAGCGGCAGCAGCCTTTGCGGGCTCGGCACCGGCAGCCAGAACAGCGGTGGGCTGCTCGAACTCGAAGATCGCCGGGCCGGTCAAGTTGTTGGCGGGCAGCAGACCCACGATGTGAGCGGCCTTTTCAGCAGCCTCTGCGGCATCGGCAGCCACGATGGAAGCCACACCTGCCTTGGCGGCAGCGGCGGCGCTGCCTGCATCGGCGACCTTATCGCCCTTGGCAGCAGAGGTGAACGGAGCGGTGAAGAACAGCTCTGCACCCTCGGCCATAATGCAGACGTCTGCGTTGGCAGCGCTCAGAGCGCTGGTGCCGCCGCAGACACCCAGAACAACGGCCACCTGCGGAACAACACCGGAGACCTTTGCGATCTGTGCATTCAGCTTTGCGCTGACAGTCAGCACGTCCAGACCCTCAGCCAGCTTTGCACCAACCGAGTTATAGAAGGTGACCACCGGGCAGCCGGTCTGTGCAGCCATTTCCAGAACCTTGATGTTCTTTTCAACATCCTTTACGGTAACAGCCTCGCCGTTCTGATAAACGGCGTAAGCCTGCTGACCTGCGGCATAACCGCAGGCAGCGCTCACTGCACCATCAGCAAACAGCGCAGCATACTCCCCGTCATCGAAGAACTTGGCGAGGATTTCTCCCTTATTGATCTTTGAAGCCATAATTAGACCTCCTGGTTGTCTGTGTGAGCTTTCAAAATTATATTTATTATACAGAAGCTGGCAAAAAAATGCAAGGGATTCTATAAAAATCCATGCGATTCAACATCCATCGCTTATGGAAAGCCAAATTTTTAACGATTCATCGTTTTGCGCGTTTTATCTGGGCAACTGCTATCGCACGCCCTTTTTGCGGATGTAGAAATTTTTCCGATTTTTTTGGCGAAACTGCACCCGCCTGCCGCGTTTTCTTTCCGTTGCGTTTATGTTACACTATATTATAGCAATTCAACTTTTTAATGCAACAGCAACAGCGTTGAATTGCATATCGCAAATATGCTGTTTGGATGTTGTACTAATTTCTTGACTTGCGATAAAATATTAAAAATCATATTTGCCGGGCAGTCTGCCAAACTGTACCTATGCAGTGCACGAGAAAAGCCCGTTAAAAATGAAAAAAGAGGTTGAAGCTATCTTGAAGCGATTTTCCGCAAAGCTCCGGCAGCAGGAGCAGGCCTACCGCTCTCTGCACGATGCCGCCCGTTCCCTGCTTTCGCCAAAGGGGCGGGTATTTCTGTTTTTTCTGCTGTTTTATAAGGTACTGACAAACCTCTTGTTCGTACCGGCGTTGCAGCTGATCTGGGCACTGACGCTGCGGTTCGCGCCCATCCGCTACCTCAACAATAAGACCGCTTCCCGCATCTTTGCCTCCCCTGCCATTATCGGGTGCATCGCCGTGCTGGCGGTGCTGGCAGCCTTCTGGAACCTGTACGAGGTTGCCACGATGCTGCAACTATTGACGCGGGTACGGCACGGCGAGTCGCTGCGGGCGTGGGCGGTGTTCCGTGATGCCTTTTGCAGCCTTGTGCGGGTGTTTCTGCCACAGAACCTCCCACTGCTGCTGTATGGCGCTGCCCTGATCCCGCTGACGAACTTTTTTCTGGCTGCAAACCATCTGACCCAGTTTGCCGTGCCGGAATATCTCTGGGGGCTGCTGAAGGCGCGTTCCTCCAATCGTTTTCTATTTGCTCTGGCGGTACTTTTTGTGCTGGCACTGCTGCTGGACGGGCTTGTGGTTCTGCCAAAATTTCTGCTGGAGCGCAAAAGCTTTGGCTGTGCGTTTGCGGAGAGCCTGCACATTTTGCGCAGCCGCACCGAGCAGCTGCTTGTGCTGGCACTGCGCTGGATGCTGACCGCCGCCGTGCGCACCGGGCTGATGCTGCTGTGCGGGGCAGCGCTGTTCTATTGCGTCATCCTAGGTGTCGGCTTTGCCAGCACTGCTGCCCTGCTGGCGCTTTCCCGCGCGGCGCTGCTGATCGAACTGCCGTTCCTTTGCCTGCTTATGGACTGTGCCATGACGGCGGCGCAGAGCACCCTTACAGAGGTACTGTACGAAGCGCCCCGGCAGTCCGATGCAGCGCAGCCGACCATTTCCGGTGTGCTCCCTGCCCTGCACCGTGAGCAGACGGTGCTGGCCGGGATGATGGCCTGCGCCGCACTGGTCACCTGCGGCGTGGCAGCGGTGTACCTGCTGTTCCCGCAAACGCAGCCGTTGCAAAGCGTGCTGGGCCTTGCCGACCCGGTGATCACCTATCACCGTGGCTATTCTTCCCGTGCGCCGGAGAACACCATGGCTGCCTTCGAGGCCGCGCTGGAGCACGGCAGCCCCCGCATTGAGCTGGACGTGCAGATGACCGCCGACGGCGTGGCCGTGGTGACCCACGACACCAGCCTGCGCCGGTGCACCGGCTGCAGCGCCAATATCTACGACCTGCCCTATGCACAGGTACAGCAGCTGGATGCCGGACGCTGGTTCCATCGGCAGTTCACGGGTTCCTATATTCCCACGCTGGAAGAGGTTCTGGCGCTGTGCAAGGGCAAGGCAGAACTGAACATCGAGATCAAGCCCAGCACCTTTACGCCGACATTGGAAGCCGAAACGGTACGGCTGATTCACGCATACGACTACGGTTCAGACTGCGTGGTCACCTCCCAGAGCTACGAGACCCTGTGCAAGGTGAAGGAACTGGACCCGGACATTACCACCGGGTATATTCTGGCGCTGGGCGTAGGCACCTACTACGATCTGCCTGCCGCAGACTTTTTCAGCGTAGAATCCACCTTTATCACCGCCGGTATGGTGCAGCAGATCCATCTGCGCGGCAAGACCATCTCCGCATGGACCATCAACCGTCAGCAGGATGCCGAAAAGCTGCTGCAGCTGGGCGTGGATGACCTGATCACTGACAAACCCGAGATCATTGCGCCGCTGCTGGCACGGGACAAGGCTTTGGATAACCGTCTGCTCTGGCTGCGGGATCAGATTCAGGAGTTGTTTGCCGTCCCGGACGCTGAAGAAGCGATGGAGGTTGAGGAGACTATCGAGGACGCCATTGAGGATCCCGAAGAGGTTTTGGACGAAGCATAAGCAGAAGATTTATACAGCAATACCGGGCAGTCTGCGGGCTGCCCGGTATTTGCCTTTTCACGCAAATCAAAAGGAGCCGCAGCACCCTGTTACAGGTACTGCGGCTCCTATTTTGTCTTTGGAAGTTTAAATTACTTCACCATGCTTGCAACTTCAGATGCGAAGTCATCAGCACGCTTCTCCAGACCCTCGCCCTTGACAAAGCGGGCGAACTTGACGATCTTGATCTCGCCGCCCAGATCCTTAGCGACCTTAGCGGTGTACTGAGCAACGGTCAGGTCGCCATCCTTGACGAACTCCTGATCGACCAGGCAGTTCTCCTTGAAGAACTTCTTGATCTTGCCCTCGATCATCTTCTCCTTCACAGCCTCAGGCTTGTTAGCGGTCTTGGGATCCTGAGCCATCTGAGCCAGCATGATCTCCTTCTCCTTAGCCACGACCTCGGCAGGGACAGAAGCCTCGTCAACGTAGCCGGGGTTAGCAGCAGCAACCTGCATGGCGATGTCCTTGCCGTAAGCAACGAACTCGTCCTTAGCATCGATATCGTTGGTGGTCTCGAAGTTGACCAGAATGCCGTGAGTGCCGCCGCCGTGGACGTATGCAGAGCAGACGCCCTCGTAACGGGTGAAGCGGCGAACCTTGATGTTTTCCTTGATGACCAGAATCAGGTTCTTCAGAGCCTCGTCAACGGTCTCACCAGCCTCGGTCTTGCAAGCCATCAGAGCCTCGACATCAGCGGGGTTCTGCTTCATGATGACCTTGGTGGCCTCCTTGACGAAGTCGACGAACTTGTCGTTCTTGGCAACGAAGTCGGTCTCAGCGTTGACCTCGATGACAA